>Ga0302324_100013969_pt1 | contig 16236 bp, 16 predicted proteins | sample Palsa_T0_1_FD_201949 | JGI IMG/M metagenome (GOLD analysis project Ga0302324, IMG submission 201949) | Peat permafrost microbial communities from Stordalen Mire near Abisko, Sweden - Palsa_T0_1 | ecosystem: Environmental > Terrestrial > Soil > Palsa > Peat permafrost | place: Sweden: Abisko...
CGTCGTTTTGTCCCCGTCATTCAAAGTTTACCTTACGGTAATCTTGGGACTGAATTTCATCCGGAATTCAATTGAATATTCCCGTGCGGTAACAAGATGACAATAATCGAGAGAAAGGCTAGATATTCCCGTTCTGGAATGTTGCGCTTTCTGCAATCGCCAAGTCCTTGCGCTTGATGGCTTTACAGCAGACCGGCCCTACTCGTCGTATGTGCACGAACCATAATACCCAATACCGCAAAAAGCAGGCCCAAGAGTGGAATTTTGCCTGGGGCGTAACTTCAGTCGATATTGGGCAAGTCTGTCGAAATGGGTGCAAGTATCATTTGATTCAACCCCAGAATTGAATCCCACCCTCTCCGCCAGACTTACCATGTGCTAAGGTATTGCCAGCCTTGAACGAGCCCTTGCAGACTCCGTTTGACAGCGTCGAGAATGCCCAGCAATACATCCGTCTCCTGGCCGAGGCCATCGCCGAAGCGAAAACCGAGATCGCAGCCGACCTCGCCTCTGCCACGGAGGCCGGATTGCAGCGCCGCTTGCAGGCCTTGCAAATCGTGCAATTCAAGCTGGACAAGCTGGAACATCACCTGAAGACCAGCGGTCGCCTGCTCAACGACCTGCGAACCCTGCGCCGGCTATTACTGGAAGAACGCTTCGAACCCGTCGCCACGACCAAAAAAGATCCCGCCGCCTAGGGGGTCTCCCTGTGTACCTCCGTGTCCTCCGTGGTAAGACCTTTTGGGCACCATAGGGGACACGTAGGCGCACGGGAAACCGTAGGAATTCGCTTTTTCGTGAAGACTCCGGGCTGAGTTCGATCTGCGAACTTCCGGGTTACGCTCTCAATTTTGCGGCGAATTTCTTCTCCAGCTTCGCCAGCTTCGGCGAGATCACAAACATGCAATAAGGCTGGCGCGAATTTTCGTTGTAATAATTCTGATGGTAGGTCTCGGCCCCGTGGAATTCTTCCGCCGGCTCGACTGCGGTCACAATCGGCTCAGCGAACACCTTCGCCGCGGTCATCTCCGCAATCACATCTTCAGCAATCCGCTGCTGCTCTTCATCGCTATAAAAAACAACCGAACGATACTGCTCGCCGGCATCGTTTCCCTGGCGATTGAGCGTTGTCGGATCATGCACCGCGAAGAATACGTCCAGCAGTTCGCGATAACTGATCTGATCGGGATCGAAGGTGACACGCACCACTTCCACGTGCCCCGTGTCGCCATTGCAAACCTGGCGATAGGTCGCCTGATCGGCGCGGCCGCCCATGTAACCGGACTCGACGTGGCTTACGCCAGTGAGGCGCTGAAAGACCGCCTCAATGCACCAGAAACATCCACCGCCGAAGACTGCCGTTTGTTCTTTGGCCATGTCGATTGGATGCGCCCGCTAGAAGAAAGTTCCCAGCTCTCAGCTCTCAGTGACTGGCCCGAGAACCATTTTGTGTGGTGACGGGGCCGTGCCCCGTAAAGACGGGCCGCCCCGGCCTGGCCGTAGCCGACCCGCACACCAGAATCCGAGAAACCCGCTGCGCCGCCGGGCAAAATCGACTGTAGCCAAGCGGCAAACCCGCAGATAGAATGGCTCCCCAAGCCAGCAAGCACTGCTAAGACTATTGTCTATAAGGAGGATCTGTGAACGTCAATTTCGGCGTCATGATGCAAACCGTAACCGCCGTACTGACCGCCGTGGGATTGAAAATTCTAGGTGCCATCGCCATCTGGATCATTGGCCGGTGGCTGATCGGCCTTGCGCTTAATATGATGGGCAAGGCCCTGACCAGGCAGAAGATCGATCCCACCCTGATCCGCTACATCCACTCCGCCGTGGCGGCGCTGCTGAATATCGCGCTGGTCATCGCCATCCTCGGCTTCTTCGGCGTAGAGACCACCAGCTTCGCGGCGCTGATCGCTGCTGCCGGCGTTGCTATCGGCATGGCATGGTCGGGACTCCTCTCGAACTTTGCCGGTGGCGTGTTTCTCGTGATCCTGCAGCCCTTCAAGGTTGGAGACTTCATTACCGCGGCCGGAGTCACCGGCACGGTCGAGGAGATCGGCCTCTTTGCCACGACTTTAAGTACCCCCGATAACGTCAAAACCATGGTCGGCAACGGCAAGATTTTCGGAGACACAATCCAGAACTTTTCCGCCAACCCCTATCGCCGTGTCGAACTGACGGCGCAATTGGCGCATGGCGTAGACCCGCAGGCGGCCGTCGCGCTGCTCAAGCCGGCCTTGAGCAAAATACCTAACGTGATGTCAGCGCCTGCCCCCGATGTCGAAATTCTGACCTTCAACTTTGCTGGCCCGGTGCTAGCCGTGCGCCCCTACTGCAACAACGCGCACTATTGGCAGGTCTATTTCGACACGAATCGTTTGATCCGCGACACCTTCGCACACGCCGGTTTCCCGGTTCCTGAGCACCATTATTCCCTACGAGGAGTGGAAGAGGTGAGGCTGGCAAAAACTGCATAGAAACTTACCGGAGAGACGGCGCTTGCCCCGCCTCGGGCGGCTGATACTCTAATTTGACAATGTTTGGCGGTAGGGCTCGATGCGGTGTCGCCCGCCGCGTTTTCAACCGCATTTACTGGATTTCCAGCGACACGACTTCCCCTTCGCCGTCCTCGCGTTCGCGATAATTGACGGATACGCTCTTGTTTTTCCAGTCGCAAGAGAACGTATCAACCCCGATCAGAATTACATGTTTGCTGTCGTCAATATGCATTTTCAGGGCTCGCCCACCAGACATCACGCTAAGTAACGCCTGCGGCGCTTCCGAGCAATCCACCCCAGCGAGTCTGCCCTTGATAAATCGAACTCCTGTGGGTCGTGCGGGAGCATCAACTTGAACCCGGGTCTCCGTCTTTCCCTCGGACTTCCCCAAGACAACTCCCGGAGCATCGCCTGCAGCAGCGTCGTCAGATGGTCGATTGTCGCTTTGCAACCGCAGCGACGCAGTCTTTTCTTTGAAGTTTTCGGCTTGAGCCAACACCGCATTTGCACGACTTGCCACCTCGGGATTCCCGCTTACCGCAAGGCTTCGCAACAGTGCGATAGCCTCGTCCACTTTGCGATTTGCCATGCAGATATTGGCGAGATTGAAACGATACGATTCATTCCTCGGTGACAATTCCACCGCTTTCACCATGTTGGCCAGACCTTTTTCGGGTTCACCGGAAGCGGCCTGGGCATAGCCCAGCAGAGAATAGGCATCGGCCAGTTTTGGATCGAGCGCGATGGCAGTTTCCAGTTCTTTTTTCATCTCCCCGGAATTACCGCTCTTCACGAGACTTCCCGCGCGGCTCATCAGCAGTGCATTGTAGTAATGCACGCGAGGATCTTTGCTGTCGCGCTCCGCCGCCCGTCGAAAATATTCCGCGGCATGCTCAAAGTCCTGCTGTTCGAAATAGGCGTATCCAGCCCCGCGCAGCGCCGATACGTTCGTGGGGTCTGTCTTAAGTATGTCTTGAAATTCGCCGAGGGCCCGGTCGCGATGAGCACGAGAGTGTGCGTCGATGTCCGCCAGCACGGCGCGAGCATCCGGCAAACTAACCGGCGTTTCGGCAAACTGCGAGGCCACAATGCTGGGAGGGGTCGGGATTGAATAGTACTTATATCGGCCGCTGCTCAAATAATTGCGGAGGGCTTTGTCAAATTGCTCCGCCGTCATGCCAAAGGCTTCCTGCATGGCTTGTTCAACCGGCTTCTTCTGGTCGATAAAGGCGTCGAAATACCGATCGAGCTTGACTACCTGCTGGGTGTCAAAAAGGTACTGCACCACCAGGCTCGACTCCGCGTAGAAGGTGTTACGGTGGTCCCCGCTCTCGTTGTATGTCTTCGAATTCTGCTGCACACAAAAGAGATCGGCGACTCGCATCATTCCGCCCTGGTGCAGAATAAGATAGGTCTCTTGAGGAATCTTCCCCACGTGGGCTTCTTTGTTATCGACCTCGATACTCGAAAAATACTCGGCGAACCCCTCTTCGAACTACGGATCGGTACTGCCCGAAAGATTGCTGTTCATCAACTGGTGCGCATATTCGTGGAAAACCACCACCCACGGATTGTCCACCGACATATCAAGCATGATAAAGCTGCGATCCTCGCCGCCCTGAAAGAGTCCGGCGACTTCCACCGGCTTTCCGTTAAAGACCGGGGCCACCTGCCGTATCTCCTTGGTGTTTCGAAACGCCACGATCTGCAAGGGGACCGACAGATTCACGTGCGCCTTCGCCATCAGACCTCCGAAGACGGAGCGCATCTGCTCGAAATGCAGCGCCACATCCCGGCCGCGTTTATCGCCGGCGTCGGTAAGGACGGAGAAATTAGGCGACCGCACCTCCACCCACTGCGGATCGCCGGCAAAACTTTGCGCCGGCCACAGCAAAAGCCATCCCAGCGCCAGGCAAAGCTTGAAGAAACGCATATCTCCCCAAGGAGGGGAATAGTACCGCACAATGGGCGGAAACGAATAACTATTTTTTGAGGAGATAGTTGCTCCTGTATCTCTCTAGTAAGACGAGTAACACAGGCAAGAAGAGTTACATCTACAAGAAAGACTCACACCGAAACGGTAAACGAAGTCTCCGTCCGCGTAACCGGCCGGTAGAGCGTATCGCGCTCAATCGGCTCACGCCCCGCCTCCGTAATCAGCCGCACCAGGTCATGGCGCCGCAGCCCTTGCGGAGTAGTTGCACCCGCGTCGTGATAAATCCTTTCCTCAACCACCGTGCCGTCAATATCATCGGCTCCAAAGCGCAGCGAGATCTGCGCAATCTTAGGAGTCATCATCTGCCAGTAAGACTTGATGTGCGGGAAGTTATCCAGCACCAGCCGGCTGACCGCAATCTGCTTGATATCGGTCATGCCCGTAGTTGTAAAAAGGTGCTGCAGCGGTGTGTTCGCCGGATGAAACGCCAGCGGAATAAAAGTCTGAAAGCCGCCCGTCTCATCCTGCAGGGCGCGCAGTTTGAGCAGGTGATCGACGCGATCTTCGTCGTTTTCGATATGGCCATAGAGCATAGTCGCATTCGATTTCAGCCCGATCCCGTGAGCCAGGCGCGCCGTATCGAGCCACTGGTCGCCGTCAATCTTGTGATCGCAGATAATGTGCCGCACCCGATCGGCAAAAATCTCCGCCCCGCCGCCGGGCAAAGAATCGACTCCCGCCTCTTTCATTTTGACCAGCGTCTCGCGGATCGTGAGCTTAGCCCGCTTCGCCAGGTACGCAACTTCCACCATGGTGAAAGCCTTCATGTGGACCTGCGGAAAGCGCTCTTTTAACCCAGCAACCAGATCAAGAAAATATTCAAAGGGCAAATCGGGATGCAGTCCGCCGACAATGTGGAACTCGGTGATCGCCTCGGTATAGCCTGACCCGGCGGTCGCGAAGGCTTCTTCAAGCGCCATGGTATAAGCGCCCGGAGCATCCTTCTTCCGTCCAAAAGCGCACAGCCGGCAAGCCGCCACGCAAACATTCGTAGGATTGATATGCCGGTTGACATTGAAGTAAGCCTTGTCCCCATGCATCCGTTCCCGAACCCAATTAGCCAGCCAGCCGACGGCCAGGATGTCGCCAGTCCCATAAAGCACAAGCGCGTCCGCCTCGTTCAGGCGTTCCCCCGCAAGGACTTTAGCTTTGATGGGGAGAAGCCGCGGGTCGTCCGTCTGAAATGCATGATCCTGCAATGTGTGCGAAGAAGCCAGCATCGATTCAATAATAACCCAGCCCGGGGCGGACCACTAAGAGAGGATCCCTAAACGGTTGTCATCCCGAAGTCGAAGGCCCCCGGCACCCATCCATGCCGAAGATGCATCAGGCAGTTCTCCCCGTTTCGCAAGAGCGTTTGCACCCAAATGGAAACTCTGGCGAAAAACAGTCTGAAAGCAAGAATCCGGCAATCCGCCAAGCCATTTGTTATCAACATTGTGAGTGTAATACCTTTAAATTGAATAGTTTTTAAATAAAAAATAGGCGTATCAAACCCATTCGCTCAATCCCACTGGCACCTCTGCAACCGCTCTCCAGCGAAAAAAGAACACCCCCAAAATGATCCCATGAGAATCGGCAGTTACCGAAGCGCCGTTTCGAAGGAGACCGTTATGAATCGAATTCTGCTTGCACTTTTCGCCGCAGCGTTTTTTCCCAGCGGAAACCTGCTGGCGCAATCGCAGCAACCCACGAATAATCCTCCAAGTGAAAGCATGCCCCCGGAAACGCAAGCGCCACCCGCAGGCCAGCCCGCGGCAACCTCTACGGCAACTCCAGGCAATGCAGCCGCCGCCGCTCGTGCGAGCGCCGCGCCCAGGCTCGCTTCCGGAAGCGTGATTCCGGTAGAACTCACCAAGAGCGTCGATGCAAAAAAAGTAAAAGCAGGCGATGAAGTCGTGGCCAAGGTCACGCAAGACCTGCGCAACAATGCCGGCACAGTCGTTGTCGCGAAAGACACCAAGGTCGTCGGACACGTAACCGAAGCGCAGGCGCGCAACAAGGAACAGAAGGAATCCGAGGTGGCGATCGCCTTCGACCATATGATTCCACAGAATGGCGAGTCGGTGGAGATGCCGATGTCCATCCAGGCAGTCATCGCCCCGTAGAATTCCAATTCCGCCAATGCATCGGGTGGTCAGCAAAGCGCGCAGCCTGCATCCAGCCCAGTGCCAAACACGGGCGGATCGGCCAACGGCCGAGCCGGAATGGCAGGAACAACTCAGCCTGCTATGAGCATTCCACAAGACGCCGCCACACCGGCAGGAGCGTCAACCGGAAACCAAGCGCAACAACCGATCACAGGAAATACTCGGGGAGTGGTAGGAATCTCGAATCTAAATCTAGCCGCCGCGCCCGATGCAAGGCAAGGATCAGTGTTGAGTTCGGAAAAGAATAACGTCAAACTGGACGACGGAATTCTGTTGTTGCTGCGCGTGAACTAGCCAGACGAACTAGCAAGACTGAAAGACAAAGAATTTTCGCTCCTTACTTTCCTCGTTACTTTCGAAGCAGTAAATCGCTGGCCACGAACGCGAAGAACACCACGGATATCACTCCGTTCATGGTGAAGAAAGCCGCGTTCAGCTTGCTCAAGTCGTCGTGGCGCACGAGCGCGTGTTCGTAGAGCAGCAGTCCGGCCACGGCGATCGCTCCGACGAAAGCAAGTTTGCCCAAACCAAAGGTAACGATCAACGCGATCAGCAGCCCGAGCATCACCAGGTGAAACAAGCGCGCAACCACGAGCGCATTCCTGATGCCGAGATAACGAGGCAGCGAATGCAAGCCGTGACTGCGGTCGTAGTCATAATCCTGACACGCGTAGATCACATCGAATCCCCCCACCCAGAACGTTACCGCGGCGGTGAGCAGCAGGATGCGCGGATCAAGCGACCCGCGCACCGCGATCCACGCGGCCGTCGGAGCAATGCCGAGCGCGAATCCAAGAAACAGATGCGACCAGCGCGTGAAGCGCTTGCTATAGGAATAAAGGAGTATCACCGCCAGTGCCAGCGGCGAAAGAAGCAGCGTCAAGCGATTCAACTCGGCAGCGGCAAGAACAAAAACTCCGCATGAAACCAGAACGAACGTACTAACGAACGCTGGCGTCAGCTCTCCGACCGGCAGAGCCCGAGTCGCGGTCCGCGGATTGGTCGCGTCAATCGAGGCATCGGCCAGTCGGTTGAAAGCCATAGCCGCCGATCGCGCCGAGACCATCGCCACCACAATCCAAGCCAGCTGCCGCCAAGCCGGCAAACCGCCAGCAGCCAGCATGGCACCGCAGAGCGCAAATGGGAGCGCAAAGATCGAGTGCTCCCACTTAATCATCTCCAGCGTGATCTTCAAATTTCGAAGGAAAGCCACAAGACAATTGTAAAGCAGCGACGATGGAGTGCCGGGCGTCCCCCACGGACAACACTAGCCGCCGTTCATTGTGCCCGATACCAGAGGAACGAACCTGCAACCTTCGAGAATGTTCACTTCGGGTTCTCCGCCGGTCTTGCGAATAAGCTGCAAGTTCTGACTGGTGGAAGGACCTATCGGCACGATCATGCGTCCGCCCTCGCGCAACTGCGCGAGCAACGCAGGCGGCATTTCAGCGGTTGCCGCCGAAACCAGGATGGCATCGAACGGCGCATGCTCAATCCAACCTTGGCTGCCATCTCCGACTCTGATGTGCGCATTGCGATAGTCGAATCCATGAAGCGCATTTTTCGCCGAGGCAGCCAGGCGCGCGTGACGCTCCACCGAATACACTTCGGCGACCAGCAACGAAAGCAAGGCCGTCACATAACCGGAACCAGTTCCGATCTCGAGCACGCGCTCTGTCGCTTCGAGCGCAAGATGCTCGAGCATCGTAGCCACGATATAAGGTTGCGAGATGGTTTGCCCATCGCCGATCGGCAGCGGACGATCCTCATAAGCATCCTGCCGCAACAACTCCGGAACAAACTCGTGCCGCGGGACGTAGCGCATGGCATCAAGCACGCGATGATCGCGAATGCCGCGCTGGGCGAGCTGGCTCCGAACCATCTCCTCGCGCTGCGCCTCGAACGGATCGCGCTGGCGATCGAGCTGACGATCACCCTGAAGATCATCCTCAGAAGTGGAGTCCATGCGGGATAAAGTCTAATCCTTGACCGGAGGGCACGCACAGAACAAGGAGAAAATCGCTAGTATGGCCCAATGATTCCGCCAAGGTTCCGGGCAGCGGTCTGCGCGTGACCCGCCTTTTTCTCGCTCGCTGCTATCACATCGAGATATTTGTAGGCCGATCCTGTATTGAAGAGCACAACCGTATCGCCGACGCTCAAGAAGCCGCTGGCGCGCAGCTTCTGATATGCGACCAGTGACGCGGCTCCTTCCGGAGCGGCAAACACGCCTTCCACGCTCGCCCATTGCCGCATGGCCGCGAGGATCTCTTCATCAGTCGCCGCGACTGCCGTGCCGTAACTTTTTTCGATGATGTCCAGAATCAGGTAATCGCCATAGGCCTTCGGCACACGCAAGCCAGCAGCAAAGGTCGCAGCGTTGGCCCAGGGTTCGCTGGTCCACATTCCAGAGGAGTTCTTCGTTCCGGAAGCGCTTTTGCCTGCGCTTTTGCTTGCGCTTTTGCCTGCTTCCCAGGCCTTGACAACCGGCGCGCAGCCAGCCGCTTGCACGGTGATCATCTTCGGACGCTCGGAACCGATCCAGCCAAGTTCCTCCATCTCATCGAAGGCCTTCCACATGCCGATCATGCCTACGCCTCCGCCAGTTGGATAGACGATGGCTTGAGGCAGTTTCCAATTCAATTGCTCGGCAACTTCGTAGCCCATCGTCTTCTTGCCCTCGACGCGGAAGGGCTCTTTGAGGGTCGAGACATCGAACCAGCCGTCCCTGTTCTTTGGCAATCCGTCTTCCTTTATGCGTTCGGCAACCATGCGACCACAATCGCTGATCAGTCCATCGACCAGCGTGACGTGTGCGCCGTAGTAATCGCACTCCATGCGATTCGCCAGAGGCACATCCTTCGGCATGAAGATATGCGCCTCGATGCCAGCCGCAGCCGCATAAGCGGCCAAAGCGCCGCCGGCATTTCCGGCCGAAGGAGCGGCCAGCTTCTTCAGCCCATAATATCGGGCCATGGTCACAGCAGCCGACATGCCCCGAGCCTTAAACGATCCGGTCGGATTCAGGCTTTCATCCTTGATGTAGACGTTAGCGACTTGGCGACTCGTGTGGTGACGGGACTCCGCCCATTCTGCTTGTGGAGAGCCGGGCGTCCCCGCCCGGCCGATCAACTGCCGGATTTGCAAAGCCCCGCCACCACAGAGGCTTGGGAGCATCGGAGTGAATCCCTCGCCCAGCGAGACCGGCTTTTCACCCGGAGAAAGCTCGGGAAGAACTTCGGCGTAGCGCCACATGCTGGCCACGCGTCCCGATAAATCCTCGCGGCGCAACTTCCCTTTCAGGCTGGCAAGATCGTAGCGCACGAAAAGCACGCCGCCATCCTTGGGACAGACATTCTGAGCGTGATCGGCGGAGAGATGCTCTCCGCAGCGCGTACATTCGAGGTAAGAAATTCGCATCGGGGGAAGGATAGCATTTTGGCTCCTAGCTATCTGCAGCTATCCGATGCAAGCAACCGCTAGGCCGGAACCCGTTTCAGCATCTCCTTCGCCCGCTGAAACCAAGGCCGCTCGCGCCGCTGCAGGTATCCTGGCATCGAAGGCTTCTTGTCGAGCACCTTCTGCGCCCAATCGTGGGCTTCGGCGTTGCGGCCCTCTGAGGCCAGCAGCTCCGCGAAATTCAAATAAGTCTCCGATAGCGTCGACGTGATCGTCACCCGCCGGAAAAGCGCCTCGGCCTTTTCTTTCTGTCCAGTCTGCGCGTAGGCGTGCGCCAGCAAGCCCGCCGCGCGCTGGAAATCGTAATCGGACTCCTTGCCGACCACGCGTTCCAGGTCCGGGAGTGCGGCAGCGGCGTCTCCTAATAAAATGGCACAGACGCCGCGGCGGTAAAAAGGATCGAGTGTATCGGCGCGCGCGGCGATGGCCTTGTCGAATGCGGCTCGGGCGTGCACGAGATCGCCATCGTCCATGTAAAGGCCGCCTAGTTCTTCGTAGTTTCCGGCCGATGGATTGTCGCGAATCGCAGCTTCCAGTTCGTGTATGCGCTTGCGACGCGGGAAGACTTTGAAGGACTGGCCTAGCAGTCCTATGTCGGGAAGCGCTTCCACAAAAAGATAAATGATCGCGCCTAGCGGGCCGAGAAACAGGATAATAAAAATCCAGTATGTATCCGGACGACGGCGGATGAAGTGGACGATCGCCAGTCCCTGCAGGATGAAACCCCAGGGATGTAGCAGGTAGCTTAGAAATCCCATGCTGTGGTGAGCCCCGTTGGGCCTAGCGTGAGATTACACATTTGTGGAAGATGGAGAAAGTGACTGCCTGTGTCACGCGGCAGTCAGAGTCCCGTAATGTCGAGGCACATGTCCGAACCGCAGAGCGACGAACAACAGATCCTCGAGCTGCACGAGGCGGGAGACCGGGCACTGATGAGCGCGGACCTTTCCGCGCTGGCTGAGATCTTTGCCGATGACTATGTGCAGTACAACGAAGCAGGCCGCGCTTTCACCAAGTTGGACGTGCTGAATAATCTTCGGACGGGGTCGATTCGTTATCCGGCGATTGTTTCTACTTCACGCAAGATTCGCGTTTTCGGAGACACCGCGGTTGTGCATGGGTCGGAATCGGATGAAGTCGAAGCCGGTGGAAAACGATTTTCGGTGCGCTATGTTTATCTTGACGTTTTGCGAAAGATCGAGGGCAAGTGGAAGTTGGTGGCTTCGCAGCTGGCGCGGCCTCTTGAGTGAGCTCGGTGGCGGACCGAGCTTCGCTCGGCTTGGACGGGGCGAGGCGCCCGTCCCCACACAAACGCTAGTCTCCACAGACGCTAACCCGCCGTCCGCAGGCGGTTCTGCCAGTGCGACCACAGGAACCATGCTACTCCACCGATCAGCGCGACTCCTATGATCGCATCGAACTGGTGGAAGTACTTGCCGAGCGAGCGCCAGTTTTCTCCCAGCTTCATACCGAAGTAGGCCAGCGCGAAACACCAGGGCCAGGACCCTAGAAACGTGTAAATATGGAATTTGCCACGCGGCATGCGTGCGATCCCCGCGGGCAATGCGATAAAGGTGCGAATCACCGGCAACAGCCGCGCAATGAAGACGGCCATGTGTCCCCAACGCTGAAAGAAGCGGTCAGCCCAGTCGAGTTCACGGCGGCCCATCAGGATCCAGCGTCCATAACGCTCAACCAGCGGGCGTCCGCCGTAACATCCTATTTCGTAGGCAATCAGCGAACCCAGATTGCATCCGATGGCGCCGGCCGTCGCGGCCCATGCCAGTTTCATCGTGCCGGTATAGACGAGGTAGCCGGCGAACGGCATGATCAGTTCTGAAGGTAGCGGAATACACGCCGACTCAATCGCCATGAGCAGCGTAATGCCGAGGTAGCCGGTCGCCGCCACCAGCGAGTTGATAAAGACGAAGAGTACGGTGAGGATTTTCTCGGTCATGGAAAATCGGGTGATCGGGCGATCTGAAATCAAATACTAAAGTCCCCATAGTCGATTTTAGATGACTCGATGACCCGCTGGTCAGATCACCCAATGCCTCTCAGAAGGCGCCTTCCTGAGTGAAGCTGAAGCCGGGCAAAGTGACTCCATCGGCTGACTTGGCAACTTTCACCTTAACCACTGGCGCGTTCGGCGCCGTGACCTGGGCAGGCCGCAGCACCGCATATTGCGTGAATACCTCGCTGTAGACCTTGGTGACCAGATGATCCTGCCCGGTATCATCGTGGCGCCAGACTTGTCCGAGTTTGATGTTCTTCACGGCCACTAGTTTGTCCTTACTTCTCAGAGTACCCACCCATCGGCCAAGCGTCAATTGCCGCGTAGTTACTTTTGTTAGGTGACGCCTACCGGCGAGCGAAGGCTTTGTTACCATGAACCACTGTTCAGGAGGAGCCTATGGCTCGCGGGAACATGCCCCGTCAACCCAGTCGCAGCGGACGTCAGGAGGGTGCGGTTCGGGCGCAGGCTGTGCTGTTGAATGGCGCACAGAAGCGCGGAGGAGCGAAGGATGCCCCAGTGAAGAATGCCGCTGCGCGCCCCGGCGCTGGTCCCGCGTTAGTGAAGCCTCGAGCGCGAAAGGCAATTGGTCAGAAAAATAAATCGCCTTCCAAGTACGATCCTTTGGCGCCGGAGCGCATTCGTCAGATCATTGCCGGCCTTAACCAGCTTTATCCCGGAGTGACCTGCGCTCTTACTCACCGCAGCGCCTGGGAACTGCTGGTGGCTACGATTCTTTCCGCGCAGTGCACGGACGTGCGGGTGAACATGGTGACGCCGGTGCTGTTTATGAAATATCCGACTATCCAGGATTTTGCCGCGCTGCAGCCGGAGCAGTTGGAGCCGGATATCCGCTCGACGGGCTTCTTTCGCAACAAGTCGAAGTCGGTAGTGGGCGCGGCGCGCAAGATTGTCGCGGACTTTGGCGGGAAGGTTCCGCAGACTATGGAGGAGTTGCTGACGCTACCTGGAGTGGCTCGCAAAACGGCGAATGTTGTGCTCGGAACGTGGTTCAAGAAAAACGCAGGTGTGGTCGTGGACACGCACGTAACGCGGATTTCGCGGCGGCTCGAATTGACCAAGCAGGAGGACGCTCGAAAGATTGAAGAGGATTTGATGCGGATCATTCCGCGGGAGCGCTGGACGGACTTTTCTCACGAAGTGATCTGGCACGGGCGCAAGCTGTGCGTGGCGCGCAGTCCGAAGTGCACCGATTGTGCATTAGAAAAGTTGTGCCATGCGGCGGACAAAACCTGGTCTACGGTTGAGATTCATGCTGGGGCTAAGCCCTGACCTTTAGTTTCCGGTGTAGGAAACTTCTACTACGGTGCAGTCGTCGTTGAGCGGAGTGCCTCCGCAGAAATCGGCTACGGCGGTGAAGACGTCTTCCATCGATTTGCTCTTCCCGGCTACGATTTCCAGGCGCTCGCTGTCAAACATGTCGCCGCGGGCGTTTTCGGCTTCGGTGACGCCGTCGGTCACGAGGATCATTCGATCTCCCGGCCGCATCTGGCAGCGATCGCTCGAATACGTCGCTTCCGCGATCAGGCCCACGGGCAGGTTACCATGCGATGGACGCAGCACTTCGTCGCCACAGATCCACACGGGTGGAACGTGTCCGCAGTTTACGTATTCCAGATCTCCATCGTTGCGCAGGCGGGTGATGATCATGGTCGCGTACTTCTCTCCAATGTGCTTGTAGGTGAAGAAGCGGTTGACGGCGGCGACAATCTCGGTAAGAGGCATGCCTGAAATTAGTTGCGAGTAGACCATGCCTTGCAGAATGGAAGCCAGCAAAGCGGCGGAGACTCCCTTGCCGCTGACGTCGGCTAGAACTACGGCCAAACCATCGGGAGTGTTGACAGCTTCGAAGAAGTCGCCTCCGATTTCTTTGCAGGAGAGGTTGCGGCCATTGACGCGAGCGAACGGAACCTCAGGCAGGGTCACGGCCAGCAGCCGCTGCTGAATGGAGGCTGCGATGCCCAGTTCCTGCTGGTAACGGCGTCCGGCCTCTTCGGCCTGTACGAGGCGCGCGTTTTCGATCAACTGTGCAGCTTCTGTCGCGATCGCGCGCAGAATGTCGTGGCTGACGCTGGTGATATCGCGCGAGGCAAAGCGCGAATCGACATAGAGCGCGCCCATCACTTCTCCACCGGCGGGCTCATCGGCACGAGTGGTTTGCACGAGCGGCTTGCGCAAGGGCATGCAGATCACGGTGCGCAGATCGAAAGCGACAATGCTTTGCCGTTCCTTTACATCAAGCATCTGGCTGGTGTCGGTCACCAGGTATTCGGAGTTCGCGGTCAAGGCGCCATCAAGGACAGAGCGCGAAATTGTCTTGTCGTCGAGCAAGGGCTCGCCTTTGGAATTGCGCCCGGCGGCCAGCGTCAGATTGCCTTCGACGTCGCGCATGAAGATGTAGCCGCGTTCGGCGCGGGTCAGCTTGAGCGTGGCATCAAGGAGCGTGACGAGGATCTCATCGAGGACGCCGATGGTATTCAGCTTGCGCGCCGCCTCCATGAAGAGCGTAAGTTTCTCGAGGTCGCTCGCTTCGGGCGCGATCTGAATGCCCGAGATCTGGCTGAGAAATTCGCGCGCGGTGTTCGAGGTGGCGTGAAGCGGATGGAAGATCAGATACGCGATGTCGCGCGCGCCAAATTCCAGGCGGTCGTTGCGCTGGAGTTTGCGGCGATCGACTTTTTCGCCATTGACGAAGGTGCCGTGCTTGCTGCCGTTGTCGACGACAAAAAACTCGCCGTTTTCGGCCACGATGGAAGCATGCTCGCGAGAGACGCGGGGATCGGGGATGACCAGATCACGGTCGACTTTGCGGCCCACCGTGTAGGGGGTGTGATTGAGCGACAGCGTCTGCTGATCGCTGCCCTGGACGAAGATCGCGATGGGAAAGATGCTGGATATGCCCGAATGCGACGAAGCCGACATGTACCCTGAATTCTCCCGCGGCGATCAAGCCGCCTTCTTGCCCATGCTCCCAAGCATTCTACGACGATTGCAAGATTGTTGGCGCAGTCACAGTCCTCTGATAATACGCCTGATAGTAGTGAACCAGTATCAGGGCAGACACGGCCAGGGGAGTCTGGAGCGCGGTCCAAAGCGGCACTGACCAGGCGTGCTCGACTGTTTCCCGCGGCAAAACGAAGGAAAGGGCGGCCAGCGTGAAACTCGATATCCATGGCCAGCAAACGAGGCCGACGGTGATGACGGCCAGGGAGCGGTTGACCATACCCTTCTGCCACAGCGTACCGCGATCCTTCAGCATAATCAGCACCGCGGGAACCAAGAGCACCTGATTGTAGATGCCATAGGTGGGCGTGACCAGGACAGTGACAGCCAGCACGAGGCTCAGCACGAGTGCAAAAGCGCCGGTGTTCGCTGCGTGCCGTCGTTCCCTCCAGCAAACGCCGATCAAGATCGCGACTGCGGCAACCTCCAGCGCCCTGCTCCACGGAGGGCCAATCAACTCGTCCATCACGGACATCTCTCCGGTGTAGAGGCGGTATTCGCGAAGCGCCTGGTAGAAGCGGGGAATCCAGTCTGGCAGATACCACTCCGATGCGGCATACAGAACGGCCATGGTCAGAAGAAACGACAAAGCCCAGCGATAGCGGCGACGCCAGTCAGCCCAGGTCCAGATCGTCAACCAGAGCAACAACCAGCAAACGAGTTGCGGCTTGATGGTGGAGAAAGCCAGCAAAATGCCGGCCGGAATTGGGCGATCGGACACGAGGAGCGCTATTGCAACCGCCATCACAGGCACGACGAAGATTGTGATCTGCTGGAGCAGCAGTCCTTCAACGAAGGCCAGGCTGCCGAGGGTGAACGCGACGAGGGTCGCAAGCGCGTAGAGCGGCAGGGGCCAGCGCAGAGCGCGAGGCCACAGCGGAACGGTGGTGACGGTGAGGCTGAGCAAGACCCAGAAGAATCCCTTCTGCACCATAGCGAAGGGAAGATGGATGGTGGGCGCGAGGAAGAAGGCAACATACACGGGATAGTAGAAACCCTGATCGTAACTTCGATTTCGGGGTCCATCCCAATCAAGCGGGCGGCCGTAGTAGCCGGATTGAATCTCGCGCGTGAATTCGTGAGTATAGGGAT
>Ga0302324_100013970_pt1 | contig 16235 bp, 9 predicted proteins | sample Palsa_T0_1_FD_201949 | JGI IMG/M metagenome (GOLD analysis project Ga0302324, IMG submission 201949) | Peat permafrost microbial communities from Stordalen Mire near Abisko, Sweden - Palsa_T0_1 | ecosystem: Environmental > Terrestrial > Soil > Palsa > Peat permafrost | place: Sweden: Abisko...
CGCCACGCGCCCACACCCTGTATTGCTACAGAATGCTGCGCGTTCGACTTGCATGTGTTAAGCACGCCGCCAGCGTTCGCTCTGAGCCAGGATCAAACTCTCGTTTGAAATCTGGTGTTTCGACCGTAACAATTTCCGGTTTGCACCGGGTTGCCACGATCGATACGAACTTTAAATCGCTCGGTTTATCTCAATTCGCCTTGCTCCGGTACACTTGGAACAAGGCAGTAACCAAACGGGTTCTGGCATGTATCATCCGATTGTCAAAGAGCAGGTACTCCCAGGTCAACTGGAAGAACTACAGACGAACCCCCATCCTACAGAAACACTTTTTCAGAGTCAAGCATTAATCGTAAAAAAAATTCTGCAGAAAGGCGCGGAAGGATTTGAAGAGAAGTGCGAGGATTTCGCAGCGCAGACTGAATGCTTCGCGCGAAAAACGGAGAAGAGGTGCCGCGGCGCATTGAATGCGTAGTGGCAATTCTAGAACCGGGTAGAAATGGCGCGGAGGTTTGTTTTGAATGAGTTACATCGCATTCTACTTGTGAGCCAGAACCGGGTAGAAATGCGAGAGTCCGACGATAAATGGTAGCCGGAATTTGCTCAAAACTTCTCAGGATAAAAACGAGGCGGCGGATCGGCAGGGTTGGCACACCCATCTTGAGGCTCCAAACCATCTCCTCACGCCAGTCCTTACGCCAAACATCCATGCCGTCGTGCATACACGTTCCTTATCAAGCCTAAATAATTACACGACAGTATATTACCACGATAGTAAACTAAAGTCAAGAGGAAGCTGGCTAAGGTGGTGAGGGTCTCGAGGCGATTTGCCGTTCTTGTCCCTCTTTGGGGTTGTCCCTCCGGTGGGATTTCGGGCGGCGTCGCGTCCGAAAGCGGGCACTGGTTTGCTCGACTCACGTCAAGAGATACCATTTTCCATACATGTCCTAAATCCAGTTTATTACGAAAAAATATGTAAAACCGTATTTAAAACTCGCTCCGAATTTTTGTACGCCTGCAAATTGCTGATTACAAGATGTATATTCTGCGTGTTACATGGACATGAACGTGCCATAGAGTCTGCGAAGGTATATTGCTATTTTGGACTTAGGGCAATGGGGGCGGTTGATGTCGATCGGGGTCTCACCAATTTTCTCAGTTAGATCTCTAGGAGGGTGTATGAACTGGAAGCGATTTTTCGTTGTGGTGTTCGCGCTTCTCGTGGCTTTGTCGATCGGTTCCGGTCGGCTAGCCGCGCAGACTGCAACAACTGGCGACGTCGCGGGCGTTGTGTCGGATCCGAGCGGCGCAGTTGTGCCGGATGCTAAGATCACTTTGAAGGATGAGACGAAGGGGAGTTTGCAAGAAACGAAGACCGGCAAAGATGGCGGCTACGGCTTCCGTTTGCTCAACCCGGGACCCTATACGGTCACCGTGGGTGCCGCGGGATTTGAGAATGAAATCCGCCACTTTGATGTGGCCGTCGGCCAGATCGCGACTATCAATATTGCACTCGCCATGGGTGCTGCCACCACGACGGTAACCGTGACGGAAGCGGCGCCGCTGATTCAGACAGAGAACGGCGACACTTCCAGATCCCTGTCGGAGCAACAGATCCAAAACGTTCCGAACCCGGGAAACGACTTAAGCGCCATCGCGCAGCTTGCGCCGGGCGCAATCATGAATACACAAGGCGGGTTCGGCAACGTGGAAGCATTTGGTTTGCCGGCCACATCGAACCTATTCACTGTGGATGGTATGGACGACAACGATCCGTTCCTGAACCTTAACAACTCGGGAGCTACAAACTTACTCCTGGGCTCGAACGAAATTCAGGAAGCCGATGTGGTTACCAACGGATTTTCGACAGCATATGGAACTTTCTCCGGAATTGACGTGAACTACGTCACAAAATCCGGTGGAAATAACTTCCACGGAAATCTCGTTTACTACTGGAACGGCAGCGCGCTGAACGCCAACGACTGGTTCAACAAAGCCCAAACCCCTGAGCTGCCGCGGGCCTTTGACAATGCCAACCAGTGGGCTGCGTCTATCGGTGGTCCCATTAAGAAAGACAAACTATTCTTCTTTTTGAATACGGAAGGCTTGCGTGTGCTTATTCCGGTGGGTTCAACCATTTTCACTCCTACCACAGCATTTGAGACAGCCGTAGTAAATAATCTCACGGCTCTGGGCGATACTGCGTCAATTCCATACTATTGCCAAAATCTAGCAGCTATTTGCCCGGGGTCTACGGCACTGAATGCACAGGATGGAGTGGGAATATTCAACTTGTTCAACGGCGTAAAAAACCAGGCTAGCGCGCAGAATAACCTCCCAGTGGGATGCATCACGAATGCCTCAGGCGTGTGCGTTCCGACAGGCTTAGGAGGCGGGTGCTCGAACGTACCGAACATAGGCGCATTCACAACACTTACCGGTCAACCATGCGCACAGTCGGTCCGCGAAGTGCCGATTAATTTCGCCCCTGAATGGCAACTTGCGGGCCGTGTGGACTGGAACATTGGAGTTAATGATCGAGCTTACCTTCGCATGCAGTACGACGTTGGTACGCAGCCATCGTTTACCGATCCAGTGCTAGGGATCTTTAACGCTTCCAGCCATCAGCCGGAGTATCAGGGACAGTTGAACGAAACGCATACATTCTCTCCCACATTGACCAATCAATTTCTGATAGCTGCCACGTGGTACACTGCCATCTTCGGGCCACCAAACCTGCCGGCTACTCTGGCTACATTTCCAACGACCCTCACCATGGGGGATTCGTCTTTGGGCGGGCCGGGGTCTTGCGGAGTTGGACTTGCCTGTGACGACTTTATTTGGCCACAAGGGCGGAACGTTACCCAATATCAGCTTGGCGATGACGTTTCTAAGAGCTGGAACAACCACACTTTCAAGTTCGGTGTTAAGTACCATAAGAACTATGTGAGCGACCACGACTTCGGATTGTTTACGAGTGGGTTAGAAGAACCTCTTTCGTTGGCTGATTTTGCCAATGGCGGCGATCCCGCGGCGCCGGGAGGAATCGGAACCGTGTTTCTTAAGAACTTCCCGGTCGCGCTTAACCAGCCCGTGCGGCTTTACGAAGTGGGTGGTTACATTTTGGACGATTGGAGAGTCAAGCCGAACCTAACAATCTCTCCGGGCCTTCGTCTGGAACACGCATCGAACCCCACCTGTGTCGAGCTTTGTTTTGCGCAGTTGGGCGTGCCACTGAGCGAGATCGGCGCAATTCAACCGTACAACAAACTAATTCAAGCCGGCCGTAGGCAGGCTCTGCTTGGCTATCAGAATTTGCAATGGGAGCCACGCATCAGCTTTGCCTGGCAGCCATTCGGGTCGGCTTCGGGTATGATGAAGTCCAACTTTGTCGTCCGAGGTGGAATCGGTATCTTCTATGATATCTTCCCGGGTCAAATCTCCGACAATCTGGCGCAGAACCCGCCGCTGGATAACGGGTTCACGATTCTGTCCAGTTCGATTGGAGGTTCTTGCCCAGGGTTCGTAGCCCCGAATCAGACGCCAGGGTCCAACGTATTTGACTGCGCCACGGCGGCACAAGCCGCATTTCTGAACGCATTCAATTCCGGGGCGAGCTCTGTTGCGCAGGTGCCGAACCTGACGTTCACGCAGCGCCATACCAATGCCCCGCAGTATCAGAAGTGGAACCTGGAAATCCAGAAAGGCTTTGGAAACAACGATTCGATTTCCATCGGGTATAACGGCAACCATGGGATTCACGAGCCGATTTTCAACAATTCAGTAAATGCGTTTGGTTTTAGCTCGCTCCCTGCGGCGGCGGCGAGTACGCAATTTGCGGAACTAGACCAGGAACAGAGCATCGGCGTCTCAAACTACAACGGCCTGACAGCCACTTATCAACATCACTTTTCAGGGTGGGGTGGTCGCGGAGTGTTTCAGCTAAATTATACCTATAGCCACGCGTTCGACCTGGTTTCGAACGGAGGTTTTAACGGGTTCACGGGGCAGAGCATCCTGAGCCTGGAGAATCCGTTCAATCCGAGAGCTAACTACGGTCCAGCCGACTACGACGCACGTCACGTAGTAAACGCCAACTATGTTTGGGAAATTCCTATCCGCAAAATGCTACTCGGCCATGGCTGGGGAATGCTGGTGGACGGATGGCAAGTTTCGGGAACGGTATTCTACCGAACTGGCTTCCCATTCACTATCACTGACGGATCTGCAAGCGCCCAACTGAATTCGAATAACTACTTCGCCACAGTATTCCCGGTTCCGTTGACGGCTGTACCAACGAACTGCGCAGGAAAGAGCCATGCCGGGCCGGCCGGGGTTTCTTGCTTCGCGGCTGGTTCATTCCCCGCGCCGGGGATTGTGGCTGACGGAGGGGGTGAGGCCGAATTAGCACCTCAAGGTTTCCGGAATGCCTATCGCGGACCGAAATACTTCGACACCGACTTCAGCTTCGTGAAGAGGACGAAGATCCCGGGTTGGGAGCGGGGCGAGCTTGGGTTGGGATTGCAATTTTTCAACTTGTTCAACCACGCCAATTTCAACCTCCCGGACAACAACCTAGCGGATCCGCAGTTCGGAACCATTCAGAGCGCCGTGAGTCCGCCGACCAGCATATTGGGGTCGTTCTTGGGTGGCGACGCTTCACCGCGGTTGATCCAAATCAAGGCTTCACTTACTTTCTAAGCTAGCTCGCTCAGAGCGAGATAGGCTATCAAACCGAAAGGGCGTCTGGCGGGTTCAGACGCCCTTTCGGTTTTAGTTGCAGCGGGGGGTTCCGAGACCTTTTCCTTGACATTGCGCCCCTGACCTACGGCAGCTCCAAAGCGCAGTAGATTGAGCCAGGGACACTGGAGAGGACAGAAGGATGTGGGGGGATAGCAGTTTCCTACTGCTCGGTTACTGACCGCCGATCACAAGTGGCAATCGTAAACCTAAAGAGTCGGAAACTGCCAATCCTCGCCGACAAGGTGTTCGCCCCGGACTACAAGTCTTCGCCCTTACTATCCACCATTTTGCGTGGGTCGAAGTAGGTTAGGAGCTTCGCATCACCCATTTGGAGGTAAAAGTCTACTTCCTTCTCCTCCGGTCCGATAGTCGGCTCACCGTTGCTGCCCTTCTTTGGAAAATAGAAAACTGCACCGGTTACCGTAGTGCCGTCCGGTCCTTTGAGGAAGCCCACCTTGCTCGGCGAGACCTTGTCTTTATTCTTTTTGGATTGAAGGTAAGCGACGTGTTCAAAGGCTTGCTCGCCGCGATGCTGAAAAATCGACATATTTGTTCCCTGTACTAGAACCATGTATTCATCGGGGGTATTTGCTACGGTCTTTTCGGCGTCCGCTTGGCTCATGGTGCCTTTCAGGACGGCACGGCGCATGGATGCCGCCCGGATGGTGCGCGATGACCACCAGAAAATACTATAGGTTGCTTGGGATGCTGCAGCGGAATCGTTCTTTTCGAGTCCCCCAGAGGTACTGGGCGCTGCACTGGCCGTGACGTGCGATGAGTCAGCTCCGCCGCCCGGAACACTCGTACTCCCGCTGGCCTGGGTGGTCCCAGCCGGGCGCCATGCGCCTTGAGGCGAAAGATTCGGCTTGGCCCAAGGAGAGGTGGTAAGGATGTCCTGGACATCTTTATCCGTCCACTGATCGAATGATTTCGTTTTCCAGGGATCGCCACCGGCCCAGACGACTGCGGCGACTGCAAGCATTGCTGTAAGGGCAAAACCCGTTTTTCTCACGAATAGTCTCCTTTCGTTCCATCGGCTGATGCCGATTGGTAACACAAAACCGAAGAATTCAGATGGTTGGGCTTTTTCTTGGTGCTTCCGAAACGCACGCACAAAGGCCTCGAAAATGAACCATACTTATGAATTGTACTGCAAAGCCCTATAGTTTCAGACGCAAAGTATAGAGTCTTAGTTTCGGCTTACTATCCTTATGAATGGTTCTTCTCGGCATGAGCCATTTGTTCCAGCGCGGCTTCATAAGGTGGGCGGGCTACGCCGCGTTCGGTGATGATGGCGGTGATGTAGCGCGCGGGTGTGACGTCGAAGGCGGGGTGGGCTGCGCGGACGTCGGCTGCTATACGGACGCCGGCGAGATGCGTTACTTCTTCTTCAGAGCGCTCTTCGATGGGGATTTGATCGCCGGAAGAAATGGAATAGTCGATGGTGGAAAGCGGCGCGGCTACGTAAAACGGTACGCTATTTTCACGGGCGATCACCGCGATGCCGTAGGTGCCGATTTTGTTGGCGGTATCACCGTTACGGGCAATTCGGTCGGCGCCGACTACTACGGCTCCGACGCCACCGGTCTTCAGGAAATGGCCGACCATGTTGTCGGTGATCAGGGTAAGGGGGATGCGGTCCTGGTGAAGCTCCCAGGCGGTGAGGCGAGAGCCTTGCAGATACGGCCTGGTTTCCGGGACGATCACTTCAATTCGGTAACCGCCTTCGATGGCCATGCGGATGACTCCCAAGGCGGTGCCGATGCCGGCAGTTGCGAGCGCGCCGGCGTTGCATTGGGTCATGACGCGGCCGCTCTTGGGCAAGAGTTCGGCGCCGAAGCGTCCGATGCTTTTGTCACCTTCGCGGCGCTCTTCGTGGACTTTCAGAGCTTCCTTCACCAGTTCCGTGCGGATCTGTTCCAGCGATGCGGCTTGGTCTTTGGGAGCACGGCGCGCGAGCTCTTCGAATCGAAGTTTGAAGCGCTCGATAGCCCAAAATAAATCGACCGCGGTGGGACGAGTGTGCGCAAACGTTTCGCAAATAACCGGAAACTCGGCGCGCAATTCTTCGAGGGATTTGGCTTTGGACTTTTGTACGGCGAGGGCGATGCCCATCGCGGCGGCAACGCCGATGGCGGGCGCTCCGCGAATCACCATGTCCTTGATGGCCTTGGCGAGATCACGATAATCGGTGTAGGTGTGATGGATCACTTCGCTGGGCAGCCTTCGTTGGTCCAGCAGAACGACGCCTTCGGGCGTCCATCGAATTGGTTCCACCGTGTGCAATTGTTATCTCCGAGAAGCTCAGCGTTACTGAATGCCGGTTCGAATAGGATTAATGCAGGCCCGACATATGACGCAGGCCGTGCGTTGCAATTAGCAGACCGATAACCTGGATTGAATTATAGCTCGTGTGAATCACAAAACCTGTGACGACAGATCGCGAAAAGGCGCGCGCGAATGTGAGCACAATTCCGACGAAAACCAGCAGAGCGATCTGACCCCATCCGCCCCACAACTGCTCGGCGTGTAACAGGCCAAAAAGCATCCCAGTAGCCACGATACCCCAAACCATTCCAAAGCTGCGACCGATAACGGGATAAATATAGCCGCGGAAGATGGTCTCCTCGACCACAGGAGCGAGGAAAACTGCGATCAGCATAAACAAAAGCGTTGTATTGCGATCCTGAAACAGGACTTCTATGGGCAAATCCTTGTTCGGGGGAAATAACGCGGAACCCAGCGAAACGATTATTGACAGGAAAAAACCGGCGAGAACAAGTCCGAAATAAACCACGCGTTTTGAGAACCGGCCCGTCTCCAGTTTGCGCCAGCCGATGGTACGCCAGAAAGGCGAACGAAATCGCACGCGCATCTGAACGGCGAGATAGGCGAGGAGTCCTAAATCGAGAATCACTTGAATCAATATGTTCAGAAGGATTACTTCGTGCGGGGATTTTTGGAGGCGGCGGATGTCGACGCCCGATATCGCGAGGCCCATGCTGATCAACAGGCTGAGAAGGAGAAAACCTGCGATGGCAAGTACTACGAAGGCGGCTAGATCTGCCCAACCCCAGGGCACGCGAAAATCTTCTGGGACGGGATAGATGGTGGGGGGAAGATATTCTGAAGCGTTGGGTCTGCCCGCAATGTTGGCTGACTCGGCTAGCAATGACGCAGCGGATGAGGCGACGGGCGAAGAGTCAACCGCTCCGGGTTGATTGGAGGGATCCGCGGGTAGTTGCTCGAACAAATTGTTTTCGTCAGGATTCATGGAAATTTCAGCTTGCGCGCTTTCCGTTGGCTAGAATGCCATTCGATCCGTTGCCGTTGAATGCGCGGGCGAGGATTTGGCCGGTGTAAGATTTCTTCACGCGCGCAACCTGCTCAGGCGTTCCTTGCGCGACGATGCGGCCGCCGTCTTCGCCACCTTCCGGGCCGAGATCGATAATCCAGTCGGCCTGCTTAATCACGTCGAGATGATGTTCGATGATTAAGACTGTGTTGCCCAGAGTAACCAGGCGGTTCAGCACGCCCATCAGTTTTTTTACGTCATCGAAATGCAAGCCGGTGGTGGGCTCGTCGAGAATGTAAAGCGTGCGGCCGGTCTGGCGGCGAGAAAGTTCGCGAGCGAGTTTTGTGCGCTGCGCTTCGCCGCCGGAAAGCGTGGTCGCCGATTGGCCGAGCTGAATGTAACCGAGACCGACATCGACAAGCGTTTGCAGTTTCAGCTGAATCGAGGGAATGTTTTCCATCACTTTCAGCGCGTCTTCGATCGGAAGGTCCAGCAAGTCGGAGATGGAATAGCCTTTGTAACGCACGGCGAGCGTTTCGGCGTTATAGCGCTTGCCACGGCAAACTTCACAAGTGACGTAAACATCGGGGAGGAAATTCATCTCGATTCGGCGCAGTCCGTCGCCCTGGCAAGCTTCGCACCGCCCGCCTTTCACGTTGAAGCTGAACCGGCCGGGACGGTAGCCGCGTTCGCGCGATTCCGGCAGCATGGCAAAGATTTCGCGAATGGGCGCGAAGACTCCGGTGTAGGTGGCCGGGTTCGAACGCGGCGTGCGGCCTATGGGCGCCTGGTCGATCTGAACGACTTTGTCAATGTGCTCGATTCCTTCGATAGCGCGGTGCGCGCTGGGCTTTTCCATTGAGCGATAAAGTTTTGCGGCCAACGCGCGGTAAAGAATGTCGTTCACTAGCGTGGACTTTCCCGAGCCCGAAACTCCGGTTACGACGGTCAGAAGCCCTAGCGGAAAAGTGACATCGATGTTCTTTAGATTGTTGCCGTGCGCACCGACAATTATGAGAGATTTTCCGTTCGGGCTGCGACGGTGCTCGGGGACCGGAATCGTAACTTTCCCAGAGAGATATTGGCCGGTAAGCGAGTCAGGATTCGCTGCGATTTCATCGGGCGGTCCTGCCGCTACCAAATGTCCGCCGGCTTTTCCGGCACCGGGGCCGAGATCGACAACATAATTTGCGCGACGGATAGTCTCCTCGTCATGCTCGACAACCAGAACGGTATTGCCGAGATCGCGCAAAGTTTCGAGCGTACTGAGCAGGCGGCCATTGTCACGCGCGTGCAAGCCGATGGATGGTTCGTCAAGCACATAAAGCACTCCGCGCAGGCGCGAGCCGATCTGCGTGGCCAAGCGAATGCGCTGCGCTTCTCCGCCCGAAAGAGTTGCGGCCGAACGGTCCAGGGTAAGGTAACCGAGGCCGACGTTTAGAAGAAATTCGAGTCGCTCTGCAATCTCGCTTAGGGGACGGCCGGCGATTTTTCTCTGGCGCAAGGTGAGCTGGCCGCGAATTTTATCGACGGCGGCACGCGCTTGCAACAGCGGTAACGAGGTGAAGTCTGCGATGGAGAGGCCCGCGATTTTTACGGCAAGGCTCTCGGGACGCAGGCGGCGCTCGTTACAAGCGGCGCAAGGCGCCGGAGACAAGTACTGTGCGATCCATTCGCGATAATTATCCGATTTGGACTCTTCCAAATTGCTCTCGAGGTGGCCCAAAACACCTTGGAAGTTGAGACCCTTGCTCGACCCTCCGTTGGAAGGATTGCCGTGCAGTATCAAGTTTTGTGTTTTTCGCGGAAGCTTTTCGAACGGAGTATCGAGATCGAACCCATGGGCAGCGGCGGCGATGCGCAACGTGCGCTGCAAGGATCCCGAGCCCGAGCCGGGACCCAGTCCCCCCTCAAAAAGCGGCTTGCTCCAATCCACGATCACTTTGGCCGGATCAAAATCATATTTCGAGCCCAAGCCATGGCATTCGGTGCAAGCGCCGTAAGGAGAATTAAAGCTAAAGGATCGCGGTTCGAGTTGCGGCACGGAAATGCCGCAATCCGGACAGGCTAGCTTTTCGGAATACACGTGTTCTTCGCCGCCAACCACAGCAATGGTTACGAGCCCGCCGGTAAGCTTCAACGCGGTTTCCACTGATTGCTCGAGGCGGTGTGCGACGCCGTTTTTCAGCAGCAGGCGGTCAACGACGATTTCAATTGTGTGATTTTTTCGGCGATCCAGCGGGATGGGTTCGTCCAGATTCACAAGGTCGCCATCGACACGCGCACGGACGTAGCCTTGCTTCGCATATTTTTCGAGTTCTTTTTTATATTCACCTTTGCGGCCGCGCACCACTGGGGCCAGCACCATGATGCGTTCTTCCGGTTTCAGGGCCGAAACCGCCTGGACAATTTGTTCCGTGGACTGGCGGGCGATGGGCTTTCCGCACTTGGGGCAGTGCGGTGTGCCGATGGCGCAGTAGACCACTCGCAAGTAGTCATATATTTCGGTAATCGTGCCTACGGTCGAACGCGGAGACCGCGTGGTGGTTTTCTGTTCGATGGCGATCGAAGGCGAAAGCCCTTCGATCGAATCGACGTCCGGCCGTTCCATCTGGTCAAGAAATTGGCGGGCGTAGGCTGACAGGGATTCGACGTAACGGCGCTGTCCCTCGGCGTAAAGCGTGTCGAACGCGAGCGAGGATTTGCCCGAACCAGAAAGCCCCGTGACCACTGTGAGACTATTGCGAGGGATCTCTAGGTGTATGTTTTTTAGGTTGTGTTGCCGGGCGCCCCGGATGACGATTTTCTTTAGGCTCATTTTGAGAATAGGCCGCTGCCAGACACGACCGCACACACAGGCTGCTACACACTGGGGATAACTCGCCCAAGGTAATCTACCAACATAGCAAGATGGCCTCGCTGCGGTCAAGTTGAGGCCTATTTCGCGGCAGGAAGAGTCGAAACTAAGGCAAAACAGCGAGGCGTCTTTGCGAAGGGGGAGGCAGGAAATTTTAGCGGTTCTCTGGATTTTTTACTCGCCATGCAATATAAAAAGCTAGTGTTTTCATGGAGATAGCTTTGGTTCTTAGCGTGCGACTCCGATTGACGTCAGAGGGAAGGAAAGCCGAGGATCCCTTCGGGGATTGAGGGCTGGGCCGGCTTCCTTCCCTCGGCTTTACCTCCGAAGTCGTCCCCCTCCAACCTATTTCTTGTTATGACCTGAATTGTGGCAGCCCGGCTCCGCTATGCGGCTGTTTCCCCACCCACCGATTTTGCTCCGAGCGTCACGCGAGGTTAAATCAAATCAGAGACAATATTCCTGTAGGATGACTTTGTGGCGGGTCCACTACAAAGACGCGTTTTGACCATGAACCGTGGGTCTGCGACTTTGAAGTCTGCCCTCTATGAAGCTGGGGATCATGAAGAGCTCCTGCTTTCGATGACGGTTGATCAGGCCGACAATTCGAACGGCCATTTGAAGATTGGCGATGCGAGCGGGAGCACGTTGTTCGACTCCCAGGTAGATTCTGGCCATCCGGATACTGCTTTGGAAGTGATGTTTGGGTGGCTGGGAGAGCACGGGTTTCTCTCTGGGCTGGAGGCTGCGGGTCACCGGCTCGTTCACGGGGGTTCTCGATACAAGGACCCACAAAGGATCACTCCGGAATTCTTAACGGAGATCGAGCGGCTTGTACCACTGGATCCCGATCACCTGCCTGCGGCGATCCGGGGAATTAATTTCATCGCCAAGAAATTTCCGCAACTGGCGCAAGTGGCGTGTTTCGACACGGCGTTTCATAGCTCTCTTCCGAAGGTTGCGCGCATGTATGCCCTGCCTGGAAATCTCTACGATCAGGGAATCCTTCGGTATGGATTTCACGGTCTTTCCTACGAGTACATAATGGGCGAATTGCAAGCGCTCGAAGGAAAACTTGCTAGCGGACGCGTGATCATTGCGCATCTCGGTAACGGCGCCAGCATGGTCGCGGTGAAGGATGGGAAAAGCATCGACACCTCGATGGGGTTTACCCCGCTCGAAGGGCTTGTGATGGGTACGCGTTCTGGTGATGTCGATCCTGGGCTGCTGCTCTATCTTCTCGAGCAAGAGAAGATGTCTGCGAAAGAGATGAGCACCATGCTGAACAAGGAATCGGGGCTGTTGGGAGTTTCTGGGACGTCTGGAGACATGAGGAACTTGCTGGACAAGATGCAGCAGGATAGTCGCGCAGGGGAAGCTGTGGAACTTTTCTGTTACCGAGCGAAGAAATATATCGGCGCGTATGCATCAGTGCTCGGAGGGCTGGATGTGCTCGTGTTCGCGGGAGGAATTGGAGAGCGCGCAGCCATCGTGCGCAAAGGGATCTGCGATGGATTGGATTTTCTGGGCATTCGTTTGGATGCCGCAAGCAATGAGGCGAATGAAACAGTGATATCGTCCGCGGCAAGCGGCGTAAAAGTGCGCGTGATAAAAACCAACGAAGATCTAATGATCGTGCGGCATGTTCTGTCTACGCTCGGATAAACAAATTCCTGACGATTAGTACGGCCGCGGTTTCTTCTGCTCTTCACATTCGCTAAAGCCCGTCGATATAAACTTATATAATCGCGTTGAGACGGTTGCCGCACTTCCGTCGTACGAGCTTAGGAGCACAAATGCTTGAATTTAACGCCGCGTTATCGACGGCCGTAGAAGTCGACAAGAAATCGCAGGGCACTGAAGCCCAACCTGCCGGCGTGAAGCCGAATGGGCCACTTTCGCCCGAGCTGCTGGACAAGATGCAACGCTATTGGTGCGCTGCGAATTATCTTTGCGTGGGGCAAATCTACCTCCTCGATAATCCGCTGCTTCGAGAGCCGCTTACAAAAGAAAACATCAAGCCTCGCTTGTTGGGGCATTGGGGCACATCCGCGGGACAGAATTTCATCTACGTGCATTTGAACCGGCTGATTCGAGAAACGGGCGCGAATATTATCTACATTTCGGGCCCCGGGCACGGAGGTCCGACGTTGAACGCTTGCGCGTACCTGGAAGGAACTTATAGCGAGGTGCATCCTGAGATTACGCAGGACATCAACGGCATGCGGCTTCTCTTTCGCTCTTTTTCCACGCCTGGCGGCATTCCCAGTCACTGCGGGCCGCATACGCCGAATTCCATGCATGAGGGAGGCGAACTGGGATATTCGCTGGTGCATGCGTTTGGTGCGGTCTTTGACAATCCCGACTTGATTGCGGCTTGCGTTGTCGGTGATGGCGAGGCAGAGACATGCCCGCTTGAAGGAAGTTGGAAGGGCGTAAAGTTTCTGAATCCATCGAGAGACGGAGCAGTGCTGCCGATTCTGCATTTGAACGGTTACAAAATCTCTGGGCCCACCGTCATGGCGCGCACGAGCGACGAAGAACTAAGTTCGTTCTACTCGGGGCATGGCTACACGCCGATTTTCGTTGAAGGGGACGATCCCGAGATAGTGCACCAACTTCTCGCGGGTGCGCTCGATCGCTGCTACGCGCGCATACGGGAAATCCAGAAGGAAGCCCGAGCGACTAAGGACTTCGCGCGGCAATCGTGGCCGATGATCGTTTTGCGCACTCCGAAGGGCTGGACATGTCCGAAGGAAGTGGATGGTATTCCCGTTGAGGGCACATTCCGCGCGCACCAAGTTCCTCTTTCGACCGTGTGCGAGAATCCGGAACATTTGAAATTGCTCGAAGAGTGGATGCGCAAGTATCGACCAGACGAGTTATTCGACAAAGAAGGACGTCTGATCGAGGAGCTTGCGGCGCTAGCGCCCGAGGGAAGCCGGCGGATGGGAGCGAATCCTCATGTGAACGGCGGACGGGTGCTGAAAGCGCTCGATCTGCCGGACTTTGCGCAATACGCGTTGTCGATACCTGGACCAGGCCAGGTGGTGGCGGAAGCGCCGCGAAAGTTGGGGGAGTATGTGCGCGATGTCATCAAACTGAATCCGAACAATTTTCGGCTGTTTTGTCCGGACGAGACGAACTCGAATCGGCTGAACGCGGCGTTCGATGCTACTGACCGTTGCACCATGGAGCCAATCGTATCGATCGACGATCATCTAGCTGCCGACGGACGAGTGATGGAAGTGCTCAGCGAACATCTTTGCGAAGGCTGGCTCGAAGGTTATCTGCTGACTGGCAGACATGGCATGTGGTCTTCTTACGAAGCATTCGCGCAGGTGGTTGACTCGATGGTGACGCAGCACGCGAAGTGGATGGAGGAGTGCCTGGAGTATCCCTGGCGCAGGCCGCTCGCGTCGCTGAACGTGTTGCTCACCAGCCACGCGTGGAGAAATGACCACAACGGTTTCAGCCACCAGGCGCCGGGGTTTGTCGATAACGTGATGCAACGGCGCAGCGAGGTGGTTCGGGTTTATTACCCGCCGGACTCGAACTGCTTGCTCAACGTGTTCGATCACTGCATGCGCAGCCGGAATTACGTCAACGTGGTTACTTGTGGGAAGCAGCCGGAACTGCAATGGCTGACGTTTGAGGAAGCGCTGGCGCATTGCTCGCAGGGAGCCTCGATCTGGAAATTTGCGACGAACGACGGCGGAGGCGAACCGGATATCGTGCTGGCGTGTGCAGGCGACGTGCCGACGATCGAGGCGTGCGCGGCGTCCTGGCTGCTGCAAAAGTATGTGCCCGGCATCAAGGTGCGGGTGGTGAATGTCGTCGATTTAACTGCCCTGATGAGCCCGGCCGATCATCCGCACGGCATGGATAATATTTCCTTCAATGCGATGTTTACACCGGATGTGGATGTGGTCTTCGCGTTCCATGGCTACCGGTGGCTGATTCACAGCATGGTGCATGGACGCGCGAACGAGGGGCGTTTTCACGTGCGCGGATTTAATGATATGGGTACGACCACTACTCCATTCGATATGGTTGTGCTCAACAAGATGAGCCGGTTCCATCTGGCCATCGATGCTCTGAAGCATGTGGGGCGATTGCGTTCGGAGGCATCGGACGCGATTGATATGTTCAACCGGAAATTGTACGAACACCACGCTTATATCCGGCAGCATTTTCAAGATATGCCGGAAATTCGGAATTGGAGTTGGACGAAGGATTTCAGCGAGCCTGCTGCTCCGGCGCCTCTTGCGAAAGGGCAACCTCGCGGCCAGTTATTTACGGATTCTTAGCTGGGAGCACTCGGCGGAGGGGTTGCTGATCAACACGCTTTCACGCATGATGATGAGAGCCCTTGTTGGGGCGTGGTCCAATTGGTAGGACGCTGCACTGTTAATGCAGACGGTGGTGGTTCGAATCCACCCGCCCCAGCCACTTCCGAAATTCGAGAATTCGAGGAACACGTAAGAAGCTTAATCTTTGATTACCGGAAACCCGGATTCGGTCCAGCCGCGCCAGCCGCCGTCCATTGAAATCACGTTGCTATAGCCCATTTTCTGAAGATTGTCGGCGGCCAGGGCGGAACGAAATCCCCCGCCGCAATAAAGCACAATTTCCGAGCTTTTATCCGGGATGGCCTTTTCGATGTCACGCTCGATGATGCCTTTGCTCAAATGGACTGCGCCGGGAATGTGGCCGCGAGCCCATTCGCTGTCCTCGCGAGTGTCAACGAGAACCAGAGGGTGGCCGGAGTCGATTTTCTTTTTTACTTCGCGATAGTCCTCTTCTTTGATTCGTTTTTTTGCTTCCTTGACGAGCTTTAGGAAGCCTTCGGGGTGGTCCATATATCTTCTCCTCAAAATCGGCGAGTTAATAGTAGTAAAAAAAGTTCCGGATACGGAATAAACAAATGTTCTACTTCATGTCACGCCAGTTGTTACCGACCTTGGTATCGACGATCAAAGGGACGCTGAGCGCGTAAACATTTTCCATCACTTCTTTGACCAGCTTGGTGAGGCGCGGGATTTCTTCTTCCGGGCCTTCAAAGAGCAATTCGTCGTGAACCTGAAGAATCATTCGCGACTTGAAATCTTTTGGCAGGCGACGATCCAGCTCGATCATGGCGAGTTTGATCAGGTCGGCGGCGGAACCTTGCATGGGGGTGTTCATGGCGGTGCGCTCGGCGAAGTTGCGCATGTTGGGCTGCGGAGAATTGATTTCAGGGATGGGGCGAATGCGTCCGAAAATCGTTTTCGTAAAACCTGTTTTGCGGGTCTCAGCGATTTGCGCATCGAGATATTTTTTCACGCCGCTGTAGCGTTC
>Ga0302324_100013974_pt1 | contig 16231 bp, 16 predicted proteins | sample Palsa_T0_1_FD_201949 | JGI IMG/M metagenome (GOLD analysis project Ga0302324, IMG submission 201949) | Peat permafrost microbial communities from Stordalen Mire near Abisko, Sweden - Palsa_T0_1 | ecosystem: Environmental > Terrestrial > Soil > Palsa > Peat permafrost | place: Sweden: Abisko...
GGCGGCACATCTACGGGCATGACCTGTTATATGCCGCCCCTCTGTTTACTCACCAGATCTCGCATCTCTGGTTCGATATGCGAGGACTGCGCGACGCGTACATGCGCGGCAAAGGCAGTGACTATTTCGAGAACAGCCGTCGCGCGACCTATGTCCAGCAGCGCTATGTGATCGATAATCCTCACGGCTTCAGCGACTACAGCGAAACCTGCTGGGGGATCACTGCGAGCGACGGCCCCGGGCCCAGCACCATCAAAATCGCGGGCCGGAAGCGGCACTTCTTCGATTATCTGGCGCGCGGCGTGCCCGAGGGGCCCGATGATGGCACACTCGCGCCCTGGGCGTTGGTCGCGTCTCTGCCATTCGCGCCTGAAATTGTCTTGCCTACGCTCGACTATTTCATCAACCACCTCAACCTAAAGACCAAGGATCGCCTTGGTTTCAAGGCGACGTTCAATCCAACCCATCCTGACAGATCCGAGAACCCTTTCGGCTGGGTGTCGCCATGGCAGTTCGGACTCAATCAAGGCCCGATTGTGCTGATGATAGAGAACTATCGAAGCGGATTGCCGTGGCGGTTGATGCGAAGCTCACCCTACGTGATTAGAGGGTTGCGGCGCGCCGGCTTCACTGGCGGCTGGCTAGATGGTTGCTGTCGCGCTGCTGCCGGCTAGGTTCCGTCTTTGATTTCGGAGCAAAATCAATCGCTGCGCTGCACCGCCGCGTACAGTGAACGACGTCTGATATAACGGCACACACATTGCCCCCCCCGTGGGATCTGCCGCAAAGTGAGCAATCTGGAACAGTCGCCGGATACCGCCGAACATAAAGTCGGTCGATAGCCAGAGGACTGGTCGCGTAGCGAGGCCCATTGTCGGGTGCTGGGCCCGGACACGAACGAGATCCCGGGCTGGTCACGGAGTGCGCAACCGATTTCGTCACTCTGTCCCTCAACTGATTGCGATCACGGCGTAACGGAGGACCGCGAATGATAAAGTTTTTAGACGGCTTTCCTAAAAACATCGTCGCCGTCGCGTGTAGCGATCAGGTGACACGGAGCGACTATGACAAAGTTCTCGTTCCCGCTGTCGAGCAAGCGCTGAAAGGTAACGAAAACATCCGGCTCTATTACCAGATCGGGCGCGATTTTGCCGGTATCGACGCCGGTGCGATGTGGGAAGATTTCTCGATAGGAATGGAACACCTGCCGCGCTGGGAGCGCATTGCCGTCGTTACAGACGTGGAGTGGATCGGTGTTGCCGTCAAAGCCTTTGGTTTCCTAATGCCCGGCAAGGTGCGCGTTTTTTCCCTCGTGGACATGGTGGAAGCTCGACGCTGGATCAGCGCCGCGTAAGTCAATGCAAGCGCCGGCTCGCAGGAGGAAATATCAGTGCAGCGTCAAGCCGGACGGCCAAGGGCGGATGACGCGGTTGCTTCCTCGACCCGCCGTCAGTGTCATCCCGGTGTCCTTGCTGGCCTAATGCCATCCGGCCACCAATTTTCGAAAGAGTAGGCGCGCCATGATCAAGACAGAACATCTTGCTCCAAACATATTGAAGATCATCGCCCCAAAGACGCTTCGATCGGACGACTTTATTGAGTTGGCGCCGGCCGTTGATTCTCTAATTGAGAAGCAACAAACGATCAGACTTCTTATTGACGCCTCAGAATTGGACGGCTGGGCTGACGCAACAGCGGTCGAAAAGCACATGATGTTTGTGAAAACGCATCAGCAGCATGTGGAAAGAATTGCGGTCATTGCGCAGCATGAATGGCAACACTGGTTTGTCGGCGCGGTCCGAGTGTTCTTGCATCCTGGGGTGAAGGTCTTCGACAAAGCTCATGAGACCGATGCGTTGCGATGGCTTGCCGACTAGGTTCAGCAAGAGTTTGGCTGCGGGCTCTCTATTGGGGGCCGCAAACCACTAACGGTGAAGAGAGGCAAGTCGCTGCGATATTTTCTTGATACTGAATTTAATGGCTTCGGCGGCTCGCTGATTTCGCTCGGCCTGGTGCATGAGGACGGTCCCAGCCTATATCTCGTCTATGGTGTGCCGAATTTAATCGACACATTTGTGCGCGATAGGGTCCAACCCAATCTACTGTCGGTGCCGCCGAGCGTCGTGGTTCGACATGTAAGCCAAAAAGACGGAGCGTATGCAATTGAGGTGTTTCTGCACGGCGATGACGATCCGCAGATTATCGCGGACTGGCCCGAAGATTTGAGATTGTTTTGTCAGGCCCTCATGCTGGAACCCGACGTCATGGTCCCTATCACGCGCCTTCGTTTTGAAATGCATCGGGTCACCTCCTATCCGACGGACCTGGCGGGCGCGGTGGAACACAATGCGTGGTGGGATGCTATGGCGCTCAAGCAAAGATTGATGCGTGCGATCCCTAACCGCAATTGCAGCTGTCCTGATCGCGATGCGACTACGGCCCCGATGCATATGCGTTTGAAAGAGTCGGTAAAATAGCAGAACCATCACGACGCCAAACCCGACAGTCGATTGTGGCTACCTTAATTCCAAACACGGAGCGTCAGCGAAAAGTCAGGAGATGCCGAAACAATGGGCGATGAAATTCACTATAAAGGTTGGCGTATCGACATCATGCGCCGAGAGCACAGCTGGGAAGCTTTGGTTTATCGACCGAGCTCGCCGTTACATGAAGTCATAGTTCCGAAAGGACCCGACCAGCGCGTCGTGATCGAGGAAGCAAGGGCACTCGTCGACCAACTGTTCGCGACTTAACATATAGAATGGAGGCTTACTGCTCCCGAATTTCTGTACTTTAACAGCAATGCCTCTCTCCCGACTGCAGCAGTCGGAGGGTCCTACCCTCGCTCGATCGACTACGCAGCCCGCACGGTCAATTCTTTGCCGAGTTTTGTGGTACAGGCCACCGACAAGGCTGTGGCTCAGTGCGACAATAGCCCAACGGTTGTTGAAAGGCTGTGTGCTGTGTCGGACATATCACCAAACACAAGACTCGATTGCTTGCGGGAGGCCGCAAATTGCCAACAATTGGCCAGCGAAGTTCGTGATCGGGCGCGAAAGTACGAACTTCAGTGTCTCCGCCAAGCGTCAGACTGCACCCAATTGGCGCGCGACGTACAAAATCGGGCATTGGAGGTTCATTTCCTGCAGATGGCCAGCGTCTGGACGACCCGCGCCGAACAAGGTCCAGACGGTTGTTTAGACCAAACAATTCAGTAGTTTGAGGTTCGTACATTTCTCGTGAAGCGTGGGCTCCGATTTGCGGCCTGCCAATCGTGCCAATTCTTGAAAGACGCTGGTCGAGAGATCGCTCCCTTAACTCGTAGCGAGTCACGCCCCAGGAAACGTTACGACTATATTGCCGGAGCCAAGCAGTTCATCTTTTGCGTCGTCCCTTTGCGTCATCCTGCACGGCCGTTTCCGGCGGCGACAGGAAGGCGTCAAAGCGCTCCTTCACGACAGCGTAACATTCACACGACGCCCCTTCGAGGCCGCGCCGGTCAAGAACGACAATCTTGCCTCGGTGATAGCTGATTAGGCCGGCATTCTGGAGTGATTGGGCGGCAAGCGTCACGGATTTCCGGTTGGCGCCCAGCATATGCGACAAGAACTCGTGCGTGTAGGGCAATGCCTCGCCCTCCGCGCGGTCGTGCATCATAAGAAGCCATCTGCACATCCGCTCTTCGGTGGTGTGCAAGGCATTGCATGCGACTGTCTGTTGGACTTGCGAGAGGAGCGTTTCCGAATAGCTGACAAACAGATTGCGCACATGTTCGCTATTCTTGAATTCCAGTTGCAATGTAGCGATGGGGCAACGGACCATATCCCCTTCCATCTGGACAATGCAGCGATTGAACGACACGCGGCTATACATGGCCGCGAAAAGACCGAAAGCTCCCTCGCGTCCGATGTTCGCCGTCTCGATCGCCGAACCGTTCTCCAGCACCGTTAGGAGCGATAGGACGGCACCTTCAGGGAAATAGGCATGCCTTAAAATGCCGCCAGCATCGCAGACCATCGCCCCGAGCTTGAGCTTAACGGGCTCAAGATGTTGCGTGATCCGCGCCCGGCTCTCCGGTTCCAGCGCACCCAACAGACGGTTGCTCTGCGTGATGACGTTTTTCCGTCTTTTCACAATGCCTGTCATTGGCCCTCAATGGATGCGCGGTCGCCATGAAAGATCTTCGCTCAGGACGTAGATCGCGATTGCGCCCAAACACAGAAAAAGGCCGACCCAGAACAGCGGTGAATGGTGGATGCGGCGCCAGTCGTGTCGGCGCGCAGGCTTAGGCGCATTCCCATGATGATGTTCTTGCGTGTTCATGCGCGCGCCATCTCATTTTCGGTCGAGTAGCGCAGTCCGGCCACAGATTGGAACGGCGAATCTTGGCGGTCATTGTCCCGCGCATATTCGAAGGCCGGCGTAAAGCTAAATTGCCGAATTGGTCCGCACACTTCAGGCACTCGATATGTCGGATTTCAACTCGCCGAATTGCTCCCGCGTGATTTCTCCGCGGGCATACCGTTCATTGAGGATATCGCGCGCTTCCTTGCGAGGTTGACCGTCGAGTTTCCGATGTATGCGATAGGTGTAGCCCCAAGTGCCAAAGTTGGAAAACAGCAGAAAAATGAATCCGAGCCAGAGAAACCATCCCCAACCGAAGTACCAATCGTTCAAGCCACCGTGAATCATTCGCTTCTCCTTAACGTTAAAGCCGTGCGGTCCATTTCAAGGACGCGGTCGTAACCTTTTTGACTCTCGTGGCTAGTTCAGCCAGAGCCGTTCCCTGATCCAAAATCGCGGTCAATTCTGGCCTCCCACCGGATGGGGTGGCGTCTGATGTCGAAGGACTGAAGCATGCAGTGCTTGGGTACCTCCAACGGGTACTGATCGAGTGCCGGGCCCAAAAAACTGCGCAGCGAGCTGAGCGAGCAACATGAACATCATGATGTAGATAAGCCATGGCGGCGAACCCGTTGCACCAAGGGGCGACGTAGTGAACGACGAGACACCAGGCCGGACGACGCGTGGAAGCAGCCCGATCAAGCGCGTGGCGACGGTCGTGGGACCCGTAAGTTCCGCCGGGGCGCCGGGAAGACCAGCGATGACGACGGCCAGCCTCTCGATCGCCGATGCCCTCGGCAAGCCGGCCAAGACAGCGGCCTCATTCCACGGATCGACATTTTGTCTGGCCAGTGCCGACAAGACGCTCAGCGAGCTGCCTTTGCCGTCGTCCGCGACAGGCGCAAAGAGGAATTCGTTAAATTCGGAGCCCAATTGGGAAGGTGAAATAGAGCGCGTCATCTCGACTACCGGGGTCAGGCGTGGGCCAAGCGAACGCCGAAATAGGTCAGATACAGAGCGTCGTCCGCGCCGTCTGCGGTGATGGCGGGATCGTACGCAGGACTGTCTTTGATTTTCTGGCGCCGGGTGTCGAGCCGTATCAGCCTTTCGACCCAATCGACCTCGAGCACGGAACGCGGTGAGATGAGGACCTTCTGCCCAGGCCACCAATTCTGAGTATCGACGACGACATAGCGAATTCGCCATGACGCGTCGTCCACGAGGAAATCGCGGACATGCCCGATTTCACCATCGACGGCGTGGATATGGTATCCCGTGACGACCGCTATGCTTCGAAGATGCTGATCGCCCGGACGATGATCCGCGTCCAGCAGATCAGATGGGTTCGACTCTCCATTCATCGGAACGACAAATGGCATCGCCATTGCACTACCTAAAGGCATCATGCCGCCGGTCCAATAGGGTGCCCAACCATAGTGAGCATAGACGCTGGCTTCGGCTTGGCGCGATACGGGCATATCCGTGTTGACGCTTGGGCTGTCCTTGATCTGCTGCATTGTCAGCTTGGCAGGGAGGTGACGCGCTGCACTGTCGGGCTTTCCCAGCGCTGACGGCGGCAGCAGGACCTTACGGCCCGGTAGCCAGGCACCCGTATCGACAATAAGCCAGCGCACGGCCCAGTTCGCATCGTCGAACAGCAAATCGCTCACGGTCCCCACGGAGCCATCCGTGGCATCGACGGTTTGCCCAATCAGGGCGGAAGCATCCCACAACATGGTTCGATCCTTTGTCCGGTTCGAGGCGCCGTGAGGCGTGCTCAAGCGTTCAGATGTGGCGCGTTATCCGGGGAGACGAGCACGGCACCGTTGCCGCTGGCTGGTTTGCCGGTTTTCTCCATTAGTTCGAGGAAAGGTTTGATGATGTCGATCGGCATCGGAAACACGATCGTCGAGTTTTGTTCTGCGCCGATCTCGGTTAGCGTTTGCAGGTAGCGCAACTGCATCGCGGCCGGAATGCTGGAGAGTATCTTGGCGGCGTTGACGAGTGTTTGCGACGCCTGGAATTCGGCTTCCGCGTGGATGATCTTGGCCCGACGGTCGCGCTCGGCTTCGGCCTGCTTGGCGATGGCGCGCACCATGTTTTCGGTAAGCTCAACCGTGCGGATTTCGACGTTGCTGACCTTGATTCCCCAGGTTTCGGTCTGCGTGTCGAGGATAGCCTGCACGTCTGTACTGAGCTTCTTGCGATCCGAAAGCATTTCATCCAGATCGTGTTGACCGAGCACGGCACGCAAGGTGGTTTGGGCAAGCATGTTTGTTGCCGGAAGGTAGTGCTGTACCTGGATGATGGCTCGCTCGGGGTTGACGACGTTGAAGTAAAGCACCGCGTCAACCTTCATCGAGACGTTGTCGCGCGAGATCACATCCTGGGTCGGTATCTCGATAACCTGAATACGCAAATCGACGCGCACCATTTCCTGCACGAAGGGAAACAGCAGCACCAAACCCGGTCCCTTGACGCGTTGAAAGCGCCCGAGCGTGAACACGACGGCGCGTTCGTATTGACGTATGATCTTGACGGTAGCAAAAAGGAGCACAAATCCGGCGACCACAATGATCGGAATGAGATAGGGCATTACGGCATACATGGATGTTTCCTTCTAATGGAAGCCGCCAGCCTTCGTCGCGCGCCCCGAGGCGGCAAGGAGCTGTCTCGTTGGGATAGCGGTAACGACGCTAGGCCCGCGCAGCGGCGCAGACTGAGCAAAAGGAACCACATTAAGAAGAGTTATCGCTGACTCGCTCCGCCAACCGGCTGGCTATTTTCTTGCCTTGTTGCCGTTGGCAGAGTCTTTTGCCGGCTTTTCCTGCACCGGTGCGTGGTCGCTGAGGACCACACTGAGCAGAGAGCTATGGACCTCGATTTTCCCATTGTAGCTGACGAAGCCCAGCTTCCGGAACTTGTTCATGAAGAAGCTGACGCGGGAACGGGTGGTGCCGATCATTTCGGCCAGTGTTTCCTGGCTGACCTTTCCGATGATGGTTTCCGGACGTCCTTCCTTGCCGAAATTGGCCAGTAGAAGCAGCGCCCTGGCAAGGCGTTTTTCGCTGGAATTGAAAAGCTGATCCACCAGATCTTCTTCAACCTTGATCGTGCGCAGCAAGGTGTGAGCGAGAAACATTTCAGAGAAAGCAGGATGGTCGTGCAACGCTCGTACAATCGCTTCCTTCTCGATCCGCATGATTTCACAGTCGATCATGGCGGCGGCGGTTGTGATCCTTCGTATTTGACCTACGAGGCATCCTTCGCCGATAAACTCGTCTTCTCCCAAGACTGCGGTGACCGCTTCTCGGCCCTCTTTTGACACGATGGTGACTTTCACCTTGCCCTTCTGAATGTAGAAGACGGAATCGGCGGCTTCGCCTTGAGAGAAGACCTTTTGGGCCTTCCGATATTTGGTGATGGTTCTGCCTCGGCCAATTTCCGCGAGAAAGAGGCTGGCGTCGAACAGGGGTACGTCGCGATTTGGCAAGGGTCGGAAATTCCTGCGATAGCCCTGGATTTTACCATGAGTGCAGCGCATCTGCAGCAACCGATTGTGGTCAAAAGTATACAGATCCGGCCCAACGCCGGGCCGGAATGCGGCATTGAGGGCCAAAGTGCAGAGCGGCCGGTCTGCACCATGGGCACGACCGACGCGAGTGCGATCGATCCTATCGGAAAAGTCCGCGAGCTGATGGACCGTTATCCAAATCCGAAAGGCTTTGGCAAAGCGATTCTCTACGCCGATGCCGTCGTCGGGTGGTCATGGGTGTATTTCAAGGACTACGACTTCGACAAGAACCCGCTGGAATTCTCCGATCGCATCCTGCCCATCCTGAAGCAGAATGGTCAGGCTTTGGCCGAACTCAAACACGCCGACGCGATCGGCATCGACTTCCACAAGGTCGGCTGGGCTCCCTATGTGAGCAGCTGTTTCCTCTACAAGAATGCCGAGGAGTTCGAAAAGCTCCATCACTGGGCCGGCGACGCCTATCTGCAGGTGCGCACGCCCTACAACCCGATGTACTACACGCTTGAAGTGTCGCGCACAGCGTCCGGCTCGCTGGCCGGCTGGGCAACGCTGAAATATTTCGGCAAGCAAGGCATGCAGGCCATCCTCGGTGGAATCCTGGAGACGAAATACTATCTCTACGATCTGCTGAAGACGGATTCCGACACCGTCGCGTGCATCCGCGCGCTCGTAGCGGTGTTCCTAAGCCCCAATTACGGCACACAGGCGAATGTGGCTGTCGTTGGTTGTTTCGACTTAGCGGAGCCCGAATGACGCATGGGGAAGGAAAGTTTGTATCACGGAGAATTTTGACGCTCGACTTCGCCGTTAATCTCGGCTCCGAACAGCACGACGAATACGGAAAGCCATGCCCAAGTGAGAAGGACTAACGGCAGACCCAACGATCCATATATCGTGTCATAACTGCCGAAATTATAGACATAGGCACTGAACAGGATCGACCCGATCAGCCATAAAATCGTGGCGGTGGCGATACCAAGAGAAGCCCGTTTCCATTGCGGTTTGCTCCCAGCGGGTCCGTAGCGGTAGACTACCGACACCACGCCCGCAACGAACGCAATCAGAAGCGGCCATTCGACTACCAAGCTGATCCAGCGAGCCGGACTACGTATGCCCGACCCACTCAGCCAAGCGGGCAGACCAGCGACGAGCGTCAGGGCGACGAGCCCACTGGCGATAACTAGAGCGGTCAACAGCAACGCCGTCACGTAAAACTTGAAGTATCCGCGCCGCTCCGGCTGACCGTAGGCGATATTGAGGGCCGCCATCATGCCCGTCATTCCCCGCATACTGCTGTAGAGCGCGATCACGATGCCGGCAATGGCACCAATGCCAAGACTTCCGCTCGATGCGGAAATAAGCTTGCGCAACTCGCCGCTGATCAATGTCACGACTGACGGCGGAAGCACGCCCGACAAAGACTGGACGTCTCTTGTCATGCCCGTCGGATTCTCGACCAAACCATAAATTGAAATAAGCGCTACCAACGCAGGGAACAGCGCCAAGAGCAGATAGTATGTCACCCCAGCCGCGACGAGCGACAAATCCTTCCTGCCGATATCCTTCCAGGTCCGGCGCAGAACTTCCGCCCAGCTAACCAATGCTTCGACGACAATGTGTGCTTCACGTGCCGGCACTGCGTTCGATTCCTCCAGACCCTTCCCCCGCTCCCGACACCAGAAAAAGCTAATGAACATATGCCGACGCCGACAGCTTCATACTGCCCGAGCGCTGCCGGCTTTCTCAGGCCTGCGTGGTCAAGAACGCCGGCGCGATGGCCAGATTGGCTAGACCGCATTCTCGCTTAGTGTAGCGCTGGCAGCGCTGTGAACGGCGGCGACCTGGCTGTGGGCCACGGAGACAACCGTCCCGGGATGCGCTTCCGATACTTTGATCGTGGCCTGGAGCTGGCTCGCAAGCGCTTGAACAATGTTCGTGCCGAGGCCGGGCTTTGCGTTTGCACCGTCCTTGGCTATTCCCACACCTGTGTCGCCGACCGAGAGCGTCCAATTGGGACCGCGGGAACTGTAATCGACCTTGATCTTACCGCTGCTATCGTTTGGGAAGGCGTGCTTAAGGGCATTGATGACAAGCTCGGTCACGATCAACCCCAGACTTACGGAGACGTCCGCGCCGGTGATGCTCTCATCGACGGCCACATCGAGCGACACCTTGCTGTGGTCGCGGATCATCGAGGCGCTGATGCTCTCGCAAAGGGCGGCCAGATAGGGACGCAAGGTGACCTCGCCGATCGTCGAGGCCGCGAGATGCTGCTGCAATGCGGCGACCGACATGACGCGCTGGTGCGCGTCGAACAGATGCGTCCGGGTTTCCTCGGATTGCACCTTGCGGGCGCTTTGCATCAGGACGCTTGCAATGATCTGGAGCGAATTGGCGACGCGGTGCTGCAATTCCTGAAGCAGGACCGCCTTGTCCTTCAGCAGGGCGTCCTTATCCCGCAACAGATCATTCTTGAGTTTTTCGGCAACCCGGGCGTCGGTGACGTCCGAGACTGCCAGGATTAACCGGGCATCGGTGCCGCCGGTATAGTCCAGCTTATGGGCGTTGATGATCAGGCAGCGATTGTCCCGGCCTTCGCGTTTCAGATCCATCTCATAGTCTTGCACCTCGGCATAACCGGACGCGGTCGCACGAAGGAGCGCCGACAATTGTGGTACATTCCATTCGCCCGCTCCAAGTTCGGAAAGCGTACGGCCTTGAGCGGTGGCGGGATCGATCTGAAACACGCGGCAGAACGATTTGCTAGCGGCGACAATCGTCAAAGAGCTGTTCAATAGCAGAAGAGGCGCGTCGGATGACGCGATGACTGCCAACGCGAGATCAAGCGCGATGTCGGGGCTGGACGATGCGTGGAGAGCCATGGCTTCCCCTTTCTACGTACCGGAGACTCGCGAAGTGAAAGTCATACCCGGACATTTGGCGAATGAAGAGGCGCAGACAACGCTTGCGTTTGATCAGACTAGCTTAGAACGCTTCTTCCAGTAAGCACCGTCTAAACCGTTTTGAATGGGACTCTATCCGAAGAGTTCATGAAGCACGTTGGTGACCTGCTCGTAGCAGGCACGGCAGGAACAACCGCATAAGTCGTTTGCGCTATATGCTCAAGCTGACGATCTGAATTTCCCGTCGCCTTTCCAATTTGCCGGATTGGTCCGGGGCACAAAGGGCTGCAGCAAACCCAATCTGTCCCAATTCTGGTAGGCATCTTGCGTTTGTCTTTTTCATAATTGCGGCGCGATGATTCTCGACGGTGCGGCGGCTGATATGCAAATCTGAAGCGATATTCTTACTGGGTGTGCCTGCCAATACCAGCTCCATTATTTCGTGCTGCCTCGGCGTAAGGAGGGCCACCATTTTCGCTGCATGCTCACGGGTCGCTAGGAGCGCCTTAAGACGTTCAAATTCCAACTCCATTTTTTCGTATTGGCGAAGAAGCGCGACGGCATCAGCTAGTGCGACTCGAAGGTGTTTGGCCGGACAAATGTGAGGTGCTGGGCGCTCACATGACTGGCTCTCGATTGCACCAAAGCGCGTTGGGGCAATAGCTCCGTCAGTACTACAACGCGTTGATAAATTACGTGCCGCCATGTTGTCATCACTGTTCGATCGTAACGGGCCGGAATGATCCAGCGATTATTAGCCAGAGATGAGTGTATGTCCGGATATTCGAGCGAACTGAGCGATCTAGACCACATTACGCCGCTTTCATCGTCGCAGCTGGTCGGAGGCAGCTTTTTGTCAAAAGCCGCTAGGTGGAGGCACGAAAGCGTAATTTGCTGGCGCTCAGTAGTCGCACGAGCACGCATATTGGTCCTGAGCCTCAATATCAGTTCAGGGCAGAGGACGCGCTTTTGTCAGCTTTTTGCGAAGGCCAATTCGCGCAATTGCTGCCTTTGAGAAATCATAACGAAGGGCAGTACGTCCTGATTGAACATCTGGGCGGTTGAAGCGTTATCTAACATCGCGGCGTGGAAGAGTTTGAACATGAGCCTACGCATTCATAGGAAACATATCGACCGCGCTAAAAAGCGTATCTTGGACTTGCGAAACGATACCCCGATCGAGTGTCGCCCCCGCGACAGTGCGGATAGTGCGAACTCGACGCAGAACCGAGTCAATTCCCCGCGGTCAGATACCGTATCGGTATATTGCCGATAAGTGTTCAGACCCAAACTCGTGCGCCCGTACGAGGAAAGAGATACAATGACTCAGAACGAGCCCCAAACTAGTACGAACAAATTACCGGCGCTGGGTGAGGAGTTGCATGGGCAGCCGCCGACAGAGAATTTGAGCCCGCCAATACCGCAAGGGCAAGGGCAGGCCAGCGCCTCAAAGTTGGCGCAGCGACTAGCGCTGCACATTGTGCCCGGACGCCGGCCGCTCTTCCGCGGCTGAGGAACTGGCGCAGCAGGATCGAGCACCGCTTGGTAGAGCGCCCGTTCCAGCAAGGACCATGAGCAATGCGAAGCGGAAAGCTGGTGATCGCTGAAGGCGGCGGCCCGACTGCGGTGATCAATCAGTCGCTGGCGGGCGCCGTGTTGGAAGCACGGTTCTTTCGTCAGATCGAGCGGGTTTATGGCGCGCGCTACGGGGTGCGCGGCATCGTGAACGAGGATTTCGTCGACCTTTCAGCCGAAACGCGGGCCAACCTCGAAGTGGTCGCCGCCACCTCGTCCTCGGCCCTGGGCTCGACGCGGGACAAGCCCGATCTGGCCTATTGCCGCAACATCCTTGCCTCGCTCAAGGCTCATGGAGCCGCTTGGTTTCTCTATATCGGCGGCAACGATACGGCCGAGACCGTGCGCATCGTCAGCGAGGAGGCGGCGAAGGTGGGCTACGATCTGCGCTGCGTGCACGTTCCCAAGACCATTGACAACGATCTGATGGAAAGCGACCACGCGCCAGGCTTTCCCTCGGCGGCACGCTTTGTGGCTCAGGCGTTCATGGGGGCCGACCTCGACAATCGCTCGCTGCCGGGTGTTTACGTCGCGGTCGTAATGGGCCGCAATGCCGGATTCCTGACCGCCGCATCGGCCGCCGCACGGACGGTCGAGGGCGACGGACCGCATCTGATCTATCTGCCTGAGCGCATCTTCGACAAAGGTAAATTCCTGTCCGAGGTCAAGTCGGTCCATGACAGGTTCGGACGCTGCGTCATCGCGCTCTCCGAAGGCATCCATGACGCGGACGGCATGCCGCTCTCGGTTAAACTTGCCAGAAGAGCGGAGAGTGATGCGCACGGCAATGTCCAGCTGTCCGGCACCGGCGGTCTCGCTGACCATCTGGGCGAGGCGATCAAGTCCGAACTCGGCATCAAGCGCGTCCGCGCCGATACGTTCGGCTATCTCCAGCGCTCGTTCGCGGGTTGCACTTCGGACGTGGATCGGAGGGAGGCGCGCGAGGTGGGCGAATTCGCCGTCAAGCAGGCTATTTGGGGAACTGGCAACGGCTCGGTGGCGATCCGGCGCACAGGCGATTATGCCGTCGATTACGCCTGGGTGAAGCTGGACAAGGTCGCCGCCAAGACCAAGGTGATGGCAGACGCCTTCATCGCGCCGTCGGGCAGCGATGTCACTCCCGCCTTCCGAGACTATCTGCGGCCGTTGCTGGGCATCGGCCTGCCGCAGCCCGCTCGCCTGCGCGGCGAGGCGATCGCTAAGGTAATGAACCAGTAGGACACGCAAGTGACGACCAAACGGCGTGCCGCTGCCGGGCGTGCCCTCACGGCGTTCTGAGTAGTTTCCGAGGCTGCCGACGCACCTCAGCGATAACTATTTATGGACTTCAACGGGTAATTCAGCCGTAAGCCAGCCGACCTCAACAACGCAACAACGAGACGCATGATCGGATCGGACGGCCCGCTATGCGGCCTTTAATCGCCGGAAACTGGAAGATGCACGGTATGGCGCCCGAGCTCGCCGAAATCGAGGCTATCGCAGCCTCGGCGAAGGCTGCGCCACCATTGGTCGACCTTCTGATCTGCCTCCCAGCGACGCTGATTGCGCGGGCTGTGCAGACCGCCGCAGGCCGGATCCCCATCGGTGGAGAGGATTGCAGCACCGAAACCTCCGGCGCGTTCACCGGGGACATCAGCGCCGAAATGCTGAAAGGTGCCGGTGCCGCTGCGGTCATCGTGGGACATTCGGAACGCCGTCAGCATCATGCCGAGACCGATGCCATCGTGGCGGCGAAAGCGAGAGCCGCGCGGCGCGCGGGACTCTTGGCGATCATCTGCATCGGCGAGACGCAGTCGCAGCGGCTGAACGGCAAAGCATTGTCGGTATGCGGCGATCAGATTGCCGGCAGCGTCCCAGACGGCATGACCGCATCAGGCATGGCGATCGGATACGAGCCGCTCTGGGCGATCGGGACCGGTCACATGCCGGCCTCCAATGAAATTGCGGAAATGCACGCGCACATTCGCCAATGCCTCGCGGTGCGCTTGGGAGGGCAAGGAAACGAGGTGCGCATCCTTTATGGCGGGTCGGTTAAACCGTCGAACGCGCGAGACATTCTAACGCTTCCGGAAGTTGGAGGCGCCTTGGTTGGCGGAGCAAGCCTAAGGGCTGCGGACTTCGAGGCAATTTTTCGGGCGGTCTCGTGAACGGTCTGACTGCAAGGCTGCAAAAAGTCCGATGCTGACTACGTCTCAGATGATCGTCGACAGTTTCGAACAACTCAAGACGAGCAATCGCCAAGCGACCGCGCCTCATAACTTGTCCCGACGGGTCAAGGAGAAACCATGATGCGTATCGGAATTGCCGCCGACCACGGAGGGTTCTCTTTAAAGGAGGAGCTAGCAGAGTTCCTGCGCCGCAAAGGATACGACGTCGTGGACTTTGGCGCCGATCGACTGGACCCCACAGACGACTATCCGGACTTCGTCGTCCCCTTGGCCAGGGCCGTTGCCGCGGGCGAAGTCGAGCGGGGAGTGGCGTTATGCGGCAGCGGCGTTGGAGCCTCTGTCGCTGCGAACAAGGTGCCTGGGGTGCGTGCCGGCCTCATCCACGATGTCTTTTCTGCCCATCAGGGCGTTGAAGACGATGACATGAATGTTTTTTGTCTGGGCGGAAAGGTGATCGGATCTGCGCTCGCCTTGGAGTTGATCGAGGCTTTTCTGATGGCTCACTTCAGCGGTGCGCTGCGGCACCGGCGCCGCCTGGCGAAGGTGCAGGCGCTGGAGCCCCGCAGCGACGACTTCGCCGACAAGACGCGCTCCGCGCTTTGTTTTGCGTCTAGCGGCCTTGGGGAAAAAGGCGCCGCCACGAACAGAGATGCCTCATGACCTCAGGCTATTCGGACGCATTGGTACTCTTTGGCGTGACCGGCGATCTCGCGCGCAAGATGATCTTCCCGGCACTCTACGCGATGGCGAAGCGAGGCGTCCTGACCGTTCCGGTCATCGGCGTCGCCCTTCCCGAATGGAGTGTGGAACGCCTGCAAGAGCGAGTGCAAGACAGCCTTAAGCAGTCAGGAGGGATCGATGATCGGCTAGCCTTCGACCATCTTCTGTCCCGACTCAGCTACGTGAGCGGCGACTACAACGACGGGAACACGTTCTCGGTGATAAAGAAGGCGTTGGGGCAGGCCAAATGCCCGGCGCACTACCTGGCCATCCCGCCCTCGCTCTTCGAGACGGTGATCAAGGGGCTCGGCGCCTCGAAGCTTGCCGAGCGGGCGCGCGTCATTGTCGAGAAACCCTTCGGTCGCGACCTCGCTTCCGCCCGCGACCTCAATCGCGCGGCGCGGGCGGTATTCCCAGAGGATGCGATCTTCCGGATTGATCACTTCCTAGGGAAGGAAGCGATCATGAATATCCTCTATTTCCGTTTCGCCAACACATTCCTGGAGCCGATCTGGAACCGAAACTACGTGGCCAGCGTCCAGATAACCCTGTCCGAAGATTTCGGCGTCGAAGACCGCGGTGCGTTCTACGAAACAGCTGGCTGTCTTCGTGATGTGATTCAGAATCACCTTTTCCAGATCGTCGCGCTGCTTGCCATGGAGCCGCCCGCCGGGAGGGACTTTGGCGCCGTCCACAACGAGAAGGCCAAAGTGTTCCAGGCCATGCGCCCGTTGACGCCGGATGACCTGGTGCGCGGCCAATACGCTGGCTACCGGTCGGAGCCAAATGTGGCGGCGAACTCAGATGTCGAGACCTTTTGTGCTCTTCGGCTTTTCATCGACTCTTGGCGTTGGGAAGGCGTGCCTTGGTATCTGCGCTCCGGCAAATGCCTGGCTGAAACGGCGACCGAGATCCTGATAGAATTGAAGCCGCCGCCGCAAAGGCTCTTTGCCGACTCCGCGCCGACGACCGGTCGGGCCAATTAT
>Ga0302324_100013978_pt1 | contig 16229 bp, 15 predicted proteins | sample Palsa_T0_1_FD_201949 | JGI IMG/M metagenome (GOLD analysis project Ga0302324, IMG submission 201949) | Peat permafrost microbial communities from Stordalen Mire near Abisko, Sweden - Palsa_T0_1 | ecosystem: Environmental > Terrestrial > Soil > Palsa > Peat permafrost | place: Sweden: Abisko...
AAGCTCATCTGCGCGGGCGCCGCATTTTGCGCCTGCTGGGACGCGCCACCCTGGGTTTGATCGTCAGATGACGCAGGCTCTTGGGAGGTTCCCTGCGATCCTGCTTGAGCCGGTGCGGCCGGTGCATGTGGCTTCGGATCGGAGACGTCTGTATTGGTGTTGGTGGCGCCATCCTTGCTCTTAGCGCTTGCTACTGCAGCTGGTTTTGTAACTGTTGTTGAATCTAGGCTCGTTTCAGCCGTCGTCAGCACTGCGCTTGCAGGCTGGACCATTACAACCATCTGCTGGGCTGTGGTGCTGGGAACTCCTAAGGCGGGCGCGAATCCGCTGGGATCAGACGCGGCGGCCGGCAGATGCGCCTTACCGGCTGCGTTGACGTTCAACGCCGAAGGCCCGTCTTCTTTGGAGGAGGTGTTGTTCGTGACTTGTGGGACCTGGACCGGCTCCGGATGCTGCGGAGCGCTCACCACTGCGGGCGCGGCGTTCCCCGAGCTCGAATTGTGGGCGGTGCCGGCTGGAGCCGCTGGTCCTGCTTTTTGATTGGTATCTGTAACTGCAGCTAGAGTGGTTTTCGGGGAGAAACTTGGAGTTACCGTTTTGACCACGCTCGGGAGGAAACTTGGACCCACGGTTTGAGCTGGGGCGGGGAGTGAAGTTGAAGCTGCACTTTCATTTGCGCTGGTGAGAGGGTTCGGAGCCCAATTTTGGCCTGCGGTTGGAAGGGAACTCGAAGCTGCACTCTGCCCTGCGGTTGGGAGGGAACTCGAAGCTGCACTCTGCCCTGCGGTTGGAAGGGAACTCGAAGCTGCACTCTGCCCTGCGGTTGGAAGGGAACTCAAAGCCGCGCTTTGAGCGACGTTTTGCGATGTGCCGGGAACTTCGCTTGCTGTTGCACTCGGGTCGAGGGTCTGGGCCGCATTCCTGACTTCCTTTTGGACGTCCCCTGGTGTTACGCTCGCGACGCTGTTTGAAAACGCCCTCGCGGCGACGCTTGCATTCGGGGTCACGGCTGCGTTTGGAATGGCATTCGACGCCCAGCCTGGGATGATGCTGGAAAGTGGGTCGAGGTTCGCACTTGCAATAGCGTACGGCACGTTGTGCGTGGGCTGGGACGTGGCCACCTGCGGGGCGGTCACGCTCTGAGTTTCAGAACTCGACGATGTCAATGAAGCCTGGAGAGCATCGAGTGGCTGACTTGATGGGACCCTCTCCGGCTTCTGGGTTGGTGGCTGAGCGATGTTCGATTCGCTGCCTGACACTTTCACCTTCGGCTGCGCTACCGCTGCCCTGGGAGAATGCGAAGATAAGACAAACTTTCCGGCAGGCAGCTGCATCTGGGTGGGCGCACCATTGGTCAATGGTGTCTGCTGGGCCTCTAGGACCGGGTTGAATGCCGTTTGCTTAAGAGGAATCTGCGGCAAAATGGAACTGAGCTGGGACGCAGTTCCTTGCTCTTTTGCGTCTCCCGGCAAAGAATTCTGTTGATGCCCGGCCTCGACCCCGACCAGAATGTCCGAGGATGCGTCGGAGGTTGCGAGCAGTGACTCGAGGAATGTTTGCGGAGATGGATCGGAGGAGTTTGTCGTAGCCGCAGTCCGAATCGCAACTGCCGGCGTATTGAGTAGTTCGACGATGGATGCGACGTGCACGCCCATACAATTGCATTTTTCGGGCCAAACAAAATAGGTTGAAACCCGATCGCTTTCCCGCGTAGATTCAACAGACTAAGAATGTCTTGTATCCTTCCCCTTTATCTTTCGTGCCCAACCCGGCAAGGTTTGCCGCGTGGCAAATAGGCAAAGACTGCCGGGTTATTCCGTGCTGCCGCTCAACTCCTCCTATTCGAGGAGACAATTTTCCCCAATGGAGCAAAAGCCGTGGAAGGTGTTCGCCCATTATCTTCGCCCGAGGTCCGCTCGAGCCCGTAGAAACCGCAAATCCCTCTACTTCGCTTCGGTCGGGATGAATAAGTGGGTTTTAGGACCGAGAGGAACCTGTCCGGGTGGCCCATGTTCCTCCGAATTTCCTGTGAAGCTTGGTGGCGTTGGCGCACTTCATGCGGCTTTCCTCACAGAAAGCCGCACACGCGATCGTGTCCAGGGCAGCGTACAGCAAATTCGGGGCCGAAAAAGACGGGCGAAGCCCTTCCAAAGTTTTTGCTCGTTTAGAGAAAGCATTTGAAGAATTCATAATCGGCCCACGTACGCTGGCGCGAACATGGGGCACCCGGACGGGTTCCTCCCGGTCCTGCACCGTTCATTCCGCTCTTAACTTGCCGCAGGCAAGTCGTTTGGTCGAGATCTGCGATTTTTCTGGGGTTGGAATGAACCTGCGGTCACCCGTTCCTCACGGTTGTTCACGGAGAACGTTCAGGAGCGGCTTCGCCGGGCAGCAAAGTTGTCATCCAGGGCCTTCTGCGCGCGCTTATTCATCTCGGCCTCATAAGCTCTACGCTTCTTTTCGCGCAAATCGGTGAGCATTTCGCGATTTCGACGCGCGGCCTGGTAAACAACCATCTGCGCGTCGCGCGCCTGTTCGAGTTTCTTGATTTGCCCTTCCAGTTCTTTCCTGAGTTGCTTGAGCTCCTTCACCTCTCCATACGAGGCTTGAAAATCAAGTCCAATCGAAGGCTTGAGGACGTTGGAGCGACGCGAGGCATAGCATTGCGCAAGCTGGGCATCAGTGTGCTCGATGGCTCCGGATGCCTGCGAGATTTCGAAATGAATCTTCTGTAGTACGCTTTCTTCGCGTTCTTCGATGATTCGTCGCACGCGAAGCACGCTAGCCAGCGAAAACTCGAAGGCCATATCAGCTCGGGAGTTCGAGAAGTGATTTAACGGTTTCCGCAAAGGGGACGATCTCGTCCGGACGCTGTTGCAGAAATGCGTTCAACTGAGGCAGGATCTCGACCGCCCGGTCAAGCGTAGGGTCAGAACCCTTCTGATAGGCGCCGATGCGAATCAAGTCTTCAGAGCGATTGTACGAAGCCATCAGGAGACGAAGAGCCTTCGCCTTCTGCATGTGCGCTTCAGAAGCAACATTCGGCATCAAGCGGCTCAGGCTCTCGAGCAAGGAGATCGGCGGGTAGTGATTCCTGGTGCCCAGGTTCCGGTCGAGAACCACGTGTCCGTCGAGCAACGAACGCACCGTGTCGGCCACCGGGTCCTGTTGATCGTCGCCTTCCATGAGAACGGTGTAGAAAGCAGTGATACTTCCCGTCTTAAAGCATCCTGCCCGCTCCACCAATCGAGCCAACATGTTGAGCACCGACGGAGTGTAACCCTTGGCCGTTGGAGGCTCGCCGGCAGCCAAACCAATCTCGCGTTGGGCCATGGCGAACCGGGTCAGGGAGTCCACCACCAGCAGGACGTTCTTTCCCTGACTGGCGAAATACTCCGCGATGGCTGTGGCCGACGAAGCCGCCCGCAAGCGCAGCAAAGGGGATTGATCGGAAGTAGAAACGACCACCACGCATCGCCTTCGACCCGCCTCGCCGATCACCTCAAGGAACTCTCCAACCTCGCGTCCACGTTCGCCGACCAGTGCCAACACCGTCAAGTCGGCGCCTGTGCCGCGCGCCATCATACCCAGCAGAGTGCTTTTGCCCACACCGCTACCGCCAAAGATACCGATGCGCTGGCCGCGTCCACAGGTCACAAAGGCATCGAGAGCACGGATGCCGCAGCCGAGGGGCTCGCGGATTGGTACACGATCTAGCGGCAGTGGCGCTAAGCCATCCACCCAAACCGATCTTGCAGCCCGGTATTCGCCTTGGTCATCAATTGGTCCGCCGGTCGCGTCGATCACGCGGCCAAGCATGTCAATACCGACCCGAATGGATGACCGGGTGCCCCAGGCGACAATCCGGTCGCCGAAGCGGATGCCTTGCGGATTCTCGATCGCCATCGAAAGCATGGTCGATCCCCGAAAGCCGACCACTTCGCCGGAATACTTCTGGCCAATCGCGCTGGTGATCTCGCACAACTCCCCGACCGAACAGAATGGCCCTTCGGACTCAATCAGGTTGCCGACCACCTGTAACACCCGTCCTCGCCAACGGAGGGTCGAGCCTCGTTCCAGCCGGTCGAAATAGGGAGCCAGCGGGCGTACGATCGTCATTTGACCGCAGGCCTTTGCGCGAGCAGATCGAAGAATCCTTGCTCCACCTCTTTCAACTGCGCATCGATGCTGAAGTTAGTCGATCCCAATTCCGTCGTGAGAATGCAATCCCCGGGTTCGAGATGAGCATCTTCGACGATTTCAACCGTCGAGCCATTCACAGCATTCGCCAGGCTATCCCTCCACTTGGCCGCCTTCGTGGGCGAAACGCGCACCGAGACGCTGGAGCCATCATGCAGCTTATCGACTGCGATCCGGACTAACGCCGCCACCAGCATCGGGTCAACCTGCGCCTCGCGGTGCAGGATCTTCGCTGCAATGGCCAAGGCGAGTTGAACCACATCGGTTTCCACTCGCGAAAAATAATCCCGCCGTTCCACCTGAAAGAGCTCGAGCGCATGTGTGATCTTCGCCCGCTCCGCCTTTGACCGGGTTTCGTATTCGGTCTTGAGCCGCGCCTCGGTCTCCGCCACTGCCTCGGCCCGCCCAAGGCGCACTCGTTCCTGCATCTCCTGCAATGAGATGCCAGGCGCCGCCTGCGGCTCACGTTCCTGCTCTGCGGGAGGGCGACCCGCGTCCTTGCCTTGAGGCGACGCAGGATTACCCATGTCCCGGTAGGAGAAAGGAGAGATCGGAACTGACGATTCCAAGCTCCCTATTCCGCTAGACGATGTACTCATCATTCGCCTCGCCCTTCAATACGATCTTGCCCTCGGCCTCAAGCTGTCGAGCAACCGCGACGATGTCACTTTGCGCTTTGAGAACGTCCTTCTTGCTTACGGGGCCAAGCGCTTCGATATCTTCCTTGAGCATCTCGATGGCTCTGGAAGACATGGTGCGAAAGAAGTGGTCTTTCAACTGCTCGCTTGTCCCCTTCAGCGCTGTCGCCAGGACTCTCTTGTCAATGGCTCCCGTAAGCTCACGAATTTGCGCTTCGCCCACCTGTAGAAGGTCGTCGAAGGTGAACATCAGATCGCGGATGCTGATGGCCAGAGTCGGTTCCTCGTTCTCGATAGTTACGAGAATCTCCTGGGCTACGGTTGTGTCGATGCAGTTCATAATGTCGGCTACGCTTTGGAAGCCGGAATAGGCACGCTTTCCTTGCTCGCTGACCGCCTTGAGGCGCTGGGCCAGTAAGACGGAGACTTTCTCCGCCATTTCTGGGGAAAACCGCCGCAGATTGGCCAATCTCTTGACTGCCTCGGCACGAACGTCGCTCGGTAGGCTCATCAGCAAGGCTGAGGCCTGGCGATCGCCCAGTTGGCCCAGAATGAGTGCGATTGTCTGTGGATGTTCGGCTTCGAGAAATCTTGCCAGTTTCGCAGGCTCGGCGCGCTGTAAGGACTCGAGCGGGTTGAGTTCTCGTGCCTTGCTCAGCCGCTGCATGATGCTGTCCGCATCGCTTTCCCCAAACGCCTTGACCAGCAGGCGCCGGGCCAGGTCATGTCCGCCCTGGATGATGTAATCCTGCGCCTGGGTGAGTCGTTGATACTCCTCAAAAACCTGCAGCGACAGTTCTGCCGGCACGGTTCCCAGGGAAGCGACTTCGTCGGCAACTCGCTGCAGGTCTTTCTCGTTCAGATTGCGGAATACGGTTGCGGCTGAGTCTTCGCCCAAAACAGTGAGCAGGATGGCGGCCTTGCGGGCGCCGCTGAGAGCAAGTTTTGCAGTAGGTGGGGGTGTCATGGAGTCTCTTCGCGTAGCCAGGCGCGCACGGCGTTGGTACTGCTCTCCGGTTCAGATTTAACAAAGTCGGCCAACTGCTTCTTCAGCACTTGGGTGCGCAGAGACATGGCGGCCGCCGCTTCGGCATTCATCTCCGTTTCAGGTGACGCCAGCGCCGCCATCTGGGCTGCCTGGGGGGGCGGAGGAAGCGCAGCCAAAGCACGCTGCTGGATTGGCCGGAGCATCAGCATGTAGACCAGCAGGAACAGGACCACGAGCCCCGCATAGCGCACCACCGATGAATAGTCATTCACGCCTTTGCGGGCCTTGTCCAAGAACGTAGGTGGCGGAGCGTCCACGGGCACGGGGCCGCGATCGAAACTGAGGTTCTGTACGCTGATCACGTCGCCGCGTGCGCTATTAAATCCGATGGCCGCCTGGGCAAGCTCGCTGACGAGCTTTAACTCGTCCGGCGTTCTCTTGTGACGAGTCTCCACCCACTTGCCCTTTTCCTGTTTGCGCTCGACCGCGTCGTCCACCAGCACCGCGGCCGTGAGCCGGCGGATGCCGCCGGCCGGGTCAATTTCATGTCGTGTAGTTTTATTCACTCCGTAGGTGGCGCTCTCCGTTTTTGACGCTTCGCCGAGGTTCTTGCTGACGGTCACGGGAGGAACTACGGTGGCAGGAGCCCCGGGCTTGGCAGGGGCAGTTGGCTTTGCGGCGGCTACATTGCTCGAGGTTCCAGGCACACCGCCAACACCCGCGTCCGGCCCCGTCGTTTCTTCTGAGCGCTGCATGTTCAGGGTAACGCTCACGGTAGGATCGTATTTCTCCTGGCTCTCTTCGCTGCTGCCGGTTTCGTATTCCACGTTGACCGTCGCCCGCAGACGGTCCGCCCCGATGACCGGCGCCAGGGTCGAGATCAGTCGCTGTGTCAATTCGTGCTCCAGGCCGTCATTGCTATCGTCGGGGCTGCTGGAACCGAGCGGTTGATTGGAATCCGCGTCGACAATGACAACGTCCGCCGGCTTGAGTTGGTCGACAGCGGCGGCCACCAAGCGGGAGATTTCCGCAATCTCTGCCTTGGATAAACTCCCGCTTTTCAGGTGCAGCGTGACCGAAGCCTTTGCCCCGCGCTCCCGGTCAATGAACACCGAGTCGTTCGCCATCACCAGGTGGACCCGGGCGGTCTTGACATTGCTGATGGTCTGAATCGTCCGCTCCAGTTCACCTTCCAAAGCGCGTTGGTAGTTCACTTTTTCATCGAACTCGGTTTGTCCCCACGAAACCTTGTCGAAAATTTCAAAACCAATGCGGCCGCTATGGGGTGTGTCATGGGACGCCACTTCGAGGCGGGCGGCGTCCACCTGGTCGGCGGGGACAGTGATCGACGACCCGTCCGGGCCTATCTGATAAGGTATTTTCTTCGCTGCCAGTTGGCTTGCAATCAGCTGCGCATCGGCTGGTTCCAGGCCCGTCATCAGCGGCTTGTAGACGGGGGTGGCCAGCATCTTGACGAAGAAGGCCAGAACCCCGAGCGTGACCGCGAGGCCTACGCCGAGATAAATGCGCTGCTGCTGGTTCCGGCCAGCCCAAAAGGCCTTTACCCGCTCCATCGCGCCCGCGCCGGCTGCTTTTGGGGAAACTGCTATCTGGGTCTTTGCCGCCATGGATCCTTCATCTCACCACACATACATCAGCGCTCGCGAACCAATTCTGGGCCCGTTGGGTAGGTTGGAATGCTCTAGAACTGCATCTTCTCGATGTCTTGATAAGCGGACACGATTTTATTGCGAACCTGCATCATCATCTGGAAGGCGGTGTCCGCCTTCTCGATCGCGATCATTACCGAACTCATGTCGCCGCTGCCGCCCTGCAGCATGTTGCCAATCTGTTGTTCAGCGCCCGCACTCAGTTCATTCACGTGATTAATTGCGGTGGAGAGAACGCCGCTGAAGCCTCCTTGTGGATCCTCAGACTGCAGGGACGGCAATTTAGGCAGCGGAGCGATGCTACCCAGGCTGCCGAGCGGGGGAAGTAAGTTGCTCATCTTCTGACGCTCCTCTCTTAGCTCTTAAGGATGTCGATGGTCTGCGAGATCATCTGCTTGGCCGCGGCTATCGCGGACGCATTCAGTTGATAGGCGCGCACAGAGCCCATCAGGTCCACCATCTCCGCCGCCGGATTGATCGCCGGGTAAGCCACGTAGCCCTCCGCGTTGGCATCGGGATGGCCGGGCTGATAGCGCATCACTGCGGGCGCCGGATCGTCGACCACCTCAGCGATGTGCACGCTACCCGGCATCGGGCCCCGCAGGACGCCGGTGTTGGCCAGGGCCAGCCGGAACGTGGAGGCGCCGTGCGATTCGAACACCACCTCCCTGCGATGGAAGGGACCGCCGGCCTCGGTGCGCGTGGTTTCCGCATTGGCCATGTTCGCAGCGATGATCTCAGAGCGCTGCCTTTCCGCCTGCAAAGCGGAGCCGCTGATCGCTAACGATTCGAAGAGATTCATGATTAACTTCCCCCGTTGATGGCGTTAAGCTGCTGGTGAAAATGGCGCTTCATGAGCTGTATGCCAAGCTCATACTGCAGTTGGACTTCGGCCATCAGAAGTCCCTCGCGGTCAAGATTCACGTCGTTGCCGTCGGGGCGCTCCATCAACCCTTGGACCTGCCGGATGACGGGATGCAGGTGGGGTTCGGAACCCTCCCCCACTTTGAACGAGGCTTCGGTCATGGCCTTGGTCATCTCGCTTTCGAAGTTGATATCACGTGCGCGATAACCGGGTGTGTCCACGTTGGCCATGTTGGCAGCGATCGCTTTTTCCCGGATCGTCGTCAACTGCAGAAAAGTTTCCAGCATGGATTGTGACGACTCTGCAGTCTTCATGCATATCTCCTTGGAGGTAGTCCGTATTCCTTAATCCTGTTGCGGATGGTGCGCACGCTGATGCCCAACATCTCGGCCGCGTGCGTGCGGTTTCCGTTCGCCAGTTGGAGGGTGTTTTCGAGGTGCATCTTCTCCAGCACGGAAATGGGTGTCCCTGCTGCGGGTAAGGCGTGCGCACCGACCCGGGCCATGCCCAGGGGGCGGAATTCCTGCGCGAAACAGGCGGCGTCAATTTTCGAGCCCGGGTGCAGGGAGAGCACACGGCGCATGAAATTGGCCAGCTCCCGTACATTGCCGGGCCAGCGATGAGCCTCAAGACTTTCCAGGAAGCTCTCGTCAAGCACAGGCGCCGAAGCGTCGGCTTCCGCGGCGAATTTCTCGGCAAAATAGTGGGCCAGCGCGGGAATGTCTTCGATGCGCTCGCGAAGACATGGAATGGAAAGAGGGATGACATTCAAACGATAGTAGAGATCGCTGCGGAACCGGCCTTGCTCCACCATCGAACCCAGAGATGCGTTGGTGGTAGCAATGACCCGGATGTTGATATGGGTGGAGCGGGTCTCACCCAACCGCTCGAACTCGCGCTCCTGAAGAACCCGGAGCAGCTTGGGTTGCAGGTTCAGCGGCATCTCGCCGATTTCGTCGAGCAGCAGCGTGCCTCCTTGCGCCAGTTCGAACTTGCCCGCCTTGGCGGCATTGGCGCCGGTGAAGGCGCCCTTGGTGTGCCCAAACATTTCGCTTTCCAGCAAATGCTCCGGCAGAGCCGCGCAGTTCACGGCAACAAAGGGTTTCGAGCTTCGATCGCTGCTTTCATGGATGAATCGTGCCAGCAGTTCCTTACCGGTACCGCTTTCGGCTTCAATCAATACGTCGGCATCTGTGCTGGCAGCGGCTCGAGCCCGTTGCAAGGTCTGCAGCAGGAGGGGAGCACGGCCGATAATGCCCGCTCCGGCGACGGCCGCGGCCTTCTTTGCAGGTTTATCGCCCGTTGTTTTCTCTCTTGCCCGCTGCATCACGCGCGCCGCGGCGGCCTGCAGCTGGTCAAAGGAAATTGGTTTGGTCAAATAATCGAATGCCCCGCTACGCATGGACTCGACTGCTTCTGGAACGCTGCCAAATGCGGTCAGAAGAATCACCGCGGTGGCCGGGGAACTCTTGAGCGCCGAGCACATGACTGCAAACCCGTCGCCGTCGCGCATGCGAATGTCGCTCACCACCAGGTCGAAATTCGTACGCTCGAGAGCGCGTCCGGCCTCATGAACGCCGGCCGCGGTTTCGACGCGCCATCCGTGTAGTTGAAAGTTGGCCCGCAGCGCCGTTCGCATTCCTGGCTCGTCGTCTACTACCAGTACCGATGAGTTGCTCTTCATGCTGTGGCTGCGTCCAGAGGGAGTTGGGGTAGAGAGAGCGCGAATCGAGCGCCGTGACCGAGCCGGCTGCTAACCGAGATTTGGCCGCCATGCTGGTTCGCGATCCGCTCGCAAACCGCCAGGCCCAAGCCGGAGGTATCCCCACTCCCGCTGAACCCCGGTTCAAAGATGCGGTCAATCTGGTCGGGGCGGATACCGGAGCCGGTGTCGGAGAATTCGACCACCACACGTCGGCACTCCGCGCCGCGCATTGCAACAGTGACGGTGCCTCCCGGAAGGGTATGGCGAATGGCATTTGAAACCAGGTTGAGAACCACCTGCTGGAGCGCGCTTTCGTTACCCATCACCAGGTTGGGGTTGCCGTCGTCCAACCACTGCAAAGCGACCGCTGCCTGGTGCGCAAGTGGTTGCACGAACTGGATGGCATTGCCGATCAGCCCCGACAGCTCGACGGGAGCAAGCTTCAACGATCCGGAACCGTGGAAGCTCAAGACATTGTTGACGGTTGCCGAAAGCGACCGTATGCCGGCGCGCAGATTAGAAACCCATTCCGCGCGGCGATCGCCGTCTTTCTCAATCAATTCAGCAAACAGCTCCAGGCTGGCTAATGGATTTCTAATTTCGTGGGCCAGAACGGTAGTAAGCTCCGCCAGCGCCATAGCCCTGCGGGCCGCCTCGCGCTCCTGCCGCATACGTTCGTTTTCTGCAAGGCTGGTGCTTAGGGCCGCGTTGCGCGCGGCAAGCTCCAGTCGAAGGTCCGACACCTCATCTTGCAGTTGGCGGTAGGAATGCTCCAGACGGGACGAGGCCGAGATGAACTCGGAGAACGCACCGGCGAGAAGCAAAGCACTTTTGGCCGGAGCCTCTGATTCGCGCCCGTCGCTGGGGGGCGAAGCTTTTATTGGTTCAAGATGAGAGGTAGGCAGCATCTGCCTATTAAGTAGCACGGCGATAGCCAATGTAATTTTGTGCATGAGAACTGATCATTTGACCAACCAGAAGTTTCCGGGTCTTCCCTTGGGTTTCTCTTCAACCTCGGCTTCGCACCCACATCTCGCAAAGAACGCGAGATACCCCGAATTTCCTCTACTCAGTCCTGGACACATTCGCGTGTGCGCCTTTCATTAAGGAAAGGCGCATGAAGTTCGCGGAACCCACGAAACACCACAGGAAATCGGGGATATGGGGCACCCTCTATTCCTTCGCCCGTAGAGGTGGTGGGAGTTCTCGCGCAGACTCTCAGGCCTGTCGAACGTCTTAGATGAGAATGTGCTGGGGGAGGATCTCGCGTTCGCCGCCGGCATAGATGCTGGCCCGTTCAATCACGTTTCTCAGTTCACGGACGTTCCCCGGCCAGTGGTGCCGTCGCAGGTCTTCGACCGCCGCGGCGCTCAGAGTGGCCCCCGGACAGAATCTGGCCATAAACGAATCGGCGAGTTTTTCGAGGTCTCCGAGCCGCTCGCGCAAGGGCGGTAACTTGATGGGAAAAATGGCCAGGCGATAATACAAATCCTCGCGAAACAAGCGCTGTTTGACCAGGTCAGGAAGGTCGGCGTTGGTAGCAGCCACGACCCTGACATCCACTTTTAAATTGTCATTGCCACCGATCCTCTGTACCTCGCCCTGTTCCAGAAAACGCAGGATCTTGCTTTGCAGAGACAATGGCATATCGCCGATCTCGTCCAGGAAGAGCGTTCCCCCATGGGCCGCATGGATACGGCCAATACGCGATTGCACCGCACCGGTAAAAGAACCTTTGACATAACCGAACAATTCCGCTTCGAGCAGGGGCTCCGGAATCGCCGCGCAATTAATCACCACCAGCGGCTGCTTCTGGCGTGGGCTTATTAGATGGATGGCCTGCGCAATCAGGTCCTTGCCAGTGCCGCTCTCCCCGGTTACCAGGACCGTCGTATCTCGCCGCGCAACCATGTTCGTCAGCTCATAGACCTGTTGCATCGCTTCGGTGTCTCCCACCATACCCCGGATGCCCCGGACATGAGTGTCATAGCCTGCCAACGAACGTCGCAGTTGTACCGGCGAGGTCGAAGCAGCCTGCGCGTTGCTGCCACAATAAAGCACCTCGGTCAACTGGGCGGACAAAGCGGTGGGCGATGAGGTGCCGAGAACAAGCTGACCGGTATGCGAGTTCACGGTGAGGATCTGTACGCCGGGGAACTGCTCACGAACCATGGCGCTGAATTCACCGGACTCAAGGTCAGGGAGCAGAGGATCCAGCAGAAGAATCTCGCTCAGCCTTTCGTGCAGGCACTCCAGTGCTTCGGCGCCACTTGCAGTTTCGGTCAAACTCCAGCGGGGCTCACGAAGTTTTTCGCGCAACTGAAGGCGAAGCCGGCTGTTCGGGCTAACCAGCAACACGCCGATGGGGCTGCTCTCGTCTACGCGAAGCTTCGGGGCTGGAGGCGCGCTCATGGTTCGTAAAGGTCCAACGTACCTCACTAACGCGGGAACTACGCTTTTTGTAGCTCGATTTCCACCTGGAACGGTTGCAGGCTGAAAGAGAATCCGGCTTGTTGGCTGCGCATGTTCGCCTCGGCGACGGCCATACTGAGACTCGTTTCCGCGCTGATTCCCTGGACCGGGGAATGCAAATTGCGGATGACTATATGAACCGTAGCGGGGGCAGAAGTGAGAATCAGCTCGACGGTGTCCCGGGCACTGGATAACGCATGGACAATCAGCAGGACGCTCGTTAAAGCCTGAATAGTTCGTGCCCGATCGATGAGGACAAGCTGACAACTGTCGGGCAAGCTGGTGCTCAGAGACACGCCGGCTTTCCGGAACAAGAGTTCGACTCCATCCACCACATGCACCAGCAGAGGCAGGATCGAGGTTGGACACAAATGGGCTTTGGTGCTCTCGGCCAAGAGAAGCTCTTGCAGATAGCGGAAGAGAGTGCAGACCGCCTGAACTTGCGCCGCCGAGCTGTCCGAAAGTTCGCGAAGCTCGGCGGTGCTCATCCGGCCTGTGTTTGCGGTGCCCAGGCTGGCCAGAAGAATCGTGAGCGGCTGGGCGGCAGCATGCATGCCCTGCAATAATTGTGAGCAAAGTGTTTCCGATACCCCCGCCGCCGACTTGGCTCTTACCGATCCGGCGTGGCTAATCATTTCTTAAGACGTACCCAACGCCACGTACAGTGCGAAGCAACTTCACTTCTCCCTTGAAATCGATCTTGTCACGCAGGTACTTCATGTAGACATCAACGATGTTGGTGCTGGGGTCGAAGGGCGTGTTCCACACTTCGCGCATGAGTGTCGCCCGGGACACAGCTTTCCCTGCGTTGTTCATCAGGCAATCGAGGATGGCAAATTCGCGAGGCGTCAGATCGATTTGCCGGTTGCCGCGGGCCGCGCGGTGTTCTTCCCGGTTAATGGTCAAGTCGCCGAGTTTCGGGGAACCCAGCGCGGGCGCGGAATCACGCCGCAGAAGGCCTCGGACTCGTGCCAGCAGTTCCAGGAAGGAGAAAGGTTTGATCAGGCAGTCGTCCGCTCCCTGTTCGAGCGCCATTACCAGGTCTTCGGTGCGATTCCGTGCCGTCAGCACCAGCATTCGGGGTCCAGGCTGATTCATCCGCACTCGCTTCAACAGCGTCATTCCATCGACACTGGGTAGGTTTAGATCGAGAATCGCCAGGTCGTAGACGGATTTCTGAAGCGCCTCCCAGGCTGCCTCGCCATCGAGAATTACCTCCACCGAGTACGATTTCAGGGTGAGCGCGCGGCTGAGAAATTTGCCCAGGGGGACATCATCTTCGACAATCAGGATTCTCGGCCCAGTTGCCAGTTTGGGCAGATCTTTTGCCGGGTCCCTTACAGGATCTTCGGGACGTTGCTCATTGCGTGCCGCCGGCGAGAGCTCTTCAGCAGGCGCATCAACTACCGGCACTTTCGGGGGTTGCGACGTCATTCAGCACCTATGTCTCGATCTATGCGTAACTGCTACGGTTCCGCTCGTTCAGTTCGAGCGTAATCGATAACTGGGCCGCTGCACCGGTGTGGGCAAGCGATCCACCTGTCGTTCTGCGAAGGAAATTGAAACCAGGAGATTTCCAGCCGATAAGTAGGACGGAACTATTTGATTGAGATGTTGGTCCCGCCGCTGCCGCCACAAGGGGCCCAACAGAAATGAGCGCTGTGGATAGTCCCCGCAAGTTCCAATATCGGGAACCCCGCCTGGAAACCGGCTTCAACGTTGATTTTGTTGCCGGAGGACAACTCTTCTCCGGGTTATGCAGGGATGTCAGTAGCGCCGGTATTCGCGGGGAGTTCGAGGGCCCCATAACCGTGGGCAGCGACGGATTACTCATTCTTCGTCCTCCGATCGGCGTGCTGGAGCTGCGTGCGCGTGTTGCCTACATCGAGAAGCGCCAGGTGGGGCTCCTGTTTCTTTTTGAAACACCTTGGGAACGCACGACGACGCTCGAATTTATTGCTGAAATCGCCAAGGGAGCAGGCGCGAACCCAGTGGTCTAATCCCATTAGCCGGCCCGACGTGTTTTGTGGAGCAAAGATACTTGTTTGGGTCACGATATCTTATTTCTCCGGACTTGCTTCCTTAGTCGTGGCTGCCGGTTTTCCCGCTCCCGGCTTGGCATTAGGACTTGTCTCCGCAGCCCCCGGCTTAGGGTCAGGGGTAAGAGTCATACCCGCCGGCAAGGAGCCTTGGCTGGTGAACCCAGGCAGCGGGGAAGGCCCGCCCTGGTTATGAACGATCAAGGTGACCCGCCGGTTCGAGGCGTCGTGTGGTTGCTGGGGCTTGAGTAGGTTTTGATCAGCGTAACCGCGCACCTGTGCCACCTGGTCCGCGCGGATCCCGCTATCTTGCATCAGTCGCCTAGCTGAATTGGCGCGGTCCGTGGATAGTTCCCAATTGCCATACGTTTTCGAATCGGAATAGGGAGTGGAATCCGTGTGCCCCTCGATGGAAAGGGTGTTTGGTAATTTGCCTATCTCAGCCGACAGGGTCTTCAGCAGATTTTGCATGATCGACGTGGGCTGCGCCTTCCCGTTCTCGAAAAAGGTTCCGTTCGAACTCTCCATGAACTCGATGCGCAAGCCCTCCGGGGTGACCGTCATCCGAATTTGATTCTTGACCTTGTCGAAGCCCGGCAGTTTTTCCAGGGACTTCATGAGATCATCCTTCAACTTTGCCAGGTCTTCTTTTTTTTTGAGCGGTGCCGCTTCGCCCGCCCCGCCCATCGCCGTCCCCTTCTTCGTGGCAACGCCGTTGGGGTCGCGAAAATATCCACCGACGGCTTCCTCCACTGGCTTGCTGCTGTTCATCAGCCAGAGCACAATGAACAACGCCATCATGGCAGTGACAAAATCGGCATAGGCGACTTTCCAGGCTCCGCCGTGGTGGCCGCCGTGGCCGCCCTTCTTTTTGATGACGATGATCGGTTGTTCGTCGGCCATGGTAAGCGAGGCCTAAGCGGCAGCCGCCTCCCCAGATTTTTCCCGGCAGGCTTTCTCTACTTCGGCAAAGCTGGGGCGGGAGTGCCCGGGAATCGCGCGGCGCCCTATTTCCACCGCCATGATGGGTGCGGTGCCTTTGATGAAGGCCAGCATCACCACCCGAAGCACCGCGTAATACGTGTGTTGCTCCTCCACGATCTTGGCCATATTGGAGGAAAGCGGCCCGAGGACTCCATAGCAGAGCAAAATCCCGAGGAAGGTACCGACCAGGGCAGCCGCCACCTTGTGTCCTATCTCTTCCGGCGGACCGCCGAGAGAACCCATCGTCACCACGACGCCCAGCACTGCGGCGACGATTCCCAGGCCGGGCAATGCATCCGCCACCGTGGTCAACGACTGGTAGGGCTGGCTCTCCGAATGATGATGAACATCCATATCGAGCTCCATCATCTGGTCGACATCGAACGGATTCACTCCCCCGGTGATCGCCATCCGCATGGTGTCGCACACGAAGTCTCGTGCATGATGATCGTGAAGAAACCCCGGATACTTAGAAAATATCGGGCTTTTTTCCGGATCTTCCACATCGCCTTCGATGGCTATCGCACCCTCTTTACGGGATTTGCTGAAGAGGTCGAACATCATCTTGAGCGTTTCTGTGTAGCGCTGCTTGCCATACGGTGTCCCCTTGAGTATGCCCATCAGCCCGGCAACCATCTTTTTCAGAACGTGCATCGGGTTGGCGGCCA
>Ga0302324_100013981_pt1 | contig 16226 bp, 17 predicted proteins | sample Palsa_T0_1_FD_201949 | JGI IMG/M metagenome (GOLD analysis project Ga0302324, IMG submission 201949) | Peat permafrost microbial communities from Stordalen Mire near Abisko, Sweden - Palsa_T0_1 | ecosystem: Environmental > Terrestrial > Soil > Palsa > Peat permafrost | place: Sweden: Abisko...
TATATCTCATCCGTAGCTATGCCCTCCGGTTCGAGAAATATCTGCTGGCGTTCTTTTTCCGGAAACTTGACTATCTTATCTTCAATGGAAGGACAATACCGCGGCCCTACGCCTTCGATGACTCCTGAATACATTGGCGACTTATGGATGTTATCGCGGACGATTTGAGCGGTTGCGTCCGTTGTGTAAGTAACATAACAAGGTAATTGGCCATTAATTATATCCAAGATGGAACCCTGGGGATACTTGCCAGATTGTTCCACGTGGAACAAATCGTCCTTCCAATAGCTGAAATATGGGACAGGTTCGTCCCCAGGCTGAATCTCGGTTTTTGAAAAATCGATGCTGCGTCGAAGCAATCGAGGTGGCGTGCCCGTTTTCAGACGTCCAAGTTCAAGGCCCAGTTCTTTGAGGGAAGCCGATAAACCCATCGCGGCAGCCTCGCCGGCGCGGCCTCCCGATTGCTGGTTAGTACCAATATGCATCAATCCTCGCAAGAATGTTCCCGTAGTTATAACTACCGTTGAGCCTTGATATTCGACCTCTAAGGTTGTTTGAATGCCAAGAGCCAAACCATTCCTGTGAAGAATGTTGGCAACCTGTCCTTGCTTTATATCCAGATTCGTTTCGCGTTCGCAAATCCATTTGAGGCGGAATTGATACGCCTTCTTATCGCACTGAGCGCGTGGAGCCCAAACTGAAGGCCCTTTCTTCATGTTAAGCATCCGAAATTGCAAACCGGTCATGTCGGTCGCTTTGCCCATTTCGCCGCCGATGGCATCAATCTCTCGCGCCAAGTGTCCTTTGGCGAGACCGCCAATAGCCGGATTGCAAGACATCTGACCGATTGTGTCGGCGTTTATAGTTAGCAACAATGTTGCAGCACCCATGCGGGCCGCAGCTAATGCAGCTTCGACGCCCGCGTGTCCGGCACCGACCACGATCACATCATATTTTTTTGGATAAACGAACATTTTGACAAAATTTGCCACTACTGTAACGTTACAGTATCAATTTTTACGGTTAATCCACCAAAACAGCCCGAACCAATTTCTCTTATCTTCAACCACAATCCTTCCATACCAAGAAAATGGTTAACGTTAACTAAATGAAAGTTGACGCATTCTAAACAGGAAAACACGTCATTTATCGGCTTCATTCTCAAATTTCACCCAAATTCAACAGAGCCTTTAAATTCATCAATTAGGCGACCGAACACTTACGCCCCAAGTAATCGTAAGCCGGGGCCAGAAAGCCAATGTCTTTCAAAATCCATTCGCCCGGGCATCTAATACGCTATTTCCAATGGCAAGAAAGAAGGTAAGCCCAATGGACTAGAAATCCAACCTCTGAAACTGTTTGCGCAAGTATTTCGCATTCTAATGATTGTCGTAACAATGTCTTATTTAAATAGAAACCTTCTCCGCATTTGGATCGAAATGGCAGGGAAGGCGCATCTAAATTGTTGCCAGACGTTGAACACCAACACGGCTATTCGAGTCGCCCCGCGTTGGCGGAGGGTCCGTCCAGCAAAGTCATTGGCAGAGGAATGATGGGCAAGGGAATGACAGACATGACTTTGGTTTTATTCCCCTGCCAAACATTCCCTTGCCCCTTTTTTTCGCTCGTGAGCGGTCGTTCCCAGATTCTCCATTTCGCGGCTGTCCGGGTCAAATTAGATGCGTCGGCCCTGATCGAAATGGGAAATCCCCTTGGCAGGGGCGAAGGCTTCTGGTTAGCTGAACACCCTTAATGAGACATCTTTGGCTCCTGAAACTGGGCCTTTTGTTGCTGATCGGGGCCTTTGCCTGTCAAGCGCAGCAAGGGGGGCCATTTCGCATCAATGGACTCAATAACGGCCAGAGTTGGTTTGAAACCGAGGATGGCACCAATATTTCCCATCAGGGCGGCGTCGCGAGCAACGCATCGACCGTAATTACATTTGACACAATGGTCGATGTGGAGTCGGCCAACCTGATCAACTTCGAAGGTGACGTGACCATCCTGGATCACGGCCATATCTGGCGTGGCACCAATTTTATTTACAACACCAAGACGGGCGACGTGCGCGCGGGCCGGTTCAAAACCATCATGGCCCCCTATTCAATTGCGGGTCAGACCATGGGCGGCGTGAGCAACAAGATACAAACGGCTACCAACGCGGTCATCGCCACCGATGATTATCAAAAGCCCATTTTCACCATTCACGCCCGCACCATTACGATCGCTCCAGGGGATTATATCGAAGCTCATCAAGCCACGGTGTATGAGGGAAAGATGCCGATATTTTATTATCCTTATTATCGAAGGAATCTCAAACAGCACCCGAACAATTGGGAATTTGTGCCCGGTTATCGCGGCACTTTTGGTCCTTATCTTTACAGCGCTTACAATTGGTATGGCGGCGGTTTGTTGGATGGAACGATTCATCTTGACGAACGAGAACGGCGCGGGTTGGCCGGAGGGCCGGACTTCGCGCTGCACTTGGGAACCTGGGGCGAGGCCTCCTTCAAATATTATTACGCGCACGACATTGATCCCCAGGCCGACAGCATCCCCGCTCCACACTTGGGCGAAAACCGCCAACGGAGCCAGTTTTTTTACGATGCTTATCCGAACTCCAACGTGACGGCTCGCATCGTGGCCAACTATCAAAGTGATCCGTTGGTGATTCGAGATTTTTACATCAGCGAGTACAACAAGAACGTGGAGCCGGCGTCGTTTGGTGAGGTCAACAGACTTTGGCCCAACTGGGTTTTGGACGGGATGGTCCAGCCTCGCCTGGTTAATTTCTTTGAAACGGTCGAGCGTTTGCCGGATGTGAAATTAACCGGGTTGAGGCAGCAACTTGGCAACACGCCGATTTATTATGAGAGCGAAACCTCAGCGGGGTATTTTGAGCGCGCTTTTTCCGAAACCAATGTGCCCGTTTACTTCAGTAATTACGCGCAAATGCCCAACGGTCTCGGATACGACGTGACCGAAGGCCGCTACGGAGGTTATCCGAACTACTCCGCCGCGCGCGCGGACACCTTCCACCAATTCACGCTGCCACAAAATTACTTCGGCTGGCTCAACGTCGCGCCGCGAGTGGGGGGCCGCGCGACGTATTACGGCGATGTCGATGGCCCGCAAGCCCGCACCAACCAACAAGGCCGAGGCATTTTTAACACGGGCGTGGATATTTCCGCAAAAGCCTCGCGCGTTTTCCCAGATGTTGAAAGTGATCTGTTGGACGTACACCAAGGATTGCGTCATATCATCGAACCGGAACTCGATTATGTTTACATCCCCAGCGCCTCCTCGCATGTGCCGCTCTTCGATTACCAAGCGCCCAGCTTGCGCTTGCAGCCCATCGACTTTCCCGACGACAATTCCATTGACTCCATTCAACACGAAAACGTGCTGCGGCTGATGCTGCGAAACAAGTTGCAAACCAAGCGCCGCGACGGCATCGAGGACCTGGTCAACTGGGCCGTCTATACCGATTGGAACATAAGCCGCGGCACCAATCACAATTTTGCCGATTTGTTTTCCGACCTCGATTTTCGCCCGCGCTCCTGGATCACCTTCAATTCCTCAACGCGCTACGATATGGCTGACACGCGATGGCGTGAGGCCATCGAGCGTGTTTTCATTCAACCGGCGACGGATTGGAGTCTCTCGGTAGGTTACTATTATTTGATGAATAACGACCCCGAATTTCAGACTCTGCCGGGGCAATCGCTGCCCGGTCACAGCCTCATTGATTTTAGTCTTTACTATCGAATGAACGAGAATTGGTCGGCGCACGTCGCGGAACGCTTTGAAGCGCAGAGCGGGACCATGCAGGAGCAAATTTACTCCCTGCACCGCGACTTGCGAAGCTGGACCGCGGCGTTGACTTTGCGAATCAATCAAACAGTGGGCCAGCCTACAGATGTTACCGTCGGCCTGACCTTGTCCATGAAAGCATTTCCGCGCTTTAAGCTCAATGGAGACGCGGATCATCCGCAACAATTTCTGGGCAGCGGTTCCACCGCCACCTTGCTGGACGATTATTGACAAGCTTGGACAAGGACTTGGAATTTATGCCCGAGATGTTCGGGGTGAATCAGCGTTTGGAATTGTCGGCCACACTTTTCATCCCACGGCCCAAACGCATTTGGCGACAAGCGCGACTGGGCGAGAATTGCTGTCAAGAATTTGGATTGCTGCACGAACGCCGCCGTCTTCAGACCGGAGCCTTGCCCGGCCTCCTTCAACGCGGAATAATTCACATGCGCGGTCAAATCTTGTTCCCCTGGCTGGCTCAGAACGTCGCCGCCCACGTGATGGCGAGAAAAGGCTCGCAAAGTCCCTTGGGCGCGTTGCGGATGGAATCTCTCTTCATCCAACAACCCATAGTCAATGGTTATTAATTTCCCCACACGCAGACTGGCCGCAGCGCTACGCCACCAAGCTACCGCCGCCGGGCACACCTCAACCCTGAATCCATCCGGCAGTATATCTTTCAACATGCTGGTCACTTCGGGCAAGTGAGGCAATAATTCTGCGGATGGGGCTTGCCAATCCCAGGCAAAAAGCCCGTTCCGGATGTTCACGAAACCTTCCTGCCACTGCCGGGCGGCGGCACTCCAGGCCAGAAGATGAACCGGAAGCGCATCCAGAAACTCATTGGAAAAAATGATTCCCTTAATTTCCTTTCGACAAGATTCGATGTCAGGCGCCCAAGTGACTCTCGGCAGCCACGAACGCAACGTTTCTTCCTGCCAAGCCCGTCGCAAGGGTGAAGAATCCAACAAACAATACTGCAGGCGCTCGAACAAATCCGGTCGGTGGCGGTTGATCCAATCCAAAATATCCAATGCCAAAGCGCCGTTGTGCTGACCTGCTTCAATGAATTGAATGTCGCCTTCAGGGACATCGGTGTCCATCCATTGGGCAAACTGGAAGGCAAGCAATTGCCCAAACAGAGGCCCCACACTGACGCTGGTAAAGAAATCGCCCTCGCGCCCGATCTCCCGCCTGCGTTCGTAATACCCCAAGCCCGGCGCGTAAAGAGCCAAGGCCATGAAGCGGGCGAAAGAAATCGCCCCGTGCTGGCTGATTTCCTGCTCTATTTGACGTGCCAGCGCATTCATAAGCTTGCAGTCCTGGTGGGATTGGTTAGAATTCCTTCGTCAAGCAGCATAAGTGATTTATGGCCAGAATTGACGCACTTTTCAATTTAATGTTCGAGCAGAAAGCTTCGGACCTGCATCTCTCATCCGGGAACCCGCCTATTTTGCGCATCAATGGCGAGTTAACGCGCGTCGATTATCCGCCCTTGGAGGATGACCAGCTTAAGATCATGCTCTACGAAATCGCGCCTGAGTACAAGATCAAAACTTTTGAAGAAACGGGCGATGTCGATTTCGGATATGAGATTACCGGCGTTTCTCGGTTCCGAGCCAATTTTTTCACGCAAAAGTACGGCATCGCGGCCGTCTTTCGGCAAATTCCCAGCAAGGTGCTTTCGTTCGAGGATTTTGAAAAATTTGACGCTCCTTTGCCGGGAGTGCTCAAAAAATTTGCCATGTTGCATAAGGGGTTGGTGGTGGTCACGGGGCCGACGGGCTCTGGGAAATCAACCACCTTGGCGGCCATCATTGATTACGCCAATAAAAACCGGCGCGATCATATTATTACCGTCGAAGACCCGATCGAATTTGTGCATGAGAGCAAGAGTTGTCTCATCAACCATCGCGAAGTAGGCCTGCATACCAAGTCTTTTGCCGCCGCTCTGCGCGGTGCCTTGCGCGAAGACCCTGACATCATTTTGGTGGGCGAGTTGCGCGACCTCGAAACCATCGAACTGGCTTTGACCGCCGCCAGCACGGGGCATCTTGTTTTTGGCACCCTGCATACCCAAAGCGCCGCCAAGACGGTGGATCGTATCATTGACGTGTTCCCCGGTGACCAACAAAACAAAATCCGCGCCACACTTTCCGAAGCGCTCAAAGGAGTGGTCGCCCAAAACCTCTTCAAGCGAGTGGATCGCAAGGGTCGCGTTGCCGCGCTGGAAATTCTTATTTTCAACACCGCCGTGGCCAATCTTGTGCGCGAAGGTAAAACACACCAGATTCCGGGCATGATCCAAATCGGCAAGAAATACGGAAACACGCCGTTGGACGATTCGATCATGGACCATTTGAAAATGAAGCGCATCTCGCCTGAGGAGGCTTACGATAAGTGCATTGAAAAGAAAAAATTCCGCGTTTTCCTGCCTCATCCTCCCGAAGAAGACGAGGTGTAATAGAAAATCCCCCCAGAATATATGCGTCGTAGCGAACTTGATTACATTCTTTCCACCATGTTGGGTCTCGACCGGCAAAGCGATACGGTCATTCGTCGGCGCACCGAGGTGTCGGATTTAAACTTTACGGTCGATCGTCCTCTGCAAGTGGAGCAAAACGGCGAACTGGTGCCTGTTGCTTGCAACCCTGCCATCGACAACCTGACGCCCTATCAGACGGAAATGATTGCGCTGAACCTGATCAGCGGCAACCTCCGTTTGATGGAGGATTTAATCCGCACCGGGTCCTGCGATTCGTCTTATAGCGTCGCTGACAAGTTACGCTTCCGCGTCAATATTTTCAGCCAGCGTGGCAAATTCTCTATCGTTATGCGCAAGCTTAACACGGAGATCCCCACCTTGGTGCAGCTCAAAATGCCGGAGATTTTTGCGGAAGTGACCAAGGAAAAGACCGGTCTGGTGCTGGTCACAGGCGCCACCGGTTCGGGCAAAACAACCACCTTGGCGGCGTTACTTAACGAGGTCAACACCCACAAATCCGTCCACGTCATTACGCTGGAGGACCCGGTCGAATTTGTTCACCACAGCAAGAAATCCACCTTCAATCAACGGGAAATGGGCAGTGATTTCAGCACTTTCGCCACCGGTCTGCGCGCGGCCTTGCGCCAGGCGCCCAAGGTCGTGCTGGTGGGCGAAATGCGCGACCGCGAAACAGTGGAAATTGGCCTAAGCGCCGCTGAAACCGGCCACCTGGTGTTGAGCACCTTGCACACGATTGATTCCGGCCAAACCATTAACCGTATTTTGGGCATGTTTGAAATGGAGGAGCAGGAACAAATCCGCATGCGTCTTTCGGATACTTTACGTTGGATCATCAGCCAGCGATTGGCGCCGCGCGTGGGCGGTGGCCGCCATGCCCTGCTCGAAATCATGGGCGCTAATCTCCGCACCAAGGAAACCATCGTTCAGGGCGAGGCTGAGGGAAAAAGCTTCTACGAAATCATTGAGGCGAATCACACTTTCGGCTGGCGAACTTTTGACAACACCTGCCTGGAAGCGTACGAGCAGAACATTATTAGCGAAGAGACGGCGCTGCTTTATTGCAGCAAGCGCGGCGTTGTGGCCCGCAACATTGACAAAGTAAAGAAAGCTCGTGGGGAAATCGTGACGAGCACTGACCTGAAAATGAGGGATCCGGCCAGAGGGACACAAGCGCCGTCATTCCCATCCCATTTTAAGCTGAAATAAATCATGGAAGAATTTGAAATTATTGGTCCTAGTGATCAGGCGGCTTTGTTAGCCATAAGCACGCCGGAGATCGTGGCCGCCGTCAGAACGGCGCTGACCGAAATAGGCTACAAAGTCCATGTGGTCGAGAGTCATGAACAATTCGATTTCCGCTACAATCAGACCAATTACGTCGTTGTCGTCATTGAGGAAACCTTTGCCGGAGCTGATTCGCTGGAGAATCCTTCCTTGCGGATGATGCAGAATCTCCCCATGAGCCAGCGGCGTCATTCCACGGTGTTTCTGTTGGGACCGAGTATGGAAACGATGAACACCATGCAGGCTTTTGCCCAAAGCGTCCATTGTGTCCTCAATGTTTCCGAATTGCCGATGTTCTCGGAGTTGGTGCAAAAGACCATGGCGGAAAATGAGCTGTTCCTGACGTCCTTTTGCGATATTCAGCGGCGCGTCCATCAAAAGCCCGCCTAAGCAGGCCACGCCATGACACGGCTGCGCCTGGATCAGGCCCTCGTTGAGCGCGGCCTTTGCCCCAGCCGCGAAAAAGCCAAACGCGCCATTCTCGCCGGCCAGGTGCGCGTCGCGGGACAAGTTGCCGGCAAACCCAGCGATGCCATAAAGCCGGATGATTTGTTAACACTGGAGGCCCCCGAACGCTTCGCCAGCCGCGGCGGATACAAACTGGAGCACGGCCTTCTGCACTTTCAACTCTCCGTGAGCGGCCTTGCAGCCATCGATCTTGGAGCCTCGACCGGCGGATTCACCGATTGCCTTTTGCAACGCGGGGCCGCTCGCGTTTACGCTGTGGACGTGGGGAAAGGACAATTGGCGTGGAAACTGCGGCAGGACGCGCGCGTGACCGTGATGGAGCAAACCAATGCCCGGTTATTGACCCGGCAAAATTTCCCGGCGGATTTCAAAGGCGCGGATTTGATCGTAGCCGATTGCTCCTTCATTTCCTTGCAAAAAATTCTTCCGCCCGCCGTTGCATTGCTGAAGAATTGCGGTAAAATCCTCGCCTTGGTGAAACCCCAATTCGAAGCTGGCAAGGCCGAGGCTGGCAAAGGCCGGGGCGTCATCCGTGACCCGGCCATTCATGCCCGCGTTCTGAACGAACTAAGGACATTCGTCTCAGAAAATGCCGTATTGAATTGGGTTGGCGAGACGGCCTCGCCGTTGTTGGGGCCGGCCGGCAACAAAGAATTCCTGGTGCTACTTGAAAAAACCTGCTGAAAAAATCAAACGCATCGGTTTGGTGGCCAATTTCGACAAACCCGCCAGCAGGGCTGTGGTCCGCGAGGCCGCGCAACTCATCGCGCGCGCGAAACGCATTGTCTTGGCGGAATTCCAAACCGCGCATGGGGCAGACTTGAAGTGCAAAACGTTCGCCGATCAGGCCACCCTGGCCCGGAACAGCGATTTGCTCCTGGTCTTTGGCGGCGATGGCACGATGTTGCGCGTGGTTCGCGAGACTATCGGTTCCGGCACGCCCATCCTAGGCATCAATTTGGGACGATTAGGATTTCTTACCGTGGTCTCTTCAAAGGACATCGCCGACTGTTTGGAAAAACTTTGGCGTAACGATTTCGTCATTGAATCCAGGCCCCTGATGGAAGCAAGAGGCGAGTGCAAAGGCCGACCCATCCTCATGTCCGCCTTTAATGACATCGTCATTAGCCGTGGCGCAGTATCGCGGCTGATTGAACTGCAGGTTTCCGTCAACGGGCAATCCTTGACAAATTTCCGAGGGGACGGGCTGATTGTGAGTTCCCCGTCCGGATCGACCGCCTATTCGCTTTCGGCAGGCGGTCCAATAGTAAGTCCAGGCGCGGAAGTTTTTGCCATCACGCCCATTTGCGCCCATGCCCTTTCCAATCGCGCCGTGATCATCAACATAAACTCGATCGTGCAAGTGAAACTGTTGAGCCAGGCGATGGAAACCATTATGTCTGCGGATGGACAGATCCAAGGGAACCTTGCCGCCGGCGACGTCGTTACGATTCGTCGGAGCCGGCGCATGGCGCGTTTAATGATGCCCGGCGAAACTTCATTTTTCGAAACCGTCCGACACAAATTGCATTGGCGCGGTTCGTCGGTTTGAGCAAACCCAACACATGGTTCGATTAAAGGACATTGCGGCCCGGGCTGGCGTCTCGGTCATGACCGCCTCCAAAGCTCTGCGCGGTGCTTCCGATGTGTCCGCCCAGACCAAAGCTCGCATCGTCCTTTTGGCCAAGCAGATGGGTTACGTTCCCAATTCCATGGCTCAAGGTTTGCGCGGCAGCACAACCCGGTTACTCGGATTAGTCCTGTCCACCGTATCCAATCCCGTGTTTGCCCGCACCATTTCATCCATTGAAGACAACGCCTACGAGTGGGGTTCCGATGTGATCCTGGCGCACACGCTCAACAACACGGAGCGCGAGGAAGTCTGCATCCGCCGATTGCTGGCCCGGCGCGTGGACGGATTGTTTATATTTCCCATTTATCGCCTGGCCCCAACCGCCGCGATTTATGATGTCTTGCTGGCACAGCAAACTCCCACGGTCATTCTGGGTCAGCGCGCTCCGTTTTGCGCCCACTTCCATAATGTGGAAACCGATGACCTGGGGGGCAGTTACCAGATGACCCGGCATCTGCTCGAATTGGGACATAAGAGAATCGCCTTCCTGGCCGGGCCTCCGGGCGCTCCCTGGGCGCAAGAACGGCTGGAAGGCTATCGCCGCGCTCTGCGCGAGGTTGAGATTGAACCAGACGACCGGCTCGTGTTCAACGCCGGCTCCACTATGGAGGAAGGCGAAAAGGCGGCTCTGCAAATGCTCAACGAATCTGTTTCCATGTCCGCGATCCAGGCCGCAAACGATCTTGTGGCCATGGGGGCAGCCAATGTTTTTCTACATCAGGGCGTCAAGATTCCGGAGGATCTTTCCATCGGCGGCTTTGGCAACCTATTGATGAGCGAGCATTTTCGAGTTCCTTTGACCACCGTGCGCCAGCCCAAGTTGCGCCTCGGAGCAGCCGCCATGGAAATCATGCAAAAGCTGCTGCGAGGCGAGCAGCCGGATTCCAAACGGTTGGCCGCCGCTTTGATTGTTCGTTCCAGCACGAGCGCCCCTAAGAATACTTAGACTGCGAAACATTCCAAGTAGTGGCTCAGTTTGAATTTAAGACTGGTGAACGTTTGGAGCTTGGAAGAAATCGTTGGACGGTTATCCTAATTATTATGAAAAAAACCACGCTGCCAGATTTCAAGGGCAAAGTTGTTTCGGTTGGTCTTGCGAGCGACCATTACAGCTATGCGATGAACTCACCGCATTGGGAAATTCAGGGTGGCAAGTTATTCCTTATCGGCTCTGTGCCACATTATGGCTCTGTTCGAAATTGGTCGGAGGGCGTTGTGCGAGCAATCGCATGGGATGAAGTCACCGATTATTTGGTCTTTGAGTCTATTGACGATTACATCAAGAGGCAGTCGAAATTTCATCGTAAGAAGTGAATTGTCAGTTTCAAACTAACCACTACCACATTCAACGCCGGTTTGATATTTGCCCTCATGTCTCATATGCTGACAAGAAGTGCATAAAATTGCTTTCCACATAGCGCAACTCAAAGTGACCTGGTTCGGGATCTTTGTGGTGGCTGGGTTTATGGCCGGACTTTGGACTGCCAGCCGCCGGGCCGTTCTACGAAATATCCATCCCGAAACCATCTTTGACCTTGGCCCCTGGCTGCTGCTGGGCGCGGTGGTGGGAGCGCGCGCCTGCTTTGTTATCAACTATTGGCCGGACCAATTTGCCGGTCGGCCCCTTTACGAAATCTTCATGGTGCAACAAGGGGGCATCGTCTATTACGGGGGATTGATGGGCGCTTCAGCGGCTTGCATTATTTATGCCCGAGTCAAAAAATTGCCGCTGTGGCGGCTGGCCGATGTTCTGGCGCCGAGTGTGGCGCTCGGAAGTTTTTTTGGCCGCTGGGGTTGTTTGATGAATGGCTGCTGTTACGGCAAGCCCACGACCTTGCCCTGGGGCATTCAATTCCCGGGAGCTAATGCGGATTGGCCGTATGGTCATCCGAGTTATCCCGATCACGTTCACCCCACGGAGATCTACGATTCGCTTCTCAACCTCGCTTTGTACGGCTTTTTGGCGTGGCTTTATCGTCGGCGAAAATTTGACGGGTTGGTCTTCGGCGTTTATCTGATTTGCTACGCTCTCCTGCGTTCGTTCGTGGAGTTATTCCGCGGCGACTACGGTCCCGAACACTACTGGAAAGGAATGACGCCCGCGCAATTGTTGAGTATCGGCATCATCGCTGCCGGCGTTTTCTTGCTGTGGTTTCAGTCGCGCAGAGCGCCTGCAGCAAGCCGGGTGGACAAATCCGTGGCGCCGAACAAAGCCTAGAATTCATGGAGGATGCCTCCTCGCGCCCGATCTTTCTGGCCGGTCCGACAGCGGCCGGCAAATCCTCGCTGGCCTTGGAGCTTTGCGAACGCCTCAACGGGGAAATTATTTCCGTAGATTCCATGCAGGTTTATCAGGGGTTGGACATTGGCACAGCAAAGCCTTCAGGTGAAGATCGCCAACGCATTCGTCATCACCTCATCGACGTCGTCAGCCTAAAAGAAAGCTTCGCCGCCGCCCAATTTGTCCGTTTGGCGACAACGGCGGCCCAGGATATTCAAACGCGAGGTCGGCGGCCGATTTTCTGCGGTGGCACCGGGCTCTACTTTAAAGCTTATTTGGAAGGACTGGGCCCGGCTCCGCCCAAAGACGCCAAAATCCGCACTGAACTTGAGGCCACCCCGCTGGCAAAATTATTGGAGGAATTGGAGCAACGCGACTTGCCGACCTACCAAGCCATCGACCGCCAAAATCCGCGCCGCGTCATTCGCGCGCTGGAAGTCATTCGCTTGACAGGTCAACCTTTTTCCGCGCAGCGCGCCTCGTGGGCTAAACCCCAGACGCCCGCCGTTGGTCTCATTGGTGTGACCCGGCCGATGAGCGAGCTGATTCCACGTATCCATGGACGCGTAGAGGAAATGTTTCGGCGTGGATTAGTGGCCGAGACGGAAAGGTTATTGACACAAGGATTGGCTGACAACCCAACCGCTATGCAGGCCCTGGGCTATCGCCAGGTTGTGGAACATCTGAAAGGCGAGCGCGGATTGCCGGAGACAATTGAATTGGTGAAAATTCGCACTCGGCAGTTTGCCAAGCGGCAATTGACCTGGTTTCGCCGCCAGATGAATTTGCAGTGGGTCACTCTTTCCGCCGATTCGCCCGCTGTGGACTGGGGGAATCTTATCTAACGGTCACGCTGCTTTTCTTTTCGCGGACAGCACTTCCACGCGAACAATATGTTCGTAAGGCACCAGGTTGATGCCGCCGGGAATTCCTCCCGGCAATTCCGAAGCCACCACCACATATTCGGCGCTCACTAGAGCAAAATCGGGATGAGGCACGCGCATGTCCTTGCCATCTGCTAAATGAAGACGGAAGGGCTTGAAAGGCGATTGATGCACCAAATCTCGAATGTTTTTCTGGGTCATACCCATGCCCGATAATATATCGTCGTTCGGCCCAAATGAAAGTCCATTTGTCCTTGGCAATTTCATCGACTTATCCGTCCTCTAAGGACTATGATCTTCGCCATGAGCACCAAGACTTTCTATGTTTCACGCCGCTCCTTTCTCCGGCGCTCTTTTCTGGCCAGCGCCGCCGTCGGATTGCCAGTTTGGTTCTTGGAACGCGATCTCGCTGAGGCCGCCCCAACCCGCAAGCTAGCCCCCAACGACCGCCCCGCCATCGCCTTGGTCGGCTGTGGCGGCCAAGGTCGTGCTGACGCTTCCAACGCCAAGCGTTTCGGCGACATTGTGGCGGTTTGCGATGTCGATGCCGGACACGCCGCGGAAGCATCCAAGCAATTCGCCGACGGCGGCAAAACTCCCGCCATCTTCAACGACGTCCGCAAACTCATGGAGCGCGACGATATTCAGGTCATTATCAACGGCACGCCGGATCATTGGCACACGCTGGTCAACATCGCCGCAGCCAAGGCCGGCAAAGATGTCTATGGCGAAAAGCCGCTCACGATGACGATTGACGAAGGCCATCACGTCGTGGCTGCGGTGCGCAAAGGAAAAATCGTTTTTCAAACGGGCACGCAACAGCGCAGCAGTTCCCGTTTCCGCCTGGCTTGCGAATTAGTCCGCAACCAACGCATTGGCACGCTCAAGGACATCACGGTTTGGCTGCCCGCGGGTTTGCGCGACGGCCCTTTCTCAAGCAAACCGGTTCCGGCGCAATTGAATTGGGATTTCTGGCAAGGCCAGACTCCCAGTGTGGATTACGTGCCGCAACGCTGTCATGCCAGTTTTCGCTATTGGTATGACTACTCGGGTGGCACGATGACCGACTGGGGCGCGCATCATAACGATATCGCGCGGTGGGCCGTCGGTCTGGACGGACCCGTCACGGTTGAAGGTGCTCCCACCACCCAGCCCATCCCTGGCGGTTACACCGCGTTTAGCGATTACGAGGCGCATTTTACTTATGCCAACGGTGTGCGGCACGCTGTCAAGAGCACACGCGACGACACCCCTTTCGGCGGCGTTGCCAAGGAGGACGGCCAGCGCAACGGCCTCAAGTTTGAAGGCACCAATGGCTGGATTTGGGTCAACCGCGACGAAATTCAAGCCAGCGACGACGCGCTGCTGAACACCCCTTTGCCAGCCAGCGCCCAGCGCCTTTACGCCAGCAAGGACCACATGGGTAATTTTTTTGACTGCGTCCGTTCCCGCGCCTTGCCGGTTGCGGATGTGGAAACCGGCCACCGTTCGGCCTCGATCTGCCATTTGGGCACGATTGCCATGCGTTTGGGCCGGCCACTAAAATGGAATCCGGATCACGAAAAATTCGTCGGCGAAGGTGCGAAGGAGGCCAATAAGTGGCTCTCCCGCGAAATGCGCAAACCATACAATTATCAGTTTGTTTGAGCGGACTGCGCAAGAAAGCGAGTCCACCTTAATCCGTGATTGTGATGAGAATCTCTAAAATGGTTTCTTCCCGCCTAAATTTATGGATAGCCGTCCTCACAATTGGTCGGCATGTGCTCCAGAATGGGATGAAAAGCATCGTCATCGCAGGGATGAAAGCCTTCTGGCCAGCAACCGTTCATTCGACATAACAAACGTTGTTGCAATGGTGCATCCTTATTGACGCGTTCGACCAAAATCCTAATGTCTAGAGAACAAGTCCCGAGAAGATGCCAGATATCGCGCGCAAAATAGCGGGGCACATATCCGATCATGAACCGATCCCCCTTTGCGGTCCGGAGCGCAACAGCTTGAGGATCTGCGGGGTTGTAAACATCGGGCATTAAATAAAGTTCCTCACCCTTCTCCAGTTGATCAATGCGCCCCAAGGCCGACACGGGCATCCGACGAAGCCCATGCAGAAAGAATTTATTGACATAACGGCCCGAGTTGTCAGGAACGGGGCAAGGAAACATTTCGATTGAATCGGTCTCTCGTCGGCCTTCGGTCACGCCCAAAATGGAGAGCGGCTCAGGCGGGTTATCAGGGTCAAAACCTCCCCATTTCAAATACGCTTCATATTCGGGCCTGCTTTTGGAGAGAAGGCGATTGGCAAACACTGGGAAAAGTTCACTTGACTCATAAACCTGTTCCAAATTCTCCATTTGCGAAAAAGGCCTAAAGTCTTCCAGCATTCTTGCGCCCCGCGTGTAAAAAAAGCGATACACTCCGCTGTCATGTTCAAGGCGGCCAACCGGTTGCCATCCACGTTCCGGTGTTCCCGAACGGCACGCAACTAGAAGAGTATTCGACATGGCTACAATTTAAGCAATCGTTGCTGATTTGCCATAATCAGTTCCAACGTGAACTGCCGCGCCACCTCTGACATTCGATTCGGTGGCACTTCCTCAATAATGGCTTTAATTTCCTCGGGTGTCACGCTACGAATTTTTTCCAACCAGATGCTGGCCGCAGTGGGAGCAGTTTGAGCAAAGCGGGCAAACGCTTCCAGCGTCCCAAGAGTGCGGTCATCTGCGGGCGACGCGTAAAAGGCCGATCGCGCCCTGCTGGCAAAATGAGGAATCTGCTGACCTTTGTCCCGGCTTTCCAATCGTTCTTTTCTCTCAGCGTCGGAGATATTTCTGGCCAACGAAGCTCCATGATCAAAGGTCGGCGCTAGTCGCAAGGCCTTCTCTTCAGGCAACGCTATCGCCGCCCAGTTTTCGTGGTGCCGGTCTTGGTTTGCAATCCAAGCATCGAGCATTACATACCCAACGAAACATCCAGCGCGGTTGAAATTCCGGTCGGTACAATACAAATCCAATTCCAGGATGGCGCCGCGAGATTTTGCACGCATTGGACCACGGCATCCACCGTGTACGCTCTAATCTCATATTTGCGGCGGTCTGAACCAGGATAAGCGGGATCAAGAGCGAGCAAAAGTTGGTTTCCCAACACTAAGCTCTCTGGAGAAGGCGCGCAATGAGGGCACACCACGCCCGGTTGGAGATATTTGTCCCCATCGTACTCTACAGCCAGTTCATAATGCACATGAGGCAATCCGATCCGTTGGCAAAGCTCACAGGCGAGCTTTTCCGCCCAATCCTCTCCCGTCCCCCGGTCTTCTGCCTTGAAAAGCTTTCGGCGGTTATTATCAGAGAACCAGAATTT
>Ga0302324_100013984_pt1 | contig 16224 bp, 17 predicted proteins | sample Palsa_T0_1_FD_201949 | JGI IMG/M metagenome (GOLD analysis project Ga0302324, IMG submission 201949) | Peat permafrost microbial communities from Stordalen Mire near Abisko, Sweden - Palsa_T0_1 | ecosystem: Environmental > Terrestrial > Soil > Palsa > Peat permafrost | place: Sweden: Abisko...
GCCATGACGAGGGCCGACGGGATGGCTTGGTCGAGAGCAGCGTCATCGAGGAGAATAGTGGGCGACTTACCTCCCAGTTCAAGCGTCACGCGCTTCATCGTTTCCGCCCCGTCGCGCATAATCGATTTGCCAACGCCAACCGACCCGGTAAACGAGATTTTGGCGACGTCAGGATTGCGCACCAGTTCGGCACCGACGACATTGCCTCGGCCCGTGACCACGTTAAGCAGACCCTTTGGGAGATCGGCCCCGTGCAGGGCGTCGATCAATACGTGGGTTTGGATAGCGCTCAGTTCACTGGGCTTGATCACAACCGTGCAACCGGCGGCGACGGCCGAGGCGAGCTTTAAACAAATGAACAGGGCATTCGCGTTCCAAGCGGTGATCAGACCGGCCACGCCGACCGGCTCCAAAGTGACCGTCGTTTTGCCCCAGCTGCGTGTCAATGGAATCTCCTGGAGCGCCTGCTCGGCGGCCAGAAACGCGTCAATCCCGGACTTCACGATGAGACCGGCGAACCGGACGACGCCTCCATATTCCTCGACCATCGCGGCCGTCAGATCGTCAAGGCGCGCCGAAGCAGCCTCATGCAGCCGGCGCAGAATCCTCGTGCGCTCTTCCTTGGTCGATCGGCCGAAACCGGCGAATGCGTTCTTCGCTGCGGCGATGGCGTGCTTCGTGTCCTCTTCATCGGCTAGCGTGACGCGGCCGATCACTCGACCATTTGTTGGCTTGATGATGTCCATGACCTCCGTACCGTGAGATTCAACGAACGCCCCGTCGATGTAGTGTTTCGCGATTGTGTTCATGCGTGTTTCTCCTTCTCTTTTCGGTTTATCAAGCTGCTTTTCTTCCGGGGAGCCCAAGTGCCTTCAGGCGAGTGGCCAGCTTTTTCTTGGCATTGAAGACTCGCGACTGGACCGTCCCGATCGGGATCGCTTTTGCCGCGGCGATCTCGTGGTACTCCCATTCCTCGACGAAGCGCAACGTCAGCGCCTCGCGCTCGTTCGATTCCAAGAACGTCATCCAATGATGAAATTCGAGAGCTGAAGAGCCCATTGGTTTCGTCCTTGTGTCAACGATGTCCTGCAAATCTATAGTGCCCAATTCAAGGGAGTGTTTTCCGTAATGGCGGTGCAGCGCGTGGCGTGCAACTGTAAATAGCCAGGCACGGAATCGCATTCGATCGCGAAGCTGCCCCGATTTCCGATAGACGGTCAGCATCACTTCCTGGCTGAGGTCCTCACTCACATCCATCGCGCAACCATGCGAGCGGAAGAAGGATACTAGTCGGGGCGTCAAAGTTAGGAACAGCTTGGTAAACGATTCCTCATTAGGCGACTCAAGAAAGGCTTCGATCGCCGCAGCTTCCCGGCGAGGGCGGTCGTTTACGATTGGCGAATTGATCATCCTAAATTAAGCTCCTCTCGGACACCACTAAAAAACGACGAAGTGTGTCCGGCGCGCCAAGTTGGTACTCTCTGCGTTCGCAGGTCACCAGTTGATCTTAATGATGACGGAACATCGGATCTATTACATATTTTCAGTACTCATCGTGAGGCAATATCCCGCATGGCGATCCGTTTGCCAATGGCGAAGCGAAACCGGGACTTCCGTACAACGCCTCCGCTCCCATCGGGCAAGGCGCCTTTGCAAGGCGGTGGTCAACGCCGCGTTCGACTAACGAGAATATGTAATAGCCCTTCGATGCGTCCCCCGAATACGATGAGGCTGTTCTGGTCGCAGAAAGCAGCTCTGGTCTAACACAAGTCGGCCGGACGGGTGGATCGACGCTGTCTTCGAACCGAGAGATAACCGTCCTCGTCCGCTTCGGCACATAGGACCGGATCTCGGCGGTTTGCTGGCGACAAGCTAAGGATATGCCCATGAACAAGAAGCGAAATTGCGGAATTGCCGAGATGGGTATGGCTCTGTTAGTGGCCGCGATGGCCTTTCAACTGACGAGCTGTGGCCGAACGTCAGCGGGCGCGGCCGAGCCAACGCTGCCGGAGGTCGAAGTGGCCACCGTCGAGCAGAAAGACATCCCTGTCTACCGCGAATGGATCGGGACGTTGGACGGGCAGGTCAACGCCGCCATTCGGTCACAGGTCACAGGCTATCTGCTCACCCAAGACTATTCGGAGGGTTCATTCGTCAAGAAGGGTCAATTACTCTTCCAAATCGATCCGCGGCCGCTTCAGGCGGCAGCGGACCAAGCGAGGGGACAGTTTGCCCAGGCGAATGGCCAGCTGGCACAAGCGCAAGCGCAATACAAACAATCTGAGGCTCAATTAGCGAGCGCCGAAGCCAATCAACGCAAGGCTCAGTTTGATGAAGACCGCTACGCGCCGCTCGCAAAGGAGAGTGCGGTCACGCAGCAGGATCTGGATAACGCAGTGCAAAACAATATTTCGGCCAAAGCTCAGGTGAAGGTGGCGACCGCACAAGTTGAAGCGGCAAAGGCACAAATTCAAGGCGCGGCGGCGGCAGTCGAAGCCGCGAAGGCGACGTTGGAGGCGGCGAACGTAAACCTCGGCTTCACAAAGTTGTACTCGCCCATCGACGGTATTGCTGGTACGGCACAAATCCAGATCGGCAATCTGGTTAGCCCGGTGTCGAACGCTGTAACCACGGTTTCCACCCTTGACCCGATCAAGGTCACTTTCGCGGTAAGCGAGCAGGAATATCTCAGGCTCTCGAAGCAACGCAAACCGACCGACCCTGTGTCGCCCTTGGAGTTGATTCTCGCCGACGGAAGCGTTCATCCACACGAGGGCAGGTTTGCTTTCACGGGGCGTCAAGTCAGCCAAGGTACGGGCGCCATTGAGGCCACGGGCCTGTTTCCGAATCCCGGCAATATTCTGCGGCCCGGACAGTACGGCAAGGTGCGTGTTCCAGTCGAAACGCTGCACAATGCGTTGCTTATTCCGCAGCAAGCCGTCTCAGAACTTCAGGGCAGCTTTGAGGCCGCCATCGTGGACGGCAACAACGCTGTGAATATTCAGGCGATCAAGGTTGGCGACCAAATCGGCTCATCATGGGTGATTCTGGATGGTCTGAATCCGGGCGACCGCGTGATAATCGACGGAATTCAAAAGGTCACAACGGGCATGCGGGTAAAACCCAAGCTATCCCAGCAGAAGCCGGGCGCGTAACCGACCCGCTCATCGAACGCAGAGGAGACAAACGTGTCGAGCTTTTTCATCAAGCGGCCGATCGTGGCCATGGTCATCGCAATCATTACCGTCATCGTGGGAGCAGTGTCCGTTGCACGACTGCCGGTCTCGCAGTTCCCGGACATCGTGCCACCTGAAATCCAGCTTTTAGCCACGTACGTCGGTGCAGACGCCCAGACGCTTGAACAATCCGTCGCGACTCCGATCGAACAGCAAATAAACGGCGTCGACAAGATGAACTACATGTATTCGCTGAACGCCACGGGTAACTCGCAAACGACCGTGGTCGTGAATTTCGATGTGAATACCGACGCCAACAATGATCTGATCCTCACTCAATCCCGTCAGACTCAAGCCGCTTCGCAGCTTCCCGCCGACGTAAATAACTACGGCGTCACGGTGCAGAAATCCGCGACGGCGCCCCTTATGCTTGTTGGCCTGTATTCGCCAAAGGGCACCCGGAACGCCGAGTTTTTGGCCAATTATGGCTACATCAATTTAAACGATCCCATCGCGCGCCTGCCCGGCGTTGGCCATGCGCAAGTTTTCGGTGCAGCCCAGTACGCAATGAGATTATGGGTTAAGCCCGACCATCTCGCGGAGTTAGGAATCGGTGTTACCGATATCGTGAGCGCGATCCAATCGCAAAATACGGTGAATCCCGCGGGGCAGATCGGGGGCAGCCCAGCACCCAAGAACCAAAAGTTTACGTACTCAGTTCTGGCACAGGGCCGGCTGACCTCGCCCGACCAATTCGGCAACATAGTGGTCCGCGCAGCTCCGAATGGCGGGGTTGTCCGCGTGAAGGACGTCGCCCATGTCGAGTTAGGCGCGCAGGATTACAGCATGGTCAGCCGCTTGAATGGCAAGCCGGCCGCCATTGTCGCCGTCTATCAACTGCCAGGCTCCAACGCGGTGGAGACGGCCGCGGCTGTCAGAAAGCTGATGACGCAGATGAAGCAGCGCCTGCCTGAGGACGTGGACTACACCATCGCTCTGGACCAGACGAGCGCCGTTACCGAAGGCATGAAAGAAATCGTTGAGACGCTCTTCATCGCCATCGTGCTCGTCATTATTGTCGTCTACATCTTTCTCCAGGACTGGCGCTCGACGCTCATCCCGCTGCTCGCGGTTCCCGTCTCGCTTGTCGGCACGTTCGTCTTCTTTCCGTTGTTCGGATTCTCGGTCAATACGCTGTCGATGTTCGGACTTGTACTGGCCATAGGACTCGTAGTGGATGACGCAATCGTAGTTGTCGAGGGCGTCCAGCGGCACATCGAGAGGGGTCTCAGTCCGAAGGACGCGGCACGGAAGGCGATGGAGGAACTCTCCGGACCCGTCATTGGGATCGCGCTCGTTCTGTCGTCAGTCTTCGTGCCGACTGCCTTTATTCCGGGCATTACCGGAAGGCTCTACCAGCAATTCGCCGTTACTATCGCTATTTCCGTGCTCCTGTCTGCCTTCAACGCCCTGACCTTAAGCCCCGCCCTAGCCGCACTCCTGCTGCGACCGAAAGCGGCAAGCGATGGGTTGCTCCAGAAATCCTTTAATGCATTCAATCGCGTTTTCGATCGCGCGACAGACGGGTACGTGCATTGGTCTGGCGCGCTTCTCCGAAAGAGCGCTGTCGCCATGGCTCTACTCGTGGCTGCGGGCGCCGCGGGTCTCTTTTTCGCTGGCCGGCTGCCGTCGAGTTTCCTGCCGGACGAAGATCAGGGCTATCTGTACGTCAATATGCAGCTTCCGAATTCGGCCTCGATTGAGCGCACAGCCGCGGCGGGCGAGCGGGTGGAACAAATCCTCGCTGACACGCCGGGAGTTCAGTACACCACGAGTGTGATTGGTTTCAGCCTCCTGAGCTTCGTCCGCACTAGCTACAACGGTTTCTTCTTCGTGACACTGAAGCCTTGGGATGAGCGGACCAGCAGGGCGGAACAGTTTCAAGAGATTAAGACACGTTTAAACCAGCGATTGACCAGTCTTCCGGACGGAATCGCCTTCAGTTTCTCGCCACCTGCGATTCCCGGAGTGGGGACATCCGGCGGCTTTCAATTCGTACTCGAAGACCGCGCCGGGCGCGACGTGCAGTTTCTGGGGGACAACCTGGCCAAGTTCCTGGCGGCGGCACAGAAGCGACCGGAGATCGGATTCGTTTCAACGACCTTCTTGCCGCATGTGCCGCAACGGTTTGTCGATGTCGATTCGTGACAAGGTGCTGAAGCAGGGCGTACCACTGAGCGACGTGTACAGGACGATCCAAGCGTATATGGGTGGCCTATTCATCAACTACTTCAGCGATTTCGGCCGGCAATGGCAAGTGTACGTCGAGGCCGAGGCTGATTACAGGGCGAACGCCGACAATCTCGGCCAGTTCTTCGTACGCAACAGCCAAGGCGATATGGTTCCTCTTTCCGCCCTGGCTAAGTTCACCCCTCGTGAAGGACCAGAATTCACCATGCGCTACAACGAGTACCGCTCTGCCCAAATCAATGGCAGCGCGGCCCCCGGATACAGCTCAGACCAGGCGACGGCTGCGTTGGAGGAAGTTTTCAAACAAACCATGCCCCACGAAATGGGATTCGACTACATGGGCATGTCTTATCAGGAGCAGAAGGCCAGAGAAGGCATCCCGGCTTCGGTCATCTTCGCGTTTTCGCTCGGTTTCGTCTTTCTAATTCTTGCGGCGCTTTATGAGAGCTGGACGTTGCCCTTCAGTGTCCTCCTTCGCCACCTTAGTGAGACTCGCCGCGAAGTTCGCTGTTGAACCGTCTGGTTCTGTAAGCTGAAAAACGATCCGAGGCGCTGATACAGCAGCGCGAGCACGATCAATGCCTCACTTTGAGCAGAACGATCACGACGCCGTTCCAGTTCGTGTGAGATGAACCCTCGGGCGGACGATTCTCCAGGGCCACCGTTCCCACCCTGTTGGTATCGAGGTTGAAACGGCTCTGAAGATAATTGCGGACCAGAATCGCCCGATGACGGGAAGCCGCAAGGCGATCATTGTTTTCGTCGCCGTCGCAATAGCCTTCGACAATGACGGGGCTGTCGAGAATCCGTTCGCCGTAACCCGCCAGGGCCGAGTTGAGAGCGGATCTTCCTTGAGGGGTGAGTTCTTCAACACCACTCGAGTTCGAGTCGAACAACTGGTCTGCTGGCAGCCAAGCGCGATCGGCGTTCTGCGAGGCGAATAGGCGATCCTTGCGATACAGATCTGGCGAAATGTTAGCAAGGCTGTAATATCCCCGGCTGTGGAAAAAACTGCGCAGGAGGAAGTTGTGTTTTAGGGCTTCGGTGCCATCCGCCATATTCGCCGCTGCCACATTCACGTTCGACAACGATTCCCGTATGGTCGCAGACGCTGTGATCCCGCCTTCGTCCGGGCCGGTGAGGTCCGTAATCGCCTGCCGAACCTGGGCCGATGCCGTATCCAAATTAGCCACGACCTTCTTCGCCGCTTTAACGGTGTCATCGACTTGGTCGGGAAGGCCTTTGGACTGAAGCTCGGACATCAGCGTGCCCGCCTGTGCCGCTGCCCGATTCAACTCCGTTGTCGCGTTTTTGGCGTTTGTCACTGCTTGCCTGACTTGATCCGCGAGCACTTCGTCGCGCAGCAGCATTCCGGCGGGCCCGCGCCCTTGCTTGAGGCATGTAACGACGTCGTTGGCATTCGAGATTGTTAGTTTTGTTTTGTCCAGGGTAGCGTTGAGGTTGCCGGCGACCGTCGTGATTAATCCGTTAGCGTTGGTTACCAAACTGTTCGCGTTGCGCACCGTGTTGTCTACGTTGGCAATTGTGCCTTTTGCCAGTTCCAGGAGGGCGGAGAGGTCCGTCGGTTCGATACCCTTTAACGTCGTACCCGTGACGGCAGAGGGCGCGCGCGAACTGCCTGCGCTGATCTGAAGGAATCGGTTGCCCACCACCCCTTCCGTCCCCACGGTGACCACAGAGTCCGCCCGCACGAGGCCGCTGAACTTCTCATTGATGCGAAGTTTGACCCTGAACTTTGCCGGCGGAGCGTCTGGGACCTCCATGGCAAGAACCTCGCCCGCATTCATTCCCGCCACCTGAACGCCAGCACCTGGGACGATGCCGGAAACATCAGCAAACTCGGTATAAAGCTCCACGCGCCGGGCGAAAGCCTCGTGCCGATTGCCAATCATGAATAAGCCCGTGGTGAACAGGGCAAGACCGGCTATAACGAAAACTCCAACCATCATGAAGCGATTCATGCGGGATAGTCCTCCGAAATCAGTTTTTGCGCCGTCTCGTCTCCGCTGCTTTCGATTTCTGAAGCGGTTCCGTGCGCTATCAGGTTTCCTTTATGCAGCACGGCGAACTGGTCGCCGACCCGCCGTGCGCCATGTACGTCGTGAGTAACCACCAGGACTGTCATTCCTTTGTCGTGTTTCTGACGCAGCAGGAGCTCGTCGATCTCAGACGCGGTGATTCGATCAAGGCCGCTGCTCGGTTCGTCCGCAAGAAGAACCCTGGGTTCAAGGACGAGCGCCCGCGCGAGGCCCGCTCTCTTTCGCATTCCACCCGACAAGCTGGATGGGAACTTGTCCTTGTCGCCTGCGAGGCCGACATGGCGAAGGACATCGTCGACCGCGAAGTCGATTTCCGCCGTGGTCTTCTGGGTGAGCCGGCGAAGAGGGAGCGCCAGATTTTCATACAGGGTCAGTGAGTCGAAGAGGGCGGCATCCTGGAAGAGAAAGCCCATCTTTCGGCGCGCCTTTGAAACACCGGCGGGCTTGAGGCGCGTGATATCGTCGCCGTCAACCCAGATGCTTTCCTAATCCGGCTTGATCAACGCCATGAGGAGTTTCAGCGTCACGCTCTTGCCCGTGCCGCTCCTGCCCAGGATGCAGAGGGCTTCCCCGGCTGGAACCGAGAACGACACGTTCCGCAACACATGATTCGGTCCAAAAGCTTTGAATACCTGATCGAACACGACGGCCGGCCCCGTATGTCCGCTCATAGAGCGTTCTCCGGGAATGCGAAGAAAATGCATTTGACGAGGATTACGTCAGCCAGGATGACCAACAGGGACGACACGACGACACTATTGGTGGCCGCTCGCCCTACGCCCGCCGCCCCCATGTTTGTCGTGAAGCCGAAATAGGATGAGACCGTCCCGATAATGAACCCGAACACCGTTGTCTTCAGCGTCGGCGCGACGAAATTAGCCCACTGGAGATCGGCGAATGCGCGCCTGATGTAAAGAGAGAAGGAAGCCCCTGACGACGAGTACTCTGCCAGGTAGCCGCCGAGGAGGCCCGCGAAATCCATGAATAGCGTCAAGAGCGGAAGCGCCACGACGCATGCAAGTACTCTGGGGACCACGAGAAACTTGAAGGAGTCGATCGATAAGGATTCAATGGCATCGATCTGTTCGGTCACCCGCATATTGGCGAGCACCGCCCCGATCCCTGACCCGACTCGGCCGGCTAGCAGGAGGCCCGCGACTAGCGGACCGATCTCGACAAAGAAGGCGGGCGCCTGGACCGTAGGGATCATAGCGCCGGCGCCGAAGGTCATCAAGGTATTTCGAGTATGAAGGGTCATCACCGTACCCAGAGCGAAGCCCGCGGGCACCACGAGCGGCAGGGATTTGTAGCCTGCTTCGATGATGTGGTTTAGAATTTGACTACCCTCGAAGGGCGTGCGAATACCGTCCCCGATAACGCGGAACCCGAATGAGCTGAGTCGGCCAACAAACTCGATTAGGTTAGACATTCGCCACATCCTTTTTCGCTTACAGGCAGGTTCGCCCAGTGCCCCGTCGGGAAGATTATCGACACCAAGCGTCTCTTTTGCTGATAAGAAGCGGTACGCCTGATTGCGTACTTCCACTATGACGACCGAGCCGGGTACTCGTCTATAGCTGGTTTATGCAGTAGGCGCTTTGACGGGTTTAACAGAAATATGTAATTGCTGGGAGAAAAGATCGACTCGCCGCTCACACTCCGCAGACTGTTCAGGTCTTCCAGCGAACCGCGATGCGGATCGGGTTTAGCTCTCCTCCCTCAGCGCAGCGCAGCAGCGCGCTTGCCAACCTTCTTGAGCGCCTGCGCGGTTACTCAGCCATGAGCTCCCGTTCTACCTGAAGCCAGGCTTCCAGCTCACGGCCGGTTGTGCCCCGCGAGCGAGATAAAGTCCCTAGGCGCGTCGTATGAGGCTGTCAGATTATACGTTTTCGCTCGTTTCCTTAGTCCCTTTGAGACTGCAGCGCTGGAGCCGAGAATCAATGCGTCCGGCGACCTCAGACCACAGGCCGATGTCCGTACACATCAATGCATCGACCTCGACATGATTCAGTTCTCACGCCTGCTCGCGTAGAGCCTCCAGCGTGCCTCTCGCGACCCGTAGTTCCTCATCCGTGGCTAGCCGACCTATTACTCTTTCAACGATTCGTTGTGAGATCGCGGATGTCCATCTTCCTTAGACCTGTAGTTGTAAATCATCACGTTCACCGACTGCCTAGCGGAGATCGCCACTCGACACCACCGGCAAGGCTTGTCTTCGCCACGCGATCTCTGCGATTCCATGTTGCTGTTGTCACGCACGAGAACCCGATTGGTTAAACCATATCATTGTGAAAAGCCCTCGGCCGCGACCGAACTGGTAGATTCGCCAGCTGGTCCGCCAGCGGGTCGCGAATTTGCACACGATGTCCCCTCTTTAAAGGAGGCTATTTCCAGCGACGACGCTCTGATCCTATGCCGGCGCAGACCGCCCGGAAGTCGGAAGCTACGTCCTGATCCGGCTCGCTGTCGACCTCGTATGCGACGGGAACACGACCGGAATTTCGCGGACTCAGTACAAACCTGGCTCCACGTTTGCGCTAGCGGCCAAGCTCCTGAGTGTTGGAGCGCTCGCGCAGATCCCGTACCATGCCATGATTGTTCGAATAGGCAATTGCGACGTTGTCGCCGGCGTGCGGAAGGTTATCGAGCAGATGCTTCATGTGAGCCACAGCAGTTCGGGGAGACAGGCGCTGGACAACGTGATGGGCAGTCTGTCCAATGATTTGCCCACTGTACCTCCCGCAATCCGTCCGGGCGCCGAATGTCCGTGCAGACTCGCCAAGGGTAGCCACATGGACGTGTGGGTGTTCGGTATTGAAATGCGGTACAGCAAGCCATTCCAATCGCGTGTTCAGATCTTTCTCCATTTTGCCCATGAGATCGCGGGTCAGTCGGTTCAAGTCGATGCGTTCGCCGAATTCCGGCGAAATGATCATTTTCCAGAGCCTCGGGTCGCCTGCCTTCTGCCAGCGATCAAGGACCTCCGGCGGCGCAAAGACTTCGCCCTGGTTGCAAATGGCGGCGGCTTCGTGGCCCTGCATCACACTGTCTCGGGTGATGTAGCGGCCGTGTGCGCGCCACTGTCCGGTGGTCCTGTTTGGCGAGTACATCACGCGAACCGCGCAGCGTTGGTTGAACTGCCGCCGCCCAGCAGAAGCACTGTGGGAACGGCGCTTTTGTCGGTGCCGGGAGCTTCTGGCATAGCGAACAACCGTCCTCATACCGGGAGACCAGGGAAACGCTTCGTTTTCGCGGGGCGTCCGGGGACGCCGAGGCCGAATCCGGAACTCCCGCTCGCTTTCAGTTTTCGTGGCCACGGCCTAACAACTCTGCCATGGCGGCTTGCGAATCACCCACCATGGCCATGCCTACGCTCTTGAGAAATCGGTCATAGCGGGCTTTGCCGCGGGCGACGGCCTGGTCGTGCACATCCCTCGGCGGTTCTGGAACACAGGTCAAGAATATCTTCGCCAGTACGTCTACGAACGCGAACAACGCCTGCTGGCCTATCCGCAGATTGCGAATTTCTCGGGCCATGCGATCCAGACTCGCAGCGATCCGCTGTTCCGCCGCATCGACGCCGCTTTCCCGGCCGGCCAGTTCCCGTTCGATCGCTGCGCGTATGAACGCGCTGTGGCTTGAGAACCCGCCTTTCTTCGTCGCCGCCTCGATCCGATTGTTAAGCTCTGCGTTATATCGCAGACCGTGGGTGACAGCCTTCTGTTTCCGTACCATAGCCATAGGTTCCTACTCTGTAGGTGCGCGGACGGCTGGTATGTGACACCAGAATCGCCGTTGCACAACGTGCAACAAAACCGGCTGAACCGTTGCACGCTGAAAGTCGTTCACGATGCAGCTCTTAAGGTTCAATCCGCCGTCAAATGTGATGCATTTCCTTTATGTTCCACTACCGGTCTTTGCTGCTGTCTTTTGCGGATTGAGACTGTCTAGGTTGTCGCAGGTTGTCGCATCCTGCCGCAGATAGTCGTGGCATCGCAGATGGTCGCGCTCTGTCGCAACATGCCGTGATCTGTCGCAAATATGCGTTTTCGCACAGGACCGCTCCAAAATCTCACACGCTCAGTGTCGGACCCCCTCGCCCGTGGCTTACAGTATGTGGACCATTTCCCCCATCGATGGATGCGCAGATTTTCGAACGGCCCGAAAATGCTCCAGGAAATTTCTTTTGGTTGCGCGTCCCAAGATGCGTCTGGCAGCCACTTTAGCAATTAGAGGGGATTACATGCCCAGCGCAAACCAAGCAAACGACCCGCCCAACTGGATTAGTGAGGCCCGATCCCGCCTTGCGTTGCGCCGTTCGGAGAAGCCAGCCACGAAGGCGGCCCAGATCCGAGCGGTATGGCCGGACATTGAAGCAGCCCTCACGATTGGCCAAACCATGAAGACCATTTGCACCTGGTTGGCGGAAGATGCCGGAATCACCCTGAGCGTTACCAGTCTGACCTCCTACATCAGCCGCATGCGTCGGCACGAAAAAGCAAATCGGCAATCTGGAACTTCTGTGGTGCAGTCGGTTCGGCCGGATTTCGAATCAGTTCCGAGATTGCAGCTTGGCCAGCGGCTTCCCGAGGCTCGTGTCACGCAACCACCTGACGATCCGCTGGCTCAAGCAATGCGTGTTCTATCGCGCCCGAAGATGGACATCCGCAAGCTCCACAACGACGGCGATCCAGAGGGCGGAAATCTGATTTGAGGAAAGGGAGTCATTATGGCCAAAGGCAATACCAACGAAAACGGAGCGGCGGTCACGAGCGGTTCCGCGGTCACTCCGACCATTCACCTCGTTCTCCAGGGCAAAGGCGGCGTCGGCAAGACCGTCGTGGCCGGTTGGCTCGCCGAGTTCCTGATAAGCCGGGGACAACCCGTGCACTGCATCGATGGTGATCCGGTCAATCGATCACTCGCCCAATACAAAGCCCTCCCGGTTGAGAAGCTGGATCTCGTCAACCAAGACGGCGTGGTCATACGTTCCCGCTATGACGTGGTGGTTGATCGGTTCCTGAACGAACAGGCCGTATTCGTTGTCGACAGCGGCGCGACCGCCTTCCTGCCGTTCTGGACGTACATCGTCGAATCGGATATCATCGCCATGCTTCGCGAGGCGGGCCGGCGCGTCTACGTGCATATTCCGATCAGCGGTGGAGAAATGTTGAATGACACGCTTCTTGGATTCAAGACCCTTGCGGAGACCGCCGCCGAGAAGAGCCTCATTCTCTGGATCAACGAGTATTTCGGCCCGGTCGCGCGTGACGGCAAAGCATTCGATCAGATGCAGGTTTATATCGACAACCGCGAGAAAGTCCTCACGTCCGTCGGCATCCCGCAACGGTCACTCGACACATTCGGAGAAAACATCCGCCGCATGCGCGAAAGAAAGCTGACCTTCGAGGAAGCCGTTGGGATGGCGCCGGGCTTTGCGCTCGTCGAAAAGTCTCGGCTGGACCGTGTACGCCGCGACCTGTTTGAGCAACTGGAGCAAACTCCATTTGCGTGAGCCGCTTGAGGGCGTCGAAGAGGTCTTCGCGGAAACCGAAGCCAGAGGTGATTCACATGGCGGTGTCGACAAACGTCTCGACGGTGCAGGTTGTCTGGGAGCCCTCAGCATAATGTCCGCGCGAGAGTGGCCTAGCAACAACATTGATACAGTCGGGGGCCGGCTGCGGGTGGAAAGCTTCGCGTTCGAGAGACATTATCGAGTGAAAGAATTAGCGGGCCTTTGGGGCTTGTCGCCAAAAACCGTCAGTCGAATATTTGCGGAAGAGGCCGGCGTGATTCGGGTTGCAAATGATGGCACAAACAAACGAAAGTACGCCACTCTCTCCATCCCAGAGAGTGTCGCTTCCCGTGTGCATGGAAGGCTCAGGAATCCCACAATGCCTGAAACTTTGATAGACACCAGGTCAGTTCGCATCATACGACTGGGCGAATCGACCCACTGCCCCGCCGGGTGGTGTTAGCCATCGTGTAAAAACGTAGAATTTTGGACGTCGGCCGACCGGCGGTTTGGTCGAGGGCGGCGTCTCCTACCCGGTAGCCAGTAGAACGGGTTCGTCCAGCGGTTGGCTTGCCCGCAAATGGCGCATTGGGTCAAGCACGCCGAGGGAGTCGGTGGCGAGATGGTGATCGAAACCGGACCCTGATGCGTCACACCCGCCCGGGATTTCCGTTGCCGATAAGTGCACTGGCGGTGCCGATGTGCTTCCTTACCAGCTTCGGACGCTTGGTAACGATGGCCGGCTGCCAAGAGCTGTCGCCGCCGCATTCGCTTCCGGCAGGGCTCGCTACAATAGCGCTGGCCTCGGTCGCAGCTGCGACACAAAGCAAACATGGCGCTGCAGTCGGGGTTGAGACATCTGCGCGGGCGAAGTCCGTCAATAGGTGATGTCTGTGTTCCAGCCACTCTCTCGCCACTATACGCCATCGGATGATCGGACGGATGACTGCGCCTTCGGCGCGATGATGTTGCTCGCCTCCGGCAAAAGTCCAAAAAACGACGATTCCTGATGATCGCTTCCAGGGTGGGCGTCGTTCTGTTATTAGAGTGAAGTCCTGACTTGAGCGAAAGTCTCTAGGGCGACATTTGGGACCGCTGTCTTAGAGAAATACAAAGCGACCAGGATTCCAAAATGACTGCCGCGGCCCCCTAGCTTTCTGCAAAATCGGAATCAATGCCGACATGTGATTCGAAACGTGCGACCGCAAGTACAGCGGTTTGAGACAGAAGACCGATTTGGTGTTTATGGGGTGGATGCAAGGGATTCTGCGACCAGCCGCTCCAGCCTTCGCTTGCGACTCCCAATCCATTTCGCGTAATACGTTTCGGTGACCTTCACGCTCGCGTGCCCAAGCAAACGCGAAACGTCTTCGAGTTGCATGCCCCGAAGCAGCGCGCGGACCGCGAACGTGTCTCGGAGCCGATGCGGACGGCAATCTGCGATTCCGGTACGCTCCCCGATATTCTGCATTCTTTCGTAGACTGCCTGCGCGAGCGGTGTGGGATCACTTCCAGCGCCGTACCAGAATGGCCCCTTCATCGAAAGCCACCTGCACTCGTCGATCCGTTTCTTCATTTCGTCCGTGATGTACGCTTCCAGGAGCTTCGGCTTTTCGGAGCGCTTCTGTTTCTGCGGCTGATAAGTGTAAATCCACAGACTGTCTCCCTTCGAAAGCGCACGGGGATCGAACCCAACAGCATCGCCCACGCGTAATCCGGTTGAAAGCATCAGTTCCAGGAGGAGCCGGAACGTGCCAGCCTGCTTTGCGTAGCCATGCGTTCCTCCGTCAAGTAAGCGAAGCATGATCGAGGATCGTCGCGATTTCGTCGTCAGTGTAGGGTTCCTTCTGGTCGTAGACCGCCTTCACCGTCGTAACCTTATCGACGAGCGCCTCTTTGATCCACCCCCGCCGAAATGCGGCCCGGAGAAAACACCTGATCTTCGCGAAGGTCGTGGCCTTCGTCGTCATCCGCATCCGCCTTCGGCAAACCGGCGGTCTTGAACGTCTCCAGATGATCCACTGTTATTTCGCGGATGTGGATGATGTTCTGCGCCTCAAGAAAACGCTGAAGTCTTTCGAGCGCGAGCCGGTGCTGATTTAGGGTACGCGCATCGATGTCCTGCTCGCGCGTGGCGAGGTATTTCTCGATGCATTCCGAAAGTGGCGGGCCGGTCATGGACTCCGTCTGAACTTGCGCCATCAGCGATGCTCGCAGCGCTTCCGCCCGCTTCAAGTCGGAGAACTGTGTGCTTTGTCGAGGAACAATGTCGCCAGTCGGCGTGCGACCATGAATCCAGATTGGACAATCACAATCCATCCAGAAACGGCGCTTGCTGCGCGGGACACGGCTATTGTGGATGGTGCAACCCTGGAGGTGTCGCTTGTACAAAACTAGGCTTTTTATGGCCTGAGACACCCCTCCAGTGTACGAGTACTCGTACACGCTGTCAACTTTGCATTGAAAGTTATTGATTCTTAACGGCATGGCTCCCCCTCGTGGATGCTTTTAGAACTTTCTTCCTCCAGCCCAGTATGCAGGTGAAGATGCTATTTGCTGATATCAAAGGACTTGCATCATATCCACACGCTGCGGCCTAGCCGTTCGGTTCACCCGTTAGAGACGGGGTGATTCGATTGTGGGTTCCAGTGAAAGCTCGACTGCCCCCCTAACTATTGCTTTGGTAACGCTCTGCGAGAAATCCTTCATCTTAGACCGGAACCTTATCACACTCTCAGACTCTGGGGCGGTGGGCGGTTCGTCGTAGCTGGGCTGTACAATGTTGCGCCTCGGTGAACGAAAGGAAATAACCTTGGAGGGACAAAACGGGTCGTCAGAACGGCTCTTTGCTTCCACCGCCGCACACTTCGACGGCGTGCGTAAGGGCCTTAGCGACACGGTCCGCTAAGTCATAGTCTCGAAAGACAATAATGTGCGACGCCTCACGTTCTTCAAAATAGTACCGGCGCAAAATCTCGGGTTTGCGCTGTAAGGCTTCTGCGTCCTCGGGCAGCCGCTGAACGCTCTTACCCGTATTCATGTGGACAGCGAGGGCGAAGACTGATGGGTGGGGTTCATCGGAGGTCATTTCGGGCCTACCGCGGTTCGCCATCGCTTTATTCCACGCCTCGGCCCAAGTCGAGACAGTAAGCCGGTCAACATCTCGAAGCGCGAACCTGTACGGGCCATCCATACGCAGGACGCCGGCCTCGCCAGTCTCTCG
>Ga0302324_100013987_pt1 | contig 16223 bp, 11 predicted proteins | sample Palsa_T0_1_FD_201949 | JGI IMG/M metagenome (GOLD analysis project Ga0302324, IMG submission 201949) | Peat permafrost microbial communities from Stordalen Mire near Abisko, Sweden - Palsa_T0_1 | ecosystem: Environmental > Terrestrial > Soil > Palsa > Peat permafrost | place: Sweden: Abisko...
ATGTTGGGCACCATCGGCGACGAGCAGAAAACGGTCCGCATCGCCCTGCCGCTCGAAAACGCCTACACCGGCGAACGCGGCAGCCGCTACGAATTGCGTCCCGAAGACCTGCTTCGCGCCGACAAAGAGGCTCGCAGCCGCGAACTGGACCTGGTCGGCATCTATCATTCGCATCCCGATTGCGACGCCTATTTTTCGGAGACCGACCTGAAGAACTCCTGTCCCTGGTATTCTTTTGTGGTGCTCTCCATACGCAACGGCGCGTTCGATCACGCTAATAGCTGGCTGCCGGATGCCGAGCAAACCAAAGCGGAACGCGAGGAGTTGACTTATTAGTAGGGCGGGCAATATTGCCCTGGGGTCCCCTCTGGGGACGGATTTTCAGCCGGCTCTGAAAGGAAGTTAGATCTACTGAAATGGCCAAGGTTTTGATTCCCACACCCTTGCGGCAATACGCAGGCAAGCACGATTCCGTCGAGCTGACCGGCTCGACCGTGGGCGAAGTGCTGACCGCCCTCACCACCCAGCACCCCGATCTGCGCCAGCAGCTCTACAACAATGAAGGCAAGCTACGCAGCTTCGTCAACGTCTACTTGAACGACGAAGACATCCGCTATCTCGAAAAAGATGCCACGCCGGTGAAGGATGGCGACACCGTCTCCATCGTGCCATCGATCGCCGGCGGCTCTGTTGCGGCGCTCCCGGAGCCTGTCACTGCTGAGCTGTCAAAAGACGAAATCCTGCGCTACAGCCGTCACCTGATCATGCCCGAAGTCGGCACCGAAGGCCAGCTCAAGTTGAAGACCGCCAAAGTGCTTCTGGTAGGGACCGGCGGGCTGGGCGCGCCGCTGGGTCTTTATCTCGCCGCCGCCGGTGTCGGACGCATCGGCCTGGTGGATTTCGATGTGGTGGACTTCACCAACCTGCAGCGCCAGGTGATCCATGGCACCAGCGATGTCGGCCGCAAGAAACTCGATTCCGCCGCCGACCGCATGCACGAAATCAATCCGTTCGTCCGGATCGACAAGCATGAAGTCGCGCTGTCCAGTGAAAACGCCCTCGGCATTCTGCGGGACTACGACATCGTCGTGGACGGCACCGACAATTTTCCCACGCGCTACCTGGTGAACGACGTCTGTGTCTTGCTAGGAAAGCCTAACGTTTACGGTTCCATCTTCCGCTTCGAAGGGCAGGCGACTGTCTTCGCTTATGAGGGTGGGCCGTGCTACCGCTGCTTGTATCCGGAGCCGCCGCCTCCAGGCCTGGTGCCGAGTTGCGCGGAAGGCGGCGTGCTCGGAATTCTGCCGGGCACCATCGGGCTGATTCAGGCCACTGAAACCGTGAAGCTGATTCTGGGCATCGGCGAGCCGCTGGTCGGACGCCTGTTGCTGTACGATGCCCTGGCCATGCGATTCCGCGAGTTGAAGCTGCGCAAGAATCCGGAATGCCCCGTGTGCGGCGACCACCCCACAGTGACGAAGCTCATCGACTATCAGCAATTCTGCGGCATTCCCCAGCCGCAGCCGGAGGCAACTATGGAAGGCGATATCGAACCAACCGACGTGAAAGCGAAAATCGATCGCGGCGACAACTTCGTCCTGATCGACGTGCGCGAACCGCACGAATACCAGATCTGCAACATTCCTGCTGCGAAGCTGATCCCGCTAGGCCAACTGCCGCAGCGCCTCGACGAGCTGGATCGCGATATCGAGATCGTGGCCCACTGCAAGAGCGGCATGCGCAGCGCCAAGGCCGTCGGCATCCTAACGGAGGCCGGCTTCCGCGCCCGCAACATGAAGGGCGGCATCCTGGCCTGGAGCGACAAGGTAGATCCGTCGGTGCCCAAGTATTGACGTGGCGCACGCACTCGTGCGTGCCGCATCACACTCGTGTCGATGCTTGGTGCCTTAATTGCTAGAGCATCGGCGAGGTAAACTGCTCATGCGCAAAAACGGATGGATTCCCACAATTGTCTTGCCTGCCGCGCTACTTTCGATGGCAATATTTGCAGGCTGTGCAACTCACGTCAGCGCGGGCTACCGCGTATACGACCCATACTATAGCGATTATCACGTTTGGGGACCCGATGAGGACGTCTATTACCACCGGTGGGTTGGCGAGCGTCACTATGAGTACCGGGATTTCCGCAAGATCCCGGCCGACCGGCAGAAGGACTACTGGACGTGGCGGCACTCGCAGCAAGCGCCTCCGCCGCATCCATAACGGATCTACTTTCCAACAACTTCGACAATGTCCGCATCGGTTCCGGTTAGCCGCCGCGCAGCATCGTCCCAATGTAGGTGCGTAAGGCTCGAGCTGCCATTTTCGTATGCGTAGGTCTTGCCGTCGTCGCTATAGAGCGTAAAGTCGCCATCGGCACCCGCGAACACGAGTATCCGAACGATCTTCTGCGTTTCATTGGTGCTGCTAACCGCCTCGCCCAGCGGCACGATGGAACCGGCTCGGACAAACAGCGGCAGCGTCTCAATGGAAGCATCCGCCGTGACGCTCTGCCCGCCATGAACCCGCGCCTTCGTCCAGTAGTTGTACCAGTCCGTGCCCGCAGGCAGATATACCGTCCGGCTGGTAGCGCCTTGCTCCGTCACCGGGGCCACCAGAAACGCAGGGCCGAACATGTATTCATCGCGCAGATCGGCCACTCGTGGGTCGTCCGGGAAATCCATGAACAGCGCCCGCATGTAAGGCGCGCCGGACTCGTGCGTTTTGTAACCGAGCGAATAAATGTAAGGCATCAGTTGATAGCGCAGCTTCAAATACTTCTCCAGAATCGGTTCGGCCGCCTTGCCATACGACCAGACCTCGTTGTACTTGCGGCTGCCGTGCGCACGGAACACCGGCAGAAACGCGGCGTACTCAAACCAGCGCGTGTATAACTCCGGATAGTCGTCATAGCCGCCCACGTTGTCGCGCGCGTCGCTCGGGTCGAGCAGCGGAGCGTGCGCCGGACGATGTTCGGCCGGCAAATACTGCCAGCCGCCAATGTCGTTGGTCCAGTAAGCCAAGCCCGACGCGGCAAAGTCCAGGCCCGTTGGAATCTGGCGCTTCAGCGTGTCCCATGTCGGATGGATGTCCGACGACCAAAACAAGGTCCCGTTGCGCTGCGCGCCCAGGTAAGCGTCGCGCGAAAGAATCAGCGCGCGCGTCTTCATATCGCGCCGGAAGCCGTCGTACACCGCCGCCGTGTGAAACAGCGGGTAGATATCGAAGTAGCGCGTGCCCGGCCCGATGTGGAAGTAGCTGCCATTGGGCGGCAGGTCGGGCTCCGTCTCATCCGTCCACAAAGCGTCGAAGCCCTTGCTGAGTATGTTGTCCCGTATGGTTTCCCAATACCAGCGCGCCGCTTCCGGATTGGTCGTGTCGATATCCGATCCCGCGCGGTCGTAGGGCAGGCCATTGGTGGGCGTGCCGTCCGCAAGCTGCTCGAACCAGCCCTTCTGCAGCAGCATTTCGTAATACCGCGAACCCGGCACGAAGCGCGGCCACACGCTGATCATGGTCTGAAAGCCCATGTCGTGAAGCTGCCGGTTCATGGCCGACGGATCGGGCCACTTCACGGGGTCCATGTCGATCTGGCCCATTTTGGTCCAATAGAACCAATCGACCACCATCACATCGGCCGGCAGGTGACGGTCGCGGTAACCCTTGGCCACCGCCAGCACCTCTTCCTGAGAGCTGTAACGCTGCTTGCATTGCACGTACCCGTAAACGGCCTTCGGCAGCATGGGCGTGGCGCCAGTGAGCAGCCTGTATCCGGCATAAATCTCGTCGGTGGTGTTGCCCGCGATCACGAAGAAGGACACCCGGTCTCCCACTTCAGAAGTCCACTTGGTCTGTTCGTTGAACCCCGGCTCGATAGTCGTCTTGGAAGGATTGTCCCAGATCATGCCGTAGCCGCGATTGGTCACCACAAACGGCACGCAGACCGTCGGGCCGCCCGTGGCCGTGTAGTTGTGCCAGCATTCCACGGTGTGGCCGCGGTGATCGAGAAAGCCTTCCTGGTTCTGGCCCAAGCCGTAGTAATGCTCGTCATCGGGCGATGCAAAGGTGGCGCCCACCTGATAGAACGCCGCGTCGGACGAGCGCCGGTCGTGCAGAACGCCGGCATTGCCATCTTTGTAATTCGGAACCGACATCGACCAGCCCTTCATGTCCACCAGCATCTTGCCGCCTGTCGTAGCTATGGTGATGTGCGCGGACGGCGTGGACCCGTTGAAGAACTTCGCGATGTCCACCTGGGTGGGCAGGGGAGTGCCCGGATGGTGGGGCTCCAGCGTTACGGCCAGCCGCGATGAGCGATAGACGTCCCCTTGGCGGGACCAACCCTGCGCCGACGGATGCCCCACGAATCCATACCCGGGTGCGGCGATGGCCTGATCCTTGAGCAGACTGAGCGTGACGCGGACGATGTTGGGCGCGTACGGTTCAAAGACGATGGTGCTGCCGTCGCGATCTAGCACCACCGATTGCGCCTGTGCATGCACTGATACGCTCCACAACGCGATTACAGCCGCAACTGTCAACACAAGTTTACGAATCATGAGTATCATACGTAGAACCAGTCTCCGGCAAAAGAAAATGACCAGCGCCGCCAGCGCGAGGGTACTCAGCAGGTGGCAAATCCGCAGTTCGGCCCCTCCATCGTAATTGAGTAGCACGTCGCAAGGCCCATTGCATTCCGGCTGAAGCCACATCAATCCGAGACCGTCGGCTTTGATTTGCCGAGCCGTGCCGTTGGCCTTCGCATGCCAACCAGGATGATGAGTAACTTGAATAGAGACCGCTTGGCCCGGCCATGTCGTGGCCCGAATACGAATCCGATTCGCGCCTTGCCATTGGAACTCCGCCGTCGGCAGCGACTCATCTTCGAGAGCGGCTACGTACCGCTCCACTGCTGCCACATCTCTCGGAGAGGCCGGCGCGCGCCGCACCAAAGCGGAAGCAGGCACAACATGAGCCAACGATTCCGCGCGTAGCGGAACACGATAAACCGTGACATCATCCGCGTTCCAAAGTACCGGCAAGCGGCCGTCAAACTTGGTGGGGTGCGCGAATGCTTTCCAATATTCCTGGCTCTTCGGACCCGAGACCGCGATCGCGCCTGTACCGAATGCCTTCAACCACGCAATGGAAACGCGCGCATCCTGCTCCACCGTCTCGCCCCCGTTGTACAGAGCCTCGGTGGCGTGGTGTTGGGCCTGGTTGTAAGCGAGGCTCCACGAACCGCCGCCGAACTGCTGGATATCGGTGAACGCGTTGGTCCATTGCCCGATCGATCCGGGCAACATCGCGCGTACGCCGGGAAGATGGTCCCGCACCCAGGTGGACGTGCGATATTCAATCGTCTGGGTCACATCGACAGGCGGCAGTATGACTTTGGCAAACCTGCGCTGGCCAACGAGTTGCTCCCCGGCTACCGCAATAAACAGCAAGAGCATGCAGACTCTCAGCGGGAGTGGGATTCGCGCGAAAAGTGGCCGTGCCGCGAATACTGCCAAAAGCGCCAACGAAAAGTCCATCTCGATCTTGTAGCGCCCCGGCTGCGGCAGGAATTGCCGGTTCAAATAGAACGCAATGAGCGGCACGCTGCCCGTCAGCCAGGCGAAAAGAGCGAAGAACTGCACACGCCAATCTGTCGTCCAACGCGGCAGGTAGTGCCACAGCAATGACCAGCCGGTGGCCACGATGGCCAGCGCCGTGAACGATCCCAGGCCCCACGTGCCACCCGGACCGCCCGCGGAAGCCTCGCGAATCGCCCCAATGTTGGCAGGCGACAGAAACGGAGAGCAGATGGCATACGAGAACAGACCGATCCCGGCGGTCAGCAGCGAGTTCCGAACGTAATCCTGACGGCGCAGGACAAACAGCAGGCACAAACCCGCCATGGCTGTGAGCACGGGTCCGAAATCGCTGGCTAGCGAACAAGCGGCTATGGCAAGCGTCGTGGCGGCATAGTACACCGGGCGGCGCCTTCGGATGGAAAGCGAGAGGAACAGAATCACCAGCGGCAGGATGGCCAAAGCAGCCATGTGCGGCGTTTCGTCCCATGCCGCCATCACGTAGAAGCGGCGAAGGTCCCACAAGTGCTGGATCGAGAACTGCACATCGGGCACGATTAATTGCGAAGGCGCGGTGAGTGAGTAGAGCAGCGCGGCCGCAAAGGCATAGCCTGGCGCGCGGGTCAACAGCCACGCCATCGCGAACAGAGTGACCGGACCCAGGCAATAGATGCAACCCGAGACCATTTGAAAGGCGGCGGCAGGCGGAATTCCGCGGATCGCCGCAGACCATGCGGTCATGGCGGGTACCAGAGGTGCGTAAATGAATTCGACCGGCGATCCGCAGTCCCAATAACGCCACCATTGGGAGTGAAACCAGCCCCCGCCGCCGAGCCGTGACATGGCGATCCAGAACCCCTGCATCGAGTTCATGTGCGGGGTGTAGCGGACAAACATCTCGCGGCAAAAGTAGGCATTGAGCCACACCAGTAAGACCGCATATCCAACGGCCCGGATCGCCCCTGGAACACGAAATCGTTCTACAGCCCCGGCTTCAGCGATGCTCATGCTCTGCTCACTCGAACCTCGGACCCCCGAATGCCAAGTATAGCCGCTAAAGAAGATGGGGTTAGAACCGATCCTGCGCGTCAGGTTCCTTGCGCCGGGGGCGCTTGTAGAGCATAAGTTCGCGGGGCCGAAGGGGCAATTTCCGATGCCGGACTGGTCCGGGGACTCGCAAGAGCCGTGCCAAAGGCGGTCCTTGTCGTCAGGTTCGACATCTGGGATTTCATTACAGCGATGCTTTTGCCCAAGACCTTTATCCCGACTATTGTCCTCGCTTGCACAAGCGATCCAGCGAGTGCCTTCACAAATCCCGGGTGCGGAGCGCCCCGCAGCCCACTCGGCTATAAATGAAGAAAACCATGACTATCGACGAACGCCTGGAACGAATAGCCGAACGGCACGAAGCGCTCGCCCAAAGCCTGGAGCCGTTCCAGCACGACACTGGCGAGAAAATCCGGGCCTTGGCCACCATCGCCGAACAGAACGAAGCGCGCGCCGCTAAGCTGATGGAAGCCATCGCCAGCCAGCAAACACGCATGACGCGGATCGAAGCCACCAGCTACCGCAGCTTCGAAGCTGATAAACCGTAAGGGCTGAGCCTTGCGGGTCCCACTTCGGCTTATTTCCGCTTAGTCAACAGCACCCTCACTTCGACCTTTTCGCTGCCCCGCATGACCTTCACCATTACCTCGTCGCCAGGCTTCTTCGCCCGCAGCGCATACGTGAAATCGTACAGGTTCTGGATCGGCTTGCCGTCGAACTCCACCAGCACATCGCCTGCCTTCAATCCGGCCTTGGCCGCGGGCGAGCCTTCCCGAATGTCGGCGAACTTCACACCTTTGACGCCTTCGCCGAAGTCCGGGATGCTGCCAAAATCGGGGCCATACCCCGAGTGCCCGGAATCCGATCCTGCCACATCTCCGGCATGCTCCGGTTCCTTCACGCGCACGAACAGCGGACGGTCGGGCGCTTCGCGCAAATCCTCGCCGACTTCCGCCACCAACTGCAGCAGCTTGGCGGCATCCGGCGCGTCGATCTTGTCCCACGTATCGCTGGGCTTGTGATAATCCGCATGCAGACCCGAAAAGAAGAACAGCACAGGCACTTGCTTGGTAGTGAACGACGTGTGATCGCTCGATCCGTACCCCGCTTCGGAATAGTCGATGTGCAGGCCATACTTAGGAGTAATTTCCTCAAGTAACTTCTTCAATGTCGTCCCCGTGCCCACTCCACCGATGAATACCTTGCCGTCGCGCACGCGCCCGATCATGTCCATGTTGATCATGGTCACATCCTTATCGATCGGCAGCAGCGGGTGGTTGACGAAATAGCTGGAGCCCAACAGCCCCAACTCCTCGCCGGCGAAGGTCAAAAACAAGATGCCGCGCTTCTGTTTCGGCTGCGTGGCGAACCAGCGCGCCAGCTCGATCACGCCCGCCGTGCCGGAAGCGTTATCGTCTGCGCCCGGATGGATCGTGCCGGCCAGCGACGGCGCCAGCGAGAACTGCTCGCCTAGACCCAGGTGGTCGTAATGCGCCCCGATCACCACATATTCGTCGGTGATGCCGGGCAAGTAGCCGACCACGTTGTGGACGGTCTTCACCACGCGCTCCACATCCAGGTTGGCGTCCACCTGCAGACCATCGGGAAAGGCGAACGACCGCGGCTGCAAATCCTGGTCGATGCCCTTCTGAATCTCGTCGGGGCTCTTGCCCGCGATAGCGAACCAGCGCTCGGCAATCTCATAGCGGATCTGCACAAACGGAATGCCGGCGTCTCCCGGCCCGGCGGCTTCGGCGAACTTCTCCAACTCGTCGGCCTCGCCCGGATGCGCCGCCTGATCGTTCATCAGCACCACGCCGCGGGCACCATGCATCTTGGCGTTCGAGGCCTTGCTCCAAAACTGCGAGTGTTGCGTGTAAACTTTGCCCGCGAAGATACTCTTCTCGTCGAACTCCTGCGGCTCGTGCCGCATGATCAGCACGATCTTGCCGCGCACGTCGACGCCCTTGTAGTCGTCGTAGTTGTACTCCGGCGCGGAGATGCCGTATCCGGCGAACACCACGCCGCCGCTCATCTTATCGCGCGCGGAGAAATTGAAGGGAATGAAATCGTCGGGAAAGGCCAGCTTGACGGACCTGCCAGCCGCCGTGTACGCGAAGCGGTTGTCCGCGCCCACCTTGGCGTTGGTGGTCACGTTGAAGGCCTGGTAATAGCCGGTGCCGTCAATCGGCTGGAGCCCGAAGGAGCGGAACTTGCCGGCGATGAAGGCCGCGGCTTTTTCCAGCTCCGGCGTGCCGGTGCCGCGTCCTTTCAGATTCTTGGACGCCAGAAACTTCACGTCGTCCAGAAAAAGACCGGGATCGATTGACGCAGTGGCGCAGTACGCAGCCACGGCGAACGAGCACAGGACGAGTTTCCGAGCCGCGCGCGTCAGCAAGCGGTATTCTAACCTTTTCGACATTTCGCTAGTTCAGCTTGGGGGCGGGCAGGGCCACTTCGCAGCCGCAATCTTCGCCGGCATTGTGCGCGATCTTTTGATAGTCGATTTCGTAGTCGATGACGGCCCGCAGGTTCGGCCAATCCACGCGCCCCACCATCTTGCGGCCGTTGATGTACAGCGTAGGAGTCGCGCCGACGCCCACGTCCTTGCCCAGCGCCTGGGATTTGTTCACTTCCGCCTCGGTTTCCTTGTAGTCCATGCAACGGGTCAGTTGCAGCACGTCCAATTCCTTGCCTTTGGCGAACTCCAGGATCTTGTCCTTCAAATTGTCGGCTTTAATGTCATCCTGATGCGCGAAGATCCAGTCGTGATAGTCCCAGAAGGCATTGGCGTTCTGGCGGAAGATGCAGCGCCCGGCAATGGCGGCCGCCCTGGCCCAGGGATGGATCTGGTCGAGGGGAAATTCTATGAAATAGAAGCGTACCTGTTTGGGATACGCGCTGGCCAGGTTGTCGCGCAGCGTCTTGGCCTCTTCCTTGCACATGGGACACTCGAAATCGCTGAACTCCACCAGCACCACGGGCGCGCCGGGCGTGCCGAAGCTGGGCTGCAGATCGGTCTTCAGCTTGTCCAACTCGGGCTTGAAGGGATTCTGCGAGATGTCGTAGAGATTACCTTGCACCACCTTCTGCCCGTCCTTGGAGACGTAGTACGGAAACTCGGCGCTGGCGTTGCCGGCCGAGGCTCGCACCACCACCAGCGAGAATCCCGGCATGTCCGACGGCTTGGGCTCGGCGATTTCGACCGTGATCTGGGGTCCCCAGACGTTGAGGTGACGCACGTAGGCCTCAAACGTGGGCTTGTCCCACGCGGACTTTTTGTCGGCGGGCTTCTCCGCCGATTTATCCGGCGGGGCGGGGAACAGGCCAGCGGCCAAAAGGGTGAAACACAAAAGCAGTCGCGACATTAACCGCTATTGTAACCCACTTGTGGCGCACGCACTTTGCGTGCCGCGTGCCCACTCGTGGGCACGCCTGCCTACAGCCGTTGCAACAAACTTACTGCTCCCGTTGTTCTTCCCGACGTTGCAGGAAATTCGCTACCCGCATGATCGGCGCGCCAGCGTAACTTCCCAGCCGTAGCAGATCCTTATCGGCGGAGATGATGAACTCCGACCCGGCCTCCGCAGCGCATTCAAGGATGCGGTTGTCGGGTTCGTCCTCCTTCACAATGTCCAGGGTGTGTTGCGGCGTGACGAGCCTTGCAAATCCCAGAATCCGCTGCCTGGCATCATGGAGGCGATAGCCATCCTAGTGGAACTTGTCTCGCAGAACCCGTATCCACTTCTTCTATGATCGGCGGCGAGACGGCAATCTCAATGTCGCCGTCGACCGCCATGTGTAGAATCCGCATGCCGCCGAACTGAAAGGCCGACACGTCAACATTGGTATCGAGAGTGACCTTAGCCCGAGTGGCCACGATTTTCACGCCGGGATTCAGCGATCAAACGGGGGACATCGGCCTCGGTATAGCCCAGCCGATGGGACTGCTGACGCCCATACTGGCCGAGTTCTTCCAGCTTGCGGTGTGCCAGGTATCGCCGCACAGCATCCGCTGCGAGCTCATCCGTGGTTTTCCCATCGGCGCTTGCCGCTTCATTCACCGCCCTCAGGAGATCGTCGGGGATGTGCAGGTTGTTCTGGGTTGGCATTATGCCCTATTTCTAGGGTGCCGCACATGCGCAGTGTCGATCTGTGTGAAGTGATCTTCGAATGAGAGCGACCTTCGTCTTGATCCCTCCACCACCGAAGTGAGTCCGTTGGTCGCATCAAGCGGCAATATCCTCCATAATGAAAGGACTGTGCCCTTGCTCTGCTATCTGGACGCCTTCTCCGGGATCAGCGGCGACATGCTGGTGGGCGCGCTGGCGGATGCCGGCGCGGATCACGCCGCCATCGTCGATGCGCTTGCCTCGCTCGAAACCGGCTCGGCGCTGTCCTTCGAGCGCGTCAAACGCTGCGGCATTGCGGCAACGAAGTTCCATGTAGCCGTGCAAGAAACACACGCCCACCGGCACCTGTCGCACATCCTGAAAATGATCGAGAAGGCCGCGCTGCCGGACCGCGCCAAGCATAACGCCGCAGCGGTATTCCAGCGGCTCGGCGAAGCCGAGTCGGCCGTCCACCAAGTGCCTATCGAACGCGTGCATTTCCATGAAGTGGGCGCGGCCGATTCCATTGCCGATATCGTCGGCGCTTGCGTGGCGTTCGAACTGCTGGGCGTGACGCACATCGTCTCCTCGCCGCTCAACGTGGGCAGCGGCACCGCAGCCACCGCTCATGGACTCCTGCCGGTGCCCGCTCCCGCGACGGTGGAGCTGCTGCACGGCAAGCCCATCTATTCCGAAGGGCCGGCGGTGGAACTGACGACCCCTACGGGCGCCGCTCTGGCCGTCACTCTGGCGCGCGACTTCGGCGCGATGCCGCCGCTGAAGATCGTGGCCGCGGGCTATGGCGCGGGCGGCTACGATTTCCCGGACCGCGCGAATGTGCTGCGTGTCATTTTGGGCGAAGAAACCGGCGCAACGGAGGCCACCACGATCGCGGTGTTGGAGGCCAACATCGACGACCTCAGCCCGCAGATTCTGGCCTACGCCATGGATCTTCTGCTGGAAAAAGGCGCGCTGGACGTGACGTTGCAGCCCATCGAGATGAAGAAGGGCCGTCCCGGTACGCTGCTACGAGTGCTGGCGCGCCCCGAGGATCGCGAGACGATGATGCAGGTGATCTTCGCCGAAACGTCCACGCTGGGCCTGCGCACCTACACCGCCGAGCGCCGCGTTCAGGCGCGCCACTGGGTGGACGTCGAAACCCCGCACGGCAAGGTGCGCATGAAGGTCTCGGGCGAGGGTGCCTACGCGCCGGAGTATGAAGACTGCCGCCGCATCGCCCAGGAATCCGGCGTGCCGCTGAAGCATGTCTTTGCGGAAGCCAATTTTGCCTACTTGAAGAATTCGAGATGAACAAATACTACCTGACTACGCCGATCTACTACGTGAACGCCGCGCCGCATATCGGCCATGCGTATACGACTATCGTTGCCGACCTCATCAAACGCTTTAAGAAGATGCAGGGCTATGATGCGGTGCTCACCACCGGCAGCGACGAGCATGGAGTCAACGTCGAACGTGCCGCCCAACGCACCGGCAAGACGCCCAAGGAGTTTTGCGACGTCATCGCCGCCGAGTTCGAAAGGCAATGGCAACTGCTGGGTCTGCAGATCGATCATTTCCAGCGCACCACCGACCCGAAACACGCGCGCGTGGTGAACGATCTGTTTAATCGTTGCCGCCAAAACGGTTATATCTACAAGGGTTCGTACACCGGCCAGTACTGCATTTTCGACAATCTATACGTCAACGAGGCCAAGCCGGGCGACCCCTGTCCGGATTGCGGGCGCCCCACAGAGACCGTCACGGAAGAGAACTTCTTCTTTAAGCTTTCGGCGTTTACCGATAGACTACTTGAACTTTACGAATCGCAACCCGATTTCGTCCGACCCGACACGCGCCGCAATGAAGTGCTGTCGTTCGTGCGCCAAGGGCTTACGGATCTTTCGATTACGCGTACAAACATCAAGTGGGGCATTCCTGTCGAAGGCGAGGCGTCGCACGTCTTTTACGTCTGGTTCGACGCGCTCACCGCTTATAAGACGGCGGTCGAGGGCCAAGGGCTTTGGCCCGCCGACTTGCACTTGATCGGCAAGGAGATTCTGCGCTTTCATGCGGTGTTCTGGCCGGCGTTTCTGATGGCCGCGGAACTGCCACTGCCCAAGAAAATCTTCGCGCACGGTTGGCTGCTCTTCGAAGACAACAAGATGAGCAAATCGCGCGGCAACATCGTGCGGTCCGAGCCGATCCGCGAGGTGATGGGAGCGGACGCGCTGCGCTATTTCTTGCTGCGCGAGGTTGTGTTCGGGCAGGATGGCAGTTTCAGCTACGATGCGCTGATCGGCCGCTACAACTCGGAGCTGGCCAATGGCCTCGGCAATCTGGTGAGCCGCACGTTGACCATGATCGGCCAGTATCGCGGCGGCGCGATGCCGGCGGGTACGGTGGACCCCGTAGCCGACGCAGCCCGGCAAACCATCGCGGACGTGGCCGCGGCCTTCGACGCGTTCGAATTCACGCGCGGCCTGGAAGCCGTCTGGGTACTGCTCTCCAAGCTGGATAAATTCATCGTTGAGCGTGCGCCATGGAAGATGGCGCGGCAACCCGAGGCGCAGGCGGATCTGGACGCCACGCTCTACACGACCGCCGAGGCGCTACGCATCGCCACCGTGCTGCTCTCTCCGGTGCTGCCGCAGTCCACGCCGAAGATCTGGGCGCAACTCGGCATGACCGAGCCGCTGGAATCCGTGCGTCTCGACACGCTCGCCTGGGGCCAATTGCCGGCGGCCCAGAACATCGGCGAGTTCTCGCCTGTCTTTCCGCGCATCGAAGCCAAAGAGGCCATCGCGAAAATGCAGGAACTCGAAGCCCGCGTCACCGAAGAGCAGAACGTGATGCTCGGTAAATCTCCCAAGCCCGAGGCATCCGCTACTACGGCGCCGATCTTGGATCGCATCGCCATTGACGACTTCTCGAAGGTCGATATGCGCGTAGGCCAAGTGCTTTCCGCAGAACTGGTTAAAGGCGCAGATAAGCTGCTTCACTTGAAGGTTGATATCGGCGAGCCGCAACCGCGCACCATCGTGGCGGGCATCGCCGAAGCCTACACATCCCAAGAGTTGATCGGTCGCAAAGTCGTAATCGTGGCTAACCTGCAACCGCGCAAGCTGCGCGGCATCGAATCGAACGGGATGATCGTCGCTGGGTCCTTCGAAGGCGGCAAGCCGGTGCTGGCAGGCTTCCTGGAAGACGTTCCCATTGGGGCGCGCCTCAAGTGAAGCTGGTCGATTCGCACTGCCATCTGGACGACAAGCAGTTCGACCCGGACCGCAATGAAGTCATCGAGCGCGCCCTCGCGGCCGGCGTCGAGCGCATGATGGCAATCGGCACGGGCAACGGTCCGCCGGATCTGGAAGCCGCGTTGCGCCTGGCCCGCGAGCACTGCTTCATCTTTGCGACGGTAGGTGTGCATCCGCACGATGCCGCGAAAGCAACGCCGGAAACATTCGCCGCCCTTGAAGCGCTGGCCGCCGAAGCCAAAGTGCTCGCCATAGGCGAAATCGGCCTCGACTACCATTACGATTTCTCGCCGCGCGACGTGCAGCGCGACGTTTTCGTCGAACAGTTGAAGCTGGCGGGCAGGGCAGGGAAGCCCATCGTGATTCATACCCGCGAAGCTTGGGACGATACCCTGCTGGTGCTGCGCGAACACTGGTCCGGCAGCGGCATCGTCCATTGCTTCAGCGGCGGGCCGGATGAAGCCCGCCAGGCGCTGGATCTCGGCTTTTATCTAAGCTTCGGCGGCGTGCTCACATTTCCCAAGGCGGAGGCGCTACGCGAGGCGGCGCGCGTCGTGCCCGAGGACCGCCTGCTGATCGAAACCGACGCGCCCTATCTCGCGCCCGTCCCCAAACGCGGCAAACGCAACGAGCCGGCCTTCATGGTGGAGACCGCGCGCCGCCTGGCAGAAGTCCGCGGCACTACGCCCGAGCGCATCGCCCAGGTCACCACGGAGAATTTCGAACGGCTGATGCTAAACTGTAACTTCCAATGAACCTGGGCAAGCTCGGGCAAGTCATCACGGGCAAGGAGATCTTCGATCTGATCCACGACGATCTGGAGCGCGTGGAAAAGGAGATCAGCGTCGAGACCGTCGCGTCGGTGGAGGTGGTCACCCAGATCGGCCAGTATTTGCAGGAGAGCGGCGGCAAGCGGCTGCGTCCGTCGCTGCTGTTGCTGGCTTCGAAGCTGATCGATGGCCCGTCGGGGCGTGCCGGCGAGAGCGCTATCCATCTGGGCGCGGTGGTCGAGATTATCCATGCCGCCACGCTGGTGCATGACGACGTGATCGACGACGCGCGCACGCGGCGCGGGCGGCCCTCCGCGAACGCGCAGTGGGGCAACCATACTTCGGTGCTGGCGGGCGACTGGCTGTATATGGAAGCCTTCCAAGTCGCGCTGCGCGAGCGCAACTTCCACGTGCTGGACCTGCTGATCGGGCTGACCCAGATGATGGTCGAGGGCGAGCTGCTGCAGCTTGAGCGCATTGGCCGCATCGAAGTCACTGAAGCCGATTGCATGGAACTGGTGGACCGCAAGACCGCCTGCCTCTTTTCGGTGTGCGCCAAGCTGGGCGCGGTGGTCTCGGGCGCGGATTCGCAGACCGAAGAGCGCCTGGGAGACTACGCGTGGAATCTGGGGATGGCGTTTCAACTGGTGGACGACCTGCTCGACTTCACCTCGCGCGAGAAGGTGCTGGGCAAGCCGGTGGGCAACGATCTGCGCGAAGGCAAAGTGACGCTGCCGCTGGTCTACGCGCTGGAGCAGGCGTCGGGCGAGGAGCGCCGCCGGGTGGAAACCATCCTGCGCGACCGCAACTACGATCATGTGCCGTTCCCGCAGATTCTAGCGATGGTGGAGCGGTATGGTGGCATCGCGCGGGTGAAGGAGCGGGCGCAGGCATTTACAGAGAAGGCCCGCGGGATTATTGGCGAGTTTCCGGAGTCGCCGTATCAACGGGCGTTGTATAGCGTGACGGAGTTGGTGACGGAGCGGGACCATTAGCTGGCGGGGCGTGGCTAGCGGCGGTTGAGGAAAAATAGCGCCTGGTTATGGGGAATTGGCAACAGCAAAGCGGGCGGCGCACCGTTCGGCGTCCCAGCAGCGGTCGCCCGTGGTAAGCTGACTAGGATACCGTGAACCATGGAAAAACCGCCCACAAAAAGGATCGCATCAATGAAACGAATCGCTAACGCGCGGAGCAAACTTACCTGCGGGAGGAGGGCAAGCGCTGTTTTCGTTCTGTGCGCGACGACGGCGACGGTCCTATCAGCGCAGACCTTCGTCACGCTGTACAGCTTTTGCTGCGGGAACGGCGAATACCCCTTCGCGGGCCTGGTCCAGGCCACCAATGGGGACCTCTACGGAACAACCGAGAACGGAGGACTAGCGCCGGGCTCCGGAGCTGGCACGGTTTTCAAAATCACACCGGGTGGCACGCTGACGACACTGCACAGTTTCTGCTCTGAGA
>Ga0302324_100013988_pt1 | contig 16222 bp, 15 predicted proteins | sample Palsa_T0_1_FD_201949 | JGI IMG/M metagenome (GOLD analysis project Ga0302324, IMG submission 201949) | Peat permafrost microbial communities from Stordalen Mire near Abisko, Sweden - Palsa_T0_1 | ecosystem: Environmental > Terrestrial > Soil > Palsa > Peat permafrost | place: Sweden: Abisko...
CTCGAGAAGCTGCCGCGCGATCTTGACGTCGCCGGACATGAAGGCGCCGAGCGCGAGCTTGAGGTTGTCCGCGACGCGCCGGTGAAATTCTGCCAGGTCGGCTTCGCCCTCCGCGGAAAACTTCAGCTTGTTCTTGATCTTCTTGGCGGCGAGCTCCATCAGGTTCTTGTCGATGATATCGCCGATATGCTCGAGGTTGATGTCGAAGGCGATGATCTCCATCGCGCGCCGGCCGTCGGTCTCGTCGAGGCTCTCGCGCGTGATCTGGGTGACGTAGAGCTTGATCGCCTCGTGCAGCTTGTCGACTGCGTCGTCCATGCGCTCGATCTGGCCGACCAGCTTGCGATCGTCGGTCAGCAGCGCCGTCATGCTCTGGCGCAGCATGGTCTCGACCAGATCACCCATATGCAGCACCTCGCGCGCGGCGCAGGTCAGCGCGACCGAGGGCGTCTGCACGGCGCCCGGATCGAGATAGAGCGGTGTCCCCGGATTGGCGCTCTTGGGTTGGTCCGGCATCAGGCGCTGCAGGATGCGGGCGAACGGGTTCAGGGGAATGATGAAGAGCGCCGCCAGCGCCACGTTGAACAGCGTGTGGAAATCGGCGGCTTGGCGCGTCGGATTGGGATCCAGCCAGGCGAGCGCATCGGTGATCTGGGGCAGGAACGGCAGCGCCAGCGCGCACCCGGCCAGGCGGTTGACCAGATTGCCGACCGGCACGCGCCGCGCCGCCGGATCGCTGAGCGCCCCGCCCTCGACGATCGGGTTGATCGCGCTGCCGAGATTGGCCCCGATGATCAACGCCAGCATCGCGACCGGTGAGATGAAATTCGAAAAACTGAGCGAGATCACCAGGAGGACGACGGCGACGCTCGAATGGCTCGCCCAGGCGAGCAAGGTGCCGATCACGACGTTGAGCACCGGCTGGCCCGTAACCGCCTGCAGCACGATTCGAACGTTCGGAGCCTCCTCCGCCGGCGCCAGCGTATCGAGCAGGATGTGCAGCGAGAGCAGCATCAGGCCCACGCCGATCGACACCCGCCCCAGATCGCGCCAGCGGGTTCGACCGCTGCGCTTGAACACGGCGACGCCGACGACGAGGAGAATCGGCGCCAACCACGAAATGTCGAAAGACAGGATCTGGACGATCAGGGTGGTGCCGACATTGGCGCCCAGCATCACCGCCAAGCCGGGCACCAGCGCGATCAGACCCGACGCGCTGAACGCCGCCACCATCAGGCCGGTCGCGGTGCTGCTCTGTAAAATCCCGGTGACGCCGAGCCCGACGAGGAAGGCGCGCAGGCGGCTGCGCAGCGCGCTGGCGAGAAACCGACGCAGGTCGGCGCCAAAGGCCCGCATCACGCCGGTCTGGACCATGTGCATGCCCCAGAGCAGCAGCGCGATACCGCCGGCCAAATCGAGAAACACGTTGGTACCCATCAGCACGGGCGAATGCCCCACGCACCGTGCCGCGTTCCGAGAAGGGTCGGCGGCACCGAAATCGTCCGCTATCCTACAATGCAACGGCTGCCCTGAATATCTGCAACGCGAGGTCGCGCAAGCGCCGGCTCGCTCGACGGCGCGCAGCGTTGACCGCGGGGAGATCGGCTGCATAGGCTCTCGGAGCGGGCAACACCCGGCGGAGCGGGACGGCATGGGCGGCAGCATCAGCCTCGATGGACCTTTGCCGGGCGCCAATTTCGGCGGTCGCGTGCGGCTCGACGGCGCGCCAGGCGCGCACGCCGTGATCCGGGCCGCCGAGCGCGACCCGGCGGCGCTGCCGCGCCTGCATGCGCAGAGCGGCGGTCTCCTGCTGCTGCAAGGCATGGACGCGATGGCCGAGACGCCCGAGCTGCTCGTGCGCTTGAGCCGCCTCTTCGGCCGGGAGGTCGAGAATTATCGCGAGACCCTGACGCCGCTGAATTCGGTGCATGAGACGGTGCCGGAGATCTTCGTGGTCTCGAACGCGCCGCCGGTCAGCCGCGATCCGCCGCGCCAGCCCGACCCGCCGGTGACCGCGGACGGCAAGTTGCCGACGCAGTTTCCGCACCGCCGCGGCTGGCACACCGACCAGAGCTATCGCCGGCCGCCGCCCGACGTCTCGCTGTTCCTCGCGGTCAATCCGGTGCCCAAGGGCCAGGGCCAGACCCTGTTCGCCGACGGCGCCGCGGCCTACGCGGCGCTGTCGCCCGCTCTCAAACGCCGCATCGACGGGCTGGAGGGGCTGCATGTCGGGTTGAGCGCCGGGCGCGGACGCGACGAGATCCTGGCCGGCAAGACGCCGCGCGATCTGCTGCCGCGCGAGCGGCCGCAGCGCCAGCCGGTCGCGCGCGTCCATCCGGTCACCGGCCGGCGCGCCTTGTACATCTGCGAGTACCGCCAGATGGATTGGCTGGACGGGCCGTTCGTCGGCTTGCAGCCCGGCCCGCAGGGCGACGGCGCTGCGTTGCTCGACGAGCTGATGACCCATCTGACGCGGCCGGAGTTCGTCTATGCCCATGACTGGACCGGCGGCGACCTGCTGGTGTGGGACAATCGCTGTCTGGTCCACACCGCGACCTGGTTCGACAGCACGACCCACACGCGGCTGATGTGGCGCACCACGGTCAGCGGCAATCCCGGCGCCGCCTATGACGGCGAGCCGAAGAGCTGGATCGCCGCGTGAGCGAGGTTTACGACGCCATCATCATCGGCGCGGGCCAGGCCGGACCGTCCCTCGCCGGTCGGCTCACGCAGGCCGGCATGCGGGTGGCGCTGGTCGAGCGCAAGCTGTTCGGCGGCACCTGCGTCAACACCGGCTGCACGCCGACCAAGACGCTGGTCGCCAGCGCCTATGCCGCGCATCTGGCGCGCCGGGCGGCCGAATTCGGCGTCACGATCGGGGGCCCGATCGGCGTCGACATGGCGGCGGTGAAAGCCCGCAAGGATGATGTGGCGGGCAAGTCGCGTGACGGTGTCGAGGCTTGGCTGAAGCACATGGCGGGGTGCACGGTCTACCAGGGCCACGCCAGCTTCGAGTCCGCGCGCGAGGTGCGGGTCGGCGACGCGCGGCTCGTCGCCGGGCGCATCTTCGTCAATGTCGGCGGCCGTGCCCTCGTGCCCGAGTTGCCCGGCATCGACCGGGTTTCCTACCTGACCAACACGACGATCCTCGAGCTGGCGGTGTTGCCGCGTCATCTCGTGATCGTCGGCGGCAGCTATATCGGGCTGGAGTTCGCGCAGATCTACCGCCGCTTCGGCAGCGCCGTGACGGTCATCGAGAAGGGCCCTCGCCTGATCCCGCGCGAGGACGCCGATGTGTCCGCCGCGGTCCAGGAGATCCTCGAGGGCGAAGGGATCGCGATCCGCCTCGGCGCCGCGTGCATCCGGCTCGCGCCGCATGGCCAGGATATCGCGGTCGGGGTCGATTGCACGTCGGGCGCGCCGGAGGTCATCGGGTCCCATTTGCTGCTGGCGGTCGGACGGCGTCCGAACACCGACGATCTGGCGCTCGACAAAGCCGGCGTCCGACTCGACGCGCGCGGCTATATCGAGGTCGACGATCAGCTGCAGACCAATGTGCCCGGCATCTGGGCGCTCGGCGACTGCAACGGCCGCGGCGCCTTCACCCACACCGCCTACAATGATTTCGAAATCGTCGCGGCGAACCTGCTCGACGGCGATCCGCGCCGCGTCAGCGATCGGATCGGCGCCTATGCGCTCTATGTCGATCCGCCGCTCGGGCGCGTCGGCATGACGGAAGCGGAGGCCCGGCGATCGGGCCGCAAGATCCGGGTCGGCAGGCGACCGATGATTCGGGTTGCGCGCGCCGTCGAAAAGGGCGAGACGCAGGGCTTCATGAAGATCGTCGTCGACACGGAGACCGACCTGATCCTCGGCGCGGCGATCCTGGGCGTCGGCGGCGACGAGGCGATCCACGGCGTCCTCGACATGATGAACGCCAAACTTCCCTACACCACCCTGCAGCGCGCGGTGCCGATCCATCCGACCGTATCGGAGCTGATCCCGACCATGTTGGGCGAGCTCCAGCCTTAGGGTCTGTACTCAGACCAGCACGCCGCCGCCGTCGACGACGATGGCCTGGCCGGTGCTGAAGCCCTCGCGCATCAGATAGAGATACGCCTGCGCGAGATCGTCGGGCTCGCCGACCCGCCCGACCGGCAGGCGCTGGCCGGCATCGCGATACATCGCGGCGCGATCGGCCTCCGCCATATTGTCCCACAGCTCGGTCTTGACCAGCCCGGGGCAGACCGCGTTGACCCGGATCGGCGCGAGCTCGATCGCGAGCGCCCGGGTCAACGCCTCCATTGCGCCGCAGATGCTCGCGGCCAAGGTCCAGCCCTTGCGCGGCCGCAAGCCCGCGATGCCGTTCGTCAAGGTGATCGAGCCGCCCGGCCGGATGTGCGGGCTGCCGTATTTTGCCGCCATGAACGCGCCCCAGAAGCGCACGTCGACGAAGCCGCGCGCTGCGTCGATCTGCATCGCATCGAGCGCCTGAAGCTGCAGCGACTCGCCGGCGGTGTAGACCAGGTGATCGAACGGGCCGGTCCGCTCGAAGAAAGCGCGCAGCTGCGCCTCATTCGACAGATCGACGACGCGCCCCTCGGCGCCGCCGGCCAATGTCGCCAGCGCGCGGTCGACGCGCGCCTGCCGGCTCGAGGCAACCAGGACGGTCGCGCCCTCGCGCTGGGCCGCCTGGGCCGTCGCGAAGCCGATGCCCGAGGTGCCCCCGAGGATCACGACCCGCTTGCCGCTCAAGCTCATACCGACCTCCTGCTCAGCGCGCGCCGCTCAATAGCCGCGCCCCCAATCGATCACGTTGGCGAGCGGCGCGCCGCTCAGATAGGCGCGCAGATTGTCGCAAAACACCTCGACCGCGCGGTGCCGATCCTGGTCGCTGCCGCCCGAGATATGCGGCGTGAGCAGGATGCGGGGATCGCGCCAGAGCGCCGGCGGCGGCGCGCGCTCGTTCTCGCCGACATAGACGTCGAGCGCGGCACCCCGCAGATGGCCGCGCTGCAGCGCATCGAGGAGCGCGGCCTCGTCGACGATGTCGCCGCGCGCGATATTGACCAGCACGCTGCCCGGCTTCATCAGCGCGAAGCGGGTGTCATCGAACAGTCTGTTGGTCTCGGGCGTCCATTGGCAGCAGATCACCACGAAATCGCTTTCGGGCAGGAGGCCGTCGAGATCGCCGGCGCCGCCGAGCCGGCTGAAGCCGGGCGGCAGGGGTTCATCCGGCCGTGCCTGGCGCCGCGTGCCGAGCACCCGCATGCCGAGCGCACCGCACAGCCGGCCGACCTCGAGCCCGATGCCGCCGGCGCCGACCACGCAGACCGTCTTCTGGTCGAGCAGCAGCGGCCGGTATTCGCGATGATCGAACACGCCGGCCTGGCGATCGACGGCGGCACGATGCAGCCCCTTGGCGAAGTGCAGGATTCCGGCCAGCGCATATTCCGCGATCGGCAGCGCGTTGGCGACGCCGCGCGACGTCGTCACCAGCACGTCGCTGCCCCATAGATCGCCGAGCATCAGATTGCTGGCCCCGGCCGGGCGCTGATGGAACCATTTCAGCTGCTTCGCCCTGGTGCGCAGATCGAGCGGGTACGGCCAACCGCCGAGAATCACCTCGGCGCCGGCAAGCAGACGGTCGCGCTCCGTACGGGTACCCGCGCCCATCGCGGTCGGCGCGACGAAGCGCGCCACCGCGGCTTCCGGCCAGGTCTCGCGAATTTCGCCGTCATACCAGCCGCCGGCGTCGGTCAGCCGGATCGCCGGATCGACCGCCTCGATCTGCGCGCGCTCGGCAGCGCTGACGCGCTGGATGGTGAGGACGTCGACCGTACGCATGGGCGCCTTCCTGAGCCGGCCACTGGAAGCCCAACGGTACGCGCCGCGGCGCATCGCTGCCAAGAGCGGCACGCGCGCCGCGATCATCGGCCCGCCGATCGAAGATGTCGATGCTACCTGGCCGACCGGCACGACGCGGACCCGCGACTATCTGGAGCTGGCCAGCGCATGGGAACCCTAGCCTAGTCTGCTAGGCTCCCTCGCGGGGCTCGGACGCAACGGAGGCTGCAATGCTCGATCTGCCAGGCAAGACCGCGATCGTCACGGGCGCGGGATCGGTCGGCCCCGGCTGGGGCAACGGCAAGGCGACCGCGGTGCTGCTGGCGCGTCAGGGCGCGGCCGTGTTCGCGATCGACCGCGATCAGGCGGCCGCCGACGAGACGCGTGGCCTGATCGAGCAGGAGGGCGGACGCTGCGTGGCCTGGCGCGCCGACATGACGGTGTCGGATCAGGTCGAGGCGGCGGTCGCCGAGTGCCTCAAGCGCTTCGGCCGGATCGACATCCTGGTCAACAATGTCGGCGGCTCGGCGCCGGGCGATCCGGTGACGATGAGCGAAGAGGTGTGGGACGGCCAGCTCGACCTCAATCTGAAGACCGCCTTCCTGGGCTGCAAACATGTCTTGCCCGCGATGGTCAAGCAGGGCGCCGGCGCGATCGTGAACATCTCGTCGATCGCCGGGCTGCGCAGCAACGCCGACCGCGCCCACGTCGCCTACAGCGCGACCAAGGCGGGCATCACCGGGTTCACGCGCTCGACCGCGATGGCCTATGTGAAGCAAGGCATCCGCTGCAACGCGGTGGTGCCGGGGATCATGCATACGCCGCTGGTCGAGCATCGGCTGGTGCGCCAGCTCGGCGCCAACGACGCCGCGGCCCTGATCGAGCGTCGCAACGCGCAGGTGCCGATGGGCAAGATGGGCGACGCCTGGGACGTCGCGCATGCCGTGCTGTTCCTGGTGTCCGACGAGGCGCGCCATATCACGGCGACCCAGCTGGTCGTCGATGGCGGGGTCACCGCCGGCAGTCCTTGAGCGAGGACGGACCCTAACGGCCGGCGCTGCGGCTGATCGATTTGATGCGCGCCATCGGCCGACCCGACATTTTGGCGATCTCGGCATCCTGCGCCTCGAGGGCGGCGCGGGCGAGTTCGTCGTCGTCGTCGATGCCGTCGAACACCGTGTTGGGGACCTTGCGGTGCGAGCGGCGCGAGCCGTCCTCGTAGAGCACGTCGAAGAACGTGAACTCGCCGGTGCCGGGCGACGGCTTCTTGCGGGCCATGAGGATCATCCATTCCTAGACAAGGCGACATCACACGGCGCGCTCGCCGGATGACGCCATGGGCGGCGCACAATATCCGCATCGCGGTCAAAAGCCGCAAGAAAGTTCGCGGCCGCGATTCGTCGGCCGGCGCCCGGATTTTGGCATAAATTATCGCCCGGGTTGCGCGCCCGCCCGGCAAATTGCCAGAATGGCCACCGCCCCCGTCCGACAGGAGGATAACGATGACCGGCTTTCTGAGCGAACAGGAACTTGCCGAGCTGACCCCCGCGGAGCTGCTGCCGCACGAGACGCCGATTCCGACCCAGGTCGTTTCGAGCGACGAGTTCGTGCCCGATCCGCAGAATGCCAAGCAGCGCGAGGTCGAGGCGCGCCTGCTCGCTATGGCGGACGAGCTGGGGCCCAGGCATGGGCTCGACCGCCGCGGCTTCTTCCGGACCGCGGCCGGCATGGCGGCGTCGTTCGTGGCGATGAACGAGGTCTATGGCCCGATCTTCGCGGCGTCACAAGCCGAGGCCGCGACGCCGGCGATGGCGCAGGAGCGCGCCGATGCGCTCAAGGGCCAGTTCATCATGGACATGCACACGCATTTCCTGCGCGACGACACCCGCATCATGAACTTCGTCGCGATGCGGACCGCGGTCGGCAAGGCGGGCTGGAACAAGCAGCTGGCCGACAAGGTGCAGACCATCGACGACCTGAAGTACCCCAATTACGTGAAGGAGATGTTCCTCGACAGCGACACCAAGATCGCGCTGATCTCGTCGGCGCCGTCGGACATCGTGCAGGACTGGTTCCTGACCAACGAGCAGATGGCGCAGGCGCGCGAGCGGGTCAACAAGGAGGCCGGCCACAAGCGGCTCTACGCGCACATGATCTTCACGCCCGGGCAGCCCGGCTGGCTCGACGCGGTGGATGCCGGGCTGGCGCTCAAGCCGGACTCGGCCAAGGGCTACACGATCGGCGACAACACCCACAAGGAGCTCAGCAAATATCCGTGGCGGCTCGATGACGAGAAGGTCACCTACAAGGCCTACGAAAAATTCGTCAAGGCAGGCATCAAGAATGTCTGCGTCCACAAGGGCCTGTTCCCGCCCTCGGTCGAGAAGCAGTTCCCGAACCTGCGCGGCTTCGCCGACGTCGCCGATGTCGGCCAGGCGGCGAAAGACTGGCCGCAGCTCAATTTCATCGTCTACCACTCGGCCTATCGCCATGTCGGCGGCGATCCGGCGGTGGCGCTCGCCGAGTTCGAGCGCACCGGGCGGGTCGCCTGGACCAGCGACCTCGCCGACATTCCCGGGCAGTACGGGGTCAACAACGTCTACGGCGATGTCGGCCAGCTGTTCGCCACCACCCTGGTGGCGCAGCCGCGGGTCTGCGCCGCGCTGATGGGGACCTTGATCAAGGGCCTGGGCGTCGATCGCGTGTGCTGGGGCACCGACGCGCTGTGGACCGGCGCGCCGCAATGGCAGATCGAGGGGCTGCGCCGGCTCGAGATCCCCGAGGACATGCAGAAGAAGTTCGGCTACGCCGCGCTCGGCCCGGCCGACGGCCCGGTCAAAACGGCGATCTTCGGCGGCAACAACGCCCGGCTCTACGGCATTCAGCCCGTCAAGGAAGGCATGGCGATCTCTCGTGACCGCTTCGCGCTGCTGAAGGCCGATTACGAGAAGAACGGGCCCGAGCCGAGCAACCGGCGCTATGGCTATGTGCGCGGCCCGATCGACAACGGCGTGTTCGCCTAGGCGTTCGGATACCGGCTGCCGGGCGCACCGGCAGCCGGTTCAGTCCGCCAGCACGAACAGCTTGCACCAGCCGTCCGGGCTGACCTCGCCGTCCACTACCTTGCAGGATCTCGGCGGCACGAACAGGCTGCACGTGGCACACATCCGGATGTCCTTCGGGCTGTCCTGATAGTCGGCCTCGCGCTGCGACAACTTCTCCTGCGCCGCCGTCCGGGCGATCACGCCAGCGGTCAGGCCGGCGGCGACGCCGCGCAGCGCGACCCGGATCCATCGACGCCGCGCTGGACTCTCCGGCCGATCCGACACAGCGCGGCACAATCGCTTCTCCTCGCATCGTCCTCGCGGCCAGAATAGCATCGTCGCGGGCCGAAGCGGGGAAGCGCCATGTCGACACCACGAGAGGCCTCGGGCGAGCCGTTGGGAACGCCGTGGCGCGGCGCGGCGGCACCGCGCAATGCGCTGCTGCTCGGGCTGATCGGCGGCGGCATCCAGGCGTCGCGCACACCCGCTTTGCACGAGCAAGAAGCCGCCGCGCAAGGGCTGCGCTGCCTCTACCAGCTGATCGACATCGATCGCCTGAAGCTGACCGGCGCGGCGCTCGGCGAGTTGCTGACCGCGGCCGAACGCATGGGCTTCGCCGGCGTCAACGTCACGCATCCCTGCAAGCAGGCCGTAATCCCGCATCTCCACGCGCTGTCCGACGCGGCCGAGGCGCTCGGCGCCGTCAATGTCGTGATCTTCGAAGCCGGCCGGCGGACCGGCCACAACACCGACGCGCCGGGCTTCGCCGAGAGCTTCAGGCGCGGCCTGGCGGGTGTCGCGCAGGCGCGCGTCGTCCAGATCGGCGCGGGCGGCGCCGGCGCGGCGGTCGCGCATGCCGCGCTCGGGCTCGGCGTCGGCCGCCTCACCCTGGTCGATACCGACGCGGCGCGCGCCGACGCGCTGGCCGACCGGCTCAACCAGCGCTTCGGCGCCGGGCGCGCCGTCGCGGCGGTGCGCGCCGAGGACGCGCTGCCGGCGGCCGACGGGCTGATCAACGCGACCCCGATCGGCATGGTGGGCCATCCCGGGCAGCCGGTGCCGAGCGCGCTGCTGCGGCCGGCGCTGTGGGTCGCCGACGTGATCTACACGCCGCTCGAGACCGCGCTGCTGCGCAGCGCGCGCGCGCTCGGCTGCCGCACCCTGCCGGGCGGCGGCATGGCGGTGTTCCAGGCCGTCGAGGCGTTCCGCCTGTTCAGCGGCCGCGCCGCCGACGCCGAGCGCATGCTGGCGCATTTCGCGACGATGGGCTGACCCGCGCGCGCCGGCTGGCGGGATCAGGCGCCGCACACCGCGACGAGCTGCGCATGAAACGCCGTCACGGCCGGCGCGTCGGTGCTTTCATCGCCGGCCGCGCGCCGCGCCTGCAGGGCCTGCGCCGCCAGCTTCGCGTGCTCGGCCGGCTGGCGCGCCGATGCGACGGCGGCGGTCGGATCGGCGTCTCGTGCGCCGAACAGGAGATCGACCAGACGCGTGCGGCTGAAGCTGCGCGGCACGATCTGGCGCACCACGCGCATGGCGTCGAATTCGCCGACCAATGCGATCGGCCAGACCAGGCGCCAGACCGCGCCGGCCAGCAGCGCCTCGATCGCAGCCTTCCAGTTGGCGTCGATGTCGGTCGTGACCGCGGCGAGATAGGCGGTGTCGCCGATGCCGAATTCGGGTGCCGGCGCATCGTCGACGCCACGGCCGCGCACCAGAACCATGCCGTCGGCCTCGAGCGCGGTCAGGGCATCGAGATGGTGCATCGGCGCGCCTGGATCCGCCGGCGCAACCAGCGGCGGCGCCTCGACCAGCGTGCCGGTGTGGTCGTAGGTCCAGCCGTGGTAGCGGCAGCGCAGCCGGTCGCAATGTCCGGCCGGCTGCGAGACCACCGGCATGCCCTGATGGCGGCACCGATTGCGGAAGGCCCGCGCCGTGCCGTCGGCGCCGCGGATCGCGAAGATCGGCCACCCGCCGATCGAATGATTGACGAATTGCCCGGCTGCCGCGATCTGGCCGGCGGCGCAGAACGGCAGCCAGGCCTTGGCGAACAGCCGCCGCTTCTCGAGCTGGAAGCGCTCGCCCTGGGTATAGGCCGCGGCTGAAAGGGACATAATAATCCCATTGTATACAATTGATCGATCTGTCAAAGCCTGATTTGTAGAGACGGCGTAAAATTTGTTTACAGCAACCTCCAAATCGTATACGAAATTGGCGTCATTTCGCCCAAGAGGATCCCATGACCGTCAGCCCATTCCGTCAGGCGCTCGAGGACGCGATCAAGCAGCGCCATTCCGCGGTGCATCCCTGGAGCGAGGCCTGGACCTCGGGCAAGCTCAACCGCGCGCTGCTCGGCGAATGGACGAAGCAGCATTTCCACTATGTCGGCCTGTTCTCCCAGTGGCTCGGCACGGTCTACGGCAGCTGCCCGCATTGGGAGGTCCAGCAGTTCCTGATCGAGAACATCGCCGAGGAGGAAGGCATGGTGGGCAATGGCGATTTCGCGCCGGTGCGCCATGCCGAGCTGCTGCTCGACTTCGCCGAGGCCTGCGGCAAGCCGCGCGCCGAGATCCTGAATGCGCAGACCAACGGCGAGCTGTTGCCCGAGACGTTGGGCCTGCAGAGCTGGTGCTTCCGCCAATCGCACCGGCCGTTCGTCGAAGCGCTTGCCGGCCTGCTGGTCGGGCTCGAGTCGCAGGTGCCGGCGATCTATGCCAAGACGACGCCGCCGCTGCTCGAGAAATACGGCTTCACCGACGACGAGGTGGTGTTCTTCAAGCTCCACATCGTCGCCGACGCCGAACACGGCGAACGCGGCTTCCAGATCGTCGAGCAATACGCCACCACCGACGAGCAGCGCGCGACCTGCGTGCGCCTGGTCAAGGAAGCCACCGCGATGCGTCGGCTCTATCTCGACGGGCTGTACAACAAGTACCTCGCCAAGCCGCTCAAGAACGCGGCGTAAGGCGACCCGCTTCGTAGGCGTCATTGCGAGCGAAACGAAGCAATCCAGGGCCACGTGACGGACGCTGGGCACGCGGCCCTGGATTGCTTCGTCGCTGCGCTCCTCGCAATGACGACCTGGTAAACCGAGAGAGCTCCATGCACACCTTCCACACCTTCACCTTGGCCGAGGCGAACCTGATTCTCGATGCCGCGCAGGCCAAGGCCGAGGCGCTCGGGATTCCCGAGGTGATCTGCGTCGCCGACAATGCCGGCTATCCGATCGCGCTGCGCCGACTCGACGGCGGCAAGGTGACGAGCGTGCAGATCGCGATGAACAAGGCCTTCACCGCGGCCGGCCATCGCAAGCCGACCCACAATTACAAGAACGCGGTGCCGGGCGAGGAAGCGTTCGGCATCATGACCCAGCATGACGGCCGCTTCACGATCTTCGTCGGCGGCTTCCCGATCTTCGTCGACGGACAATGCGTCGGCTCGGTTGCCGCCTCGGGCGGCAATGGCGAGCAGGACATCGCGGTGTGCGAGGCCGGCATCGCCGCGATCATGAAGCATCTCGGCAAGTAGGCGCGCCGTGGCCGCATCCGATGCCTCGGCCAAGCGCGTGCCGCACGCCCGCCTGGTCGCGGATGCGCTGCGCGGCGCCATCCTGAGCGGTCGCTACCAGGCCGGCGAGCGCCTGGTCGAGGATCGCCTGGCGGCCGAATATGGCGGCTCGCGCGTGCCGGTGCGCGAGGCCCTGAAGACCTTGGCCGGCGAAGGGCTGGTCGAGCTGACGCCGCATCGCGGCGCCTGCGTGGTCGACCTGTCCCACGGGCTGGTCGAGGAGCTGGTCGAGGTGCGCGCGACCCTGGAAGGGCTGAACGCCCGGCTGGCGGCACGCCGCCACGATCCGGCGGCGATCGCGCGGCTGCGCGACGTGCTGGCGCGCGGCGACGCGGCGGCACGAAGCGGCGTGCCGGAAGAGCTGGCCGCGCTCAACCGCGAATTCCACGAGCTGCTCGCGATCGCCGGCAGCAACCGCATCCTGCAGGATGTCATGCGCTCGCTGCGCGAGCGGACCGAGCTGGTGTTCCGGCGCAACACGACCGAGCGCGCCCCGCTCGACTGGCGCGAGCATGCCGCGATCCTGTCCGCGGTGGTCGACGGCGACGAGGAGCTGGCGGCCCTGCTGGCGACCCGCCACGTCAACAACGCCGCGCACGCCTTGCGCGACGCGGACGGAGCACCTGCCGCGGAATAGCGCCCGGCTGTCAAGAAACCGCCATCGAACCGCATTAGGATTCGGCCGTCGTCTCCGGCCGCAGCGAGGTCGCGCCATGCGCAAGCTCCGTGTCTCCCTCAACCGGCGTGCGCTTTTGTGCGGCGGCGCCGGCCTGATCGCCGCCACGACGCTTGGCCGCGGCGCGCTCGCCCAGGTCGCGGCGCCGGCCATCGTGACCGCGGACAAGGCTCGGCCCCAGATGCCGCTCGGCGTCCAGAGCGGCGACATTCTCGACGATCGCGCCATGGTGTGGAGCAAGACCGACCGGCCGGCGCGCCTGATCGTCGAATGGTCGACCACGGAGAGCTTTCGGGACGCGCGCCGCGTGGTCGGGCCGGCCGCGCTCGACGTCTCGGACTTTACCGCGCGCATCGATCTGACCGAGCTGCCGCCCGGCGAGCAGATCTTCTACCGCGCCATGTTCCAGGATCTCGGCGACCTCAAGACCCTGAGCGTGCCGCTGACCGGCAAGTTCCGCACCGTGCCGAGCGGCCGGCGCGACGTGCTGTTCGCCTATTCGGGCGACGAGGCCGGCCAGGGCTGGGGCATCAATCCCGGCTGGGGCGGCATGAAGCTCTATGAAAGCATGCGCAAGCTGCAACCCGACTTCTTCATCCACCAGGGCGACCAGATCTATGCCGACGGCGTGATCAACGCCGAATACAAGCTCGACGACGGCTCGGTGTGGCGCAACCTGACCACCGAGGCGAAGTCGCACGTCGCCCAGAGCCTGGCGGATTACCGCGGTGCCTTTGCCTACAATCTGCTCGACGAGCACAAGCGCCGGTTCTGCACCGAGGTGCCGATGGTCGTTCAATGGGACGACCACGAGACCCGCAACAACTGGTATCCGGGCCAGATCATCGGCGCCAAGAACTACGACAAGGTGACCAGCGCCTCGCTGCTGTCGGCCTGGGCGCGCCGCGCGATGTTCGACTACAACGCAATGCGGACCAACGCCGACGACCCCGAGCGGATCTACCGCTCGTTCGCCTACGGCCCGTCGCTCGAGGTCTTCATGCTCGACGAGCGGAGCTATCGCGGGCCCAACTCGCCCAACCGCCAGAGCGTGCTGAATGACGATGCGGCATTTCTCGGGTCGGCCCAGCTGCGCTGGCTCAAGGCGGCGCTGTTGCGGTCGCGCGCGACCTGGAAGGTGATCGCATCCGACATGCCGATCAGCATCGTGGTGCCCGATCTCAATCCCGACGTGCCGCCGGGCACCTTCGAGGCCTGGGCGAACGCCGAGAACGGCGCGCCGTCGGGCCGCGAGCTCGAGCTCGCCGATCTGTTCGGGTTCATCAAGACCAACCGGATCCGCAACCTCGTATGGATCACGGCCGACGTGCACTACGCTTCGGTGACGCGCTACGACCCGTCGCGCGCGCAGTTCACCGAGTTCGATCCGTTCTGGGAGATCGTCTCGGGCCCGATCAACGCCGGCACGTTCGGTCCCGGCGAGATCGACCAGACCTTCGGCCCCGACGTGAAATGGGTGTCGATTCCCGCCGACATGAAGCAGAACCGGCCACCGAGCGACGGCAGGCAGTTCTTCGCCACCGGCAAGATCGACGGCAAGACCGACCTGCTCACCATGACGATCTACGATCTCGACGGCAAAAAGCTGCACACGCTCGACATCGAGCCGACGGCGTAGGAGACGACAAGCGCGAAGCGTGGATCCGAATCCGGATCCACGCTTGCGCTGTCGTCAGGCGGCTACCGGCCGCCGGCCATCGGAGCGACCGTGCCGGCGCTGCCGTAGCTGGTGGTCGTACCGCCGCTCAGACGCGCCATCGTGTCGGCGTCCAAGGTCGCGGTCCGCTGCAGGTCGTTGTGGCGCTGGTAGGCGATGACCGCCCTGCGGGTCTGCGGACCGTAGAGCCCGTCGATTCGGCCATGATAGTAGCCCTGGGCGCGCAACTGGCGCTGCGCGTTGCGCACATCGTCGCCGGCCATTGCGACATGCAGAGGCTGCGCCTGGGGCTGAGGCTCCGCTTGCGCGACGGGAGCCTGCCCGACCGGCGCAGGATGGTCCTTGTCCCAAATCGGCTCGCCCAGATTGACTTGCTGCGGCGAGGTCTCGGCGCCCGTGCCGGCGCCGACAGCGGCACCGATCAAAGCGCCCGGGATCGCCCCGACGCCGCCGAACACCGCGCCGATCGCGGCACCGCTGGCGGCACCGACGGCCGCACCGCCCTCGGCACGATCCGAGGTGGTCTCGCCACACGCGGCCAGCAGGCCGGCCGTCATGGCAACATAGATCAAGGGTTTCATGTGATGGCACTCCCAGTTCTCGATAGCGCAGCAACGCATCGGGCGCCGGGCAAGTTCATTGAATCGAATTCGTCGCGCTTTGGCGTAATCGGCGACCGGCGCGACCCTTCGCAGGCCCGCGGGTTGCAGCGTGGTGATGCGTTCGGGCGCCATGACGGTCCCTCTCGCTGACGGATCGTCAATCCGCCAGCGTTTCCTCGGCCCAGCCGATCAGGCGCCGACGCAGCGCCAGCAGCAGGCGATCGAGCACCAGCCCGCTGGTCAGCATGAGGAGGATGTAGAAGAACACGGTCGGCGTCTCGAAGAAGCGCTGGGCGAACATCAGCGCCGCGCCGATCCCGCCGCCGCCGGCCACCATCTCGGCCGTGAAGGCGGTGATCAGCGCCAGCGGCAGGCTGACGCGCAGCCCGCTCAACAGATGGGGCAGCGCCGCCGGCACGATGATGCGCCACAGGATCCCACGCTCGCTCGTCCCCATCGCCTGGGCCGACCAGATCAGCTTCGGGTTGACCGACGCGGCGCCGTGTTGGGCCGACAGGATCGCGGGAAACACGCAGCTAAACGCCACCAGCAGCGCCTTCGACAGATCGTCGATGCCGAACCACAGGATGAAGACCGGCACGAACGCGATCTTGGGCGCCGGGAAGCCGATCGCGACCAGCGGATCGCACAGAAAGCGCACCCAGCGCCGGCGCGTCATCGCGATGCCGACCAGCGTGCCGACCGCGATCGCGAGCGCGAGCCCGGCGAAGGCGCGGAACAGGCTGGCGGCCAGCGGCTCGAGGATCGCGTCGTCGCGCGCCAGCGGCACGATCTGCGCGATCACCCG
>Ga0302324_100013989_pt1 | contig 16221 bp, 14 predicted proteins | sample Palsa_T0_1_FD_201949 | JGI IMG/M metagenome (GOLD analysis project Ga0302324, IMG submission 201949) | Peat permafrost microbial communities from Stordalen Mire near Abisko, Sweden - Palsa_T0_1 | ecosystem: Environmental > Terrestrial > Soil > Palsa > Peat permafrost | place: Sweden: Abisko...
GTGAGCTATTGCTGTTGTCACCGCCGTTGCCCAGGAGGATGGCTCCCTGCTTGCGCATGGGGTCATAGGTAGAATTGACGCGCGGTCCGTCGAACATGACCGAAAGAGTGCCGTGCTGCGCATCGCCGCCCATGCTGGCCCAGCGGTGCGGTTCGCCCTTGGCTATGGCGGTTACAAATCGCCATGTGATGGCCGGCAGGTTTGCGCAGAGTTTAGATCCATCAGGGTTCACACACCCGACCAGATTGTTCTCCTGGTCGGTCATGATCCACGGGCCGTGGGAGTTCCCGGCAAACCAGGGCACCGCGTTGCCGTAGTAGGCGGTTTCCATAGTGCCGTTGTCATCGTCGCGGCTGTCGATCTCAGCGTTGCCATAGTCGAAGCAGCAGCCGGAGTTGTAATGCTGGCCGTTAATGACCCAGTATTGTCCCTGCGCCTGGTCGTCGACTGCGGTGCCTTTCACGTCGTCCTGGCGCAAGCCCATGCCCGGCGCGATGAAGACGCCGTAGACCTTGTGGCCCGCGATGGTAATCGGCGCCATGTCGGCGAGCGGCAGGTTGTTAAACCCACCCATGGCCGGGCCGCTGAATCCGCCGCGGGGCGCCTGGGTGAGGTTGTTGTGCTTGGGAGATTGGTCGTAGATGGTGGTGATCCAGCAGTACGTGTGGGCGCAGAACTTATCCTGTGCGGTTGCGTCGGCATATCCGCCGGCGTCAGACGCGACGGGCTGGACGACGCCGATGTCGAGGGTCTTGCTGTCCGACTGGCGCAGGATCTGGTAGAGCGGTCCGTTATAGGAGGCGTACAGGGCGCGCGTGGTGCTGTGGGCGGCCACGCAGGAGTCCCCGGCGGCAGCGTAAATGTCGCAGGGGCCTTTGGGTCTGGCCGCTGCGCCGGTTTGTTGGGCCATCGTCAATGTGGCGCCCAGAACAGAGAGGGCCAGTGCGAGTATTCGTGCTAGATTGATTCTCGTTTTCATGCTTATCCTGTGTGCCTTGCCGCATTTTGTTCCGGCGTTTGTAAGAGACGGAATTTTCTTTTGCGTTAGGCTGTCCCATTTATTCAAAAGATCTGGCGGGACCACGTATACCACTAGTCCTTGAAGCTTTTCGACCTCTTCCTGACTTTTTATTTCGGAATACGTAACGGGTGATTACGCATTCGCTAGCCGCGTCAGGGTGACCACAGTGATGTCGTCATCCTGGCCGAACGCGACGGCGGCTTCGGAGGCCTGGACCGCGTCAGCCCCAGAAGCAAACAGCGCTTGCAGCCGTTTGAAGCTGAAAATCTCGCCGGATGGCGTGCGTGCCTCGAGCAGACCGTCTGTGTAAAGAGCACAACGGTCGCCAGGATGAAAGTGCACTACGGCCTCCTCATAGGCGATCGCAGGATCAATGCCCAACGGCAAAGCGCCGGGCAAGTCAATCTCCTTATCGTTGAAGTAAGGCGCGGGGTGGCCGGCACTGGCCAGGGTACAGGCGCCGTGGGGATCAAGGCGCAGGACAACGCAGGTCGAGAAGCCGCCTTGAAGACGGCCGTGGAGACGGCGGCTAAGGCCGGCGAGAACTTCGGCCGGACTGGAAGTGGTTTCTGCGAGCGTGCGCACAGCACCCACGATGAGCGAGACCGCCATCGCGGCGCGAAGTCCCTTCCCGCTGACGTCTCCGAGGACGATGAGCGTGGATCCGGCGGCCGGGCCATCCAGCGGAATGATCTGGAAAAAGTCGCCGCCCACTTCGAGCGCGGGCAAATAGGCGCTGGAGATGCTGAACCCCAGTGGAGTGGATAGCTTTTCGGGGATGAGGACCTGCTGGAGCTCGCGGGCGCTCTGCAGTTCCTGCTCCAGGATGGCCTTGCGATCCTGTTGGTCACGAATGTAGCGATAGACCGTATAGATGATCGAGAGGAACACCAGCAGATCGAGAAGAGTGTCCGCGTTGAAGGAGGCGGGACCAAAATGTAATAGCGGCGATGACAGATACTGAGCCAGGGTCCAGTGTGTGAATCGCTGGCCCTGCTGGACGGCGGCAACGATGACAGCCAGGAGTTGAGAGAGAGACGCGCTCAAAGCGAGCACCCAGCGTACGGAGTCGAGCTTCTGACGGAAACCGTTCGCGACCAGCACCAACAGATAGAGCTGACACGGTTCACTGATCATGGTGAGGATGCCATCGATCCAGGCTCTGGTTTGTGGCGAGGTCCAGTTCGCGGGCGCATAGGTGAGACATCCGTCGAGGAAGGCAGCAGTCAGGCTGACAGCGGCAAGGATCCTGGCCCAGCGGACCAGCCCGCGATGGCTGCGGAGGTGAAGCATATCGATGAGAAGGAACCAAAGGGCGACGTTGCGGAGGGCCCATAGCGGCTGCACCATGAACTGGCTAAACTGGCTGGAAACCGGAAGGCGCATGGTGATGACCGACGTCCAGATAGCCGGGCAGACAGCGAAGATGGAAAACCATAAGAGTAGGGTTTCGTTCCTGCGCCGGAGCCACAGGATGAAGGCTGCAATGGCTACGAGGAAGTAGAGGATGTTCCGCGAGTTGATGTAAAGAGTGGCGCGCAGGAAATTGTAGTTCCAGGTTCCGATGTACGCAGCAATCGATTTGGAATCTCCCACCAGGGGCGTCTGTGCAATGCCGCCGCCATCACCGGCTGAACTGGAGCCGAGCGGTCCGTTCCAAACACGGATGGCGAGCGTGCCGGATCGAAAATCAGGCACGTTGAAGGCTGCGGGTGCGTTGAATGCCGGCGAGGAGGGGTGCGGAGGTAGCTTCCCGTATCGGCCCACCAGCCTGCCGTTCCAGTAGACCTCGCACACGTCTTGCAGGCGGGGCAGCAGCAATTGGAAGCCGGTTTTGACATCAGGTGCGGGCGAGATACGAAGGTACAGCCGGTACCAGGCAAACCCGGTATAAGCATAGTGGCTCTGCGCGCCCCAGGGGCGATCGGGAAGGATAGTTTCCCAACCGCTTTGACCTGGAGTGTCGTTGATGCCGGGCTCAGCCCAACGCAGGTCGTCGCCGATATGGAAACGCCAGGGCCCGGAGAGATCGACTGTGCCTTTGCCGAGCCCGTCGATCGTGACGACGGGGTGCGGCGATGAGGTTTGCGCCTGCGCAAAGCAAAAATCGAATCCGAAAAGCAGGAGCACGAGCGGGAAGCAAGCGAATGGCCGGCGAATGCGCATTTGGAATGCATTGTAACCACTTTAGAGCGATGGCATATTCTCCAGCTGTTCAAGATCGCAAATAGCGGGGCCAAACCTGATGAATCATGGTTCCGCCCTTCCGCAATTGTCCGCGGTTATGGCTTGTCGTTGTCCAGTACGCAGTTGGTAGCAGTCCTTGTTGTCGCCTTGCTCACCGGCATCAACGCGTCAGGCCTCCGCTATGGGAAGCTGATTCAGCACATCTTTACCGTCTCGAAACTAGCCCTGGTTGTTATCTTCCGTTATCGCATGGCAACAGCTGGATTAGGTCTTCTCATGGTCGCTCTAGGCATTCCTGTCTACTTCTTGTTTCGCAGGACGCTTCGGCCATCCGTAGGAAGCAACATTGATCCAATTTCGGACGACGCAATGTCCGGCACGTTGTGAGGAACTCCACTATGCAAGTGTTCCGGTTCATTCCTACGATCGGCGATGGGCGCTACCTGGGCGATCGGCGGTTCGATTCCGAGGGGCAGCGGCGCATGGCCGCCCGCGAATACTGTCAGGCAGAACTTCACCCAGTAGCTTGGCATTAGAGTGGGTGGCCCACGTCTCGCTTTTGAGACCTGGGTTTCTCCTCAGAAATCGATCCTGCCGAAACACCCAGGTCTCAAAAGCGAGACCTGGGCCACCCACTTAACACTTGCTTGCAATTTTTCCTTGATGAACTTCGGTTCGGGTAAGTTATTCAGCCTTCACCACCTGGCCGCGAATTTCCCCGCCTGGATTGGCTGCCGTATGAAGATTGAAATACCATTTGCCATCCACCAGCTCCTTTGCCTGTTCCGCGGTCAGGGTCGCCTTGCCATCAACCGGGCTTGTGATAGGAGTTCCCTTGATCGGGAGCTGTGGCTTGGCATTCGCTCCCTCCGCGGCTGGGCCGTGAAAATGCGCTGCGGCAACTGGACCCGTCAATCCGCTGAACTCAATGTGATACGTAAGCTCATTGGTGTCAGTATTCAGTGTGGCCGTCAAGGAACCCGTACCGGCGCTGTCTTTGGGAGGGACTTCGGCGGAGGCCTTCAGATCGGCTTTCAGATTAATCGTTGCAGCATGCGCGGCGACCGAAACCAGAGTGAGAGCACATACGGTGACAACAGCGCGGAAAACACTTTTTGCAATCTTCATTCAATTTCTCCTTTTGGTCGTTGGCTAAGATTCAACTACTGATGAACTGGAACCGTTATCCACCTGGGATAGAAGCGGAACCAGGTCATTGACATCATTACCTGTCAACGCGCCCTTGGCAATCTCATCGATACACAGGTTGATCTGGAATTCCACTGCCAACCGTCTATCGACGCAAGAAGGCTTTTGAGTTTGGGGGCCTCGTTTTCGCCTAGAGAACTTCGAACAGCATCGGCGAGCGAATGCATCTCAGTCGGAGCATGCAGCGCGTGACGCGCAAAGTAGAGGTCTCCACGGGGAGAGGCGAGAAGGCGGCTCCAGTATATCGCTGACAGTCGCAGGGGAACCCTACACAGAATCGTTCGTAGCGCCAACGGTGCAGCTCCGATCCCCTGGCGGTCCTGCGCAGCCCAGCCTCCCCGCACTCCAACGATGAGACGGCACACGGCTTCGGCATTCTGCGCCAGGAGGCGCGCGTCGCAGTCGTTTTCATAAAGCGCGCCTGCCATGGCTGTAATGAAGACAGCGTGGCGCTGTAACCATGCTTCCATGTCTCGCACTCGATCCACGCGAAAGCCGGCTCCTCGAAAAAGAGAAGCGACGTCTTGTGCACACTCCTCCACGACGGTGTGTTGCTGGGGAATATCGAGATATCGAACCATGGCGCCGTCGCAGTACCCCGCGATCCCTGGAAACGCAAGAACCGTGCGAGAGCGTCCCAGAACGCTTATCAGGTTGTCTGAATAGTAGGCGTGGTTCCCCAGGAAGACGACGCGCGGAATTGCGATGGCCTCTACGAGCACGGGAAGGACTGTATCGATCTGCTCGCGGCGTACAGTCACCAGGCAAATATCCGCAGGAAACTCTGGCGGCAGCTTCTCCAGGACAGGCAACACCCTGGTGCAGATCCGTGAAGTTTCTGCATCCTGAATGGCTGCGCCTCTTTGACGAAGCTCTGTAGCTCTGGCCGGTCGAGCGACCAATGTCACGTGGTGACCGGCCAGAGCGAGACGAACTGCAAATACAGTTCCTTGAACGCCTGCACCGAAGATGACGATTTTCAATGTTGACCTCCATACCAGCCGAATACGCAACATATCTCTCTGATGCTTGGCCGGATTATTGCTCTTTGCTGTATCGGATTGCTCAGCGCGTGAACTTACAAGGTGGAAGACTGAATGAGCGGGCCATTCGGGCTCCGGCCGGCGCCACATATGAGGTAATTGCAATGAAAAGGAACGGTTCCTTTGCTGCTTTGATATTTATGCTAATCCTGGGTGCTGGCGCTGTCTTGGCCTATGCCACTTATCGAGTTTCAGCCGGCATAGAAGCTCTGGTCGTCATCGGATGTGCCCTTATTCTTGCCATTTTCATTTCTTCCGGAATTCAGGTTGCGGATCAGTGGAGCCGGGCAGTTGTATTGCGCCTGGGTAAGTTCCGTTCTCTTCAGGGACCCGGATTGTTCCTGATCATTCCGGTGGTTGATAGTATTCCATACTGGATTGACACTCGAGTCCTCACAAGCTCCTTCAAAGCAGAAAAAACTTTAACGAAAGACACGGTGCCTGTTGATGTAGATGCAGTACTGTTCTGGAAGATTGTGGATCCCAAAAAGGCGGCCCTGGATGTAGCTGACTACCAGAGTGCGATCAGCTGGGCTTCACAAACAGCTTTGCGTGACGTCATCGGCAAGACCATGCTTTCGGACATGCTCGAGGGCAGAGACAAGATCAGCGACGTTCTGCGGAAGATTATTGACGAGCGCACAGAACCCTGGGGCATCAACGTCATTTCGGTTGAGGTTAAGGATGTGTTGATCCCGGCGTCCCTTGAAGACGCAATGTCAATGCAGGCCCAGGCAGAAAGAGAGCGGCAGGCCCGCGTGATTTTGGGAGACTCAGAGCGTCAGGTGGCTGAGAAATTCGGCGAAGCAGCCAAAACCTATATGAACAACCCGGTCGCCTTGCATTTGAGGGCCATGAACATGTTGTACGAAGGCCTTAAGGCAAACTCCACCATTGTCATCGTCCCCAGCACCGCCGTGGAATCAATGCAACTAGGTGGTCTTGCCGGATTGACAGCTTTGACCATGGGACTGGGTCAGGAACAAACGAGAACGAAAAACGATAAAGAACCAGTGATCAGCAATATCCCTACGCCCGCCCAGGAGAGTGACTTAATACCTGTTTCTCGAGCCGATACGATGGCGGGACCGGCAAGCGCAAGGGAGAATGGGTCACTTATCACAACACCGCGTTAAGTGGCTGCACCTGGCCAACTTGAGGGATCGCCGGTTCGATGAATCCACCGTTCATAGCCAGTGCCCGAATCTCATTTACTCGAAGAATGTTGTCGATATAGTAATCTTCCGCGTATAGCTTCCGCAAGGTCTCTGCCGAGACTGAGCAAAATGATACAGAAACTGCTTCCGTCATGGGAGATAGTGATAAAAGCGTAAACACTCGTGAATTCCGGCTCGTAGCGCATTTTTCTGTTTTCACCGCCTATTTCCTCACGAGCACGCACGCCGTCGACGTAGGAGGGCCTTTATGGTTGCGGCAGAGAACGGAAGTTTCGACGCCGCGGTTTTTCTTAAGAACGCCGGGCTAGGACGACGGATCGTGCAACTGAAGCCCAAGGATGTCTTTTTCGCACAGGGGAGCCCCGCCGACTCCGTCTTCTATCTCCAGGCTGGCCGCGCAAAGCTGACGGTTGTTTCGAAGAATGGCAAAGAAGCTACCATTACTCTTCTATCAGCCGGAGATTTCGTTGGAGAAGAGTCGATCGCCGGAGTGCCAGGGCTTAGAATGGCCGCTGCAACTGCCATTACCTCCTGTTCAGCCCTCAAGATAGAACGGGAGGAGATGATCCGCGTTCTCCACGAGGAGCATGCATTCTCCGATCTGTTCTTAAAGTTCCTGCTTGCCCGCGGTATGCGAACCCAAGCGGACCTGGTTGATCAGCTTTTCAACTCGAGCGAAAAGCGCCTGGCGAGAATTCTCCTGTTGATGGCGGAATTTGGCAAACCAGGAGAGCCGGAGACGCTGATCCCCCCGATCACACAGGAAACTCTGGCGGAGATGATCGGCACGACCCGGTCTCGCGTCAGCTTCTTCATGAATCGCTTCCGTGACCTCGGTTTTATTGAGTACAACGGCCGGATCCGAGTTCATAAATCGCTGCTCAATGTGGTTTTGCACGACCAGGTCGCCGAGGAGAATGCCGCTAGTCCCTCTCTATTGGGGATCCCGCCCAACGAACCAAAGCCGGTCAGACGTCGGGTGAGCAAAACGGAACGGCTTCGAGCGTAGCTGGCCGCGAAGGGCCTAATCATATTGTCATCTGCCTACGCGGCTTGTCAGCCAATTAGAAGCGCTTAGAGGCTAGCGGTTAGACTTCGATCTCCGATATTAAACCAGGCTTCTCAGATCCGACGTCGCCGATCGACGAAAATAACTCGATAGTAGACCATCGCGGAAGGGCAATATCTCTAATGACCGTAGATACAGCTCCCGCAGTTCGTGCCGTGGCACCTATTGCGCAGACCGCAATGGCCGGGCTATCAAGTAGCGAAGCATCGGTTCGTCTCAGCAAAGATGGTCCGAATGCGATGCCAGACACCTCTGCTCATCCGCTCAGGGATGCACTGCTCAAGTTCTGGGCGCCGGTTCCCTGGCTGCTCGAAGCTTCCATTGTGCTTGAGCTTGTCTTACACAAGTACTTCGAAGCCGCGGTCATTGCGGGCCTTCTCGTATTCAATGCGGTCCTGGCGTACTTCCAGGAAGGACGCGCTCAAGCGACACTCGCCGCATTGAAAGGACGCCTCGCCCTCAACGCTTCCGTACGTCGAGATGGCGGGTGGAAGACAGTACCAGCGACACAGTTAGTGGTTGGAGACTTGATCAAGCTGTCACTGGGTGGCGTGGTTGCTGCCGATGTCCACCTTGTAGATGGTTCGGTCTTGCTCGACCAATCCATGCTCACGGGCGAGTCTTTGCCGATAGAGGCTGGCAGCGGTACCGATACCTATGCAGGTGCGCTTGTGCGTCGCGGAGAAGCAACTGCGCAGGTGACGGCTACCGGGATTCGCACCAAATTCGGGCGCACAGCGGAGTTGGTGCGTACGGCACACGTTGTCAGTTCGCAGCAGAAAACAGTCCTGCGAATCGTACGCAATTTGGCGTTCTTCAACGGTGGAGTGATTCTCCTGATCGCTGTGTATGCATGGATGCATGCGATGCCATGGGGCGAGATTATCCCTCTGTTGTTAACCTCAGTTCTGGCGGCAATTCCAGTGGCATTACCGGCAACCTTCACTCTTGCCGCCGCACTCGGCGCTCGTTCCCTGGCGAAGCTGGGGGTGCTTCCCACACGCCTCTCAGCAGTGGATGAAGCCGCAACCATTGACGTTCTCTGCTCCGATAAGACGGGAACCCTTACCCGCAACGAACTTTCCGTGACTAACGTTCGCCCGATGCCTGGCTTCGATGACGGACACGTTCTCGGCTTGGCAGCCCTGGCGAGTTCTGACGGCGGGCAGGATTCAGTTGACGCAGCGATCCGATCCGCTGCATCACACAAGGCCGCCCCCGATCTGCCAAAGCTGACTCACTTCGTTCCCTTTGATCCAGCCAGGAAGATCTCTGAAGCAACAGCAACCGACACAACCGGGGCGGAGCAGCGGATCATCAAGGGAGCCTTCACCGCAGTCGCCGCTCTCACCACGGCGGCGCCTGGCGCAGCCACGATGGCCGACGAACTGGAGAAACAAGGATTCCGGGTTTTGGCGGTAGCCGCCGGCACGCAGTCCTCTATCCAAATCGTCGGCTTTATCGCACTCAGCGATCCGCCTCGCGAAGATTCAGTTTCTCTCATCTCAGAACTCAAAGCACTCGGCGTTCGCACCGTCATGGTCACGGGCGATGCACCGGAAACGGCGAAGATCGTCGCGCACGAGGTCGGATTGGAGGGAGCGGTATGTCCTGCAGGTCCGCTTCCTGAGCCCATTAGGCCGGAAGACTTCGCTGTATTCGCAAGCATTCTTCCGGAGGGCAAGTACGACCTCGTCAAGGCCTTTCAGGCGAGTGGGCACGGTGTAGGAATGTGCGGGGATGGCGCAAACGACGCACCGGCGCTCCGTCAGGCACAAATTGGTATTGCGGTCTCGACGGCAACCGACGTAGCCAAGTCAGCAGCAGGCGTTGTGTTAACAGAAGCAGGCCTGGGAGGAATTGTCGCCGCTGTCAAAGAGGGACGGGGCACATTTCAGCGGATCCTTACTTACACGCTTAATTCGGTCATCAAGAAGATCGTGCAGGTGCTGCTGCTTGCCATTGGACTGATCATGACGGGGCACGCCGTTCTTACCCCGATGTTGATGGTCATTGTCATGATCACCGGAGATTTTCTGGCGATGTCATTAACGACGGATAGAGTACGACCATCGGCCATGCCGAATTCCTGGAATGTAGGGAAGATTACTGGTGCGGCCGTCGTATTGGGCTTGTGCTTCCTGGCGTTCTGCGTATTGATCCTGACTGTCGGTAAATTCGAGCTGCGGCTCGGGATAGAAGCGCTGAGAACGCTCTGTGTGGTCGCAATTGTATTCGGCAGCCAGGCCACAATCTACGCCCTCAGAGCCCGCCGCCGGATGTGGGGACTCCGCCCGACGACATGGCTTGTATTTTGTTCCATAGCGGACGTTCTCATTATTACAATACTGGCCAGCCGGGGCATCGCGATGGCGCCTTTGCCACTCTCGATATTGGCATGTGAATTTGCGGCCGCCGTAGTCTACGGCGTCATTCTCGACGGTATCAAGATCCCTATATTCGCCCGGCTCGGCATCGCGTAGATCGCTACGAATTCCAAGAAGAGTGGAAAGCCTGTCGCCGTTGAGGGGGATGTGCGAGGCTAAAAACGAAATTCCGGCTAGAATCTCTTGCGGAGAAATTCAAACAGGACATAGCCGACGGTTGCGCACCACACGGCATCCACTTGGGCAAGGTCTCACCCCGTCATGACGATAGATCTCGGATTGTAAGAACGGGGCAGCTGGCGTTCGCGAGTAAGCGGTATGCGAAGCTGGTATGGACATGGCGACCAACCGTCGATCGGGGCTTAAGGCCCAACACGATCATTCCGGCGAGGTTCGCCGTGGCACGGTGGATCAACTGGTCTACAGTAACGCTCCTCTGCAGATGAAACGCGGACTCACACCAATTCGGTTGGTCCTCCGGAATGAGCTGACCGACGGATTTGCAGTATCGCTCAACCATGCGCTTAAGCAATTCAGGATTCTTGCCGGCCTTCTTCGGGGTGAACTGGCAGACCTCCACGGGTGCGTGAAACACCTTACCGAGCCATAAAGCATAGGGCGCTGCGGCCACTGCTGCGGGACTGAGGTCTGAGTAGTAAAGTATCTCCTTCGGATGGAAACCCAATTCGACACCCGCCAGAGCGTGAGCCCCAACAGTAAGGGTTGGACAATCAGCGGCCATGAGGATCCTCTCCGTATTTGAGCCGATGAGCAGATGCGAAAGTCCTCGATGAATCCCGTGGACACCCAAAACAAGCATGTCCGCGTGGTATGAAGCGACAGATGCTAAAATGCACTCCCACGGAACTCCGTTCTGCACATGGGTCTCAGTCCGTACTTCATTCGCGCGTACTCCGGCGGCCAATGCATCGAGCCGCTTCTGGGCATCCAGCCGCGTCATGCATGGGCTTCTGGTCTCCAGCTCTGCTTCCATCCCTGCCTGGGATAGCTCCAGGACATTTAGCATGACGAGCGTCGCCTGGAAACAATGGGCAATGGCTGTTGCGTAGTCTAACGCCAGCCGCGAGTTCTCCAGGAAGTCTGTCGCAAAGAGTATCCTTCTTACATCTATGTCTTTGAGCAACTTGATTCCATCCCATCCAGGTGGCTGCCGCCTGGCCGGTTAATCTGTGGCGCTAAGCGTGACGAGCTTGTCTACCTTCACTGATGAGATGCTTCTACGTGGTTTGGAGCAGCCGAGCTTCGGCTGGTGTGACCTCACTCGCACCTTACTTTCGTTTCGCTTAGCTAGACCTGAAGACGCATCATTCGGAGATCGCCCAGCACGCAAGGGCTGTCGAGACGGCAGACCTTTCGGCCCTCACCGAGCCCGAAATCGAGGCCATCGCGAAGAAGCACATGATCGCGGCCGTCTAACGACCTCCATTGGCAGACGAGGCAATGGCCGTCAGCTATGCAAGACCATCTGTCCCAAAGCCATACCAATGCTGAAGGTCAGGATTCCCTCGGCTGCACCGAAGGCGGTCAACTCCAGGCCAGTGCTCCACCATGCGCGGACGGTCATGGACGACCTGGCCGCGCCCACAACGAAGTGGGCTAACAAGGAAATCACCGCAGCGAAAATCATCGCTGGAAATCCCGTCATAAAGAAAAACGGAATGATGGGAATGAAAGCGCCGGTCGCCGTAGCAACGGCTCCAACCAGCGCAGAGACCCACGGAATGCTTAGATTCTCTTCCGACAAGTTCGATTGAGTACGCGCCAGGGCGTTGATGAACCGCTCCTTGTTTTCCGCAAGAAGATGAACCAGGGTGATGGCCACCTCTTCCGGCAGTCCGCGAATCTGATAGTTGAGAGCGAGAACCTCGCGCGCTTCGGCCTCGTCATAATTGACGGCCCTGCGTTCTCTCGCAAGCCCCGCTTCAAAGAGCTCTTGCTCACTTTTCGCGCTAAGGTAGGCTCCCGTTCCCGTGGTGAGTGCGCTGCCTATCATGCCGGCCAAGCCCGCTATCAGAATAAAATGACTATTTCCTAACGTCGCTCCGGCGACTCCAGCCACGATCCCGAAGATGGAGCCCAATCCGTCATTGGCCGCATAAATGGCATCGTTCATCCAGTTTGAAGCTTCAGGATGTTTCTTTTGTCGAGCAGCCATCAAATTGGCAAGCGCCTGCCTGGCCTGCTCATTGTCGATGGCTGGGAGCGGGGGGCGGGCCCTGATCAGGCCGCTAAGTTCCCGATAGTGCTCGTGCTCATCTGCGACCACTTCACGCAAAATCTCGAGACTTGGCTCATCGCTCAGCTCGGCAAGCTGCTTCTTATACTTCACGATGTTGTGTCTTTCATCGACCTTCAGCCGCCGCAGAGCAAGATCAACCCCTCCTTCCAGGCCCACGAAAGACTCGGCTCGACCGTCAGCTTTCCCGCTATAAATGGACTCAGGACCTCCAAGCGCACGAATTCGACCGGCCCAGAGGTCTGCGTGGTGTTCTTCCGTCGCGGCAAGCCCTCGCATTACGTTTCGACGCCGGGAGTTCAGCTCCTTGGCGGCGAAACTCTGATACGTGGCGCGATCTTCCATTTCTGCTTGCCAATTGGCCTCAAGGGTGGTGAGCAGACCCGAGTTCCCTTTGCTCTCGAGCATGCTGCCTCTCTCTGCCGGTCAACGGCTGAAATTGAAATGGGACACCAGAGAAAATTCGGCGATCAGATAACCGCGCCAACCCGGATACCCGACGCCGCCAATGCTAGCTCCTAACCAGTGCTGCCGCGCTACGGGTTGTCAAAGCGCGTTGTAACCAGTCGAGCCAGACTGAGAAACCATCGCCGGTTCGGCAGGAGAGGGGAAAGATCGTGGCAGTAGGGTTTACTTGTCGAACATTGCCGATGAGCTCCGATAGTTCCACTCCCGATGCCTCAGCCAGGTCGATCTTGTTCACCAGAATGATGTCTGCTTTGTGGAACATAACCGGATACTTTCTTGGCTTCTCCGCGCCTTCTGCCACGCTGCAAAGGACGACGCGCAAGCCCTCGCCGAGATCGAACGAAGCGGGGCAGATGAGGTTGCCGACGTTTTCTATGACCAGCAGATCAAGGTCCTCTAAGGGGAAGTCTGTGAGCGCTCTCGCGATCATCCGGGCATCGAGATGACAGACCGTCCCGGTGGTGATCTGGTGGGAGCGAATGCCGAGGGCGCGAATACGCAGCGCATCCAGATCTGTCTGCAGGTCGCCTTCAATGACCGCCAGGCGAAAACGTCCCTGCAGGCCTTTGATGGTCGCTTCCAACAACGTCGTCTTGCCGGCCCCCGGGGAAGACATAATGTTGATGACCAGCAATCCCTCTGCTTCAAACAGGGCGCGGTTTTCTGCGGCAGTTTGCTGGTTCGCCATTAGCACATTTGTTTGTACGGGTACTCTTTCCATGCCAACCTCTCAGCTTCTGTTTCGAGTTCGATATAGTCGACCTGGAGCTCTTCGCCGGAAACGACTTTTAAGGGAAATCCGCAGTGCGCACAGATAAGACAGAGCGTCCGCTCGGGATGGTTCACCCCATGGCAGACGACGCACTCGACGATCATGGCGACGACTTCAATTTCCAGGCGCGCATTGTGCGCGAGCGTTCCCTCGCGGGCGACTTCAAAAGCGAACTCGAGTGCTTCACGGGCAATGTTCGTGAATTCGCCCAGCCGGATCCCGACCGCTTGAATCGAACAACCGTTTCGCTCGCGCGCTTTCGCTTCGGCGATACTCAGAATGTTCGCGGCGATGGATAGTTCATGCATACGCAGTGTCCTCATGACATAGTTACGGATGCTGCCACAGGCAAGGGCAGCCACCATAGATTCTGCTCTAAGGCGATCTGGCGGCGGTGGCAAAGGATACCGCGCTGCACCAGCAGGTTGGCAATGTTGTCGGCTGCGATGGAGGAGCGGTCGACCAGCACCGCACCTACGCCGTCTCCAAAGCTGCACGATTCAGGAATGACACCGATGATGATCAATTCCTGCGGGGATTGGCCAGCCAGCCGCAGATGCGCCAGTGCCTCCCAGAGGCCGGGATCGTGGCCTGTAACCCTGAGCCGTGCGCTGCGGGAGACGAAGTCGTCTTCGCAGTAGTACGAGAGCGTTCCCGGCGTAGCCTCTGCCTGCACAGTATCGACCAGCACCACCAGATCCTTGCCGAACAGATAAGGGGCAAGGTCGAGACCAGGTGTGCCCAGGTCGTGTATCTCGATGGTGGGTTCGCACGCAAAGCGGCAACGAAACGTCTCGACCACGAGCGGTCCGAAGCCGTCGTCGCCCAGGAAGACGTTGCCGATGCCGATGACCGCAACGCGTAAAGGCGGAGCGATCATCAAAGAACCTTCACTTGCGCAATCTCGGCGCCGCCGGCGTCGAGTGTATGGCAGGAGCACGCCATGCACGGATCGAAGGAGTGCACCGTGCGCAGAACTTCAAGCGGTTTCTCGGCTTCGACAACTGGATTACCGATCAGGGAGGTCTCGTACGGCCCGGGAACTCCCTTTTCGTCGCGTGGGCTGGCGTTCCACGTTGTTGGAACGACCGCCTGGTAGTTTGTGAATGCGCCGCTATCGATCACCACCCAATGGGAGAGAGCGCCGCGCGGCGCCTCGTGCATGCCCATCCCCATGATTTCGCCCTTGGGAAACTGCGGAGGATTGTAGGTCGTGTGGTCACCGTCGAGGATGTTGGTGGTCAGTAACTGCAGGTGCTCCAGCGCAAGATCCGCCAGCATCGCGGAGCGAATGGAACGCGCCAAATATCGGCCCATCGTGGACTGCATGTCGTTTGGCGTCACCTTGAGACCGTTCACCGCGGCGATGCGTGTGAAGGCTGTATCCGTCCACTTACGGGTCAGCGGATGTCCGCTTGCGTAGCCGACGAGAACGTTGGCAAGTGGACCCACCTGCATCGGGTGGCCGTCATAACGCGGCGCCTTTACCCAGGTGTACTTGGCATCTTCCTTAAAGCCGGTGTAGTCCGGGTCGCTGGTGCCTTTGTAGGGTTGAAGAGGTCCGCCGTGTTGATACCAGGCACGTGTCGAATCTTCCGTAACCGCCTTGCGGAATGCCTCGTCCTTCCAGTTGACGATGGGGCGCACGGAAGAGAGTTGTCCATCCATAATAACGCCCCCGGGCAGGTCGAACTTCGTCGCCTTGGCATCGAGAGGAAGATCGGGAACGGCAATGTAGTTGGCAACCCCTCGGCCATAGCGGAGCCACTCCGGGTATTCGGCCGCCAACAGGCAGGCGTCGGGCAGAAAGACCTGCTGGACAAATGGAATAAGGTCTTCGAGGATCGCCTTCAGCATGCCCAGGCGGTCCATGTTGAATGTTGCCAGACTATCGAGGTTGATCGCATTCATCACACCGCCGACAGCAAGATTCTGGATATGAGGCGTCTTACCTCCGAGAATTGCGACGACCTGGCAGGACTTCCGTTGGAAGTCGAGCGCCTGCAAGTAGTGGGAAAAGAGAATCAGGTTCAGCTCGGGGCTAAGGCGCATCGCAGGATGCCCCCAATAGCCGTGAGAAAAGATTCCGAGCTGTCCACTGGCAACGATCCCCTTTACCTTGTCCTGCACGGCTTGCAATTCGACCCGCGAGTTCCCTGTCCAGCTACTGCAGCCTTCCGCGGTCGATGCCGCCTTCGCAGGATCGGCCTTGGGGATCTCCATAATGTCGACCCAGTCGAGGGCCGACAGATGATAGAAGTGGACGATGTGATCGTGCAGCGCATGCCCGATGAGAATCAGGTTGCGTATGTACTGCGCGTTGGCAGGAATCTCAAGTGAGAGAGCATCCTCCACCGCGCGCACCGAGGCTATGGCATGGACAGTCGTACAGACGCCGCAGAAGCGCTGCGCGAAAACCCACCCTTCCCGTGCGTCGCGGCCCTTGAGAACTGTCTCCAGGCCGCGCCACATCGTACAGCTAGCCCAGGCTTTATTCACCGTGCCGCCGTCGACCTCGACATCAATGCGCAGATGGCCCTCGATGCGGGTGACCGGATCAATCGAGATACGCGCCATCAAGCTCCTCTTTCCAGAACCACTGCAGATGTCAAGCGTGCCGGTTTGGGCGA
>Ga0302324_100013990_pt1 | contig 16221 bp, 11 predicted proteins | sample Palsa_T0_1_FD_201949 | JGI IMG/M metagenome (GOLD analysis project Ga0302324, IMG submission 201949) | Peat permafrost microbial communities from Stordalen Mire near Abisko, Sweden - Palsa_T0_1 | ecosystem: Environmental > Terrestrial > Soil > Palsa > Peat permafrost | place: Sweden: Abisko...
GAGTCAGGAGAGCCTTTTCACGTCCAGCAGGCCCGTCAAATCCGCGCCTTCCGGCAAGCGTGGACCGATGCTGGGCATAAGAGAGAACCGCGAGTGTCGGTTTCACGATCCATATTCGCGCTCACGGACGACCGCGACCGCGCCTATTTTGGTCGGGACGGGAGCAGCGACCAGATAGGCGTCATCGACAACATGCGCGCCGTCTTTGGCCGCTCCTATGCCGCCGAACCTGGCAAGTTGGTTGAAGAGCTGAGAATGGATGAGGCCATTGCTGAAGCCGATACCTTACTCTTGACCGTGCCGAACCAGCTTGGCGTTGAGTACAATTCTCACGTGATCGAGGCCATCCTCACCCACGTCGCGCCCGCTCTGGGGTGGCGATGACTCAGTCCTTAGTCGTTGATATCTTCAAACGGCCCCATCTATCCGAAACGCAATAACGCAATTGCTTCGCTGCCAGCCCGGCTAACCGCTCTGCGTCACCGGCTGCACGACACCATCTGGCTCGACGGCAACGCCGTGGGCTGGGTGACTTCTCAGGGGCGGCCCCGATTGTTGCGCCGACTGGCCGGATATGGGCATATACGGCAAGGACCACATGAAGACAGGATGGACCGGGTTCGAACTAAGGAGGCTGGTCATGAAAGCAGTGCGATTCGATAGGTACGGTGGGATCGAGGTTCTGCAAGTTGCGGATGTGCCGATACCTGAACCGTCTGATGGCGAGGCGCTGGTGAAGGTGAAGGCCGCGTCGATCAACCCGGGTGAGGCGAAGATCCGTGAGGGGCTGTTGCACGCCATGTGGCCGGCCACGTTCCCGTCGGGTGAAGGCAGCGATTTGGCCGGCATCGTGACTAAGGTCGGCCCTGGGGTCGAAAGCTTCATGGTCGGCGACGAAGTGATCGGCTTCACCGCCCGGCGCGCCAGCCACGCCGAGTTCGTCGTTGTAGAAGCGAAGAATTTGACTATCAAGCCGGCGAAGGTGCCCTGGGAGGTCGCCGGGTCGTTGGCAATTGCCGGCAGCACCGCTTATGCGTCGGTGCGTGCAGTATCCTTAAAGAGGGGTGACACCGTGGCGGTATCGGCCGCCGCAGGCGGAGTGGGATCGATCGCCGTGCAGCTCGCCACGCGCGCGGGCGCAGCAGTGATCGGCATCGCCAGCCCCGCCAACCACGAGTGGCTCGCCGCGCACGGGGTCAAGTCAGAGGCTTACGGCTCAGACCTCGCCGACCGGCTGCGCAAGGCGCGAATTGATGCGCTCATCGATACGCACGGGGGAGGCTACGTGAAGCTAGCGGTCGAGCTCGGCGTTTCCCGGGACCGGATCGACACCATCATCGACTTTGCCGCGGCGCGCGAGTACGGGGCGAAGGCAGAGGGCAGCAGCGCGGCGTTAACCGCATCGGTGCTCGCGGAATTGGCGACGCTGATCGCTTCAGGTGATCTGGAAGTTCCGATCGCCGCGACATTCCCTCTGAATCAGGTTCGAGCGGCCTTCTCGCTACTCGGGCAAGGACATATCCGCGGCAAGATTGTACTGCTGCCCTGAACGCTGCACCCTGATTGGACCACTCTTCGGGTCGGGGGGTTGTGCAGATGCGGTTCCCGATGCATAGTTCGCGCAAGTCTTGCAACTATTCATACGAAGAAAGAGCGTTCAAGAGGGAAGACGCCCATGGGATTCGATGCCACCGGAAGGTTTGCGGCCGTTCTGGCGGTCGTCAGCATCAGCGCGAGCTGCGCCACTTCGAAGGTTGTCGGCGACAATGTAAAACGCGCCGTGAACGGTCTATTGCTCGACACCTCGGGCCTGAGTCAGGCAGTGGCCTCCGACACGAAGAACATGGAGGCAAATCTGGCGGTGCTCCGGCGCACGATGGCGGAGGCCTAAAAGGACCTTATGCGCGTGCGTTTTGGGGTTCGCCTGATGACCCTGTTGTGCCTGTTGATGGCTTCGGTGGCCTGCCGCGCCGATATCAATCGCGACATTCTCGACTGCCAGGCGCAGAGCGCTGAAAACTACGGCATCGGGCAGTCCTCACACCTGAATGCAGACTATTGCGCGGGGATCAAGGCCTTCATGGCGAAGGATTTTGCGCGGGCGCTGCCATTGCTGGAGCGGGCTGTGGACGCGAACGACGCGCGAGCGATGGGGGTTCTGGGTTACATGTACGAGAGGGGGCGCGGTGTGAATCCTGACCCGGCGCGCGCTGTGGCGCTATTTCGCCGCGCGGCGGACTTGGGCAATGGCGATGCCATGCATGAGCTGGCGCGGTGCTATCAGCTGGGGATCGGCGTAGCGCCCAACCAGGCGGAGGCGGAGCGATGGCTGAGGGCGGGTGAGGCGCATGGGATCGATGCGGGGCCGCGCCCGGCCAACACGCGCGCTCAGCCAGACCAGGCAGATGTGAGCGCCGGAGAGGCGCGTTATCAAGCCAAGGATTACACGGGCGCTGTCCAGGCTTTTCGGCGCGCGGCGGAGGCCGGGAATGCGAGTGGGCAGCTTGAGCTGGGCGTGCTGTATGAGTTCGGCCTGGGCGTCCCAAAGAGTGATGCGGAGGCCCTGCGCTGGTACCGCCGGGCGGCTGATGCGGGTAATGCCGGTGCAGAGAAGAACCTCGGTCAGATGTATGAGAACGGGCAGGGCGTTGCGGAGAACTGGGGTCTCGCGGCGCAGTTGTATCGGAAGTCGGCCACACAGGGGAATGTTGAAGGCGAGGCAGCACTCGGACGGGCTTACGAGTTCGGCATCGGCATTGAGCAGAATCGGGCGGAGGCGGTGCGGTGGTTCACGCGCGCCGGCTCGCAGGGCGACAGCAAGGCGGCGTACTTCGCGAAGTTTCTGTCGGATCCGACGAACTTCATTGGCTTTCGCAACCAGACCGAGCATGACTTTGTGATGGACCGTCTGCGCTACGCCGGAGATTTTATCGGCGGCGATCCTGGCCGCGCCTTCGCGGGTTCGAGAGAACGTGACGAGTTCCTGATCGCGTTCAAGGCCAGCGCTACTTTTCACGAGGCGCAGGCACAGTGGGGCGTTCAGCATAACAACTATCAGAGCTGCCTCAGCGGCGGAGGTGGCGGCAGCTGCCGTAATCCTGGAGCGCCGCCTGCTATTCACTGAGAGCGGGTGGTGTTTGGAGAGGTTCGGTCGCTTCGGGGCCGGTGAAGGTATATTGTCTATTGTGTATCTAAGGCATTGATTATTAATATATAAATGTTTAACAATTGGGCGTCCGATGCGGTACCGTAAGAGACAGGTGGATCAGAGAACACGCATCGGCGCTAAACTTCAGTAATGCCGGACACCGACCGCCAGCTGATTCTCTCTGCCGCACGCGATGCACTCCTCGCTGCGTTCCCGAACGCGTGGGCAATCTATGTGTACGGGAGCTTTGCACGGAGTGACGAATCACCCGCCAGCGATATCGATCTGGCAGTGTTACTGCCGCAGGAGGAGAACATTGATGATTTGTTGGGGGTAATGAGCATGGTTTCAGCGCGCGTCCATCGGGAAGTCGATTTGGTTGACTTACGCAAAGTCGGCGACGTTTTGCGCCGCGAAGTGCTGGCGGAAGGCCATACTCTTTATACCTCCCGGCCAGGCGCGGTATTGGAGTGGGAAGGAAACGCGATCAGCCGTTATCAGCATTATCGCGAGGAAGTTCGCGATCTTCTGGAGGACTTTCAAAAGACCGGCATAGGCTACGGCTCGTGAGCGACGTCGGCGTGCGCCAATTACGTATGACATTGGCACGATCTCTCGCCTCCCATCCAGCGTGTCCAACCAATCCCGATCACCGGCGATATTGACCACGATTTCATTCGTGCTATTGCTGTCGTGCGCGGCTCGCGCAGTATCGCAGTCGGTGCCCACGTCCGCGGCACCGGCTGCGCTCCATCCCCAGGATCCCATCGAAGGATGCGCTAGAGGGGCCGAGAACCAATCCTTCCTCGAACGGCTCGTAGAGAGTTACAAAAATCACTTGGCATGGGATGGTGGCGACTCGGCTGCGCCTCCCACGAACGTGCTGGGCGGCTCGGAGGTTCCCGAATCCAGCCCGCCTTGGCCCTACTCGACCTGGAATATTGGCGGCACACCCGCAATCGGCGTAGAGAATCTGTATTCCAGCGCACTCATGGACGCACTGTACTGCGGCAAGGATGGACAAGAATTGAAGGACAGCCGCTTCACTGTGTACGGATGGTTGGAGCCGGGCGCGAACCTGAGCACCTCGCGCACGAAATTTAACTACCAGACCGGCGCCGGAGGAAACGCGCCTGCCGCTTACGACTTCGAGCCGAATACCGTGCAACTCGATCAGGCCACTCTGTACTTCGAGCGCACGCCGAACGAGATCCAGCGCGATCATTTCGATTGGGGCGGCCGGCTCGCCCTGTTATACGGCACTGACTACAGATACACCTTCAGCCAGGGTGTCTTTAGTAACCAATACACCGACAGCGCCAAGCGCTATGGATTCGATGTGCCGATGTACTACTTGGATTTCTGGTTCCCCGGTGTCGCCATGGGCAGCAACGTTCGAGTCGGTCGCTACATCTCGATTCCCGACATCGAAGCGCAGCTTGCGCCGAACAACCTGACGTATACGCATTCGCTGCTGTACACCTATGACCCGTTCACGCAAACCGGCGTCCTCGCCACCGTCAAGCTGAGCAAGAACTGGCAGATTCAGGCCGGTGTCAACGCCGGCAGCGATGTGGCGCCCTGGGTCAAGAGCGAACGGCATTTGACCGCCGTGGCGTGCGTGCAATGGACATCGGACTCGGGCAAGGACAGCCTCTATCCCTGCATGAACGGTGTCAACGGCGGGGACTGGGGGTGGGACAACGTTCAGCAGCCGGTGCTGACCTGGTATCACAAGTTCGACGCGCATTGGCACACGGACACCGAAGCCTGGTACATGTGGCAAAGTCATACGCCCAACGTGCAGAACCCGCAGGGCGTGGCCATGATCGCGGAGCGCTACTCCTATCTCAGGGTGGGCGCCCCGTTCGGCGCCATTTGTAATCCCGCGGTGGTGACCTGCTATTCGTATGCGTGGGCGCTGGTCAATTACATCAACTATCAATTCGGCCCGCGCGATGTCGCGACGTGGCGCACCGACTATTTGGACGATGCGCGCGGGCAGCGCACTGGATTCAAGACGCGCTATTACGAGTTCGATTTGAGTTACACGCACTGGCTTGGCGATGTCGTCGAACTGCGTCCGGAACTGCGCTTCGATCACGCGCGCGACGCGGAGGCTTACGACAATCCATCCCTGGAGCCGGGCATGGGCAAACATTCGCAAGCGATGATCGCCATGGACGCGATCTTGCATTTCTAGGGGCAACGCCGCAGGCGTGGTGCCGAAGTCGCCGCGGCGGCGCGAGCGACAGCCACGTCGCCGTGGCCATCGGCCGCGCACAGGCCGATGACACCGATCGGACTCATAAAGACGGGGAGGGCAACATCATTCCGAACAGATCGATCGCCAGACTGCGCTGCTTGGCGCCGATGAACATGCGGGGAATTGCGCTCCTCGGCGATGAAGGCCGGCCGCGGGCGCCGGTACCTCAGCCAGTCGGCAGCTTAGCCGCAAAGCGCCCAGAAGAGCCTGGCATATTTACCATCGACAGTATCAACAACCCGCCCAGCATTAGAACTGCGATCGCGACATTTCCGGCTTGCTGGCTATGAAATGCGCTTACCGCCACCTTGACGGCGAGCGGTCCCAGCCAAACGGTTGCGGTGCCTGCCAGCGCATATAAGCCGAAGAAAGTACCCGATTGCCCCGGGGGTGTAATGCGGGCGAGAAATGTTCGACTGGATGCGAACAGCGCCGTATTGAACACGGCGACCAGCCCTCCCAGCGCCAAAAACATGAGCTCGGGTATCGTGGTGAACAGCGGACCGTTCCACAACGGAGGCGCATTGGCTTGCAGGGTGAACACGAATCTCATGCCCGTCGGCGATATGCTCAGGAGCGCAACGATCCCGAGGATTGTTCCGATCAGTTCGATCTGTGCGGCTCGCTTTGGGCCAAATACTCGATCCAGTATCGACGCAACGAGGCCGCCGAGCGCCGCAAAACTGCTCATTAACACGCCAAACGCAAGCATGGGCATAACACTCCAGTGCATGACGCCGGCCGCGTAAATGCCGCTGAACGTGATTAGCGCTATTTGGGCATCAGAATATAAGGTGCGGGCGGCAAGAAAAATCGCCACCTCGCGATGCTGACGGACGTTCGCGAATAACGCCCGAAGGTCACGGAATCCCCCTCTGAAGCTCGCAGGCAGGTTGGCGGCCTGCCGGGGGGCATCTCGAGTGAAAAGAAACATGGGCACAACGCCCACGATGAACAGCAGCGCCGCAATAGGTGCCGCAACGCGGCTTGGCTCCGCCATCCTGGCGTCGAGGCCAAACAAGGGAGCCGCAGGGACGAGCGACCAATGCACCTTGCCGGGAAGTGCAAACGCCCAGAGCACGAATATCAGTGCGGCGACCGACACGACGTTGCCGACGGCGAGGGCGACTCCGGACATGGCAGCGGAGTCGACGGCACTGACTGCCGCATACGGCATCAACGAATTGTGCAGTACCTCGCCATATGTAAATAGTAGGGAAATGAGCAGCACGACGATCAGCGTTGCATTCACACTGAGCCCTGACCCGTCGGGCTTCGCCCACCACAACCCCATGACCAGTGGTGCGAATAGCAATGAGAAAGCAAATAACATCGGCAGGCGACGCCCCATGCGGTCGATCGCTGCGCCCAAGAGCGGGGCTGTCAGGGCGGCGATAAGGCCGCCGACCATTCCATAGGTCGCGATGATGGACTGTCCTTTGACCACATCTCCCACCATGACCGTCGCAACATACGGCATGAAGACATAGATGCTGACGAGGGTGATATAGGGATCGCGCCCGCCTTGGTATCCTGCCCACGAGAGCGCACTTAACGACAAGCCTCGGGAAAGCCGAGGTAGCGCCTGGGATGGGCCAGTGCCGAGTGTCATCGAGGAGCCGTCAAGGTGTTGATGGAAGGGCGGCCTGTACGACACCGGCAGCCTTGCTTTGGGGAGGGTAGAACGCATCGATGATGTCACCCGTGCCCCGTATGACGACGCCGCGCGGATTCGAAAACTCTCGGAAGCCCTCAATGCCGTGATGTCTACCCATTCCGCTCATCCCCACGCCGCCAAAGGGCAAGGACGGTAAAGCACCTTGAATGGCACAGGCATTGATGGCGGCACCGCCTGAGGTGGTTTCCCCGAGTATCCTCTCCAACACCGGGTGATTGTCACCGAACACGTATAGCCCGAGCGGACGCTCGCCGGCGTTGATGATGCTGACCGCTTGGTCGATATCATCGTAAGGCAGGATCGGCAGAATTGGACCAAAGATTTCCTCCCGCATCATTCGCAGATCCGGCGGTGGATCGAGGACCAAGAAAAGAGGCATGCGGCGTGATTCCCGGTCGACGTGGGCATTCTCCTCCAGCGGCACTATCCGACAGCCTCTTGCGCTGGCTTCGTCGAGAAGGTCTTGCAGCCGATCCAAGTGCTTATGCGAGATGATCCCTGTGCATTCGGAGCCGCGAGAGTATTGAGGCACCGAGCTCGCCATAAATGCTTGCGCGAGGTCGACGAAGTTCTGCACTTCTCGTCGCGGCACCAGGCAGTAATCCACCGAGATGCACATCTGCCCATTCTTGATCAGCTTGGTCCCAATTACCGACTCGACATGGCGCGCTGACACCGCGCCAGGCGTCAATACCGCCGGGCACTTGCCGCCGAGTTCCAAGGTCACCGGGGTGAGGTTTCGGGCGGCCGCCGCCATGACCTGCCTGCCTATCGCAGCGCTGCCGGTGTACAGGAGGTGATCCCATGGCAATGACGAGAAGTCTCGTGCCAGGTCTTGGCCGCCGACGACCACAGACACGAGCGTCGAATCGAAAGTAGCGGACACCATGTCTCGCAGCAGCGCAGAACAGGCGGGCGTGTACTCCGACGGCTTGATGATGACCCGATTGCCTGCGGCCAACATGTCGATCAGGGGGCCGATCGAGAGGTCGAAGGGGAAGTTCCAAGGAACAATATTGCCGATGACGCCCTTGGGCTGGTAGCGAATGAACGCAACAGCGTTGCCAAGTACCGCTTGATCCGTTTCGCGAGTGACGGGTTGGCACCACTCCTCCAAGTGCTCGAGCACGTACTTTGCACGCCCGACGACCCCCAGTACTTCGATGAGATCGGAGCTGGCCACCGGATGTGAGCCGAAATCGGTGCTCAGCGCGGCGCTAATGCGCTCGCGCCACTTGAGCATCATGTGAATGAGAGCCTCGATCCGTGCGCGGCGCTCAGGCAGCGTGGGGCTGCGATTGGCCTCGAAGCCGCGTCGCGCGGCTGAAAACGCTGTGTGGAGTGCGGTAATGGCCGTCTCATCGCGCCCCGATGCCACGACGCCTTCCGACATGTCGATATTCGATTTCATAGTTTTGTTCGGAAGGTAATGCCAAAGGTGCGAGGATCGCCCAAAAACGCGTCTGTTTGGCCGAGTTGGAACGGAGCGTCGAATGCGACTTGGAAGTAGCCCCGGTCGGCGAGGTTTTCGCCCCACAATTCGAGGGCCCATTTGCCGTCGGGCGCGCCGATACCAATTCTCGCGTTCAGAATTCCATAGGCGCTCTGGTTGTTCACCGGGTTCAGCTGCGTGTCGGTGTTGTAGGAGGAGTTGTACTTCTCGCTGACCGAGAGTAGGAAGGCGAGCGATTCCGTGATCGGCGTCTGATAGGTCGCAGAAACGGACCCCGACCACAGGGGCGCGTAGGGCAACCGATTGTTTTGGCGGTTGGTGGCTATCAGGTCGATTGCATTGCCGAACTCGCGAGTGTCGGTGAATGCATACGTGACACCGCCCGAGAGAGTCAGGCCCCGAAACGGAGTGAGCCAATCCGAAGTCACTTCGACTCCCGCGGAGGTGACGCGGGGCTCGGTTGCAACAATGAACTCATAGCCATTGTAGGTATTGAGCTGGAAATTCTTGTATTGCTGGTCGAACGCAGACACATTCAGGCGCACCGTCTTCTGGGCTAGCGTGCTCTTCAGTCCGATCTCGTAAGAATTAACTGTCTCGTCGGGAAATTGCGTGTTGAAGTTAGGTGCAAACGGATTGGTGGGCGTGGGATCGACGACTCGAGCCAGGTTGAAACCGCCCGCCTTGTAACCATCCGCCCACGACGCGTAGGTCATGAGGTCGTCATTGAATCGGTATGCCACTTTGAGCGTGCCGGTCACCTTGTCTTCGTCCAACGATTGAGCAGTGGTCACTTTGTTGAAAAACGGATTGAATACCGTCGCGCAACCAAATCCCGCGAGCAGAGACTGAGTGGTGGGGTTCAGCGTTCCAACCCCGGGGGAGGTTAGGAGCGACCCGCACGCAGACCCGCCGTCGGGATCATCATAATTGGATGTAGCGGCCTTTTTTTCCTTGGTATAACGCGCACCGGCGGTCACATCCAAGCCCTGGGTGATCGTGTAAGTTTCGTCGGTGAAAAAGGCGAAACTCTTGTCCGTCTGGCGAAAATAGTCCGCCTCGCCGCTTTCGCCGGCTATGAACGTTCCGCCCGGGGCCTTGCCCGTGAGCTCCGATATCAAAAAGGGGTTAGGCGCCTGGCCGGCGGCCGCGGTGGCCGCGCCGCCGATGTAGTATTCAAGTTGCGGTCCCGCCAGAATCGATAAGTTCGGCGTGATAATTTCACTCGAGAAAAACCCACCCACCAGCCACTGTAGCGGGCCGTCTTTGCCGGCCAGACGCAGCTCCTCGCTGAATTGTTTGAAATCGGTTTGATTCGCCTCGGTTGCCGGTTGCTCGGCAAAGGCAGCTCCCGTGTATTCGACGTCGTTGCCTGCAATAATGGTGTTGTCGCGCCACCCCGTGATCGACGTCAGTTTGGCGCCTCCCAAATCCCAATCAAGTTGGCCGGAGACGCCCATATCGCGAATCTGTTGCGAAGCTACACCATTTGCGTAGGCCTGATAGGTGAAGGGATCGATTGGACTGGTGGCCGGGGTGGAGGTGACACCGGTCTTGCCGCCGAGGGCTGGCGTCGAGCCGAGAACGTTGATGAGCGGCGACAGGGGGCCCGCGATGACAGGCACGGCTTCGCAGCAGGCTTCATTGCGTTTCGAGAAATCGCCGATCAGTAAAAAACTGATGGCGTCGCTGGGGTTCACCAAGTACTGACCGCGGACGGTGTAGGCGTTGCGGTTGTTGGAGGTATCGTCGGTGTTGGGACCCACCCCGTCGTTGACGTTGAGGAAGCCATCGCGTTTCTGCCATTCGGCATACAAGCGCACGGCGGAGTCTTCGCTCACGGGTCCTGTCACCGACCCTGAAATTTCCCGATCGTTGTAATTGCCGTAGGTGATTTCACCCGTCGCGCCGAACGTCATCGACGGGCGCTTGGTCGTCACATTGATGACTCCGGCATCATTGTTCTTGCCGAATAGTTCGCCTTGGGGACCTTCTAGTACTTCGATTTGATCAATCTCTCCAAGATTTCCGAAGCCGACCCCATTGCGTGGCCGATACACACCGTCGATCACCACACCGACCGATGATTCCAAGCCGACGTTATCGCTCACGGTACCGATACCGCGGATACGCACGGTGGTCGAGTTCTCGGAGGTCGTGGAAGTGACGGTGAGCCCGGGAGTCAAGATTTCCAGATTCTTGATGTTGGTAACCCCGGCATTCTGGAGTTGCTCCGCTGACAGCGCGATGACCGAGACGGGGACATCCTGCAAATTCTGCGCCCGCTTCTGGGCGGTCACGATGATTTCCGTCAATTGCGGTTGGCTCGATGAGTCCTGCGCCAAAGCGCTAGCTCCCCAGCCGTTGGCCGCAATGGCCGCCCAAACACCAACCCATTGCACGTTACGCATGACCGCTACCCCCGTATTTTCTGCGGCGCCTGTTGTCGGCGCTTAATTCGTTAAATGACGAGACTGTACAAATCTAGTCCTAACTTGATAATCTAGTCAATAGTAGAATTATAAAGGACGCGCTATGACCGAAGTGACTGGCGGCGAATTGCTTGCACGGGCAGTGGCCAATGAGGGGGTAAGGTTTGTCTTTGGCCTACCGTGCCCCGAGATCGACCCATTCCTCGCCGCTCTGGAGTCCAACGGCATCCGTTTCGTGCCGGTCCGTCATGAGGCAGCCGGGGTGCACATGGCCGAGGGCCTATACAAGACCGCGGGTGAGGTCTCCATTGTTCTCGGCAATCCGGGGCCTGGCTCCGCCAACCTGCTGCCCGGCTTGGTCACGGCACGACACGAAGGTGTTCCTGTGCTGGCAATCACGTCGCAGCACCGCGCGGGCATTGTTTATCCCTCCACGCCAGCGACGTTCCAAGGCCAGGATCAACTCGATTTATTCAAAGCGGCGGTCAAGTGGGGCGCGCCGGTGTTCGAATGGCCCCGGATTCCGGAACTGGTCCGCATGGCCTTTCGCGAGATGTGGGCAGGTCGTCCGGGTCCCGTGCAACTCGAGGTTCCCTTGACGCCGCTCTACGCGACTGGCGATCCCGCAACTGCGCCCATTTATCCACGCGACGCCGGTCGTTCCACTCAGCCGCAAATTTCGGATGCTCAATTGGGTGCCGCTGCGGACCTCCTCGCGAATGCAAACGCGCCCGTGATCTTCGCCGGATGCGGCGTCGATCGCGGAGGCGCCAATGCCGCATTACTCCATTTGGCTGAGCTGTTGAACTGTCCGGTGATCCCTTCGCTCGCCGGCCGGTCGGTAGTTCCTCACGATCATCCTCTATGCTTCGTGTCGCAAAGTCCTGCGGCCGATGACCTCAGGCGGCATGCGGACGTGCAGCTCGTGGTGGGTTCGAGACTCGGAAATCTGGATGTCCCGTTCGACAAGTATTGGGGCGATGTCGTGCGCACCAAGCTGATCCAAATCGATATCGATCCGCGACATATCGGCGTATCTCGTCCCGTCAGCCTCGGGATTGTTGCCGACGCGCGCACGGCGCTCGAGGGATTGACCACAAAACTACGCAGCCGCGATATCAAGAGCCGCGGCCGAACCGATCTTGCGCCACAGCGCAGCGCTGACACGGCGTGGGCACAATCGATCCGCGAGCCTATTGCCGCATGGCAAGGTCCGGGCATCCATCCGGGACAGGTCATGGGTATGATCGGTGCCACGTTCGGGCGCGATGCCGTCTACTGTGTCGATGGTGGCATGACTTCGCTCTGGGCCGTCATGGCATTGCCCTCGACTCGGCCGTCCTCGTTTCACGGCATTCTCGAGCTCGGCATGCTCGGTGTCGGCATTCCCGCCGCCATTGGCTCGAAATTCGGCGCGCCTTCTCGGGATGTCGTGTGCGTCACCGGCGATGGCGCCGCCGGATTCAACATCATGGAACTGCAGACCGCAGTGCGCGAGGGCCTCAAAGTCACGGTCGTGGTCATGGCGGACGGCGAATGGACTATGGAAGTGCCGAACGAAATGGCGCGGTGGGGCAAGACCTTCGGAACTCGTATGGGCGAGATCCGCTGGGATACGGTCGCGCAAGGCTTGGGCGCCCACGGCGAATACGTCGAGTCGATTGCGGACTTGGCGCCCGCGCTCGCCCGGGCCAAGGCGCATGACGGGCCGGCGCTCCTTTGCGTCCGCACAAGCACCGCGGCAAACCTGGCGATGCCAAAATCCATCGGCGGCCGCTTCTTCGAAGTCTACTTTGGACCCACACCATGAGAGCAGCCCAATTCATCGAGGTTGGCCAGCCGTTACGGCTCGCCGAAGTAGACAAGCCGACCGCCGAGGCCGGTGGTCTGGTGTTCAAGGTCAAAGCCTGCGGCATATGCGCATCCGACCTGCATGCTGCCGAAGTGCCGGGGCTGCTTCAGCATGGCAACGTGCTGGGCCATGAATATGTCGGCGAGGTAATTGAAATCGGCGCCGGCGTCGAAGGGTGGAGGGTGGGAGATCGTCTCGTCGCGCTACCCGCGAAACCCTGCGGTAGCTGCGCCGCATGCCAGGCCGGCCGCGCTTCCGAATGCAGTCAAATTGTCATGCAAGGTTTCGATCTGAGAATGCCCGGCGCCTACGCCGAATACGCCACCTGCATGGCGGGTCTCGCGACTAAAGTAACTTCGGAGTTGAGCGACGACAGCGCCGCAATGATCGAGCCCATGTCGGTCGGCTTGGGCGCTTGGAAGGCTGCCAACGTGGCCGCGGGCGCGAGTGTGCTGATCGTGGGGGCCGGCGTCATCGGTCTCGCCATTGCCAAGTGGGCGCATTTTTTCGGCGCGGGCGATGTTGGCATCAGCGAGCTCGTGCCGGCGCGTATCGCGCGGGCGCGGCAATTGGGTATCGAGGTCATCATCGACGCCGCGAAACACCCGGATGCGGTCGCAGCCTACGCGCTGCAGACGGGCCGTAAGCCCTCGGTAATCTTCGAATGCGTTGGCAGACCAATGATTGCCCAGTTGATCGAAATGGCGCCGCCGAACGCCCATCTGGTGTTGACCGGCACGGGTATGCAGGCAGAGAACTTTACGGTCGTGTCGGCGGCGCTGAAGCGCCTGAGGATGACTTTTCCACTCGCCTACGAGCCCGCGGATTTCGCGTTCGTCAATCGCATGCTCGCCTCACGCCGAATCAGCGTCGAGGGGCTGGTCACGGCCACGGTGGGCCTGGATGAGGTAGCTAGCATGTTTCAGTCACTCGGCAAATCGAATGACCATTGCAAGGTGCTGATCACACCGTGAGCGACACACTTACCCCAATGAAATCAGCCCAAAGGTTTGCCGCCGCTCTTCGACGTCACGGGGTCGAGTATTTGTTTGGGCAAAGCAACCCGCCGGCTTTGACGCTGGCCGCGCAGGATTTGGGAATCGTGCAGATCGGCTATCGGCAGGAAAACGCCGGTGTCTATATGGCTGACGGCTACGCGCGCACCACCGGTAAGGTACCCGTAGTGACTGCCCAGAATGGTCCGGCGGCCGCATTGCTGGTTCCCGGACTTGCCGAGTGTCTGACGGCTTCGATCCCCATCGTCGCGCTGGTGCAGGATGTCGGGCCGGGGACCCGAGATCGCAATGCGTTCCAAGAACTGGACCAATTGGAGCTTTTCAAAGGAGTATCCAAGTGGACGCGGCGTGTGACGACAGCGGAGCGCATCGAAGACTATGTCGATATGGCGTTCATTGCGGCGGCGAGCGGCCGACCCGGTCCCGCCGTCCTCTTGGTCTCGATGGAGCTACTCGCCGAAAAGGACCAGCGGCCGGCGACGGCGCGCACTGCGAGTTTGGGACACTTCCCGCTCGATCGGACAGTTGCAAACCCTGCACTGATCGCCGCGGCAGCCCGGCTTCTGGCCAATGCTCGAGCGCCCATCGTCTACGCCGGGGGAGGGGTCATCGGCTCCGGCGCGCAGGAAGAACTCCGCGCACTGCAGAGCTGCGCTTACTTGCCGGTCGCCACCAGTACGATGGGCAAGGGCAGTGTCGAAGAAACGCATCCGTTGTCCGTGGGGGTGATTGGTTACTTCATGGCCACCCGAGGCATGGCGAAATTTGCCAAACCGCTGGTGAGCGAGGCGGACGTCGTTCTTCTGATTGGGAATAGAACCAACCAAAACGGCACCGATTCCTGGACATTACTGCCGCGAGGTGCCACCTACATTCATATAGACATCGATCCTGTCGAAATCGGTCGAAACTACGAGGCGTTGCGCCTGAACGGCGATGCGCGACTGACATTGCGGGCACTGACTGCCGCGCTAGCTGCCGAGGATCTATCCGCGAGGCGTGCCAGACGAGCGACGCTCGAAGAGGAAATTGCCAGCGCAAAGCGCCGTCACCACGAAGAAATTGCCCCTGTCGCCCAATCGAATGCCGTGCCGATCCGTCCCGAGCGGTTCATGACGGAGCTCGAACGGCAGTTGTCGGATAATCACCTCGTCGTCGCCGACGCCAGCTTCTCGTCGATTTGGGTGGCCAATTATCTTACTGCCAAGGCCCAACGGCGCTTCATCACTCCCCGCGGCCAGGCGGGCCTGGGGTGGGGATTTCCGCTAGCATTGGGTGCGAAAATCGGAAATCCGGATAAGGCGGTGTTCTGTGTAGTGGGTGACGGCGGCTTTGCGCATGTTTGGGCGGAGTTGGAGACGGCCCGCCGCCACGGGATCCAGGTCGTCATTGCTGTCATGAACAACGGCGTTCTCGGCTATCAGCGGCATGCCGAGGATGCACTACTGGGACGCCACACGAATGTCTGTGATTTCAAACCTGTCGACCACGCGCTCGTCGCACAAGCCTGTGGTTTGAAGGGAATCCGAGTGGAGCGCCCGGAAGAAATTGCGGACGCCATCAAGGTCGCGATGGAGTGCAGCAGCGCTGTCCTGCTCGACGTCATGGTCGATCCTGATGCCATGCCACCGGTCGGGGTGTTTTCGCGCCTGCCCAACTATTGAGGCCCCTCGCGGGGGAAATCAATCCGCTAGACGCTGAAGTACCTGGGTGCGAAATCCGGTAAGCCGGCCACCGTCCACAATGAGCGTATGGCCCGTAATATACTTGCTTTGATCGCTTGCCAGAAAATGATATACGCCCACTAGATCCTCGACCTCGGCGATACGTCCGAGCGAGGAGAGATTCTTGGCCAGAATGTTGAGTACGTGGCCAGGCGGCAACATCGGTGTCCTCACCGGTCCAGGCGCAACCACATTGCACCGAATACCCCGTGGCCCGAGTTCCACCGAGGACGTCTTCGTCAGGCTAATGGTTGCCGCCTTGGTGGCGCTATAATCGAAAAACCCTTCATTTTGCTGAAGGCCCGCCACTGAGGCCGTAGTCACGATGGAGCCGCCATCCCGCATGGACCCGGGACCGTACTTCAGGACATAGTAAGTGCCGTAGAAGTTGAGCGCGACTACACCATCCAATACTTCTTCATCGGATTCCGTTAGATGCACACCTTTGCCTGGTTTGCCGGCATTGTGAATAATGACATCCAGTAGGCCTATTCTCTGCACCGCGTTTCGCAAGGTCTCGGTGACTTGATCGCGCTGAGTAACATCGCACGGAAAATAAACCGCGCCCGCGTCTAGTGCCGTCTGCGCGGGCGGCTTAATATCAGCGACCGCCACCTTGGCCCCTTCTTGCAAGAAGCGAAGGCATTGTCCA
>Ga0302324_100013992_pt1 | contig 16221 bp, 11 predicted proteins | sample Palsa_T0_1_FD_201949 | JGI IMG/M metagenome (GOLD analysis project Ga0302324, IMG submission 201949) | Peat permafrost microbial communities from Stordalen Mire near Abisko, Sweden - Palsa_T0_1 | ecosystem: Environmental > Terrestrial > Soil > Palsa > Peat permafrost | place: Sweden: Abisko...
TATACGATTCATGCGGCCTACGCGCTCAGACAGGAGCGGATAACCGGTTCGCTCGAGGCTGGGAAAAGGGCGGATTTCATCGTTCTTGACCGCGACATCTTTGCGATACAGCCGTTCGAGCTGCAACATACACAAGTGCTTACGACCTATCTCGACGGGCGTGAGGTCTACGCAGCGCCGTCCGGTCCGTTCGCGGCAAGGCCCGGTCGCTAGCCGCGGCAGGCGGCGGTAGCCACAGCATGCTCGTAAGGACGCGCTTGCTCTGCAGCGCCTGGCTGCGTCCTTGGATTCTCGGGCGCCAGTTGCGTTACCCTGCGGCACATATCGAAGCCTAGAATATCCCTCGCACGACATCAGCCGGATAGGAATCACAGACGGTGGCCGCGCCAAAGAGCACACAAGACTTAAGAACGCTGATTGATGAGCGCAAGATCGAGTACATCAAACTCGGGGTGTTTGATGTCGACGGAATCCTGCGCGGTAAATATGTCAGTCGCGAGAAGTTCCTGTCCGTGCTCGACAAGGGACTCGGCTTCTGCGACGTCGTTCTGGGCTGGGACTCAAACGATCAGCTCTATGACAATGTCCGCTTTACCGGTTGGCATACAGCATATCCGGACGCCACGGTACGACTCCTACCGGAGACATGCCGGGACATTCCGTTTGAGCCCAACACGGTTTTTGTCCTTGGCGAGTTCGCTGCCAATGCAGAGGCGGTTTGTCCGCGAGGGACGCTGCGGCGAATACTGAAGCGCGCCGCCGACATGGGCTACGCAGTAAGCGCAGCAGCCGAATATGAATTCTTCGTGTTCGCGGAGACCCCGCAGTCGGTGCGCGAGAAGGGCTACCGCGGGCTCAAGACTGTGACCCCGGGCAATTTCGGTTACTCGGTTTTGCGCAATTCCGTGCACGCTGACTTCTACAACACACTGCTGTCGTTGTGCACGGCGATGCGCTTTCCGATTGAAGGATTGCACACTGAGACTGGGCCAGGCGTTATCGAGGCGGCGCTCGCGCACTGCGAAGCACTCGAGGCTGCTGACCGTGCCGCGCTCTTCAAGACTTTCGCGAAAGTGCTGGCGCAGCGCCAAGGCCTCATGGCGACTTTCATGGCGAAATGGTCTAACAGCTACCCTGGCCAGAGCGGGCACTTGCACATCTCACTGCAGCGCAAGAACGGCGGTTCGGTATTTCATGACCCCAATAAGCCATTCAACATGTCGGATGAGATGCGCTGGTTCGTAGGTGGTCAGCAAGCGCTCATGCCTGAGCTGCTTTGCATGGTGGCATGCACCGTCAACAGCTACTCGCGTCTTGTTCCAGGTTTCTGGGCGCCCACTTCGGCGACGTGGGGAGTCGAAAACAGAACCACGGCGCTGCGGGTCATTCGTGGCGGCGCTTCGAGCCAGCGGGTCGAGTATCGGATCGCGGCGGCGGACATCAACCCCTACATCGCGCTTGCTGCCGCGATCGGTTCGGGCCTGTGGGGTATCGAGCACAGGATTGAGCCCGATAGTCCCATCGAAGGCAATGCTTACGACCGCAAGCACGCCGCCCCGCGCCAGCTGCCTGGCTCGCTGCACGAAGCTGCGGCGCGTCTTCTGCAGTCGACGGGCGCACGCGCCCTCTTCGGTGACGCGTTCGTTGAGCATTTTGCCGCCACGCGCGAATGGGAAGAACGCGAGTATCGCAGAGCGATCACCGACTGGGAGCTTGCGCGGTACTTCGAGATTATCTGAAGAGGCGTCGGTGAGCACTTCGTTGAGAACCATTAGTCCGGTCGACGGCCGAATCTACGTCGAGCGAGAGCTTGCAGACGACGCGGCGATTAATCGGGCATTGGAGAGCGCACGCCGCGCCCAAGTTGAGTGGCGCTCGCTGCCGCTCACGACACGTTGTACGTTGCTCGCGGATGCTGTGCGCAGGTTCGTATCCCACCGCGACGCGATTGCACAAGAGCTCACCTGGCAGATGGGACGACCGATCCGCCATGCGCCGCAGGAGGTGCGTGGCTTCGAAGAGCGCGCCAATCATGTGCTGGCCATAGCTGCAAGCGCACTCGCACCACTCGTTCTGGAAGGCAAAAGCGGCTTTGAGCGGCAAATCAAGCGTGAGCCGGTGGGAGTTGTTGTCGTTGTCGCGCCATGGAATTACCCTTATTTGACGGCCGTAAACGCCATCTGGCCCGCGCTCATCGCGGGAAATGCCGTGGTGCTCAAGCATTCCCATCAGACTCCACTTTGCGCGGAGCGTTTTGCCGAGGCTCTGGGTGGGGCTGGGCTGCCGCAGCACATATTCCAGTATCTACACCTGTCTCACGAGAAGACGGCGCGCCTGCTCGCTGATGCCCGAGTCAATGCCGTATGCTTTACCGGCTCTGTGGCAGGGGGCCATGCGGTTGTGCAGGCGCTGGCCACGGGTTTTGCTAGCGCCGGTCTCGAGCTCGGCGGCAAGGATCCTGCCTACGTGCGCGCCGACGCCAATGTTACCCATGCGATCGAGACTCTGACCGATGGAGCCTTCTACAATGCCGGGCAATCCTGTTGCGGGATCAAGCGCATCTATGTGGATGAGCGGCTCTTCGATCGCGTCGTTGCGGGTATGGTGGATCTGACGTACCAGTATCGCCTTGATGACCCGACGGACCCCGAGACGACACTCGGCCCAGTAGTGCGCGCGCAGGCAGCTGCGGCGATTCGCGCTCAAGTAGCGGATGCAGAAGCGCGTGGCGCCCGCAAACTCATCGATCCGAAGCGGTTTGCCGCCGATAGAGCGGGCACGCCATACCTTGCACCCCAGATCCTCACTGAGGTTGATCATTCGATGTCCATCATGCGCGACGAGACGTTTGGGCCCGCCATCGGAATCATGAAAGTTCGATCGGACGAGGAGGCTATTCGCCTTATGAATGACAGCGAGTATGGTCTCACCGCCGCAATTTTCTCCGCCGATTCTGAGCAAGCCGAAAAGCTTGGCAGCCAGTTGGAAACGGGCACGGTGTTTCTCAATCGCTGCGATTACCTGGACCCCGCCCTGGCATGGACCGGTGTCAAGAACTCCGGTCGTGGTTGCACGCTCTCGACAATCGGGTTCGAGCAACTCACGCGGCCCAAATCCTATCACTTCAGGATCGCGCCATGACGGTGAGCTTGCGTGGAAACTGGAATTATCCGACCCGAATCTGGGCTGGACCTGGGCGCATCAGCGAGCTTGCAAGCGCATGTGCCGAGGCCGGCATTCGCCGTCCGTTGGTCGTGACGGATCAGGGACTCAAGACAAGCGCCATGATCAGCAGCGCGATTGCGAGTGTGAGTCATGCCAGACTGTTCGGTGAGGTTCGCGGCAATCCGTCCGCATCGCATGTTGAAGCTGGATTGAATGCGTTCCGCGCGGGCAAGCATGATGGCGTCGTCGCATTCGGCGGCGGCTCGGCCATCGATTGCGGCAAGGTAATCGCGTTCATGTCAGGCCAGACGCGCCCACTGTGGGATTTCGAAGACGTTGGGGATTGGTGGACGCGTGCTGACGTTGCAGGAATAGCACCCGTCGTGGCCGTGCCTACGACGGCAGGCACGGGATCGGAGGTGGGACGTGCCGGTGTCATCCTGAACGAAGCGACGCACCAGAAAAAGATCATCTTCCACCCACGCATGATGCCGCTTATTGTCATTTCCGATCCCGAACTGACCGTTGGCCTGCCGCCCAACGTCACCGCCGCGACCGGAATGGACGCATTCGTGCATTGTTTCGAGGCCTACTGCGCTCCAGGCTTCCATCCGCTCGCGGATGGCATTGCACTTGAGGGGCTGCGGCTGATCCAGGAATACCTGCCTCGCGCCTGCGCCAACGGCGCCGACATCGAAGCGCGTGCGAAAATGCTCGCCGCCGCCTCAATGGGCGCTACCGCCTTTCAGAAAGGACTGGGCGCCGTGCACGCCATCGCCCATCCCGTTGGCTCGTGGTTCGACACTCATCACGGCCTGACCAATGCAGTCATTCTCCCCTATGTCATGATCGCCAACCGCGACGCCATCGCCGAGAAAAGCCAGGTGATTGCCCGCGTGCTCAATTTGCAGACGCCGAACTTCGATGGTCTGCTGCGCTGGACCTTGGCATTTCGGGAAAAGCTCGGCATCCCGCATGCGCTGGCTGCGATCGGCGTCAACGTCAGCAATTCTTCCGTGATTGGCCGCGAGGCAGAACTTGACCCTTCCGCCGCTGGCAATCCGATGCCCGTCGATGCCGCCAAGTTGGAGGGGATTTTTCGCGCCGCCGTGAGCGGGGATCTTAAGGCCGTAGCGTGAGCGGACCGCGAATTCTCATTGCGGACGGTAACGTTGCACAGATGCGCGCCCGGCAGAAGGCGGCCGTCGGCTACGACTCGGGCGATGGCTACGCGCGAGTTCTGCGGCGAATCGACCCGGATCTCGCTTGTGATGTTGTCTATCCGGCCGATAGCGACAGGGTCGTTCTTCCGGGCACGTCTTTAGCCGATTACGACGGCGTCGCCATGACGGGTTCGGCTTTGAACGTGTACCAAGGAATCCCCGAAGTTACGCGCCAAATCGATCTGGCGAAGGCCGTGTTTGCAGCCGGGGTACCATTTTTTGGCAGCTGCTGGGGACTACAGATTGCCGTAACGGCGGCTGGCGGAAAGGTGTGCCCAAATTCGCTGGGACGGGAATTTGGCTTTGCCCGGCGAATCTGTCTGACGCGCGCAGGCAGCGAACACGCGTTGTTCGCCGGCAAGCCTGCAGTGTTTGAAGCCCCCACTGTACATCGCGACAGCATCGAGGAGCTTCCGCCTGGCGCCGAACCCCTGGCAGAAAATGACATGGGTTTGCAGGCCGCGGCATTCGTTTCATCGCGCGGTACCTTCTGGGGTCTGCAATATCATCCGGAGTACGACTACCTGGACATTGCCGCCGCCTCGGATCGGTACGGGCCAACGCTCGTCGATGAAGGTCTCTTCAAGGACAAGAACGCTCTTGAGGCATTCATCGCTGACCTCAAGACTCTCAACACCGATCCGCAGGATCGTGCCCTGCTCTGGAAGTATGGTCTAGGACCGGCGATGCAGAGCGAGCAGCTGAAACTAACTGAGCTGCGTAATTGGATTGCAAGACAGGTCTTCCCGAAATTTAGACGTGCAAGCTAAGAACTCTTGCTTTTCGCGGGAACGAAGCGTTGATCGAGATCAAGCGCACAGAGAACCACAATAGAACGGCCCTAACAGTGCCACCTTGACCGCGGCAGGTAGCCGGCCAACAGCCTAGGCACTATCGATGCAGCGGCTTTTTTTGGCTGCCTCTTTCTGCTGCCAGTTGTTCAAGAGCGTACTGATCTGGCCCTTCTAGCGGGATACGACCGTGGAATCGCGTTCCACGCGGAACCGCTTGCCGGCAAAGGGGTCGAAACACAGCTCAACCACCAGTTCGTTGCGCGAACGCCGATGCGACAGTTCGCCAATTGTTCCTTCGACTTGGCGCCGCGTGCGTCGCTCGACAGACCGGCAAAATCGAGGAGGCAAAGCCGACGTGGTTCAATTCCCCCGGCGAGTCATGCAGACCCAGGAGCAAGTAGCCACCATACCAAAGCAAGTTGCACCGGAAGGTGTGCGGCTAAGCGAGCTTCCATCCGCGACGGACCGCGCATCGGCGTGATGTCGATGCACCGTCACGATTGCGCGCGCTCGGGTTTGGCGTGCTTCGCGACTTCTTATTACGCGAGCATTTCCACGACGGGCCCCGCCGCTATCGGCGGATGACCCACCGCGCAAATTGGACTCGCATGCGGCAAACTTGTTCTGCGAATGAGCTCAGAAAGCTACATCGACCGGTCTCTAATCGGCCATCCGTGGTGGCGCGCGACGCTGCGCTCGCTAATCCTGTTGGTGACAATTACCCTCCTCGGTGAGTCCGTTGCGCGGGCTGCCGATCCGCAATCGTATAAGGTGGAGATTGCCTCGACCGGAAATCACAGATTCGATTCAACCCTCAAGGCCACGTCGCAGCTTGTTGCGCTTCGTTCTACTCCCGTAAGCCCGTTCGCCTTGGTCGCGCGAGCCCGGGGTGATCTTGAGCGTCTGAAGACAGTTCTCGATAGCTTCGGTTACTACCAGGGTTCGGTCTCAATCACGATTGATGGCCACGCGCTCGATGATTCAGGCCTCGCCGATGCATTGAACGCACTGCCAAAGAAGAAGGACGCGCTGTGCAAGGTGACTTTTGATCTCGGTCCTCTCTACCATATCGGCAGCATCACGATCGATGGTCAGCTGCCCGAAGTCGCGCGCAACACTTTGGCGCTGACTCCCGGTTCTCCTGCGGTCGCCTCCGAGATTCTCGCGGGAGGTGCGCGACTCCTCACGGCGCTCGAGAATCATGCCTATGCATTCGCCAAGGTCGACGCGCCCATAGCCTACGAGGATCCAGAACAGCATCTCCTTAATCTGACTTTTCACGTCGTGCCCGGCGCACAGGCCGAGATTGGCGACATACATTTTCAGGGACTGAAGCGGATGAAGGAAACCATCCTGCGCAGGAGGCTGCTGTTGCATACCGGGCAACCCTACTCGGCTATCGCAATTGAGCAAGCCCGCAAGGACCTCCTTGTACTCGGTGTCTTCGCTGCTGTTAACGTGCACGTGGGAGAGGCACCAGATGCGCAAGGACGCGTGTCCGTCATATTTCAGATGCAAGAACGACTGCGCCACGCAGTCAGCCTCAATGGCGGCTACTCGAGTGATCTTGGCGGCAGTGTCGGGGTCACTTGGACCGACCGCAATGTGTTCGGCAACGCGGAGCAGCTCAGCGTATCTGCTCAAGTGATCAATCTCGGCGGTGGCACGGCGACGACCGGCATCGGCTATGACGATACGATCAAGTACATCATCCCCGAGTTTGCACATCGCGATCAGCAACTGCAGTTTGCAGTGAGCGCCATCAAGCAGGACCTGCAGGCGTACGATCAGACCGCGGAGAGCTCGGGCGTCACGCTAACCCGCAAGCTATCGAGCCAGTGGTCGGCAAGCGTCGGCATCTCAGCGGAGCACGAAACGATTATTCAAGAGATGACGACGCACGTTTACACGTTGTTCGCATTGCCGCTGGGAGTGCTCTTCGACTCCACGGGTCTCGCCTCGCCGCTACTTGATCCGACCCGGGGCGAGCGCGCGTCGTTCGGCATCACCCCCACCTTGTCCCGCGGCCAGCCGAACACAGCCTTTTTCATTGGCCAGGCGAGTTTCGCGCAATATTTCGACCTGCACTCTTTATTCCACACCGAGTCAGGACGAAGCGTCATCGCGCTACGGGCGATCGCCGCGAACGCTTTCGGCGCAAGCGCGGTCGACGAGGACATTGAGGTGCCGTGTTCACCGCCAAGTACGACTGCGACGTGCTACCAGGAGGTTCGGGTTCCCAATCTCCCCCCCGACCAACGTTTCTACGCCGGCGGCAGCGGCACCGTGCGCGGCTATCGCTATCAGTCTGTGGGCTTGCAGTTCCCCGACGGCAACCCAGTGGGCGGCACGGCGATGGCGGCCTTCAATGTCGAGTTCCGGCAGCGCTTTGGCGAGAGTTGGGGCGCGGCCTTTTTCGCCGACGCGGGGGAGGCGAGTGAGAATCTAAGTCCGTTAACCGGCCTCTTCCACAGCAGGCGCTGCAGCTCGAGCGCGCCACTGGAAGGCACCTCGCCCGCGGAGAGCAGCATCACCTGCTGGGCCGTTGGAGTCGGCGCCGGCGCACGCTATTACACGCCGATCGGTCCGATACGGCTTGACTTTGCGGTGCCCACGTATCGTCGCAGCAACGACGACCGTTTCGAGGTGTACATCGGTCTCGGGCAGGCCTTCTGATGCGCCGGACGCTGCGCATCACTGCATGGACCGTGAGCTCGGTGCTGCTGCTCATTGCAGGTCTCATCGTCGCCATCCTAATCATCGGCAACACGCCCACGGGACGGGTGTGGATCGAGCAGATCACACTGCGCCTGACGGGCGGCCACGTGCGCCTTGTCGGACTTTCCGGGTCGCTTCCGTCAGCACCCGAGCTGCAGGAACTGCAACTCGCTGACGCCCAGGGCGTTTGGCTTACGGCGCAGCACATCTCGCTGCGCTGGTCGCCGCTAGCGTTTCTCGCCTGGCGAGTCAGCGCCGAGAGCCTCAATGTAGAGCGGCTCGACATGGAGCGCGCGCCGGTCACTGAGCTGGACAAAAACAAGTCGCCCCCGCGCATTCCGGACATCGATGTGCGACATCTCGCAGTCGGCGCGCTTGAGCTCGGCCCACAGCTCACGCACGTGCGCGCGACACTCGCGGTGCAGGGCAACGCGCATTTGATATCGCTTGAGAACGCGCAGGCCCACATCACGGCGCGTCGCACGGACGCTCAAGGGGGCAACTACGAGGTAACGCTGCGCTTTGATCCTGCGCGCATGGACGCCCACGTTAAGCTCGATGAGCCTGCCGACGGCGCACTCGAGAACCTGCTGCACTATCCGGGGTTAGGTGCGCTGTCGGTGGCTGCCGACCTGAACGGGCCACGCAGCGCAGAGAAGATCCAACTCATTGTTCGTGCCGGAGACTTGAGTGCTCAGGCGCAGGGCAGCCTGAATTTGATCGACCGCTCCGCAACTCTTGCCTACAGCCTCGAGGCTCCGGCGATGACACCGCGTCCTGGTCTTTCCTGGCAGAAGGTTTCATTACGCGGCCGCTGGCAGGGAACGCTCAGCACGCCGCGTGCCGACGGTGAACTTGAGATCGATGCACTGCAGGTCCCGGGCGGCGTAAGTGTAGGCAAACTCAACGCCACGCTCAGCGCCGACGGTGGCGACCTTGCGGTGCGGGCAACAGCGGACACTCTCGTAGTCCCAGGACCACAACCGCGGGTACTCGCCGAATCGCAGATCCGCGCAGACGCTACGATGCGCTTGAAGGACCCGGCACGGCCCGTGCACCTCTCCGCCGATCATCAACTGTTCACACTGCAGGCGAACGCCGTCACAGCCGGCGAACCCAGCGCGACATTCGATCTACAGCTCCGCGATATAGGCCCGCTGGCCGCCTTCGCCCATCAGTCCGCGAGAGGCACGAGCGAGATCAAAGGTACTTTGAAACGCAGCTCCGACACCTTGCATGTTGACATTGAAGCCAATACGCAGATGGCCAACGACGCATCTGTCCTTGCAAAACTACTAGGAGGCGCCTCCCGTCTGCAGCTTGCGGTCGCGGTAGCGGATCAGCAGGTCAGCATTGATCGCTTGCTGCTGAATAGCCGTGCGCTGGCAGCGTCAATGAGTGGTAGCGCACAACGCGGGACGACCAGCGCCGCGTCCGTTATGCAGTCTATCAGCGCGCGCTACACAGTCAGTGTCACCAACGTCGGCGCGTTCGCGCCGGGGCTGGTCGGCACGCTGAAGGTTAATGGGAACCTTGACGGCCCCATCAACTCATTCGGGGCGCAGATACAAGCCGTCTCGAACTTGTCGGTTCACGGCGCGCCGCTCGAGACGATCCAGGCAAGCGTCAAGGCGCGCGGTCTGCCCTCGCAAGCTAGCGCCGTGCTCTCGATGCAGGGACGCTTCGACAGCTCGCCCGTTGCGCTCGATGCCGCCCTGGAGCGTGTCGCGGGTGACTCCTTCCATGTCGCAGTGCATCGCGCAGAGTGGCGAAGTGCGCATCTCACGGGCGATCTTACGAGCGGTACGAACCTGACACTTCAGAACGGCAGCGCCAATCTGCGTGTCGATCACCTAGCGGACCTGCAAAGCCTGCTCGGCACGAAGCTCGACGGTAGCGTCACAGGCAACCTGGCACTGAGACCGGCCGGGCGGCGCGCGCAGGCACAGTTGCAAGTGCAGCTCGACGCCGACAACCTCGTAATGGCGGATGTCTCCGGGAACGCGCATCTTGCCGCTACCGGATCCCTCAACGACCTAGCCATCAAACTCTCTGCGCAGTCACCGAATCTCAAAGGCGAGCCGGCGAGCGTTGATGCGAACGCGCATCTTCATGCTACTGATCACACGCTTGGCTTCGAGCATGCCGAGGCGCACTACCATGGACAGGCCCTACGCCTTCTCTCGCCCGCGCGCCTTAACTACGCCGACGGACTTGCCATCAATCAATTGAAGCTCGGACTGCAGCACGCTGTCATCGCGATAGACGGTCGCGTGTCCCCTGTACTCGACCTGCGCGCCTCGATCCATCAGATTGATCCGGCCCTCGTCAACGCGTTCGTGCCGCAGACGCTTGCAGAAGGCAAACTCGATATGGATGCGCAACTTAAGGGCACGCCCGCCGCACCCTCGGGCCTTGTGACCGTCAAGGCCTCCGGCGTGCGCTTTGCACACGCTTCAGCACGCGATCTTCACACCCTCGATGCGCATGTCACAGCACAACTCAACGGCAGCGACGCACGGATCGAGGCGAAGCTCAGTGCCGGAGATACATCGCAACTCTCTCTTACGGGAACCACGCCGCTTGGCGCCGCTGGCGCGTTGCATCTCAAGCTCACCGGCAAGCTCGATGCGGCTTTGGCCAATCCGATGCTGGAGGCTCGCGGTGAGCGGGCGGCAGGAATGTTCAGCATCGATACCAGCGTGACAGGTAATCTTGGCTCGCCGGATATTGCTGGAACGATCGATCTCACCGATGGAGACATACGCGACTACACGCAAGGGCTGCACCTGTCCGGCATCACGGCGCACGCGATCGGCAGCAATGGCACGCTGAGGATCATGAGCCTGGACGCACATGCCGCGCAGGGAGAGCTCTCGGTAACCGGCACTTTCGGACTTCTGCAGCCAAAGATGCCCATCGAATTGCAGCTGACCGCCCGCCACGCTCAACCTTTTGCAAGCGACATTTTGACGTCGAATCTGAATGCCGACCTTAAATTAAAGGGAACCCTGCGCGAGCGGATTGATCTGTCCGGTACGATCAATCTGAACCGTACCATTATTGGGATTCCAAATAGTCTGCCCCCCGATGTCGCCGTGCTTGACGTTCGCCGTCCGGGCCAAGCGCCGCCAGCAAGCGAAAAGCTCATTCTCGCGCTCGATATTGACCTGCACGCTCCGCGAGAACTGCTGGTCCAGGGCCGTGGCCTCAATGCCGAGCTCGGCGGCGACGTGCACTTAGCAGGCACCACCGACAGCATCCACGCGACCGGCGGCTTCGATCTCATCCGCGGCACCTTCTCACTCTCGGGTAGCCTGCTGACTTTCACGAGCGGCAAGGTCAGCTTCAATGGCACGGGACTGAAGCACAGGATCGATCCGACGCTTGACTTCACTGCGGAGACCACGACTTCTGATGCGAAGGCGACCTTGAACATCACTGGCTATGCGGATGCGCCGCAATTCGACTTGAGTAGCACCCCGCCGCTGCCGCAGGATGAAATATTGGCTCGCCTGCTCTTCGGCGAAAGCGCATCGCAGCTGACGGTTCTGCAGGTCGCACAGATCGGCGCAGCGCTTGCGACGCTGGGAGGCGTGGGCGGTAGCGGGCCCAATCCGCTCGTGAAAGTACAAAAAGCTCTAGGTCTCGACCGGCTCTCCGTCGGCGGCGGCACCAGCACCGGCGTCGCTGGTCAGACCTCGGGCGCGGCCATCGAGGCGGGCCGTTACGTAACCAATCGCGTGTTTGTTGGCGCGAAGCAGAGCACGACCGGTTTCAGTCAGGTGGAGGTCGATGTGGGTCTATCGAAACACCTGAAGCTGCAAACGCGCCTCGGCAACGGCACGGCGACCACCCAGGGAACGACGCCCGAAAACGACCCAGGAAGCAGCATCGGGCTTATGTACCAGTTCGAGTATTGAGAACGAACGCTCGATGCAGATCGGAACCCAAGCCAATTCTGCTAGCTTAAGCGATTCCCCCCCTCGCTGATCAAGTTGGCGTCGGCGCCAGGGAACGCACGCCCAAGCGACGGCGCAGCTCGCGCCGCACGAGATAGAGACTCGTAAGCGCTTGGATGCTCACGGTGGTAACCGACAGGTACCACAGATGGCGGATTTGAAACCACGGCTGTGCGGACAGCCAAAGAGCCGGACCGACGAACGTGATGAGACGCGACGCGCTGCTCGCCAGAGACGGCCACGTATTGCCGAGACCCTGAAAAGTGCTCGAGCAGGTGAAAATAATTCCGGTGGCGACAAAGTTCCACGAAATGATAGTCAGGAATTGAACGCCGAACGCGACGACATGAGGTTCCGCGGAAAACGGAAATATCAGCACTGCGCTCCGCCATTGGCAGAGAAGTGTTAGCAGCAGCATGACGCTGCAGGTCATCAATACCGAAGTTCCGACCGTAGCACGCACGCGATCTGGCTTTTGCGCGCCGAAGTTCTGGCCCACGATCGGCGCAGTAGCGAACGCCACGGCCATCGCCGGCAGGAAAATCGACTGCATGACGCGTGAGCCGATTCCAAAACCCGCCTGTGCGGCGGCTCCAAAGTCGCGAATGATCCAAAAGATTATTGCCAGATAGCCAAACATGAGTGCGAACTCGCCACCGGCAGGCAGCCCGATATTCAGTATGCGCAGCCACACATTCAGCCTAGGTGCCCACAGCGATGGGTGCGGTTGTACGTACTTCTCAAGCTTCAAGAAATACACCGCGAGTAACAACACCCCGAAGGCAACTGAGATGGTAGTCGCAAGCCCCGCACCCGCGACACCGAATGGGTGATGTGTGCCCCAGCCGACGATAAGTACCGGCGCGAGCACAATATTCATCAGTACGGTGAGGCCCTGCACGACCATCGTCGGCTTTACGATGCCGGTTCCGCGCAAAGCTGAGCCCATCGATACCATTGCAAACTGCAGAGCGAGTCCGGGCAAGAACCACTGCAAGTACGCTATGCCCGCGATGGCCGAGGGTAGGTCCGCGCCAAGTGTCGTCATGTACGCGCGGGCCCCGCCGTATCCTAGTACCAGCGTCAGGGCCGCGCAAAGGAGCGATAACATCAGCGACTGATTGAAGATGAGATTCGCCTCGTTCGCATCTTTCCTCCCGACCGCCTGTGAGATGAGGGCTACTATTCCGACACCGAGCATCTGTGTCAGCGCAAAAACGATAAACATGAGATTACCGGCAGCGCTCACACCTGCAATTGCAGCATTGCCAAGTCGCGATACAAAATACAGATCGACAACATAATAAAGCGTCTGCAGCAGCATTCCCGCGAGGATGGGCATCGCCATGCCGATGATTTGTCGTGCTATGGATCCTTGCGTCAGATCGCGCATTGCCGTTTCCTGATTGCGTAAAAGAGGCCGTCGAACTCTCTTGCGAGATGGTAGGGAGTGCGCCCGATCCAGCAGCCCTATAGTTCGGTCAATCGATAGGGGACGATTTCACCCATCCCAGCACCTGGCATTCTTCGGAAAACCTGGGCGTTGGGCTTGCACGACACAAAACCGTTGACCGGTTGGCGCCTCCATAACTACCCAGCGCTCCAGCCGCTCTGCTACTTTGGCGCCGAGCTTTGTCAGGCGCGCCACTTCTGATGGAATATCGTCGGTCTCGATGTCTATGTGGACACGGCTTTCATGTTCCACGCGTTGGATCTGCATGATGGGCTCATCGGGCGAAGTCTTTAGCATACGGTAGTTTCCCCGACTTCCCGCGTGCGTAAGATCCACGGGCCGACCTAAAGCCTCCGCCCAGAATCTGGCTGCCTCGTCAACGTCAGTGCTGTTGCAGTCAATCAACACCGCGCAAAGCCGGGAACGGTGCATATTCAGGGTACCGCCGTCGTCGGACACACGTGTGGCAGCTTCAACGGCACATAGTTCTCACGTTAAAGTATTGCTTCAATATGCGGCGGACGCTAGCACCGATAGTAGCGGAAATGACGAGGCACCGGCGCAAGCGCAACACGGTTCTTTTGTCGCGCACGAGCGGAGTAGTCCTATCATGATGCCGGGGCCCCAGCGTTAAGTTGGCGCTGATATTCCTGGGCGTTGAAATATCCCTTGGACTCGGCAATCAAATCATTCAAACCCATTCGCCATTCCTCGTATCCGCTGATACGAACCCGTCAACCCTTACCTTCCGGGCCCGTATTGGTGCCGATAAGTGTCCAACGGTAAGTGATGGCTCGAGCACTCGCCTCGAGCTTGTCCATCTCGACGATCAGATCGGGAAACGCGGTCATGAATCCCTGCGCAACCGCGGCAATGGCACTGCGACCGACGGCCGCCCTCTCTTCATTCATCTTGAGCGATCCATGAACTTCAAAGAATGAGGTGACGCCCGACGCGTTATGGCTGCACCAAGCCGCGGTGTAGCGCGTTGCGAAGTCATTCAGCTTCGTGGAATCCATGAGCGTCCTCTGCATACGCGCGCGGTCAGCATGACGAGCACGACAGTAATAAGTTTCATTGACCGCGAAGATACACCTCAACCGGCTAGCGTCCGCGATAGACCCGAGGACGTGCCCCTGAGAAGTGTGGCCAGCGATTGAACTTCATGCCTAGAAGGTAATCCGGCGCGCCCCGTCGACCTGTTAGCGTTGCGCGGCTGAGACGGTTAAAGTTGGGAACCAACGGTGGCTGTCGATCTGCCGGAAGCGCTGGGTATCCGTGCGTCAGTTTCTGATTGTCGGTTTAGCGCTGACGTTGTCAGTCATTTTATCGGAATCGAGGTCCGCAGAGACGCCCGTTACTGGCAAGACCTTCGAACTGTCGCTCACCCGAGGATCCCGATTGACCGTTGCTGCAAGAATTAACGGACACTCAGTAGACTCGCTCCTTGACTCCGCTGCAGAGATGACTCTCCTCGACCAATCTCTCGCTAATAAACTCAAGCTCGATCAGGGTCAATCGGTTGCGGGGCAAGGATCGGGAAAAAGCTCATTCGAGGCGAGACTGGTCGGCGGCGTGACCCTCGAGGCGCTAGGGCTGACGTTGCGCAACCAGACCGTCGCTATCGCCGATCTGTCAGACGTTGGCCAGCGCCTGCTGGGCCACAAAATTGATGCCATACTTGGCCGCGAACTCTTTGACGCAGCTCGTTTGTGGATCGACATCGAGGGGCACGTGATCTCCGTGGCCCCAGCGGATCGAGAGCCACGAGGTGTGCGGTTCGATCTAGTGACGGAGCACGGCGTTGAAACAGTCCCGGTGCGAGTTGAGTCGGGCGATCAAGTGCGTGCGACCTTCGACCTGGGCAACGGCTCGGGTGTCTTGATCGGGAGCGCTCTGGCGGATCGAATGCACCTCTTGAGCGACGGACGAAAGGTGGATATTAAGCGCGGCGGCGGCCTCGGCGGGGAGACCGCCCGTCAGGTCATCACGCTGCACTCGATCGAAATTGCCGGGCGACGCTTTAATGACGTTTCTGCGACGATTGACGCCCAACCGAGTGCATCTGATGTCAATGTCGGAGTTGATTTGCTGCGCCACTTTCGCATCACGACGGACTTCGCGCATCACTCGGTGTGGCTCGAGCCTCTTGACTGAAACTTAGCGTGAAGATCCCCAGGGCGCACTTATTGTAGTCTAACGTCCGACTAGCGCTTAGTTCTATGGGATGGAGTCCGCTGAGTGGCACGCCGATTCAAGTTCGCAGATCGAAGCGAGTTAAACTTCTGATTGTGTTGAAGAAAGATAAATTGTACTTGCCGTTTTTTCACCGAGACAGCCGCTGCCATAGCACATAAAGTCCGGACTACAGTTGGCAGTATTTGGGGTCGCGGAGTCAGAAACCGGGCAGGAACACGGGAATTCAATCGATCTGCGAAAGCATGGTTTGCGCCGCGGCGTTCGGTAGTTCATTCTTGCAATCCTAGAATTAGAACCCCGGACGCAACGCTTTGGCCAATGAACCGGGGCTTGATGGCGCGCCTACACCCCCGAGCAGCCGTCGAGCCATCTTTCTCAGCTACGCCTCGGAAGACGCGGACGCCGCACAACGTACGTGCGCGGCGCTGCGCGCCGCCGGGATAGAAGTCTGGTTCGATCAGAGCGAGCTTCGGGGCGGCGACCTCTGGGATTCGACGATCAAGCAGCAAATCAAAGCATGCGCACTGTTCATGCCGATCATATCGGTGAACACACGCACTCGCGCTGAAGGTTACTTTCGATTCGAATGGAAGCTCGCTGTCGACCGATCACATTTGATAGCCGCCGACAAACCCTTCCTCGTGCCGGTTGTCATCGACGCCATCGGCGACGCTGACGCACGGGTTCCAGATAGGTTTCGCGAGGTG
>Ga0302324_100013993_pt1 | contig 16220 bp, 7 predicted proteins | sample Palsa_T0_1_FD_201949 | JGI IMG/M metagenome (GOLD analysis project Ga0302324, IMG submission 201949) | Peat permafrost microbial communities from Stordalen Mire near Abisko, Sweden - Palsa_T0_1 | ecosystem: Environmental > Terrestrial > Soil > Palsa > Peat permafrost | place: Sweden: Abisko...
AACGGCATCGAGGGGTACCAACTCGATCCGTCAACCGGGACACTCACCGCTGTTACGGGATCGCCTTTCAGCAATGGTTTGACTCTTGGGTATTGGGGCCAGTTCGATCAGTCAGGCTCGAATCTGCTGGTGTACACCTCTGAGCAAGCTGGGGCGGAAATCCAAATTGCGCCGCTTGTGGTCGGTTCCACGGGCGTTCTTACCCAACCGCTCTCGCCAGTAACGTTGGTGACGCCTGGTTATTGGGTGGTGACCGATCCGTAGCCCGCACAGTTTTTGCTTCTTGTTGACAGTTCAGAGACCCGCGGGTATCGCGGGTCTCTTTTTGTTTGTGGGGGCGGCGGTACAATGGGGCAGAGCAGCGACGATTTGCGGGCGGGAGGGAAATCCCCACTTCTCGCGCAAAAAGCGCGCGAGAAATGGGGCACCCGGGGAGAAATGGGGCACCCGACAAACCTTTTTTGGCGGCCCAACGTCTGAGTAGAGTCCGGGAGCAGAGTCGAGACCGGATTCGAAAACCAGATTCGAGATCAGATTCGAGATCAATGACCATCAAGATCAAAATTCCGAAGGCGGGCAGGGAAGCGGGGAAGATCCGCGGGCTGCCGCGGGACCCGTTGCTGCGGGCGGCGCTGCTGGTGTTTCTGGTGCTGGCGGTGACGTTCACGGCGTTGTTTTCGTATTTCTACATCAAGTACGACCGCATCATCGAGAAACGGTTCCGCTTGCCGGTGTTCGCCAATTCCGCCAAGATTTACGCCCTGCCGAAGGCGGTGCGGAACGGGGAGCATATCGAGGCTAAAGAGATTGCGACGGAACTGCGGCGCGCCGGGTATGCGGACGGGTATGCAGACAAACAGGGGCAGTCGGCGCTGGGCAGTTTTCGCGTGACCAGGGATGGCATCGAGATCACGCCGGGGCCGGAGTCCTACCACAGCCCGGAGCCGGCGCGCATCAGCATTCACAATGGACAGGTGGACCAGATCAGCAGCAACGGCAGTGAGCTTTCGGCGTATGAGTTGGAGCCGCAGCTGGTGACGGCGCTGTTCGACGCGGAGCAGCGGTCGAAACGCGAACTGGTCCGGTACAACGACATTCCTCCCATGATGGTGCAGGCGGTGCTGGCGATTGAGGACCGGCGGTTTTTTGAGCACAGCGGCGTGAATTTCTGGCGGACGGCCGAGGCGGCGTATGGAGACATCGTTCACCAACGCAGGGAGCAGGGCGGTTCCACACTTACGCAGCAGCTGGCGCGCGGGTTCTTTCTGACGCCGGAGAAGACGATCAAGCGCAAATTGACGGAGATGCTGATCGCCGAGGAGCTGGAGCAGAAGTTCAGCAAGCAGCAGATTTTCGAGTTTTACGCGAACTGGGTGGACCTGGGGCAGCGGGGATCGTTCGCGATCAGCGGCTTTGCGGAGGCCTCGAAGGCGTATTTCAATAAGGACCTGAAAGACATCACGCTTCCCGAGGCGGCGCTGCTGGCGGGAGTGATTCAGCGGCCAAGTTATCTCTCGCCCTACCGGCATCCGGAGCGGGCGCTCGACCGGCGGAATCTGGTGCTGGAAGCCATGGTGGAGACCCACGCCATCACGCGCGAACAGGCGGACAAAGCCAAGGCGGCACCGCTGAAACTGGCTCCGCCGAATGTCGAAGCCAGCGACGCTCCCTACTTTGTGGACATGGTGCGCGACCAGCTCATCAGCAAGTTCAATGAGAGTGAACTGAACGACCAGTCCTACCGGATTTATACGACGCTCGATCCGGATCTGCAGAAAGCGGCGGCGCAGGCGGTCGAGTCGGGCATCAAGCTGGTGGATGAGCAGGTCAAGAAATTGCGGACCAAGCGGGTGAAGGTGGGAAAGAAGTTTGAGACTACGGTGGCGCCGGGCCCCGAGGCGCAGGTGGCCATGGTGGTGCTCGATCCGCATACCGGCGCGGTGCTGGCGCTGGTGGGCGGACGGGACTACGGCTTCAGCCAGTTGAATCACGCGGTGTCGAAGCGGCCGACGGGATCGATCTTCAAACCCCTGGTGTATGCCGCGGCGATGAACTCGGCGCTGGATGGATCGCAGATGGTGCTGACTCCGGCCTCGACGGTCACCGACGAGGCCTCGACCTTTGCCTATGGCGACCAGATTTATGAGCCGCGAAATTATAAAGAGGAGTACCACGGGGAAGTTACGCTGCGCTATGCGCTGGCCATGTCGCTGAACAATGCGACGGTGAAGGTGGCGGAGCAGGTGGGCTACGACAAGGTTGCGGACCTGGCGCGGTCGGCGGGGATCGCGTCGGTGAAAGCGACGCCGGCCATGGCGCTGGGCTCGTACGATGCGTCGCCCCTGGACATGACCGGGGTGTATACCGCGTTCGCGAACGGCGGGATGCGGCTGTCGCCGATTCTGCTGCGCTCCGTGCGGAACGGCAAGGGCGACGTGATTGCGAACTATACGACCGACCAGCGGCAGGTGCTGGATCCGCGGATTGCCTACGTCATGACCAACATGCTGGAGGGCGTAATCAACAACGGCCTGGGATTTTCCGCGGTGCGCGGGCGGGGGTTTGCGCCTCCGGCGGCGGGCAAGACGGGCAGTTCGCACGACGGGTGGTTTGCGGGATACACCTCGAATTTGTTGTGCATTGTGTGGGTAGGATACGACGACTATAGCGACCTTCGGCTGACCGGCGCCATGACTGCGGGGCCTATCTGGACAGAATTCATGAAGAAGGCGGCGGCGCTGCCGCAGTACGCCGACATGAAGGAGTTTTCGCAGCCCACCGGCGTGGTGGACGTGCAGCTGGATAAGGTGACCAACCGGCTGGCGACGCCCAATTGCACGGATGATTATGTTTCCGCGTTTGTGGCCGGCACGGAGCCCCGCGAAACCTGCGACGTGCAACAGGGCATGAAGGGAATCCTGTCACGCATGTTTGGCAACGATAACGGAGCGCAGCCCGAGCAGCCCCAGCTGGCGAGCGGGCAGGATGGGAACAATCCAGACCCCAAGAAAAAAAAGGGGATATTCGGCAAGATCGCGGGAATCTTTAAGGACGACAAAGCGGCCGCCCCGGTGTCTAAACCTGCAGATAGCGGGCAGACGGCGCCGCACTGAAGGGATGAGACCCCTGGGCCTAAGACTTAGGACTCAGAACTTAGGACTCCACCCTAAAATTCTTCGCCGGCGGCTCAAAACTGTGCCAGAATGTGTGCACTAGCTGGGGGTGGCCTATGTCGTTCTGCCCGAGGGTTTGGCTGGTTCCTGTTTCGCTTCTTACCTTGTGTGTTTGTAGCCTGTCGAGTGGGGCGTGGGCGCAGGCTGCGCATTCCGAACAAGTGCAAGTGAAACCGCCGCTGCTGCGGATGGTGGACGCTCCGGCGCCGCAAGACTCGGCAGCGGATCTCGAGGCGCGCGGTGACGACTTGCGCTCCTCGAAACTTTATCTGGACGCGCTCGATTACTACCACGCCGCGCTGGCCAAGCAGCCGAAGTCGGCGAGCGTGATGAACAAGATGGGCATCACCGACCTGATGATGCAGCGCTATCACGAGGCCCGGAAGTGGTTCGATCAATCCATCAAGGCCGACCGCCATTACGCCGACGCATACAACAATCTGGGCGTGGTGTTTTATGAGGGTCAGCACTACGGCGCGGCGGTGAAGCAGTACCGGCGGGCCATCGCACTGGATGGCAGTTCGGCGTCGTTCTTCAGCAATCTGGGAGCGGCGCTGTTTTCGAAGAAGGATTTCGATGGGGCGGTGCTGGCGTACGATCGCGCCATGGCGCTCGATCCCGACGTGTTTGAGAGAACCTCGCACGCGGGAGTGCAGGCGCAATTGCCCAGCCCGGGAGATCGCGCGCGGTACGACTTCACCGTGGCCAAGCTCTACGCCAAAATGGGCTACTCCGACCGGTCCCTGGAATATCTGCGGAAAGCGATGGAAGACGGATACAAAGACCTGAAAAAGGACGTTTATAAGGACGTGGAATTCGCGGAATTGCGAAAAGATAAGCGCTTTACGGAACTGATGGCCGCGAAAACCGTGGCGCTCCCGGAATGAACATCATCGGGGTACACTTACCGAAAGTTTTACAAAGGTTTACACAATTAGACGGAACTAAGGCGGGTTCCGGTGTTTAATTCGTACACATACTCCTGAAAACAACAGGGTGAGTAGGGAGAAACGGTAGCCCATCGGATGCTGACCCGAGCACGCCCCAAGCAAGCATCCGGTGGGTTTTTCTTTTGGTAGCCAACTCAGGAAAAACGACTCACGTCGCTTCCTAACTTTTACGCGCGTCCCCAACTCTGGAGTTTACGCGACTTGATCCGATCCTCGCGTCTGCGCTCGTGCTGCAACGCCTTAACCAACGAGCCCTTACCCTTACAACTCCCTCGAAGGCGGCGGATAAGGTCAATCATCGCCGCGGCGTCAGGGTCACTTGCCCCTTCAGGACCAGCAGCCACTTTGCTGCTAGGGCGTTCCACTATGTCGCGCTGCTTGGCCATTGGTCACTTCTAGCTGCTGTTAGGATAGGCGAATATTTTACGAAAATCTCGCTTCGGGCTAGAATACCCGAATGCCCTCCCTTCCCGAATCGCTGGCCTGGGCCCACCCGCTGGTGGCGGAGTGGTTTGTGGCAAAGTTCGGCACGCCCACTGAGCCCCAGGAGCAAGGCTGGCCCCACATCCTGGCGGGGCGGACAACGCTGATTTCGGCTCCCACCGGCTCGGGAAAAACTCTCGCCGCATTTCTCGCTTGCATTGACCGGCTGGTGCGCAAGGCGCTGGCGGGCGATCTCGCCGACCGCACGGAGGTTCTCTACGTTTCGCCGCTCAAGGCTCTGGGCAACGACATCCAAAAAAATCTCGAAGGGCCGCTGAGCGAGATTCTCGCGCTGGCCGGTGAGCGCGGGCTGCTGATGCCGGCGATTCGCACCGCGGTGCGGACCGGCGACACCCTGCCGGCGGAACGGCGGGCCATGCTGAAGCGGCCTCCGCACATTCTGGTAACCACCCCGGAGTCGCTCTACATTTTGCTGACGGCGGATAAGAGCCGGGCGATTCTGCGCGATGTGGAGACCGTGATTGTCGACGAGATTCATGCAGTCGCGGACGACAAGCGGGGCGCGCATCTGGCGCTGTCGCTGGAGCGGCTGGAGGCGTTGTGCTACAGGCCGCCGGTGCGCATCGGACTGTCGGCGACGCAGAAGCCGATCGAGGAAGTTGCGCATTTTCTGACGGGCAATCGAAACGCAGAAACAGAAACAGAAACCGAAATAACGTCCGGCGCGGTGGACGCGACACGTAGCGCCGGCGTCCCCGCCGGCTGTCGCGAGGCCATCTTGGCCTCGCACCTTCCCGTCATCGTTGACATTGGGCACAAGCGGAAGCTCGATCTGGGGATTGAAGTTCCTCCGATGCCGCTGGGGCCGGTGGCGTCCAATGAATTGTGGGACGCGATTTACGACCGGCTGGCGAAGTTGGTGGGACAACATCGCTCGACGCTGGTGTTTGTGAATACGCGGCGGATGGCGGAGCGGTTGTGTCACGAACTGGGCACACGCATGGGCGAAGAGAATGTCGCGGCGCATCATGGGTCGCTCTCGCGCAAGCTGCGGCTGGCCGCGGAGAAAAAGCTGAAAGAAGGCCAGGTGCGGGTGCTGGTGGCGACGGCCTCGCTCGAACTGGGAATTGATATCGGAACGGTGGACCTGGTGGTGCAGATTAATTCCTGCCGCGCGATTGCTGTGGCCCTGCAGCGGGTGGGGCGGTCGGGTCACTGGCGGGGCGCGGTGCCGAAAGGACGATTCTTCGTAACCACGCGCGACGATCTCGTGGAATGCGCGGCGCTGGTGCGCGCCATCAAGCATGGCGACCTGGACCGGCTGATGATTCCGGAATCTCCGCTGGATGTAATGGCGCAGCAGATTGTGGCGGCATGCGCTGCGGGTGGTGGTCAGAGTTCGCGGGCAGAAGTGCCCGCGCCACGCCAGGCAGAGGATTCCGGCTGGGACGAAGATGAGATGTTCGCGCTGGTAACACGCGCTTATCCATATCGCAATCTGAAGCGCGAGACGTTTGATTCGATTCTCGAAATGCTCTCGGCAGGCATTGCGGCGAAGCGCGGGCGCTATGGGGCGTATGTGCATCGCGACCGGGTGAATGGCAAGCTGCGGGCGCGGCGCGGGGCGCGGCTGGCGGCGATCACGAGCGGCGGGGCGATTCCCGATAATTCTTTGTACACCGTGGTCGCCGAGCCGGAGGGCGTGGTTGTCGGGACCGTCGACGAAGATTTTGCGGTGGAGAGCAATCGCGGCGACATCATGTTGCTGGGGAATACGTCGTGGATGATTCGCCGCATTGAGACCAATGCGGGGCGCATGCTGGTGCAGGACGCGCACGGGGCGCCGCCGAGCGTGCCGTTCTGGCGGGGCGAGGCGCCGGCGAGGACGCAGGAATTGTCAGCGCATGTGGGCGAGCTGCGGGAGATGATCAGCGAAAAGTTGCCGCACACCTCGCCGGTCGGATTTTCCGCGACGCAGCCGGAAGTCGCCAGCGTAGTTGGTTTTCTAAAAGAAGAATGCGGGCTCGATGATTCGGGCGCGGAGCAGATGATTGAATACGTTTTGCAGGGCCGTGCAGTGCTGGGCGCGGTGCCGACCCAGAAGACAATCATCGCCGAGAGATTTTTCGATGAAGGCGGCGGAATGCAACTGGTGATCCACGCCCCGTTTGGCGGAAGGATCAACAAGGCGTGGGGATTATCTCTGCGCAAGCGCTTCTGCGTGGGCTTCAATTTTGAGTTGCAGGCGGCGGCCACCGACAACGGCCTGAACATCGCGCTGGCCGAGCAGCACAGTTTTCCGCTGGGCGACGTGTTTCATTTTCTGCAGGCCGATACGGTGCAGCCGATCCTGGAGCAGGCGGCGCTGGATTCTCCGATCTTCGGCACGCGCTGGCGCTGGGATGCGAACCGGGCGCTGGCCCTGCTGCGCTTTCAGAATGGCAAGAAAGTTCCGCCGCAGATTCAGCGCATGCGGTCGGATGATCTGCTGGCGTCGGTGTTTCCCGACGCGGCCGCGTGCTTTGAAAATATCGAAGGTGAGCGGAAGATTCCCGATCATCCGTTGGTCGCCGAGGTGATGAAAGACGTGCTCACCGAGGCGATGGATGTGGAGGGACTGAAGACGCTGCTGCGCGGCATGGCGTCGGGCGAGATTCGCGTGCTCGCGGTGGATACGCCGGTGCCGTCGCAGTTTTCGCACGAGATTCTGAATGCGAATCCGTATGCGTTTCTGGATGATGCGCCGCTGGAGGAGCGCCGGGCGCGAGCGGTCAACATGCGGCGGATGCTCCCGGAGTCGGTGCTCGAGGAAGTGGGCGGACTGGACGCGGGAGCGATCGCGCAGGTAAGGGAAGAAGCCTGGCCGGATGTGCGCGATGCCGACGAGTTGCATGATGTGCTGCATACGCTGGTGGCGCTGCCGGAACCAGCATTCCGCACTCAGTGCTTGGCATTCAGCCATCAAAGTGCGGTTCAGGGGATGGAATTCTGCTTGCGCACCGAATGCTGGGGCGGTTACTTCGAGAGATTGGCGGGCGAAGGCCGGGCGGGAATCGCGTCGCTTAACGGGCGGCGGTACTGGGTGGCCGCAGAGCGCGGGCGGAGTTTTGCGGCGCTGTTTCCGGGTGCTGCGTTCGAGCAGAAGTTGGCGGATGTCGAGAGCAGCGATGTTTCCAGGGACGATGCTTTGCTGACGCTGGTCACGGGATGGATGTCGCACATCGGGCCCGCGACCGCTTCACATCTCGGGGAGATGATCGGACTTCCGGCTTCTGATGTTGAGAAGGCCTTGTTGCGCATGGAGGCCAGCGGGACTGTGCTGCGCGGCAGCTTCACGGGCGCCGCCTCGCGGGCAGTGCCTGCCCTGAGCGTGTCGAAGGGAGTGCCCGCGCCACATGTGCCGGAGACGGAGTGGTGTGACCGGAGGCTGCTGGCGCGGATTCATCGGCTGACCGTCGGCATGCTGCGCAAGCAGATTGAGCCGGTGACGGCGGCGGCGTTTATGCGCTGGCTGCTGCGCTGGCAGCATGTGGCTCCGGGGACGCAGGTTGTCGGCGAGCGCGGGACGCTGGAAGTGTTGCAGCAGTTGCAGGGCTTTGAGATTCCGGCGAATGCCTGGGAGCGGCAGGTTTTGGCGCGCCGGGTCGCGGATTATGATCCCGCGTGGCTCGATCAGCTTTGCCTGACCGGAGCGGTGGGGTGGGGAAGGTTGTCGCCGCATCCGGCGACGCTCGATACGGGCGGGGCGAACGGGACTTCTGAAAATGCTCCGGCGGTTCGGCAGCGGCGGGTGATTCCTACCAGCGTCGCGCCCATTACTTTTTTTGTGCGCGAGGATGCGGATTGGATGATCCCTAGGGGAAACCCCCATGCCTCCCAAAAACAGGGAGACCCTTCGACAAGCTCAGGGCAGGCCAGGGGGCACCCGAGTGATTCTTCGGAGGGGAGAGGTCTGAGTCACGGGGCGCGGCTGGTGTTGGAATTTCTGCGGCAGCGGGGAGCGGTTTTCTTTGCCGACATTGTCCGCGGCACGGGCAAGCTCAAGGCGGAGATTGAGACGGCGCTGTGGGAACTGGTCGCGGCCGGGCTGGTGACCGCCGACGGCTTCGATAATCTGCGGGCGCTGATCGATCCCAAGCGGCGGGCGGGGCAGGGCAGCGGGCGGAGTACGCGTCCGCGGCACAGTGCGGGAAGGTGGGCGCTGCTGCACGCCGAGGTTGCGGCGGAGCGGCCACGCGCGGTGGAAGCCGCGTGCTGGATGCTGCTGCGGCGCTACGGAATTGTGATTCGCGATTTGCTGGCGCGGGAATCGAACCTGCCGCCGTGGCGCGAGTTGCTGATGGCATTTCGTCGGCTCGAGGATCGCGGCGAAATTCGCGGCGGCCGGTTTGTGGATGGATTCCTGGGCGAGCAGTTCGCTCTGCCGGTTGCGGTCGAATCCGTGCGGGGGATGCGAGGCTTGCCGCTGAGTGGCGAGACGATGACATTGTCGGCGGCGGATCCCCTGAATCTGATTGGGATTCTGGTGCCGGGGGAAAGAGTGCCGGCAATTTCGGGCAGGACGGTGAGTTGTCGGGATGGGGTTGCGATTGCCGCGTCAGATCAGAGTGCGGTGAGCGAACAGGCGGCAAGCTAGCTCGGTCGCTTCGTCTGGGGACGGGCACCTTCGCCCGTCCCGCCAAGCGCAGCGAGGCGAGTAGCCACCACAACTCCCGCTGTGTGACAGGCACAAGCGGCTAAAAAAAGAAAGGTCAGAAGCTCGATGAGGGGGTCCCCCGAGCTTCTGACCGGAAATCTCGGCTGGATCAGATTGAAAGCGCTTCCCCCGTCGCTTTTTGCCGAGCGTCCGAACTACTGCCCTGCATGCGTAATTCCATTCCCGCGGAGACCACCGGGCAGCTCTCGGCGAAGTTCGGCAACTTCTTTATTTGCAGGTTGTTGCAGCTCGTTCCTGGATTCTCCAGAAGCCCGATTCCAGGGGCGCGCCGAAGCGGAATCGCTATCTGATTGGATAGTCGCGCTAACCGTTCGGATATTGGAAAAGGTTTGGCAGGGGCATGCATTTCGGTCCGCGCTGTGATAAGAATTCTCCACGGAATGGGAGACCCCCTGATTTGCGCCCTCGACTCCTGGTGATTGCCGGCCCCGCGAAAGACTCGACCATTCCGTTGTCCGGCGAAGCCACGCTGGGGCGCGACCCGGCCAATGCGGTGCCGGTGGCGGACGCCTCGGTATCGCGCAAACACTGCCTGCTGCGGCGCGACGAAGACGGACGTTTTCAGATCAAGGACCTGGACAGCCGCAACGGGACGCTGGTCAACGGACTGGCGGTGAAGGAACAGTGGCTGCATCACGGCGACGAGATCGCAACCGGCGACTCGGCCTATTTGTTTCTGATCGAAGAAGAAGATCACGCGGCTGCGGCCAGCCGGGTTGAGTTCGACGACGGCCATCCCACGGCCGAGACCAAGGTGATCCAGCCCCGAGAAGTGATTTACCTGCAGCCCGACCGGCTGCTGCGAGAGCTGCCGCCAACCTCGGAGGTGGCGCGGAATTTGAATGCGCTGCTGAAGATTTGCCGTATCGTGCATGCCATTCGCGGGCTGGAGGAATTGCAGGCCCAGTTGCTGGATCTGATTTTTGAAGTGGTTCCAGCGGGGCGGGGAGCGATTCTTCTGGCGGACGCTCCGGTCGCGCACGCTCCGGTCGGGCAAGATCCGGCCGCGCACGCTCCGGCGCAGGAGTTCCACTGCCTGTATGCGAGAACGCGGCAGGCGGGACAGCCGCAACTGGTGCGGGTGAGCCGGACGATTGTGCGCCAGGTGATGACGGACAACGTCGCGATTCTGGGAGTGGATGTAGCTTCGAGCGGCTCGCTGCGCGACGTGGAGAGCCTGGCGGCGTCGGAAGTGCGGTCGCTGCTGTGCGTCCCCCTCACCGTGTTTCACCGGGTGATCGGATGCATTTACCTGGACACCACAAACTCGGTGAACCGGCTGCAGGAGGACCATCTGCAATTGATGGCGGCGATCGCGGGGATTTCCGCGGTGGCGCTGGACAACGCGCGCCGGCTGCAATGGCTGGAACAGGAAAACCAGCGGTTGACCACCGAAGTGCGGCAGGAACAGAGTCTGGTCGGCGAAGGCCCGCGGATGAAGGAAGTGTTTCAGTTTCTGGCCAGAGTCGCGCCCACCGAATCGACCGTGCTGATTGAAGGCGAGAGCGGAACCGGCAAAGAACTGGCGGCGCGGGCCCTGCATCGCAACAGCCACCGGGGGAACAAGGCCTTCGTAGCCATCAACTGCGCGGCCATTCCAGAGACTCTGCTGGAGAGCGATTTGTTTGGACACGAGCGCGGAGCATTCACCGGCGCGGCGGTGCAGAAGAAAGGGCGGCTGGAGATTGCGGATGGCGGCGTGGTGTTTTTGGATGAGATCGGAGAACTGGCTCCGGCGCTGCAGGTGAAACTCTTGCGGGTGCTGCAGGAGCGCGAATTTGAACGCGTCGGCGGCACGCACACCATCAAGGTGGATATCCGGCTGATTGCGGCCACCAATCGCGACCTCGACGAAGCCGTGCGCCGGGGTGAGTTCCGGCAGGACTTGTATTACCGGCTGGCGGTGGTGCGGCTGACCATGCCTGCGCTGCGCGAACGCCGCGAAGATATTGCGATGCTGGCGCGGCATTTTGTGCAGAAGTACGCCAAGCGCAGTAAGGTGAAGCCCAAGCCGGTGTCGCGCGAGGCCATGGCGGCGCTGGTGAACTATGAGTGGCCCGGCAACGTGCGCGAACTGGAGAACGCCATCGAGCGGGCGCTGGTGATGGGATCGTCGGACATGCTGCTGCTGGAGGATTTGCCGGAATCGTTGCAGGAACAGGAATCCGCGGCGGAGATGCATGAAGGCAAGTATCACGCCAGCGTGAAGGAATTGAAGAAGCAGTTGATCATCGACGCGGTGGAGCAGACGCGGGGAAATTACGTGGAGGCGGCGGCGATTTTGGGCGTGCATCCGAATTATCTTCACCGCCTGATTCGGAATTTAGGATTGAAAGAAGGTCTGCAGGAAGGGTTGCGCGGGAAAAAGTTTTCGGCGTAGCGCCGATTTTATTTACCTTCGCTGTTTGTTTGTACATACATTAGTGTATAAACAGGATTGTATGTAACGTGTAGCAAAATGAGACGATTTCGGCGCCGGACGACCGAGGCGGGCTCAATGGCGGTCTGGCCGATTCACAGGATGCCCATTGCGGGGCCGGAAACGGCCCTGGCGTCGCGAATTGTTACCCGCTCGTGGTCAGGGCCGTGACACGAAAAATTATGCCTCTAGCGGGCTGCTAGGGGCCCTCTACGACTTTTCAATCACTTACACCAATCTTCAACAACTTGCACGAAGGCTCAACAACTTACGAAAATCCGGGGGACGCGAGATTTGCGTCATTGTCCTACTACAGGCTTGCCCCCAAATTTGTCATCCCGAGCAACGCGAGGGATCTGGGTTCTTGCCTGTGGCGGAGATCGGTGCCAGCGCCGGCAAACACCCAGGTCCCTCGCGTTGCTCGGGATGACAACGCATGGGGGATTCCAGACCAAGGATTTCTGCCAGCGGAGAATCCTGCGGCCGTGATCCACATCGCGCCGATGTCACGGCAACGGCAATTGCAGCAGGCGGGCCGGGTCGAGGTAGGTGCCTTGCCAGCGGACGGCGACGTGGAGATGCGGGCCGGTGGCGCGGCCGGTGCCGCCGCTCAGGCCGATGATCTGGCCGCGCGTGACCGTGTCGCCCTCTTTGATTTTGAATTCGGAAAGATGCAGATAGAGAGTGAGGAAGCCCTGGCCGTGGTCGATCACCACGAAATTGCCTTCGTAATATAAGAAGCGCGCCAGCAGGACCGTGCCGGAATTCATGGCGGCGACGGGAGTTCCGTTGGGGACGCGGAAATCCAGGCCCTGGTGCGGGCTCTGGGCCTTGCCGTTGAAGATGCGCTGCGAACCGAAGACGTCGGAGATGGCGGCGTCGGCGGGAGCGGTGAAGTTGCCGTCCCACTCGCGGGTGGGGGTGACGCGGCTCAGGTAGTCCTGTTTGATCTTTACGCCTTCGGCGATCTGTTCGGTCTGCTCGGGCGTAGGCTCGGTGAATTTCTTGTCTACCGCGAGCTCCACTTTTATTTGCGGATATTCAGCGTGGCCGACGTCAAACGCTTTCATCATGGTGAGGGACTTGTTCGCCGCGGGTTTCGTGGTTACTTCGAGTGTGTATTTGCCGGGAGCGGTCTCGATGCTGACGCCGGCCAGGGCGAACCAGGTTTTCGTGGACGCGTCGTAACTGAAGGTGAGCTGGTGGCCGAGCCAGGTGCCAGTGAGAGATTCGAGTTTCGTGGGGGACTTAACCTGAAACAGGACGGGCGCGCCGTTCACCAGGCGGGCGGGCTGGGAGCGGATGGTCCAGGTAGCGGCGGAGGCTTCGCCCAGGGAGCAGCAGAAGGCCAGCGCGCAGATCGCGATGACGGGAATAGAGGATGGGCGCAGCCGCCGGGCTTCGCCCGGCCGGACGGCCGAGGGCGGCAGTCCCCACATGATTCGTTGTCGATCTGAGAGCTTCACCTGAACAGCGTAGCACTTTGCGGGGCATACGCATCCGAGTGCTCACCGTTCTCGGGCGGCAGTTACTTCTTGGCCACCGCCGCCGCCTTCAGTCCAAAGATTCGCAGCTGGTCGTAGCTGGCGACGAAAACCTCACCATTGGCGACGACCGGAACCAGGTTGGAATTGCCGTTGATGTTGGGCCAATTTCCGGCCTGGGCGTGAAAGAGCAGCTTCATCACGCCTTTGCTTACCGAGTCGGGATTAAACGCGCCGAGATAGATGGGTTCGCCGCTCGCGCCGTTGGGCCGGGAGAGCGCCCAGATGATGGGACTGGCGGTTCCGTTGGAGGAGATGCTGGTGAAGAAGCCGGGATCGTTCACGCCGCTCGGCAGAGTGACCGACGAGGCCACCTGGACCAGCGCGGGGATGGGCGAGGTCTGGACTTTGAAGACTTGAATGTTCGATCCGCCGCTGGTGACGACGCGGCCGGCGCCGTCGGTGGGATCGACGAAATAGGATTCGCCGCACCAGCATCCGCCAATGCTGTAGGTTCCGAGGACGTTGTTGCGGGTGGAGGAGTAGCCGCCGAGGTCGTCTTCGTTCATGAAGTAAAGGTTGCCGTCTTTTCCGGCGGCGACGGCCAGATGGGGCGTGGAGCCGGGCTGATCGGGCAGGACGAGAACGCCTCCGGCACCGAAGTCGTTGTCACTTTGATCGAGGCCGGACCAGTCCGAGGGTGTAAAGAGGTCGAGCACGGTGGTCAGGCTCGGCGACACTTTGATGACGCTCTCTTGAATGTTGGTGACGCCATCATAGGTACTGCCGGAGGGATCGGAGTTTCCGGTGACAAACAGGATGTTGCCGGAGTCATCGGTAGCGGGGCCATAGCCGGACATCCAGATCGAAGAAAGGAAGAAGCTGTCGGGCGAGGTAGCCTGGAGGTCGAACATCTGGTTGGCGGGGAGTGGGGTGAGCGAGCCGGTGGCCCAGCCCAGCAGCCAGCCGCGGGAAAGATTTGCGCCAAGGTCGCAGAAGCTGCCGAACCCGGCGTAGATGGTGCCGTCGGTGAGCAGCAGGCCGGGACGCTGGCGCTGGTAGGTGGCGTTGAAATTAAAGGTGCTGCCGTTGGCTAACGTGTGCGATGCCACGATGACCTCGGGCGCGACCTTGTCGGTCAGGCTGCCAAGGTCGAGGGCATGAATGCGGTAAGCCGGCCCGGTGGAATCCTGGGTATAAACGACGACATAAAGAGTGTTGCTGGTGGTGTCGATGACGGGCGTGGAGTTGATGCCGACGTTCGGTCCGTTGTTGTTGCAGCCCAGGGGATAGTTGACGGGCGTTCCGAAGTTGGGGCTGAGCAGCACGGTGCCCGACTCGGCGTCGATGGCGTAAATCGTGTTGCTTTCGGTCGCCACGTACACCACATTGTGCACGCCCGGATGACTTCCGGCGGTAATGTTCACGCCGGGCACGAACAGGGGCTGAGAATCGACCTGGTCGTTGAGCCTGACGGATTTCAACAGGCCGAAGGTGGTGGGGCCGACATTCGCCGGAGTCAGCGTGGTCTCATGCGAGTTCCAGCCGGTGCGGTTGTTATCCACGTGATAGGTGGTGATGGAGGTCTGGCTGCTGGCCACAGACGCGATCAACAAGGTCAGCGCGAAAAGCGCGAATGGGATGGGGGCGAAGAAGTTCCGGGAATGGTTCGGCATGGCGAGAATCCTTTTGAACTTCGATTTTTTGCAGGGGTGAAGGGCCCGGCTGATCTGGGAGAACAGCACTAAAGCTGCCAAAGCTTATAACAATCGCGGTGCGGTGTAAATTGGAAAATCGTTTCGTGGAATCATTTCGATTGGCGGGACTTGCGCCCGGAAAATAACGTGAGGGCCGGGCGAAAAATGCTGCGATGATGCAAGTTCTTGCAGGTTTCTGGCGCAAGTTCTTGCACATTGCGCGGGTTGCAGTCGAGACTGTGGTGAGCCGTTCGGCGAACAACGACGCGCCGGTTATAATCGCGGCGATTTTTTGAACGGAATCAAATTCTGGCTTGACGACGCGAGGGAGCGACTTGCCGAAACAAAACTTGCCCGGCTCCACTTCGGCGTCCCGGCTGGATTGGCTTTTCCGGCATTGGCTGGCCGTTTTGTTCTGGGTGGGAGCGCTGATTGCGCTGGCCGCGATGGCACACTTCGGAGCGGTGGGATGGGATGCGCAGGGATATTGGAAGGCTGCGCAGTCTGTTCACCGCGGGTCTGATCCGTATGCCGAGGATCTGGCGGCGCTGCGGAGGTTTCATGAGCGTCTGGCAACCAACCCTTCGGAGCCGCGGCCGTTTGTTTATGTGTACTCTCCGATGACGCTGCCGTTGCTGCGGCTGCTGGCGATTTTTCCGGGATGGTTGGTTGGCTTGCTGTATGGAGCCGCGGTGGCCGCGGGCGCGGCGATTCAACTGTGGGCCGGCTTCCAGATGGCGGACCAACGGGAACGCGGCTGGCTGATGCTGGCGCTGCCGGCGGTCGTGTTCTTTCCTGGACTGGTCACCGACGATGTGATGCTGAGCGGCAACGTGGCCTACCTGATTTATGGCGCGATCCTGATTGGGGCGACTGCGGGCTGGACGCGGGGGCGGTGGACATGGTTTTACTTCGCGGTGCTGTTGGCTTCGGTGATCAAGACGCCGTTTCTTGTGTTCCTGGCGTTGCCGGTGCTGGTGGATGCGCGGCAATGGATTCGCGCCGGGGTGACGGCGGTTGCGGGAGTGCTGATTTTTGCGGCGCAGGCGCTGCTGTGGCCGGAGCTGTACCGCGAGTATTTGTCGAGCCTGCTGCTGGTGTTTGACTGGCTGCACGATTTTGGATTTGGTCCGGCGAGCGTTCTGGGTTTGTATTTGTGGCGGCGAGGATTGCCGACCGCGACGGCGACCACGATTCTTTTCCTGGTCTGTGCGGTGGTGACCGGAGTTGTGCTGCTGGTTCTTGCCCGGCGCGTGCGGAAATGGAATCTTCCTGGCGAGGCATGGGTTCCGGTGGCGCTGGTGGGGACGGCGCTGTTGAACCCGCGCGTGATGAA
>Ga0302324_100013994_pt1 | contig 16220 bp, 9 predicted proteins | sample Palsa_T0_1_FD_201949 | JGI IMG/M metagenome (GOLD analysis project Ga0302324, IMG submission 201949) | Peat permafrost microbial communities from Stordalen Mire near Abisko, Sweden - Palsa_T0_1 | ecosystem: Environmental > Terrestrial > Soil > Palsa > Peat permafrost | place: Sweden: Abisko...
TGACGAAGCACCACTCAAAGATCAGCAAGCCGGCCAGCGCCAGCACACCAGCGGTCGCGGTGTTGTGAAAATCCAATGGCGTCCACAACAAAGCCAGGGGCAGAATTCCGCCGAGAGCGACCGCCCCTCCCCAGAACCAGCTTTTGAAAGGTCCGTGCGTGATCAGGCGCGCCGCGTAGGCCGAGTTGTCGGTCGAGTGCGGCATCATAAATTCCGCGGCGACAATCAGCAGATGAAGAATCAGCGTGAAGCCCAGAGCTTCCTTGGCGACCGCGAGAGTCTGCGCCGACCCTCCCGCGGCCGCGGGCAAAAGTGCCAGCACCGCGGCGCCACACATCAGGGTCTGCACGATCAGATGCACCGGCAACAGCGGAGTCTGCCACAGATCGCGGCCTTCGCACTGGCCAAAAAGAAAAGCGGTATAGGCAGCGGCAAAGAACCCGAGCAGCACAGTGGGCCACAGCAGAACAGTTGCAGCCGCGCCGAATCCCAGCAAGGAAGCGAGCCAAAACAACCCACTGAGTCCGCTATACGCGATGAGGATGAAGGCTCCGCGGGCGAGCCACGACTTGCTTTGCGGCGTGAATACTACGCGCAAAAAACGCGCCTTGTGTTCGAGATCCCAAACCAGTAGCACGGTCGTCAATGCCGTGAAAAGAAGCGCGATGGTCGACAGCGCCACATCGCGCAAACGATCTGCCTGCAAACGCCCGAGCAGCATGGCGATGGCTGAGATAGCCAGCGTGCCGGAGCCGATCGCTTTCGTCCAGCAATAGGCTGGAACCTGCCAGCCCCAGGGGCGCGCGTGCGAAACGTCATAGGCCGCCAGCGCATTCTTTTGCAAGAGTGGACTGTCGGGCGGATAGAGAGCTCCGCCGCCGTGCAGGCTCTGGTTGCGCTCGGCCCACATATAAATCGATTCGTGCCGCGCCGCCGTCGGCACGATCGCGCTCTCGTCAGCATCGATGTAGTAAAGCTTGGGGCGAGTTTCCTGCTCCGGCTTGCGCACGCGAACCGTTTCGCGGGCCAGCAGTTGCGCGATCTCTCCGTCACATTGATCGAGGTCCCCGGCAATGATCGCGTGCTCTGGACAGACCACCACACAGGCAGGCTCTAGCCCAACTTCAGTGCGATGCGCGCAGTAGTGGCATTTGGCCGCGGTGCCTTCATCTGGATCGATATAAATGGAATCGTATGGACAGGCCTGCATGCAGGCTTTGCACCCGATGCAGCGCTCGGAACTGAAATCGACGATGCCGTCCTTGCGCTGATACATCGCGGTTACTGGGCAGATAGTAACGCAGGGCGGGTTCTCGCAGTGATTACATCGTGTTACCTGGAACACGCGGCGAGTATTCGGGTAAATTCCTTTTTCAACATATTTCACCCAGGTACGGTTCACGGTGAGGGGAACGTGATTCTCCGTCTTGCAGGCCACGGTGCAGGCGTGACAGCCAATGCACTTGCGGTTGTCGATGATAAATCCGTATCTCATGCGGAGCGAATCAGCGCAGCAGTGAGCCGTGGCGCAAAAGAAAGTACTCGCGGCCCGAGTATTGTAGCTGACCTTAAGGCCTGAATTAGTGACCGCCTTGAGGCGGAATCCCTTATTTTGCAAAGCGAGAGAACGCTTATCCCGACGGGCTAGGCTACAATCGTGTGCGCTCGGAAATGAAAAGATAACGGACCGTTTTCCGGGCTGGGATTTCGGCAGCTTTTTCTTGGCGCTAGCACAACCACAACTCCTATGACAGCAGATCCGACCGCAACCGGAACGACCATCGCGCTCGACGGCAGGAAAATCTTCTACAACCGCTTTCTCTTGATTGTCGCTGGCCTGGGTGGCCTGCTCTACGGCGTGGATGTAGGGATTATCGCCGGCGCTTTGCCATATTTGGAAGCAACCTCCGGTCTGAACGCCGGACAGCTCTCTCTGGTGGTTGCCGCGGTGTTGCTGGGCAGCGTGATCTCGACTCTCTTCGCTGGGCTGCTCGCCGACTGGATAGGCCGCAAGCCACTAATGGCTTTGAGCGGCGTGATGTTCGTCATCAGCATTCCAATGATCGCTCTGGCGCATGGCTACGGACCACTCGTCCTGGGCCGTTTGCTGCAGGGCGTCAGCGGAGGCTTCATCGGAGTTGTGGTCCCGCTTTACCTTGCGGAATGTTTGACCGCTTCGGATCGTGGCAAGGGCACCGGAATTTTCCAGTGGCTGCTTACGCTGGGCATTTTCATCGCCGCACTGGTAGGGGTTTACTTCAGCTTCCGAGTGGATCAGGTGGCGAAGTTGGGCGATGCAGCGCGCTTGCTGGCTTTTAAGGATACGGCGTGGCGCGGCATTTTCTGGGTGTCGCTGCCTCCAGGCGTTCTGTTTGTGATTGGCAGTTTTATGGTGGCGGAGTCGCCGCGCTGGCTCCTGCGCCGCGGGAAAAAAGATGCGGCTTATGCCGCGCTCCTGCGCTCTCGTAGCACAGCTCAGGCCGATCTCGAACTCCGGGAGATGGAAGAAATTACCACCGCCGAAAGAAGCAAGACCTCCGGAAACAAGAGCAGCGAATCGTTACTCCGCCGCAAGTACGTGATTCCATTCGTGCTGGCCTGCATCATCCTCGCCTGCAATCAGGCTACCGGCATCAATTCCATCATCGCTTACAACACGAACATTCTTTTGCAGAGCGGTCTGTCTGACGTCGCGGCGCACTGGGGTTACGTTTTATTCACGTTCGTGAACTTTACCGTCACCTTCGCAGGCGTGGCTTTGGTGGATCGCAAGGGCCGCAAGTTCCTGCTTGGACTAGGCACCGCGGGCATCATTGTATCGATGATCTGCACGGGTGTTCTGTTTCTGGGGACCGAAAAATCGCGAATGGATTCGAAGAGCGCGGTGCAATCCATGGTGACTCCGGAGCAGAAGCTGGAGTTGTTCTACGACGAAGACCTCGCTAACAAGCTTCTGAATGCTGCCGGGGGCGGTAGTGGGGGCCGGCCTACGTCGATGATCGTGATCTATTCTTACGGAGACTTCCGGGCTGCCAGTCAGGCGGTGCGTTCCGACGATCCCGCCGTTAAGCCGATCGAGATAACGCGGGAAAGCTGCGTTCCTGACAGCAAGGTGAAGGCATTTTTCTCGAACCCGTTTGGCGACCTGGAGGCGGCGCGCCAGGCTCCGTTGAAAATTGAAAATGCGCTGATCACTCCCGTCCCGGAGCCGCGCAATGGCTGGCTGGTCGCGATCACACTTTTTGTGTTCATGGCGTTCTATGCGGTCGGTCCTGGTGTGTGTGTGTGGCTGGCTTTGTCCGAGTTGATGCCCACGCGTATTCGCTCGAACGGTATGAGCATCGCGCTGGTGCTGAACCAGGCGGTTTCAACGACCATCGCGGCGGTGTTCTTGCCTACGGTCGGCAAGTACGGATACTCAACCGTTTTCTTCGGCTTTGCCGCGTTCACGGTAATTTATTTTGTTACCGCCGTGTGGTTCCTGCCGGAGACCAAGGGTAAGACGCTGGAAGAGATTGAAGCGCACTTCGAGGGCGCGAGGACGTAGTCGTCGGAGTGACTCTCGGAGTCGCGGATTCGTGGAACCTCGGACGCCCCGTGGAGTCCCGGACGCCCCCGTCCGGGGTTAATGCGGGCGTAGCGGTCACGCAAATACGGCGCGCTGCGCGCGTGGGCGGACGAGGGCGTCCGCCCTTCCACTCGGCTGCGGTTGCTCGTTATCCCTGGATCATTTACTCTGCCAACCGTCCATGAATTCTTCAAAACAAAACCCAAATCAGTTTTCCCACGCCATGCGACGGGAGATTTATGAACAGCCGCAGGCTATTGCGAAAACTGTCGCCAAGCATCTGAAAGACGACTCTATCTTTCCGGGAGAGTTGCACGCGATCGAAAGCGCGCTGCTTACTTTCGGAAAATTGATCATTGCGGCCAGCGGATCAAGCCGGCACGCGGGCCTGGCCGGCGAGATCATGATCGAGGATTTGTCCGGCGTAGCTGTCGACGTCGAGTACGCCAGCGAATATTGCTATCGCTCGACGCACGCCGCCGTGGATCCTATCGTGATGGTGATTACGCAGTCGGGTGAGACGGCGGACACGATTGCGGCGCAGCGCGAGGCCTTGACGCGCGGCGTAAAGACGATTGCGATTTCGAATGTGCCTGACACTACGATTGTGCGCGAGGCTGGCGCGGCGTTGATCTCGGGCGCCGGGCCCGAACTTTCGGTTCCCGCGACCAAGAGTTTTACTACCCAGCTTACAATCCTCTACCTCATGGCGTTGTTTCTGGCGCGACGGCGGGGACGGATGACGTCGGAAGTAACGCGGTCCTACTTGCAACGCCTGGCGCGCCTTCCGGAAGCGATTGAACAAAACCTGCGGGTGTGGGATGGCCTGGCACAGGAATTTGGAGCCCGGCACTTCAAGGCGGAGAAGTTTCTCTATCTTGGCCGCGGCGTGCACTATGCCATCGCGCGCGAGGGCGCGCTGAAGCTGAAGGAAATTTCCTACGCGCACGCCGAAGGCTATCCGGCCGGTGAACTCAAGCACGGGCCCAACGCGCTGGTGGACGAAACGCTTCCGGTCGTCGTGCTGGCGACATGCGACCATAGTGATCCCGATTCCGTGTTGCGCTTTCAGCGAACAGTTGAAGTGATGAAGGAAGTGAAGTCGCGCCGCGGGCCGTTAGTCGCCGTAGCTACCGAAGGCGACAAGGAGGTTGCGGCCATCGCCGAGCAAGTCTTTTATGTGCCTCCAGCTCCCGAACTCCTGTTACCGATTCTGGAGGTTATCCCGCTGCAACTGTTTGCTTACCACGTGGCAGTGAACAAGGGATATGACGTGGATCACCCGCGAAATCTTGTGAAAGCGGTGGTCACGGAGTAATGCGACCGCACGCGCACCACCGCTTTATCGATCGTCATCATGAACCATGGACGCGGAACCACACAATTCCGAACCACCCTCGGCGGCACCGATTCCCGCCGAGACGTTTTACTCTGGCGCCCTTGATCGCATCCGCAACTTCATGCTGGTGCTGGCAGCCGCGTTTTGCGTCGCGGCCTGGTGGAGGTTTGGCTGCTGGACGGCGGCTGGATTCCTGCTCGGCTGCGTAATCGCCTACCTCAATTTCCACTGGCTCAAGAGTGGTGTAAGCGGCTTGGCCGACCGCGCGACCAATAGCGGGAAGCGCCAGTCCGGCGCGGGGATCGTAGCCCGCTTCCTGCTCCGGTATGTTTTGTTGGCGGGCGCTGCGTATGGTATATTAACCAGTTTTCCCGCGAGTCTTCGGGGACTCTTCGTAGGCCTGTTCTTGCCAGTAGGAGCCATCGCCTGCGAAGCCGTCTACGAGCTATACGTTGCGATGGCGGGCGGGGCCTAGCGAAAGGGCTGAGAAAGATCTTGCGATAGCATAAACGAGCTAAAAGCCAAGAGCTAAGAGCCAAAAGCGGTCTATGCCTGAACAACTCTGGTTTACCGAGATCCTGAACCGCCTGTTCGGCGGGCCGGTCACTGCGTTTCTGCGGGCGCTTCACATTGAACCCAAGAACGCCCAATATCCCATCAGCAACTCCTTCGCGATGGAACTGCTTGTATTCTTCTTTTTGCTGGTACTGTTCCTGCTACTTCGGTCGCGCCTTTCGGTGGATTCGCCGGGCGGCCTGCAGCACGCCTTTGAAGCGGTCGAAGGATTCGTGCTGGGCCAGAGCCGCGAAATTATTGGCCATCACAGCGAACCGTACACACCCTTTTTTGCAATCGTGTTCATTTTTATCCTGGTGTGTAATCTCATCGGCCTCATTCCTGGATTCGAATCGCCCACCGGAGTTCCCATCGTTCCGCTGGGTTGCGCGATTGTGGCGTTTCTCTACTATCACTTTCAAGGCTTCAAACACGCCGGTCCAAAATATCTGCTGCATTTCTTCGGACCGCCGATGGAAGGAATGCCACTCATCGCCCGCATTCTACTGGCTATGCTCATGCTGCCGATCGAACTGGTCAGCCATTTCGCACGCCTGCTCTCGCTGACGGTTCGTCTTTGGGCCAACATTTTTGCCGGGGATCTGATCACGTTGGTTTTCTTTTCCATGATCCCGATCGGCGTTCCGATTATCTTCAGCGGCCTGCACATTGTGGTCGCGGTGTTGCAGGCCTATGTGTTTATGCTGCTTGCGATTATTTACGTCTCCGGTGCCGTCGCGGAGGAGCATTAGGAGCAGTTGCCAGTTGCCAGATGTCTGTTGCCAGTGTTCAGAGCGCGGTTGGGTAAGAACTGGGAACTGACAACTGGGAACCAGCAACTGCGCCATCAGCGTGAGGGCGTCTGCAAGGTATGGCGTCAACCACCCACTGGCGGCAATTTCATACGAGGAGAAACACTATGCGTAAATTGAGTTACCTGTTCATGACGCTGTCCGCGCTGTGCTTCGCCATGCCTGCTTTTGCGCAGGGCGGCGGAGCGGGCGAGACTAACTGGATCGCGATCACCGCCGGATTCTCCATGGCGATCGCGTCCGCTGTCTGCGGCCTGGCCCAAGGCAAAGCCGTAGCTTCCGCCACCGAGTCATTGGCCCGCAACCCAGCCGCCCGTCCCGGAATCCAGTTTGCGCTGATTCTGGGTCTGGTGCTGATCGAGTCGCTGGCACTCTACACCCTGGCGATCATTTTCTTGAAGGTGAAGTAGCTCTGGGGCGCGAGGACGACGGCTCGGGCGAGACGCCCTCGCGACAGCCCGCGGGACGCCGGCGCTACAAAATAAAGCCTCTGCCGTAAGCAGAGGCTTTTGTATTTGAGGCTTACAGCTAAAGGCCAAGAGCTAAGAGCTTTCTCTATACCTTCCGGTCTCCGCTCCACTCCTGCCCTTTGTCCTTCGGAACATGATTGAGAGCGTCGACCAGCAGGCGGCGCAGACGATAGCGGCTCTCCAGGTCAGTATTCACGATCTCGAATCCCACTTCATTCACCCGCGCGCGGCGCAGCAGCACGTGAGCACGAATCTTGGAGCGCATACCGAGGGAAATCTCCAGCTCGGCTTCGCTGCCAATACGCAGACTATCTTCCTTGGTGCCCATGCCGCCGCCCAGGCTCAATTCGCGAATCTGAATCTTCGACCGCCCCCATGAACTGCCGATGACTGCGCTCACCGTCTTGGCGAGAATCAGCCGCTCGTAGCGGCGCTGGCGCACCCAAGGACACGCCGGGGCCATATCCAGCGGAGCAATCGCCAACTCCGCCGGCTCCAGCCCGCTATCCGACAAAACCTGCGAGCTGTAGCGGGGATCGGTCTTCGACAAAGCCTGCGCTGCCGCAATCCTGAGCTCGCGATGATGAACCCAACCGAACGTTTTCTTCGCTTCCAGAAGCTCGCGCAGTGTCGCCACCGACTCGCCATCCTTCAACCGGCCCAGCGACTCAATCGCTTTCAGCTGTATGAAAGGCGAGCGGGACGCTGACTCGCCAGGCCGCGCCATGGCAATCAAAGGCGGCGTGGAAGTCATGTCGCCACTCATGCCGATTTCATCGACCGCTTCCGGCAACACCAGTGGATCCAAAACCTCGGCCAGTTCGAGCAAGGTGCGGCCACGGTCCGCCGCGGCTCCGTAGGCAATCTGCCGCACTACAACGTCATGATAGAAACGATTCCATTCCGGCAAGCGCACCGGCAGCAGTTCCAGCAGCGTGCCCACATCGAGGCGGCTGATCAGTCCGACTGCGCTGGAAGCCTGCCGTGGTTGGCCGGTCCGCAGGATCTCCCGCAACTGCGACAGCACCGGCGTTCCCAATTCCTTGACCAGTTCGACCATGTTGTCGCATTCGTCGCGTCGCATGCAGCGGAAGAAGCGGTCCGCCAGATGCTCCGCGCCAGCCTGGCAGGTACGCCGCAATACAGACAGCAGATCCGCTGGAATCGGCGTCTGGCGCAGCGCTTCCTCAATAAACTCGGGCAGGCGGTTTTCCACGCCTACGCGGGGGCGGAGATCGGCCATCAGCACTGGACGCTCTACGCTGACCAGCTCGATTCCCGCGCACACTTCATTCACCGCCGCATAGTTTCTGGCAGAACTTGCTTCCTGGCTCAGACGCACGAAGGCGGCGCTGAACAGGCTCTGCATCTCCGGATCCTTTTCCGCGATCAACTGCTCGCTCAGCTTGCGGATGGCGTGCCCCATGGGCTGACCGCCCAGACGGGCGTACAAATCGGCAAGCTGGCTCAAACCGATGGCCGTTCTCCGCCGGGCCTCTGTTTCTTTTGCGCCCAGGCAGCTGGAATAGTTATTGAGGATCTCGGTCGCACTTTGCTTGTCGTCGCGATCCAGCAGCACTTCCACGAATTGGCGCAGGTTGCGTGGAGGCACGCACGGCGCCTCGTTGGACATCAGCACACTCTTCTTGCCCGACTCCGGCACCTCGGCCCAGAACATGCGGTCCAGGATGTCGGCGTGCGACTCCACCAGAATCCCGGCCTTGCTCATCTTGTCTTCCTGCAATTTCAAGATCGAGCGCAGCGAATCCATCTGACGGCTCATGTGCTCCATCATCTGGTGGACAGCGTTGACCTTGACTTCGCCCTTCTGGTAACGCTCCAGGGCAAAGCGGATGGCCATGTGCTCGGCGGCTTTCATCAGCAACGGCGTATCTTGCTGATCCGTCGTTGCCTTAGCAGCCAGACTTCCGAGCAACTGCTGCAGATTCAAGCGCGTGTTGGGATCAGTTTCGATCAGTTCCTTCTGAATGTCTTCTTCTTTGAGGTTCGGATCCTGCTGCACTTGTCCGAAGCGCGTCAGCAGCCGGATGGCCTGCACCACTTCCTGCTCTTGCAACGGGACCATGCCGCCAGTCCAGGCTGGCGCTACCCCAGTCCCTGTACCAGTGCCAGTACCTGCACCCGCAATTTGGCCGGGCACGGGGTTCGGTACGCTGCCCAGCGGGACCATGGGAACTCCGCCAGCCGTGCCGGCTTGTCCTCCCCCGGCATTTGCACCCTCGGCGGCGGCAATGAGTTGCAGCAATTTTTGGGGATCGTTTAGCCACTGTTTGAATTCGGGTCCAAGCGTCTGGGCTGCGATCTGAGCGGCAATGCTCACATCTCCGGTAAGCGGGTCGGCCGCGACAAACTTCACTTCATTAATTTTGATGGTGCTGTTGTTTTTCCCGGCTCCGAGCGCTTCCTTGATCGCCTTCGAAATGTCCTGCACCTTCGAGCCGGCGACGGTGAAGGCGCGCACCAGCCGGGTGAAGTCTTCAACGGTCACATCTTTGGAGAAGTGCAGGCTAGCCAATCCGGCGGTGTTCAGCAATTGTGCGAAGCTGCGCTCGGAGTTTCCCGTCTCCAGAGGAATGCCGTCCAGCAGAAGCTTGTTGTCGGAAACGCCCAGCAGGAATCCGCTGTCGCCGGTAGTGGGCAGACCCTGCTGCAGTTCGTTCCACGTGATCTCAAACTGGGCCTCGGTGCGTTTGTGGCTGTAGCCGTACATCCGCGCATACTTGATGAGGATGTTCAGACTATGGACAAACGCGCGCGCCGAGGCGAAACGCGCGGCTTGCGATGTGCTGGTGGCAGAGATAACGAGCTCCTCAGAAACGCGAGTTCGAAGCTCAAGGGTAATGCGAAACGGTAAGCTCTAAAACGTTACGGAGGTAATTACCCATATGGCACTCGCCGAACGCTTAAAGTGCCCCGTAGGAGAGAGCTGGATCGCGCGCCCAGGCCAGCCCGCTTGGCGCAGGAGGTAAAAAAGAGCTTCCAGACAGAACTCGGCGACAAGAAGACGCCGGACCCCGTGGGGTCCGGCGTCTTTGCAGCGATCACTTCGGGTCAGGTTAAAAACGGATGAGTCTGAGGCCCAAGGTTAAGACGGTCTTAGCTTATGCGAGCTTCCGCGCCTTTGAGCCAGTTTTGGTTCGCCCATTCGTCTCGGAAGCTTTCTTATGAGTTTTTCCTGCTCTTGCATTACCAACCTCGAGCGAATCAAGATTCTCTACTCCCTGTTCCAGTTCGGGCGCCTCGACCATCTCCCAGTCCCCACCCTCATTCCAAGGACCGCGAGCGTCCGTTTCGCCCTCATCCCCAACTCCTGTCGAATCATTGAAGTACTGATCAACCAGCACTGGCGTCGGAGCAATTTTTCCGATCGAGAAAGGATTCTTGCCCAGGCTTTCCAGAGCTGCAGTGAAGGCTTTCATGTGCGTGATTTCACGGGTCATCAGGAACTGTAGGGCGTCCTTCGACCCGGGATCGTCGCAGAAGTCGATAAGGCGCTCGTAGACGATTTTTGCCCGCGCCTCTGCCGCAATATTGCTGCGCAGGTCGACGTCAAGTTCCCCGGTGATCTTCAGGTAATCGGCGGTCCAGGCATCGCCCATGGAATTGAAAAGGCCGACTCCACCCCCGCCGGCGATCGCAATGAGGGGATCCTGGAGCGCTGCGTCCGCATCGTTTTTCATCGGCTTGAGATGCATGCGGGCCAGAGTACCCACGACCTCGAGATGGCTGAGTTCTTCTGTGCCGATGTCCATGAGCAGGTCCTTCCGTTCCGGATCCTCACAATTCAGGCCCTGAATCGAATACTGCATGGCAGCCGCGAGTTCTCCGTTCGCACCGCCGAACTGTTCCAATAACATATTGCCGAATCGCGGGTCTGGACTGTCTACCTTCACCGTATACATTAGCTTTTTAATATGGTGGTACATATATTTGATCCTTTCGATTTAGTAAGTCCGATTCGCCATTAAGACGTACCTTAAGACTTATTCGCTATACAACCCTTCGGCCATCAGGTGACCTCCGTACGCGGCCAACATAATTCCGTGGCAGAGAAAGATTTCGTAACGGCGAAGGGATTTCACGAACAACGTCGTCGCCGAAGGCTTTTGCTGGCGCTCCTTTCCTGGTACTCGAAGCAGATCGACGTCGGCATCGGCTCATTCGGTAAAATACTGGGGGAGCTATGGCCGTGATCTTTGCGGCTCCGATTTGAAGACCGTCGCCAAAACGACCGGACTGCGCTACTGGATGGCACGCGTGCTCGATGAGTGCGACCATGTGGCCGCCGACTTCAGTTCCGATCCCGTGCATGATTTGCGAGTCACCCTGCGACGCTGCAGATCCCTGGCCGATGGCATGATTGCCATGGACCCCGATCCTGATTGGAAGGCGATGAAGAAGGCCGGGAAGCGGTTGTTCCAGCGTCTGGGGGATTTACGCGACGTTCAGATCATGATGGAGTGGATCGACGAACTCCATCCCGTATCTGGTCCTGGGAAGGAGGCCGATTCGAAAGATGCCGGGCCGGCGCCTCCGCATTCCCAAAACAGCGATACCGACGGCGGAAAGAACGGCGCAGAGCTTGAGGATGGAAATCACGACACCGACCGTCACGAACTCGACTCTCAAGCCGCCGACACTCTGCCCCAGCGCGATCCCGCGGTTCATCTTCTGCTGGAAATCCTGAAGCATCGCGAAGGCGAGCACAAGCGCGAAGCTCGGGTCGCGCTTGAGGAGTTCGACCGCAAGCAATGGCGGCAGTGGAGCAAGACTCTTCCCGTGCGGGCCGGGCGCATCCGTCCCGGCAGTGCGGTCTTCAAACATCTCGCGCTGGAGCGATGGACGGCCGCGCGCGAGTTGCATACTCGCGCGCTGCGCAACCGCTCCCAGGTGGCGTTTCATACCCTGCGCATCGGCATTAAACGCTTCCGCTACATCGTGGAAAATTTTCTCCCCGGCGAGCACAAAGCGTGGAGCAATGACCTGAAGCGTGTGCAGGATTTGCTGGGTGAAGTGCATGATCTCGACGTATTATGGGCGACCGCGCTCGGCTGCCATGTATTTTCTGATTCGCTCGCACGCAAGCGCTGGCACGCCCGCATTCTCGAAGAAAGGACGAAGCGAATCGACGAGTATCGGCAGCGAACCACGGGTCCAGCTTCGCTGTGGGACGTGTGGCGGGCGGGACTGCCGCAGGGCAAGCAGATTCAGCAGATTGCAACCCAACGCATGAAGTTGTGGGCGAAGGCACTCGACCCTGATTTTGCCCATTCCGAGCGCGTCGCCCGCCTGGCGTTGGAACTGTACGACGGCCTCGCGGCGGCCGGTATGCTCGGAGGCTTGAATCGCGGCCTGAATAGCGCGCTCGAGAAGATCTCAGGGCAAAATGGCCACGCCGGAAACGGCGCCATTTCCGAAGCGCGCGCTTCGCTCTACGCGGGGGCGCTGCTGCACGACGTGGGCAAGGCGAAAGGCAATAAGGGACATCACAAAGCCTCGCGAGAGCTCATCAAGAACCATGGCACGCCTTTCGGCTGGAAGGAGGAGACGATGGCGCGAGCTGCGCTCCTGGCCCGCTTTCACGCCGGAGCGCTGCCCACGCGCAACCATAAGGCGCTGCGCGATCTTCTTCCTGACGAGCAGAAGCTCACGATTCAGTTAGCAGCGATCCTGCGACTGGCGAACGCGTTCGATATCGCACACGATGGCCACGTACTCCGCGTTCAAATCGAAAACGAAAAAGCCGCCAAGCGCCGCAGTAACGGATTCCTGCACAAGGCCCCTGCTTTGGGCAAGGACGAAGCCGTGATTCTCACTGCCGAAGGGTTTGCCGATGGAACGCCCACCGCCCAAGCCGTCGCGGCGGAAAGATACTTACTGGAAACCGTCCTGCGAAGGCCGGTGGTGGTGAAAGGCATGAAGATCGGGGTTCGGGCCGCCCGAAACTCTCCAGTCACTAGCCGGCAGGCCGGTCCTCGGGTTACAACGTAGGCGCTTCCCTGATTTACTCGAACCTGATTTACTCGAACATGATTCACTCCCCATATGACTCACGCTCAATTGGTTGAAAAAGCCGTCCGCTGGCTACGCTCCTATCGCTGCGGAGTGGTTCTTTCGGAGCAGGCCTGTGTCAGCGGCGAAATGCCCGACGCTATTGGATGGAAGCGCGCCAACCATTCTGTTCTGGTCGAGTGTAAAGTAACGCGCGGCGATTTTCTGGCCGATCGCGCCAAACCCTTTCGGCTCAAGCCGGAGCAAGGTGTCGGCAGCGAACGCTTTTACCTGACTCCGCCTGGCTTGATAAAGCTGGAAGAGTTGCCAGCCGGCTGGGGATTGCTCGAGCTCGGGCGTGGGCGCATCGAAATGCTGCAAGCCTCGGCGAAGAACTTGCGAACGGCCGCCGGCCTGCGCTACGAGATGAATCTGCTGTTGGCCAGCCTGCGTCGAGTGGAAGTGCGAATCGAGCCGCAGAGCATCACCGACTTTCTCAAGTGGAAGAACCGCATGGCTGAATATAATCGCGGCACTTTGCCCGAAGGGATCTCCGCCACTGAGGAAGAATTGAACTTGTTTCTCGAGCCGGAACTTCCCTGCTAGGACGAAGAGGCGGCGTGCGTGCCGGGCTAAAATATTTCGCCGCGATGCGGCTGGATTTTCGCAGCTTACATCGGATCTCCGGTTACTGAAGCTTCGCGTACTCCGCTTTCGCTTCCTTCAGGATGGGGATCTCAGGATCCGCGTCCTTCCACAGCGTAAGGAAGTCTTTGTAGGCGGCAAGCGCCCGCACCCGCGCCGCATCGGACTCCGCCCCCTGCGAAGCGCCTGCCTGCTGCCGGTTCGCACGAGCTACACCCAGATGTGCCAGAGCTCCCGTCCAGCAATTCCAGACGATTCCGCTGTGGTCAATGATCTTTTGGAATTCCGCTGCCGCCTCGCTGGATTGTCCCGCGCCCAGATATGCCTCGCCGCGAAGGTAAACGTCATAGAGGCAGGAGAGATTGGTGACAAAGGTGACTTGGCCTAACTCATCGCCGGAGGCAGCCTGGAGCGCGTTCAGCGCGGCTGCGGGGTTTTTTCTGTCCAGCGCCAATTGCGCCTGGATTGCTGGCAGCCAGAGCGACTGCATCTGCGTATCCAGGGGATAGCGCGCATTCAGGTCCTTGGCCAGAGCTTCTGCGCGTGCCGTGTCTCCAGCCATGGCGAATGCCAGCGCGGCTTCACTCTCGACACCCTGGCTCGTGGGAGCGAGCTTTAAGCCATCGTCCGCTGCCCGGCGCGCTTCTGCGGGGTTGCCGTATGCGGCTTCGCGCAGAGCACTGTTCTCCTGCCATATCGCCCCGTTCTCCTTGCTATCCGCGCGGATGGCCGAATCTATAGAGCGAATGGCCAATTCGCGTGCCTTGCTTAGGCGCCCGGAATAGGCCTCGGTATCGGAGCCGAGGGAGAGCCCGTAGTTCTCTTCGGGCTTGCCGGCGAACCATTGCTGCTGCTCCGCCATGCCGGAGGAATCCGACATCAGAAATGCAAGAGCGTAGACCGCCTGGCGAGTAATGTAGTCATCCAGCTTTTTGGCCTGAGCCTCGCGAATGGTCTTGCGCGCATCGTCGAAGCGCTGCAAGGCCAGGTAGCTGTTGGCGAGATTGTCGTAGGGCGCCACGTTGTTCGAGTCAAGCTGCAACTCCTGGAGGGTAAGTTCCGCGGACTTCTCATATTGCCCTTGTTCGGCGTAAACGACCCCCAGATCGAGGTAGCCTCGGGACTGTTGGGGGTAGCTCTCAACTTCCTCCTGAAAGGCCTGGGCCGCCTTGCCCAGCTCACCCGTGACGTTGAGATAGTAGTTCGCCGCAAGCGCTAGCTTCTCCCGCTCGCTGGCATGATCGCGCAATTGAAAAGCCTTGGTGAGGTATTCACTGGAACGTCCGATTTCGGACAGACTGAAATAGTCCCCGCCCACGGCCAGGTAGCCCATAGCAAAATTCGGGTCGAGTTGGATGGCGCGCTGGTTGTAAGACAGGGCTGCGCCCGGACCTTGCTCGCGATCGGCTTTCTGCCCCTGGGTGAACGCCTTGAGCGCCTCCAGCGATGAAGTCGTAGCCTGCTCCAGGGGAACATCAAACCTCCGCACCGTCGCCAGCGATTCGCCCAACTGGCTACGCAGCTTGGAGACTGCGCCGCCCAGGGCGTCCAGGACCTTCTCCTTGGCCGGCGCCGTAACTTGCTCCTGCGCCAGTGTCTCTCCATTCTGGCAATTCACTGCCTTCAGCCCCACAACGTACTCGCTCCCGAGGCTGCCAATGGAACCGGCAATGTAGGCCTTGCTGCCCGCACGCTGGCACAGTTCACGCGCCAACTCCGGCGTCAGCCTGGTCCCCGGTGGCCGGGTCATCTGCTGTAGCGTGTTAGCCACTTTATTGTCGGAGAGAACATTCAGGAACGGGGACTGGTTCAGCGCAACGCTAAGCGCGGTTTTGAGTGTGTCGTCGAAAATGGGATCGCCTGTGCTGTTGGCAAAATCGGCGAGCACCACTGTGTCCCTATCGGTGAGGGGTTTGCTGTAACGCGAACGATAGTAGAGGCCACCCGCAACTAACACCGCGACCAATAGCGCAGCACCAGCGTATCGAAACAACTTAGTCCGGCTGGCGGGGATTCGCGCGCGTCCCGTTGAAGAGCCTGCCGCGGAAACATGAGACTCGGTATCCCGCTTCAGGCGCTGCAGGTCCGTCCTCATCTCCGCCGCGCTCTGGTAACGCAGGTTGCGATCTTTCTCCAGAGCCTTGTTGATGATTCTTTCTAAGTCCGGTGGCACGTCCGGATTCAGCCGCACCATGGCGGTAGGCGTCGCATCCAGAATCGCCTTGAAGATCACCGCCGAACTCTCGCCGCGGAACGGCAGCGCACCGGTCGCCATCTCGTAGAGCACGGCGCCGAAGGAAAACAAGTCGCTACGCGCGTCCAGCTCTTTGGCCCGAGCCTGCTCGGGAGACATATACGCCACGGTGCCCAGCGTCGAGCCCGGGCTGGTCAAATGCGAATCTTCCATGGTTACTTCAGACGTGTTGGCCGATGCGACTCGACTCGACGAAGTCGGTGCAGACGACACCTTGGCCAGACCAAAGTCCAGCAGTTTGGCGTGTCCGCGTTTGGTGATGAAGATGTTGGCGGGCTTGATGTCGCGGTGAAGGATGCCTCCGGCATGAGCCGCGTCCAGCGCGTCGGCCAACTCAATCGCCATGCCGAGCAAGACATCGGTATCGATGGGTCTTCCTCCGATACGATGCTTTAGCGTCAGGCCGTCCAAAAACTCCATAACGATAAAAGGCTCACCCTCCTGCTGGCCAATTTCGTAGATGGTGCAGATATTGGGATGGTTCAGCGCGGAAGCTGCCTGTGCCTCGCGCTGAAAACGGGCTAACGCCTGGGGATCTTTGCCGACCGTGTCCGGCAGAAACTTC
>Ga0302324_100013995_pt1 | contig 16220 bp, 13 predicted proteins | sample Palsa_T0_1_FD_201949 | JGI IMG/M metagenome (GOLD analysis project Ga0302324, IMG submission 201949) | Peat permafrost microbial communities from Stordalen Mire near Abisko, Sweden - Palsa_T0_1 | ecosystem: Environmental > Terrestrial > Soil > Palsa > Peat permafrost | place: Sweden: Abisko...
TCTCCAGCTGGACACCAGTTCTGAGCCTTCGGTGAGAGTTCGCGCTCGGCAGGTCGGGAACCTGCCCCACGGGTTTACCAGTTTGTGATTGAGCCGTCCGGGCGGAAATACGTCTGCGCACGGTTCGTGTCGTATTTCGTGACTTCGAGCAGCGGTGTCAGCTTCGTCATATCGAGCTCGACGCCCAAACCAGGCCGGTCGTTCGGATAAAGTTTCCCATCCTTGAAATCCAGACATACCGGCAGATGCGGCAGCACCTTTCCGCCGAAGCCGTACTCCATTAGCAGCGGACCCGAAAAGGTCCCCAACGAATTCACAAGCGCCGCCGTGGCGATGGGTCCCGTGAAGTGCGGCACGATACCAACAAAATGGGTCTCGCAGATCGCCGCAACCTTCATCATTTCGGTGATGCCGCCGACGTTGGGCAGCGTGGCCCGCACATAGTCGATATCGTGATTCTCCACCAGGCGGTTGAAGTCCCAGCGGTTGCCCCATTCTTCGCCCGCCGCGATCGGCACCTTCACCAGCTTCCGCAGCCTGGGAATATCTTCGCCGAACGCCTCGGCGCGCACGGGATCCTCCACAAAAAACGGCGCGAGGCTTTCAATCAGATCGCAGCCGCGAACGGCGTCCGAGAGGTCGAAGCGCTGGTGGAAGTCGATGCAGAAATCGCCGTTCTTCCCCACGCCTTCACGCACCTGCACGCACTGCTCGTAAAGCTCGTTCACTTTCTGATGGGTGTTGAAGGTGGTGTTGGCAGGCGTGTCGGCCGCCCCCATGCGGAAAGCGCGATAACCCGCCGCCAAGGTGGCCGCCGCCCTGTCTTTCAGACTCATGCCCGGCTTGATTCCCGGCACTATGCCGCCGGTGTTGTAGCATTCGCAGTAATTGCGCACGGCGCCGCCCAGGATCTCATGAACCGGGAGCTTCAGAACCTTGCCCTTCAGATCCCAGAGCGCCAGATCGAGCGCGCCCAGCGCATCTACTTTCTCCCGGCCTGGCGGATAGAAGAACGACCGCGACATATCCTGCCACAGACGTTCAATATGCTGCGGGTCCTGCCCGATCAGGCGGCCGGCGCACTGCTTAAGAGTATCGGGAAAACCGCCTTCGCCGACGCCCGTAATCCCGGCGTCGGTTTCGATGGTGACCACCGTATCCGCCTGATTGAAGAGCGGATTCGGGGACGGCGGCGCGAAAGCGCGCACGCGCGTGATTTTCATCTTCGGCAGCGCCGCCTGCATCAACGGAAGATGCGCGAAAGCCGAAATACCCGCCGCCATCGATTGCAGAAATAATCGCCTGTTCATAATGCCTTCTTTCCCGTGAGGTGCCCGTTCCGAATCAGCCCGGAAGACTCGGCGATGGTCACCTGGACGCTGTCGCCATCGAAATGAATGCCGGCCGTGTAGTGGTTGATATTCGAGATGAAATTGAGATCGAGCGCGAAGTCCGTGTCCGATGTCCACTTGCCCGTCGCGCCCGCCAGTAGCTTCAAAGGCCCGTACGGCCCCAGACGGTAAACGCCGTCCAGACCCACCGGAATACTGAGGTCGGTTCCCAGATATTTCAGCTTCAGCAGCGCTTCGCTCTTACCGCTGAACACCAGCGCCAGGCTTTCGATTCGCGACGCGTTGTGCGGAAATTCGTAGACTGCGCCGGAGACGGTTTTTGCCAGCGCGGGGAGGTCCGCAACAGACGCCGGCGCCGGGGCTTTCGCAACCTCAGCCACCCTAGCGAGCAGTTGCTTATCGGCCTCGGCATTAGCAGGCAGCGGCTGGTCCGCTTTGATCGACTTCACAATCGCGGGACGCACTTCGTTCATCGGATAGCCGCCACCCGTGAAGATCACGATCATGTCTTTCTCGGGCCACACGGCGACGGTCTGTCCGCCGCGGCCGTTGCCGCCGAACTCTTCCAGACCATCGGTCTTCGCCAGCCACCAGCCGTAGCCGTAACCTCCGCCATTGGCGCGGCCGGGGTCGGACTGCTTCGTAATCGATTTGTGAACCCAGTCGGCCGACACGATCTGCTTGCCGTCCCACTGGCCATCGTGCAGGTAGAGATAACCGATCTTGCCGAAATCGCGCGGATAAAAATGGCTGTCGCCCCAGCCGTGCGTGCGGCCCTGTTCATCGGGCGGCCAGACCACGTCTTTAATGCCCAGCGGATCGAACAGGTTCTTCTTGCCGAAATCCACCAGGGCCTGATGCGAGGTCGCGGTGACGATGGAAGAGATCAGATGATAACCCGGGCTGCAGTAGCCGAATTTCTCGCCAGGTGCGTATTTCATGGGCAGCGCCAGCGCGAACTTCACCCATTCATTGGTGCGGCGCATGCCGTCGAGTTCCTGCTCGCCAGGTAGGAAACCGCAGTCCAGCCCGGAACGCATGGAGAGCATATCCGCCACGGTGATCTTCTGTTTCTGTTCATCGGGATTGGCCGGGCCCTCGTCCGGGAAAAACGAAAGCAGCTTCTGATCCGTCTTCACCAGACCTTTGTCCACCGCGATACCCATAATCGCCGCCGTGATGCTCTTGGTCACCGACGCCAAATCGTGGGTAGCGGCAGGCGTATAGGGATAGAAGTAGGCGTCCAGCACCACATAGCCGTGCCGGATCACCGTGACGCTGTGCACGTTCAAATGCTTTTGGGCGATGTTATCGACCATAGCGGCCAGAACCGCCGAGTCGACGCCCTGCGCCTCCGGCGTGGATTCACGCCATCCGTGGGTCGGATAATAGGTTGCCGGCGCGGCGGGCGCACCTGTATTCATAAGGCTGCACGCGACAGGCAGCACGATCGCGAGACGTTTCCACATTCGGGACCAAGAATATCACCGCGTCAGATCTTCCGGCCAGTTGTCGATCACCGAATCGCGATTCACCAGCTTGTGCCAGCGGTCATCGAATCGCTGCGCCAGTTCCGGGTGACCCGCGAAGACCTGATCGAGGCCGAGCTGCACGTGCGGTTCGGCGACCTGTTCATCCAAAGATAGTTTGGCGCTGATATCACCCCACCGGTCCGTCAGACCGCCGGTATCGAGAAGCACCACCCGTTCACCAATCACGCCGAAATTCTTCAGATGCGCGTCGACCGAAAAGAGCCCCCGCCGCCAGCCCGTCTGGCGGGTGCGCAGGAAACGATTGAGCCAGAGCTCCACGCTTTCGAAATCGCCCGCATGCGCGAGGGTGGCGATGCGGCGGTCAAGCGTCTCTTCCACGCGCTCCACCGCTTCATCCACCACCAGCCAGCCGGGCCAGCCGCCCACCAGCACCGTGGCAGGCGGAAAGGTGATAGTTTCCGGCATGAGTTGTGTATCGGCAAGATGAGTGCGCGCCAGTTTTTCGCCGCGTCGGTCGCGGGAGCGATACGTTTGCAGCACCTGCGCGATGTGCCGGGAGTACCAGACGCTTTTGGGAACCACGGCAATCATGGCCTGGATCAGGATGCGAAGGAAGCGCAACAAGGTGGACGGCTTGCTGACCAGCTTGCGTCCCCAGTCGAAGGGCAGAATCTGCGCCCGCTTGCGCAGTACCTTCCAAAGGATGATCAGTGCCAGCACTTCGCGGGGCGAGCGCTCGCGGCGAACCACCCAGTGCTCCGAAGCGTACACGACTTTGCCGATACCTTCGCCAAGCCGTTTCAGCCGGTCTCTGGTCAGTTCCTCAGGTGCCTGTGCGATCGCGCGGGGCATTGCCGATTGCCACCTACAACAGTATCGGACAATCTGAGGCGAGTTACCAGAGTCTCGGATGGCCTAAGATGGACCGGCGCTTTCGCCCAATACCGCATACTTTTTGCCCGAAGCTTCCGTGGGGCAGGTTGGTACCGGTTGGTAACCTGCGGGCGGGTTGCTAACCCGCCTGCGCCGGTTAACAACCGGCGCGCAGATTGCCAATCTGCCCTACAAGGTCCAATCCGAAAAGCGTAGCATTTTTCAAAGGTGTTTCGGTGCCCGCACGCGGGCAAGGGCGCTTACACGTTTTCGGGGGTAGACCACCGCTTGCTTACGCGCGCGGCTCGGAAGGCGTTTAGAATCAGAAGCCCGTACTGAGCCGCGACTGCGAAGGAGCGGTAGATTTCGCCTGAATCCGAAATCGTTTAAGCACCCCGCGGGCAAGCCACACTACCGACGCTTCAGCATTTCCAGTTCTTCCAGTGTGCGCGGCCAATCGGATCCCAGCAGCCGCGACAATCCCCGGTCTGCCAGCACCTTACCCCCGGTCTGACAGCGCGCACAATAATTAGTCTCGTTGTCCGCATACCGGATACGCAGAATTTTCTCCCCACAACGCGGACATGGCTGGCCATACTTACCGTGCGCTGCCATATCTTCCCGAAATGCCGTCACTTTTTCGGGAAACGAGTCACCCGGCGCAAGGTGGGCAATCCACAGCGCAAGCGTTTTCTGTGTGGCGGAGTAAAGGCGCGACCACTCCTCCGGTTTGAGTTTCGCGGTCTGGGCGAGCGGCGAAAGCCGCGCCGCGTGAAGAATTTCGTCCGAGAAAGCATTCCCGATCCCGCTGAGCAACCGCGGATCGGTCAAGGCCCGCTTCAATGTGTGATTTTCACGGGTCAGGGCAGCGCGGAAAGCTTCCGCATCGGCGCGCATCACGTCGATCCCTCCGGGGTCCAGCTCGGCCAGGCCTTCCTTGCCGCGCACGATATGCAGCGACGCCCGCCGCTTCGCTCCCGCTTCGGTCAGCGTCAGTAAACCGTTGGGAAAGTCAAAGGCCGCAAGGTTCTGCCGTCCACCGGTCTTAGCACTGGCCGCGCGCCAGTGCAACCGTCCGGCAATCATGAGATGGATCACCAGCCAGAGATCGCCCTCAACCCCGATGGCAATTCGCTTCCCGACGCGTTGCATACCCGTCACGAACTTGCCTTCCACTTCGGCGACGGCCGGCACGACACTCCGCAGCAGGAAAGGCGCGGAGATACGAACGCGCTCGAGACGTTGGCCCATGACCCTGGACTCGAGCGCGGTTATGTAAGAAACGATGTCCGGAAGTTCCGGCACCTAAGTTTGTTCCGGTGCCTACGCGGCGGCGAAACGCGCGCCGACTTCCGCCCAGTTCACAACACTCCACCACGCGCCGATATATTCCGGACGCCGGTTCTGATACTTCAGGTAATAGGCGTGCTCCCAAACGTCGAGCCCCATCACAATTCCCTTCCCTTCCATGATCGGGCTGTCCTGATTGGCCGTTGAAGCAACTTCCAGCTTGCCGCCGCTCTTCAGCAGCCACGCCCAGCCCGACCCGAACCGGGTGGTGGCCGCCGCGTTGAATTTTTCTTTGAACGCGTCGAACGTACCGAACGCGGCGTTGATGGCGTCAGCCAGTTCGCCCGAGGGCGCGGCGCCGCTGTTAGGAGCAAGAATCGTCCAGAACATCGAATGGTTCGCGTGTCCGCCGCCATTGTTGCGCACGGCAGTGCGGATGCTCTCGGGAACGATTGCGCAGTTGTTCGCCAGCAGCTGTTCCAGCGATTTATCGGCGAGGTCGGGCGCGGATTCGAGCGCCTTATTGAGATTCGTCACGTAAGCGTTATGGTGCTTGCCGTGATGGATCTCCATCGTCAGCTTATCGATATAAGGCTCCAGTGCGTCGGGAGCGTAGGGCAACGGGGGTAGCGTAAAAGCCATAATTTTTCTCCTGGGAAAAGCTTGTTGATGAATGCGAACTGAAATTCGATGCTATCGTTTTTCGAACGCGTCCGCGAGCCGGAACATCTTCAGCTCGTCGAAATGTTTACAAAGAATCTGTAGTCCCACTGGCAACCCTTCGCCCGTTGTGCCGCAAGGCACACTCATACAGGGAATACCAGCCAGGCTACCCGTAATTGTATAGATATCGGACAAATACATTGCAACAGGATCGTTTACTTTTTCTCCAATGCGGAAAGCGGGATAAGGCGAAACCGGGGCAACGATCGCATCCACCTGCTCAAAGGCTTTCGCAAAATCGCGCGCAATGAGTGCCCGCACTTTCTGCGCCTTCAGATAATAAGCATCGTAATAACCATGGCTCAGCACATAGGTGCCCAGCATAATCCGGCGTTTGACCTCCGCGCCGAAACCCTCGCCGCGCGTGTTCCGGTACATCGCGCTCAGCGTGTCCGATTTCGCCGATCTTGAGGTGTAGCGAACCCCGTCGAATCGCGCCAGGTTCGAACTCGCTTCGGCCGTGCAGATCACGTAGTAAGCCGCAATCGCGTAATCGGTGGAAGGCAGGCTCACGTCGCGCACGTCGCAGCCCATGCCGCGCAGACTGTCGATCGCTTCGTTGACGCGGTCGGCCGTATCGCCCGATGCGTGCTTCATGTATTCCACGGGCACGCCGATCTTCACGCCGTGCGCATTGCCGTCGAGATGCGCCGCGTAGTTCGGAACCGGAGCGTCCGCGGATGTGGAATCCTGCGGATCTCTGCCCGCGATCGCTTCGAGCAAAGTAGCCGCGTCGCGGACGGTGCGCCCGAACGGGCCGATGTGATCGAGCGAACTCGCAAAAGCCACCAGCCCGTAGCGCGAGACACGGCCGTAAGTCGGAGTAACGCCCACCACGCCGCAGAACGAAGCCGGCTGCCGCACTGAGCCGCCGGTATCGGAGCCGAGCGAAACTACCGCCGTACCCTGCGCTACCACCGCCGCCGAGCCGCCACTCGATCCGCCCGGCACGCGGTCCGGGGCCACCGGATTCCGTACCGGACCGTAGGCGCTGTTTTCATTGGAAGACCCCATCGCGAACTCATCGCAATTGGTCTTGCCGATGACAATTCCACCCGCCGCTTCAATGCGCTCCACGGCCGTCGCATCGTAAGGCGGGACGTAGTTTTGGAGAATTTTAGAACCGCAGGTGGTCGGCACGCCCTTCGTGACGATCACGTCTTTTACCGCCACGGGCACGCCTGCCAGCAGTCCGGGGATGTGACCGGCGGCGATCCGGCCGTCCACCTTTTCAGCCGCGGCGAGAGCGCGCTCCGGCGAGAAACGCAGATAAGCGTTGGTGGCCAGGTTTTCGCGCTCCGCGTAAGCCAGCGCCTCGCGAGTCAGTTCCACGGCGCTGAATTCTTTGGCCAGCAGCCCGGCACGAATCGATGCGATGCTATGTTGCGTCATCCTAAACAACTGCCTGCCGAAGGAAGATCGTGGCGCACGCACTTTTGCGTGCCGCGTCGGCACTCCTGCCGACGCCCGGCGTCATGAGGCAAAGACCGGTGTCGAGAAAGTCTCGACACGGCACGCTGAGAGCGTGCGCCACGACTGAGCCACCAGCGCTTCATCGCTCAATCACCTTCGGCACTTTAAAAAATCCGCCGCTGGTCACGGGAGCATTCGCAACGGCCAGTTCACTTCCCAGCGGTGCGCGCTCCACGTCCGGACGTAACGTCGCGGTTTCATCGGTTTCAAACAATACCTGCGCCATGGGAGCGACGCCTTCGGTATCGATTTCGGCCAGACGATCCATCTGCTCAAGGATGCCGCCCAGATCGTTTACCATGCGCCCGATTTCCTCTTCGGTGAGACTCAGGTTCGCGAGGTTCGCGACGTAGCGGACTTCCTTTTCGGTCAGGTGCAAATCCGATTGTCCTACGCGGTCTTTACCAGACCGCTTTCACGGTCTCGCGCACGGCGATAATTGCGCCGCAGACCGGGGTCTTCGATGCCGATGGCATCGTCCAGCAGATCGGCGGCAGCGCCCGGAATCGGCGCCGCACGCTGAGGCTCACGCCGAAGCGGCATAACGCGAAACTCCAGATCGCCCACGATCTCCGGCCCCAGGCATCTCTCCAGATTCTTTAGAATCTGATAGCGCAGGCTCCAAAGGTTGTTCCGCCAGATTTCGTCCTCTACCTCGACCACCAGGCGGTCGCGCACCAGTTTGACGGCATTGGTGCGGGCGGCAAGCCGTTTCCCGACGGCCTTTTTCCACGCTTTGCAGGCGATGGTTTCGCGGCTGATCAGACTCTCAACGCTGTCTTTGCTCAGGCCACCCTGTTGCAGAAGTGAGCGGGCTAGGATCTGGCTGGCCTGATTCATTGAGACGGTTCCGATCATACCAGAAGAAAATAATTTCTCCCCATCCCGTAAACAGGCTATGCGCAGTGCTACACTCGTACGAATCTTGACGAAGCTTGTCTCGGTATTGCTGTTCATTGCCGCCCTTGCAGGCGCGCCTCGCTCTGCCCCCAATATTGACGATTCCCTAAGCTTCGCCGTACCTTCCAACCCGCAGATTTCCCCCGACGGTTCCCAGGTGGTTTATCAGGTTAGCCGGACCAACTGGAAGCAGAATACCTTCGAGGCCGATCTCTGGATCGCCGATATCGCATCGCCCCACCAACTCCGCAAGCTCGACGCCAGCCCGGGATGGAGCGGCGAGCCTCGCTGGTCGCCCGATGGCCAAACCGTCGCGTTTGTCAGCGACCGCAGCGGCAGGCGCGAACTGTTTGTCATCCCGGCGCGTGGCGGGGAAGCCCGCAAACTGACCAGCGTCGAATCGGGTATCGGCGAGTTCCGCTGGGCCCCCGACAGTGCGTCCCTCGCCTTCACCGCCGACACGGATCCGGATCGAAATACGGAGCGCGCGCGGCGTTACGGAGACTTTGAAATCGTGAAAGAGGATCCGGCCGGGATTGCAGGTCTGTGGCGCGTCCGCCTCTCTGCCTTGAACGATGCGCCACTTGAGAAACCCGCAGCCTTGCTGGTAGATGGGAAGTACGCCGTCGCTACGTTTGCGTGGTCGCCGGACGGAACCCGCATCGCGTTTCAGGCGGATGGCGTGTACCTGCTGGACGTGGCTTCTCATTCCGTGAAAGCGGTTGCGTCCGGAACGGGGCCGTATCGGAATCCGGTGTGGTCGCCGGACGGCAACAGCATCGCCTTTGAGACGGCCGGCGGTGACCCCGGATTTTACTACGCGAACTGGTTCGTCGCGAGGGTTCCGGCCTCCGGCGGTGCGGTGGAACCGCTCACGAAAGCTTTCGACGAAAACGTGGATCTGGTGGCGTGGACTCCGGCGGGAGTTCTCTTCGGCGCCCTGCAGCGCACGGCGTCGCACCTGTTCGCGGTCGACCCGGCATCGCACCGAATCCGACAGGTTACCCAAGCCTTCGATAAGTTCGGCGACGCAATCGATCAGCAGTTTTCCGTAACGCCCGACGGATCGCAATTCGCCTTCGTGCGCGGCGATGGGGTCACTTTACCCGAAATCTTCGCCGCAACCGCAGACGGGCCGGCCACACGCCTGACCGACGGAACCACGGACGCCGCTTCCTTTCAGTTCGCGCGCCGCGAACTGGTCCGATGGAAAAGCACCGACGGCACGGAGATCGAGGGTATTCTCTACAAACCGGTCGATTTCAATCCCGCAAAGAAATACGCCCTGCTGGTCGCGATTCACGGTGGCCCCGCGGCCCTCGACCAACCCACCCTCCGGCCCGACCGCTATTACCCGATCGAGCAGTTTGTCGCGCGCGGTGCGCTTGTGCTGCGCCCCAATTACCGGGGCTCAGCCGGTTATGGCGCCAAATTCCGCGCGCTCCCCGTGCGCAATCTGGGAACTGGCGACACAGCCGACGTCGTCTCCGGCGTGGACTATCTCATCGGAAAAGGCTTCATCGACCCGGACCGCGTGGGCGCGATGGGCTGGAGCGAAGGCGGCTACATCTCCGCGTTTCTGGCCACTACCTCGAACCGCTTTGCCGCCGTGTCGGTAGGCGCGGGCGTTTCCGACTGGACCGCCTACTACGTAAACACCGATATCGCGCCGTTCACTCGCCAATACCTGAAAGCGACGCCGTGGTCGGAACCGGAAGTTTACCGGACGGCATCGCCGGTCACTTACGTGAATAAGGCGAACACTCCGGTTTTGATTCAGCACGGAGAAGAAGATCGCCGCGTGCCGGTCAGCAACGCCTACGAGCTTCGGCAGGCGCTGGAAGACCGTAAGGTTCCGGTTCGCATGATCGTCTACAAAGGCATGGGTCATTCTATCGATCGCCCGAAGCAGCAACGCGCCGTCATGGAACAGAACCTGGATTGGTTCGATCAGTGGATCTTCGGCGGGAACAGCAAACCCGCGGCCCCTCTGAGCATCACGCAATCAAGCACAACCAAAGCTGCCGGCGATTCGCAATAGCGCACGCGGGGCCAAGCCTTCTGGCTTGTCTACCGATAAAAACCGGGAGGCAGAAACGGAAATACGTAGGCTCCGGACGGATCGGTGATTAGGGTCCGGAGCGATCCGTCATCGGATGTGAGGTTGAGCGTAGCTCCGGCCACAGCAGCGCTGGAAGGGTCCGTGACAGTTCCGGATTCTGTCCTGAGGTGTTACTTTGGGCCATCAGGGAAGATAAGATGACGAACACCCTGTGACGCCAGTAAGCAGGAGCCTACTCATCAAGAGTGCCAGGAATCAGCTAAGTGTACCCTACCAAGCCGCGGCGAGTCCGGAAGCTGCCCCAGGGGCCGCCGGTAATTTCCAGCAGGCAGAGAAATGCAGGCGAAAACGCCTACTCCACAACCAAGAATCAATAGTTTACAAGCCAGTGGAGTAGGCCTTTGGCCTGCCAAGTTAGTTTTCCGCAGCCTGTTAGATCGACTCTATGTAGTCGAAGCTCTTTTTGAGACTGTCGAGCGGGTCGCCCGGCGTCTGGTCCTGCTCGACGAAGTAGTGTTTCACGCCCGCGGCGGGCGCGGCCTTCAGAATGGCCGGGAAATCCAGAACGCCGCTGCCGACTTCTTTAAACGCAGTCTTGGGCACGCTTTCCGAATACTGGACGGGCGTGCCTTTTTCTTTGTCTTTCAGGTGCAGAAGCTGCACGCGGCCTTTCCAGAGTTTCAGCATTTCGATGGGGTCGTTGCCCGCGACGCTGACCCAGAACACATCCATCTCGAGCGCGACAAGCTTCTTATCGAGACGCTCGTGGAAGATATCGATGGGACGTTCGCCCGGCTTGCCGCCAAATTCGAAGGCGTGATTATGATAAGCGAACTGCAGCCCGGCCTTATGGCATTGCTCGCCGACGCGGTTCATGTTGTCGGCAGTTTTTTTGTAGAAATCCAGATCGCCGCGGGCCTGCGGCTGAATGTAAGCCATCGTGAAGTACTGAACGCCGATTTTCCTGACGCTCTCGATGGCCTCTTCGAGAGGAACCTCTTTCAGCTTGTACTTTTCCCAATCGCCGGTGATGAGGGGCGTTTCCACATGGCAGGAGACCGGCGCCATGCCCAGTTCTTTGATTCGAGGAGCGGCTGCGATAAGGCCTTCGCGGCCCTGGCCCTCGATTTCTTTGTAGCCGATATCGGCAATGGTCTTGAGGACGTGCTCGGAATCCTTCGGCAGCACGGTGCGCACGGTGTAGAGCTGGACGCCGACGGTGCGTCCGCCTTTTGCAAGAAGCAGCGGGGCGGCCGCGAGGGAGGCGGCGGAGGCGAGCCATTGGCGGCGTGAGAGTCTGGAGGTCTGGAACATGCGTTTCCAGTCTATAACGAGAGTTGGTGCTCGTGGAGCATTGAGATTGGTATATCCTCAAAGAGGGCGATGACTGCACCAGCATATCTTCCGGAACTCATTGACCTGCTGCCCGGGCCCGGCGAGTGGACGGAGGCCGACTATTATCCGTTTTCCGAACGCGGCCGCCCGGTGGAACTTTCGGACGGAAACCTGGAGATAGTCGAACTGCCAACTTACGCCCATCAGCGAATCTTGCTGCGCCTATCGGTCGCTCTCCACACCTTCGTGACAGCCAGAAATCTGGGAGAGGTGTGCTTCGCGCCCTTGCCGGTAAAGCTTTGGAGCGGAAAGATCCGCGAACCGGACCTCATGTTCATGTCGACGGCGCATGCCTCCAGGATGGGCGAATACTGGGGTGTGCCGGATCTGGCCGTAGAGGTCATCTCGCTGGGAAGCGTCTACAAAGACCGGGAAGTCAAACGCAAGGAATACGCGAAAGCGGGAGTGGCCGAGTACTGGATCATCGACCCGGAGGCGCGAACGGTGGATATCTACGAAGTGGGGAAACACTTCACCGGGACGGATGTGCTGACCTCAGAGTTGTTCGAGGGTTTCTCCATGCCCCTGGCCGAGCTGTTCGCGGAAAAATAACTGACTCTCAAAGAAGGCGATGACCTCACCAGCATATCTTCCGGAACTCATTGACCTGCTGCCCGCGCCCGGCGAGTGGACGGAAGCCGATTACTATCCCTTTTCCGAACGCGGCCGTCTGGTGGAACTTTCGGACGGAAACCTGGAGATAATCGACCTGCCAACTGACTTTCACCAGCTAATTTTGTTGCGATTGTCATCTGCCCTTCACGTCTTCGTGACGGCCAGAAAACTTGGGCACGTGCGCTTCGCGCCCTTGCCTGTGCGTCTTTGGAGCGGGAAGATCCGCGAAGCGGACCTCATGTTCATGTCCAGCGCGCACGCATCGAGGATCGGCGTGTATTGGGGTGTGCCGGATCTGGCCGTGGAGATTCTCTCGCCGGGAACCGCGTACAAAGACCGCGAAGTCAAACGCAAAGAATACGCGAAAGCGGGAGTCGCCGAGTACTGGATCATCGACCCGGAGGCGCGAACGGTGGATATCTACGAGGCGGGCAAACACTTCACCGGCAAGGATGTGCTGACCTCAGAGTTGTTGGAGGATTTCTCCATGCCTCTGGCCGAGTTGTTCACCCAGGAATAACCCCGGCTCACGCCATCTTCATTACCAGCAACGTCATATCGTCATACTGCTTGGCGCTGCCCGTGAACGCGTCCGCCGCCCGGAAAATCGCCTGGATCATGTCCTTCGCCGGCATCTGCCTGCACTGTTGCGCGGCGGGGATGAACCGCTCTTCCTCCCACTCTTCTTCCCGCTCATTCAGCGCCTCACTGATGCCGTCCGTAAATGCGACGAAAATATCTCCGGGCTTCATGCAGCATTCGGACTGTCCGTAGCGCGCGCCCGCCAGCAGACCGACCACCGGACCGTCCGCTTCCAGCCGCACCACTTCGTCGCCACGCAGAATCAGCGGCGGATTATGGCCCGCGTTGACAAACGAAAATTTCCGCGTGATCGCGTCGTACTCCCCATAGAAAAACGTCGCGTAGCGATTGCTGGTGGAGGCCTCATAGACCAGTTTATTCACGTTGTGCATCAGCGACGCGAGATCGTGTACGCCGGCCGCCGCCTGACCGCGCAGCGACGCCTGCAGGCTCGCCATCAGTAAAGCCGCCGCGATGCCTTTGCCCGACACGTCGCCGATGGCGATCCCGAGCCTGCCGTCATCAAGGAGCAGAAAATCGTAGTAATCGCCGCCGACCCCGCGCGCCGGACGGCAGTAACCCGCGCAGTCGAGGCCCGGAATCGCGGGATAGGTCTGGGGAAACAACCGCTCCTGCACTTCTCGCGCAATCTCCAGTTCGCGATTGGCGATCTCGCGCGCCGCGGCTTCGGCGGCCAGCGACGTTACCAGACGACTGTTTTCCACCGCCAGTCCCATTTGCGATGCGATGGCCTGCAGCAGCCGAATATCGGTCTCCGTGTAAGGCGCTGCCGAGAGCTTCGGACCCAGGCTCACGATGCCCGTCAGGTTTTCGTTGGCTGTCAACGGCAGCAGAAGCTGGGTCCGCATGTAATCCAGGGTCTGCAGTTCCTCGGCAGTAAGCGAACGGAGCCAGAGCGGGGGTTTGTCGAAGTAAATCTCCACCGCTGCGCCGCGGTCGCGCAGGGTTTTCGCAATATTGCCATCGACTGCGATATTCATCGGCTGACCGGGCCGCGTGGAATAGCGCGCGACAAAGTTGTTGCCGTCCCGCAGCAGAATCACGATGTCGGGCGTATGCAGGGTGTTCGAAACGCGGGCCGCGACGGTTTCGAGCAGAGGCTGAATCTGGACGTAGCGCCCGACCTGACTGGCCAGATCGGTGAGCACCTTCTCGGCATCGTACGATTCCCGGAAGAAGCGGCGGTCGACCCACTGCGACGCCCTGTTTGCCGTCCGCTTACGCAGCACCAGAAGACCGACCCCGACGCTGGTCAGTTCGATTGGCTGCATCGGTCCGCTTTTTCCGCTCCATTTGGCGGTGGTGAAAAGATAAACGGCCAGCGCGATCAGCAAGGCGCGTGCCACCCAGAGTCCGCCTTTGACCAGACCGTACTGCAGGCTCTGCCGGATCACAAAACGGAGATCCATGGCGCGCTCCACCACAATCACGTAAGCGAGCGTCAGCGGGAACAAAGTCAGGAACAGCAGCGTGATGACCACCAGGGCCGCCGGAACATCGTGGAAGAGATCGTAGCCACGGGCCAGCGAGTAAACCGCGATCAGAAAGATGGGCGTAAGGCTGACGAATGAACCCCACACCAGAATGCGGAGCCTGCGCCTCGAATCGGCGGAAGGGTCCATCCTGGCTTTCATCCCGATATTGGCGAAATAGGTTCCGATAGCCAGCATGCCGAAGATGGTCTGCACAAAATACAGCTTGACGAACAACGGCCGGAAAGGAAGCGACGCGTCAATGTCATAGGTCCAGGTCAAAAGGATCGCGATGAACGAGAGATCCGCGACAAGGCACGGAATCAGCACCAGGTATTTCGCCGACGGCCACTTGCGGTCAAACGCTGAGCGATCCGGGAAATAGATGCCGAAGAGCATCATAAAAAAAGGCCAGAGATCCCCCCATAGACCATGCCAGAAATCGGCGAATCCGCTGTCCAGACCGAAGTCCCCGCTGGTCATTTCGGTGAAGGTGATCATAAGAAAGAGAAGTATCCAGGCATTCCGGTCAAAAGGACGAACGGCTGCAGCGAACGCGCCCAGGAACAGCGCAACCAAAGGGACCAGAATATCGCCACCCAAATCGACAGCAATCTTTCCAAAGCTGTCGAACTTCGACGCCATGCTCGGAATCGTGATTTCCTTTTCGAAAGCCGAGCCGTCCGGCCGGCTCAGCGTCAGGCGGATCTTATCGCCGGGATGCCGGCTGTAAACAGCCTCGTCGAACTGCCGGCCGTAAGAAAACGGCTTGCCTTCGATCGCCAGAATCTGGTCGCCATTCAGATCGTTGCCCGCGATGGTCCGGGTGGCGGCCTTGATCGGCACGGAAGAATCGGGTGCGGCGGCGGGGTTCCTGAGGACGGTCAGCATCGTCCAGGCTCCCGACCCGCGCACCCAGCAGGCGCAGACCATCAGAATGGCCAGAACGGCATAGCGAGCAACGGCACGAGGCATAGAACGCGATAAGTCATCATACTTCGGGCAAACGTTATATTGGGACTTCCCCTATGCCATTCGCGTCGATCCCCGAAGCTATCGAAGAAACGCGCGCCGGACGCATGCTCGTCGTGGTGGACGATGAAGATCGCGAGAACGAAGGCGACCTGACCGTTGCGGCGGAGAAGATCACGCCCGACATCATCAACTTCATGGCCACGCATGGCCGCGGTCTGATTTGCCTCACGCTGACGGCCGAGCGATGCGATGCCCTGAGGCTACCCTTGATGTCGCCACATAACACCTCGAATTTCGGGACGGCCTTTTGCGAATCGATCGACGCGACGGAGGGAGTCACTACGGGCATCTCCGCGATGGACCGGACGCTGACCATCCTTGCCGCGATAAATCCGGACACCAAGCCCGGCGATCTGGCGCGGCCCGGCCACATTTTTCCGCTGCGGGCGCGCGAGGGTGGCGTGCTGGTGCGCGCGGGGCAAACGGAAGCGTCCGTCGATCTGTCGCGGCTGGCGGGGCTGCACCCTTCCGGCGTGATCTGCGAAATCATGAACGAGGACGGCACCATGGCGCGCGTGCCGCAGCTGCGCGAATTCTGCGCGCGGCATAACCTCAAAATGATTTCAGTGGCGGATCTGATCCGCTACCGCCTGGCGCATGAGCGCTGCGTGCATCGGCGCGCCGAGGGGACTATCCGCACGGCGCACGGGGAATTCCGCACCATACTTTATACCAGCGATCTGAATCCCGATTCGCATCTGGCCCTGGTGCTGGGCGATGTGAGCGGGAAAGAGAACGTGCTGGTCCGGATGCATTCGCATTGCGCCTACGGGAACTTGTTCGGGTCGACGCAGTGCGATTGCCGGAACCTCGTGGAAGAGTCGCTGAGGCAGATCGCGGAAACGGGTTCCGGCGCGCTGGTTTACCTGCATCAGACAGGACTGGGACTGCGCGCCGAAAGCGGTTTGATTTTCGGCCATGACCGGCAAATTTC
>Ga0302324_100013996_pt1 | contig 16218 bp, 12 predicted proteins | sample Palsa_T0_1_FD_201949 | JGI IMG/M metagenome (GOLD analysis project Ga0302324, IMG submission 201949) | Peat permafrost microbial communities from Stordalen Mire near Abisko, Sweden - Palsa_T0_1 | ecosystem: Environmental > Terrestrial > Soil > Palsa > Peat permafrost | place: Sweden: Abisko...
CCGATCAAGGCGCTGGTGTCGGAGAAGTTCTTCGCGCTGTGCGAGGAGTTCGGCCCGGCGCTCGTCGGCATGATGACCGGCGACGCCAGCGTCAACGCCGGCGCCCCGATCATCTGCTGCACGGCGGAGATCCTGGCCAACCTGGCGCTGCGGGACGGCGCGCAGGCCGACGTCGGGCAGGTCGTCATGGACGAGTTCCATTTCTACGCCGACCCGGACCGCGGCTGGGCCTGGCAGGTGCCGCTGATCGAGCTGCCGCGCGCGCAGTTCGTGCTGATGTCAGCGACGCTGGGCGACGTCACCCGCTTCGAGCGCGACCTCGTCCGGCGAACCGGCCGGCCGACGGCCGTGGTCCGCTCGACCGAGCGCCCGGTGCCGCTGTTCTTCCGCTACGCGACCACGCCACTGCACGAGACCCTGGAGCAACTGCTCGCCGCGCACGAGGCGCCGGTGTACGTGGTGCACTTCACCCAGGCGGCCGCCATCGAGCAGGCGCAGGCGCTGATGAGCGTGAACGTCTGCACCCGGGCGGAGAAGGATGCCATCGCCGAGCTGATCGGCGGCTTCCGGTTCACCGCCGGCTTCGGCAGAACCCTCTCGCGGCTGGTCCGGCACGGCATCGGCGTTCATCATGCCGGGATGCTGCCCAAGTACCGGCGGCTCGTGGAGACCCTCGCCCAGGCCGGCCTGCTGAAGGTCATCTGCGGCACGGACACGCTCGGGGTGGGGATCAACATCCCGATCCGCACGGTGGTGTTCACCGCGCTGTCCAAGTACGACGGGACCACGACCCGCCTGCTGCAGGCGCGGGAGTTCCACCAGATCGCCGGCCGCGCGGGCCGCGCCGGGCACGACGTGGCGGGCACCGTGGTGGTGCAGGCGCCCGAGCATGTCGTGGACACCGAGCGGGCGCTGGCCAAGGCCGGCGACGATCCGAAGAAGCGGCGCAAGGTCGTGCGCAGGAAGCCGCCGCCCGGCTTCGTCTCCTGGGGCAAGCCCACCTTCGAGCGCCTGGTGGCCGCCGAGCCCGAGCCGCTGAGGTCCAGCTTCGCCGTCAGCCACGCGATGCTGCTCAACGTGATCGGGCGGCCGGGCGACGCGTTCGCCTCGATGCGCCACCTGCTGACCGACAACGACGAGGACGAGGCCGCGCGCTACCGGCACATCCGGCGGGCCTTCGCCATCTACCGCGCGCTGCTGGCCGGCGGCGTGATCGAGCGCCTCGACGAGCCCGACGCCGACGGCCGCCGCTGGCGGCTGACCGTGGACCTGCAGTTCGACTTCGCGCTAAACCAGCCGCTGTCGCCGCTCGCGCTGGCCGCCATCGAGCTGCTGGACCGCGACTCGCCGGACTACCCGCTGGACGTGCTCTCGGCGATCGAGTCCACCCTGGACAACCCGCGCCAGGTGCTGGCCGCCCAGCTGTTCAAGGCCCGCGGCGAGGCCGTCGAGCAGATGAAGGCCGACGGCATCCAGTACGAGGAACGGATGGACCTGCTCGGCTCGGTCACCTACCCGCGTCCGCTGGAGGATCTGCTCGGCGCCGCGTACGCCATCTACTCCCGCGGCCACCCGTGGGTTGCCGACCATGAGCTGGCGCCCAAGTCCGTGGCCAGGGACATGTACGAGCGGGCGATGACGTTCGTGGAGTACGTCGGGTACTACGGGCTCGCCCGCTCCGAAGGGCTGGTGCTGCGCTACCTGGCCGACGCGTACAAGGCGCTGCGGCAGACCGTGCCGGAGGAGGCCAGGACCGAGGAGCTCGCCGACCTGATCGAGTGGCTCGGCGAGCTCGTCCGGCAGGTCGACTCCAGCCTCATCGACGAGTGGGAGCGGCTGCGCGACCCGGCCGCGGCGAAGGACGCCCCGCTCGACGACCGGCCGCCCGCCGTGACCGGCAACCCGAGGGCGTTCCGCGTGCTGGTGCGCAACGCCATGTTCCGCCGGGTCGAGCTGGCCGCGCTGCGCCGCTACGACGAGCTGGGCGCGCTGGACGCCGAGGCCGGCTGGGACGCCGATGCCTGGGCCGAGGCGGTGGAGCCGTACTTCGACGAGCACGACGAGATCGGCACGGGACCGGCCGCGCGCGGGCCGGGGCTGCTGATCATCGACGCGCAGGGCGATCACTGGACGGTGCGGCAGATCTTCGACGACCCGGCGGGCGATCACGACTGGGGCTTCACCGCGCGGGTCGACCTGGCCGCCTCCGACGAGGCCGGCGTGGCCGTGCTGGAACTGACCGACGCCGGTCAGCTGTAAGGAAGGAAGCAGATTCCGGCCAGGTTGCGCACGTGCCCGCAGGTGTTGACGCCGAAGGCGTTGTCACTGGCGATCCACAGCCCGGCGCTGGTGATCAGCATGTCGTCGGCGCCGTACCCGCGGCCCCTGGTGGGGTTCAGCACGACGGTCGCGCCGTTGGCCGGCGACAGCCCGACCATCCCCGGCGCGTCGATCGCGCCGGGTCCCGGGTAGTTGCAGCCATGCGGGTTATCGATCCACCGCTCGTGGCCGCCGAAGTAAGCCGTGTCCTGGTCGGCGGCGGTGGAATACAGCGAGTCGCACCCGGTGTAGTCGACCCACAGGTGGCTCACCGGTGCCTGGTCGGCGGGGAACGCGGCCGCCGCGTCGCACAGCCCGGTGTCCGGGCCGCCCGGGCCCTGGAAGCCGGTGGTCGCCAGGTAGACGACGGAATCGTCCGGTGACCAGGACGCGGCCCGGACGTAGAAAGCCTCGTCGCGGGCGCACGGCTGGCTGAACTCCGGCGACGTCCACGGGGTCACGGTCGCGCTCGCGCCGCTCAGGTCCAGCATGAACACCTGCTGGCGCGGCAGGCCGCCGACCGAGGTAAAGGTCCCCTCGACCAGGTCAAGGCCGCCGCCGTGGCTCAGCTGCTGGTTGTAGACCTTGGTGTTCGCGCCGTTGCCGTAGTTGCCGGAGATGCCCAGGTGCAGGAAGCCGTCGTCCTTGCCCGTGGTCAAGTTCAGGCTCGCGAAGTACCGGTCGCTGCCGCCGTTGACCGACCTGAAGTAGCCGCCGGCCAGCAGGTGACCGCCGGTCACCAGCAGCGTCTGGACCTGGCCGTTGGCGCTGTGGCCGAAGGCCGTGTCGACCGCGCCGGTGGACGCGTTCACCTCGACGATGTCCTTGGCGCTGGTGCCGTTCACCGAGCTGAAGTCGCCGCCCAGGTACGCATCCTGGCAGCCGGCGCCGCTGAACGCCACGGAGTTGACCGTGCCGCTGACGTCCGGGGCCCACGACGTCACCGTGTACGGCGCGGTCGCGCTGAAGCTGAACGCGTCGTGCCGGGTGATACTCACGCCGGACTGCATGATCGTGGTGAAATCGCCGACCGCGTACATGATCCCGCCGCACTCCGTCAGCTGCCGGATCTGCTCGGCCGGGCCAGCATCCGGCAACGCCGGCGTCCCGGTTGCCGGATGCGGCGACACCGGGCCGGGCGGGACGGCGGCGAGCGCACGGGCCGCCGGGCCGAATGCGGGCGCCACCAGGACGATCGAGGCCAGCGCCAGCACGGCGGCGATCACGCCGACCCGCGACCGCGCACAATTATAACTTTCTGTATCCGATAAGTCACTCGTCATGCGGGCCATCATAGAGACACATAACAGAAAGTATCAAGATAATGGCTTAGAGTCGCGAACTCGATCACTTCCTGTCGGCGCCTCAGGACGACATGACCGGATGAACGCGACCGGAGGGCCGGCCGCCAGTACATTCGGCCCATCCCCGAATCACCGAGGAGAGCCATGGCCGTGCCGATCGCCGCCCGCGACGTTGCCGCGGGCGTCGGCGCGCTGCTCGTGGTCACGGCGGCCATCAGCGAGATCGGCACCCTCATCGTGCCGAGGCCGGTCAGCGGCTTGCTGACCAAGATGGTCGACCGGCTGGTGAACGGCGTGTACCGGATGGCCACCGCCGGTGTCGCCGACTACAAGCGGCGCGACCGGGTGCTGGCCACCCAGGCGGCGACGATCCTGCTCGCCCAGCTCGCCGCCTGGCTGATGATCTTCTTCGTCGGCTACTCGCTGCTGCTGTGGCCGTTCGTCACCGACATCACCGTCGCGTTCACCACGGCAGGCCCGGCGCTGTGGGAGATCGGCTCCTCCCACGTGCAGGGCGCGGCTGAGCACGCGATCCAGGACGTCGCCTCGCTCAGCGGGATCATCACGGTCACCCTGCAGATCGCCTACCTGCCGACGCTGTACTCGGCGTTCAACCGCAGGGAGAACGAGGTCGCCCTGCTGAACGCCCGGGCCGGCGTGCCATCCTGGGGGCCCGAACTGCTGGCGCGCACGCACTACGCGCTCGGATCGGGGGTATCGACCATCGACACGCTGCCCGACCTGTACGGGCGGTGGGAGCGCTGGGCCGCGGATGTCGCGGAGAGCCACGCCACCTACCTGTCGCTGGTGCGGTTCCGCTCACCCAAGCCGCTGTCCTCGTGGGTGACTGCCCTGCTCGCCGTGCTGGACTCCGCCGCGCTCTTCCTGGCCCTGTCGCCGAAGGAGGCGCCGGTGGTCCCGGCCCGGCTGTGCCTGCGCAGCGGCCTGCTGTGCTTCAACGAGGTCGCCAGCGCGATGGGCATCAAGATCCCCGACGTGCCCGGCGCGCCCGCCGTCATCAGCCTGAGCTACGGCGAGTTCCTCGACGCCATCGCCCGGATGCGCGAGGTGAACTTCCCGATCGAGCGCGAGCCCGAGGAGGCATGGCCCGACTTCGTCGGATGGCGGGTGAACTACGAGCGGGCCGCCTATGCGGTGGCCGCCGCGGTCGACGCCGTGCCGGCGCTCTGGTCCGGCCCGCGCCGCCACGCGGCCCACCAGATAGCCCCGATCCGGCCGCCGAAGTAGGTTCATTTTTAACGGGCACCCGTGGCCAGTCGCCGGCGCCAGCGGCCAGCGCCGGCCGGGCGGTCACGGCAAGTATAGGCAGTATTACCGATCAAAATAATAGGTATCATTCCGAGGTGCGGATCTCGCAGTCGAGTTCCCTGAATAACGAGCGCCTGATCCTGCCTGGCGGGTCGCGGGTCCCGCCCGGCGGATCACCGGTCCCGCCCGGCGGGTCACCGGTCCCGCCCGGCGGGTCACCGGTCCCGCCCGGCGGGTCACCGGACGGCGCCGGCCAGGCCGCCGCTGCGACATCCCGGTGGCGGGCCAGGCTCCGCCCGGCTGACTGGCTGGTCATCCTCATCCCCGCCGTCGCCGAGCTGGCCGTCGGCGGCTACCGCCTCGGCGGCGCGTCGCTGTGGCGGGACGAGGCGTACACCCTCGACGCGGCGCAGCGCTCGGACCGCCAGATCCTGGCCCTGCTCCGCCACGTGGACGCGGTGCACGGCCCGTACTACCTCCTCATGCATGTCGTGGTGGGCGTCCTGGGCACCTCCGCGACGGCGATCCGGTTGCCTTCGCTGCTGGCCATGAGCGTCGCGGCCGGGTGCACCGCCGCGCTCGGACGGCGGCTGGCGCGGATGGCGGCACTGCCTGCCCCCTCGCTCACCGGGCTGGCGGCAGGCCTGCTGCTGGTGGCGGCTCCGCTGACGACCTATTACGCGCAGGACGCTCGGCCCTATGGGCTGGTGACCATGTTCGCGGTCATCGCCACCCAGCTCCTGATCACTGCCATGGCGGACGGCCGCTGGCGCTGGTGGGCGGCGTACGGCGCTGCCATCGCGCTGACCGGGATGTTCAGCGCGTTCGCCCTGCTGATCCTCTTCGCGCACGGGGCGACCCTGCTGGTCACCGCCGCTCGCACCCGGAACCTGGCCGCGGACCCTTACCGGCATGCTGTCGGACTTCGCCGGGACCAAGGCGGCGATCCCGCTGGTGGCGGCGCTGGTGGCGTGCTGCGTCCTGGCCGAGGCATGCCGCCGTCCCCGGCAGGCATTCACCGTGACCGAGGTCGCGCTGCCCTGGCTGACGCTGCCGCCGCTGATCCTGCTGGCGGTCTCCCTGGTGCACCCGGCTTACGTCGAGAGATACATCGTCTTCTGCCTGCCGGCGCTCGCGCTGCTGTGCGCTGCCGGGCTTGCCTCGCTGGCCCGGCTGGTGGCGGCGGCCAGCGGCGGCCGCCGCGTACCGTGGCTCGCCTGGGCGCCCTCGGCAGTGCTGGCAGCCGCCATGGCCGTGCTGCTCGCGGGACCCCAGCAGAGCATCAGGCTCACCTCGGCGCGGCCCGACAACCTGCGGGCGGTCTCGGCGATCGTCGCCGCAAACGACCGCCCGGGCGATGCGGTCATCTACCTGCCGTCCGAAGCGCGGGTCGTGAGCATGGGATACCCGGCTGCGTTCCGCAGGCTCCGCGACATCGCGCTGGCGCGATCCCCGGTCGCATCGGCCACGCTCACCGGAGTCCAGGTGCCTGCCGCGGCGCTGCCGGGCCGCTTCGCCGGCGTCCGCAGGACGTGGCTGGTCAGCTGGCGCGATGAAAAAGTCGCCAGGCGTGCTCGCGCGACCGGGCGGGCGGACCTGCTGACCCTGCTCTCGGGCATGCGGCTGATCCGGCAGTGGACCGTGCGCTCCGTGGTGCTCAGGCTGTACGAGGCCCGGCCGCGGTGATGCGCCCGGAGGGCAGGTCGCTGTTTCCGCTCAGCGGCCGGCCAGGAACCGGGTCAGCTCGGCCGCGGCCGGCCCGGTAGCGGGCCCGCGGCGGGTCACCGACAGCGCAGCGGCTGCGTTCGCGGTACGTGCCGCGTCCACCTCGTCCGCCCCGCCTGCCAGCGCGGCGATGAACGCTCCGGTGTGGGTGTCCCCGGCGCCGCTGGTGTCGACCGCGTCCACCCGGAAGCCCTGCACGTGTACCGGGTTCGCGCCGCGGCAGCACAGCACGCAACCGGCCGGACCTGTCCGGACCAGAACGCCCGTATGCCCGGAACCCCCTGACCCGGCATCTCCAGGCCCGGCACCGTACCGCCGGGAGCCCGCCTGCCGGGAACCGTCCTGCCGGGAACCGTCCAGCCGCGAGTCCGCTCGCCGGGCAAGCGGCCGGGCCGCCGCGACCGGATCCTGGCAGCCGGTCAGCCAGGCCGCCTCCCTGGCGTTGCAGGTCCACCAGTCGGCGCGGCCGAGCACGTACTCGACGACGTCGGACGGGACGAGCTGCACCAGCGGGCCGGGGTCCGCGACGACCATGTTGCCGCCGTCAAGCCGGTCGAGCCAGCCCAGCAATGCGGCCCGGTTGCTGGCCTGGACCAGGCCGTATCCCGACAGGTAGACGGCGTCGCGCGGCGTCGCGCGGATCTCCCCGAGGTCCGCGGCAGTAAGCGTAGCCTCGGCCCCGCTGCTGGTGACGAACGTCCGCTCGCCGCCGGCCTCGACGAGGCTGACCACGAACCCGGTGTCGGTGCCCGGCTTCGGGGCCCCCAGGATCTCGATTCCCTCGGCCGCCAGCGCGACGCGGGCGATGTCGGCGAATGGCCCGCTGCCGAGTGCGCCCGCATAGGCGACCGGCAGCCCCTGCCGGGCGGCGGCTGCCATCACGTTGAAGCCGCCGCCTGGCGTCATGACGGTGCCGGTCGCCAGCACGTCGCCGCCGCGCTCGGGCAGCCCGGGCACGTCCAGCACGATGTCGACGACCACGTTGCCCAGGTGCAGCAGCCGGTCGAGCCCGCGCGTCATGTGCTTGGCCCGCCCTCCGGGCCGACGGCCCCGGGCGCGGAAGCGCGGCGCACGCGGAGGAGGCCGTCGGCGATCTCGTCGAGCCGGAGGCCATTGACCCGGGCCACGGTCGCCCGCGCGCTTTCGGGGAAGCCGCCAAGCCCGTGGCACGCCCCGGCGATGGCGCCGGTCATCGCCGCGATCGTGTCGCAGTCGCCGCCGAGCGAGGCGGCGGTCCTGCACGCCAGCCACGGGTCATCCGGGCTGGCGGCGAGCACGGCGAAGGCGGCCGGGACCGACTCCTGGGTTGCCAGGCTGGTGCCGACCAGCGTGTACACGGTGTCCATCACCGCGGCGGCGCCAAGCCCGGCCACCAGCCCGGTCGCCCAGCTGATCCGGGCCGCGACGTCGGCGCCGGCGACCCAGTGCCCGCGGCTGGCGGCGCGGGCCGCGGCCGCGACGGCGAGCGCGATGGCGTCGGGCACGGCGGCCCCGTCGACGCCAGCGCTGACCGCCGCGGCGACGGCGGCCGCGCCCGCCAGGGCGATTCCGGTGTTGTGCGTCGCCCGGCTGGCCTCGACGACCCGGTCCACCAGGCGGCCGGGATCGGCCGATGGCGTGGCGATGCCGACCGGCGTGATCCGCATCGCGGCGCCGTTGGTGACGCCGGAGCTGCCCGCCTCCTCGATGCCGGCTCCCGCCAGCAGCGCGCCGACAGCCCGCCTGGTGGACGGGCCGAGCAGGTCGAGCGAGCCGCGGGCGCGCATGGACTCTTCCCACCCGAGCAGGCGCCTGGCCAGGTCACTGGCGTTGATGTGCCCGTTCTGCTCGATAATCATGGCGGCCAGCAGCACTGCCTGCTCGGTGTCGTCGGTGACCGCGCCGGCCGGCCTCCCGGCCGCGATCGGATGACCGGGCGGCGCGGGCTCGAAGGACTGGATCAGCTCGCCGTAGCTGGCCACGATCCGCGCCCTCGGCAGGGACTGCGTCGGCATGCCCAGCGCGTCGCCGATCGCCAGCCCGTACAGCGCGCCGGCGGCGCGCGATCGCGCGTCCGTCACTCTCCCAGCACCTGTGCCAGGCTGACGACCTCGACCAGCGGGCCGTAGAGCCGGAGGATGTCCAGCGCCTGTCCGTGGCTCTCGTCGCTGACGCCGGCGCAGGCGTCGGCGACGACCTGGACGGCGACTCCGGCGTCGGCAGCGGCCAGTGCCGTGGATAGCACGCAGCAGTCGGTCGACACGCCGGCCAGCAGCAGCCGCCCGCCGTCGCCGACGCGGGCGGCCAGTTCCGCGTTCCACTTGCTGAACGTGGTCGCGTCCAGCGTCGGTCCCGGCTCGTCGGCGAGCCCGTCCACCAGCTCATAGATCCGGGCGCCCGGCGGCTGCAGCGCGAACGGCCACTGCTGGTAGTACCGGCGCCAGGCGCCGGCCGGCACCTGCGGCGCGACGAACCTGGTGAACGTCACCCTCGGCCGGAAGGCGGCGGCCAGCCGCCGGACCGGCCCGGTGATCTCGGCGAACCGCGGCGCGAACCAGTCGCTGGCCGGGTCGCCGAACACGCGCTGCATGTCGATGACGGCCAGCCAGCGGCGCCCCGGGTCATCGCCGCCGGGCAGCCCCGGGTCACCGTCACCGGACCGTCCCAGGTCGCTGCCACCCGGCCGGGCGTGGTCACCGTCGCCGGGCCGGGGCTCGGCGCGCCGCTTCATGCCCGCGCCGGCGCGCCAGCGGGCTCCGGGCCGCGCGCCGACTCCTGCGCCCGCACGGCCGGCTGGCCGAAAGCCAGGGTGGCAGCGAGCCCGATCACCAGCGCCACCAGCACGCCCAGGTTGGCGAACGCCCAGGCTCCGGCCTTGCCGCCGAGCCCGACCGGCCCGAGCAGGTAGCCCTGCCAGCTGAGCCAGCTCGCCGCCGTGTTGGTGACCAGCCCCCATCCGATGGCCGTGGCGGCCACGACCACCCCGATCGGGAAAAGGCGCACGTCGCCGTAACGGCCGGCCAGTGAGTAGAGCTCGGCCTCGGCGTAGTCGCGGCGGCGCAGCCCGATGTCCGCCAGCATGATGCCGCACCACGCGGCGATCGGGACGCCGAGCGTGATCAGGAAGCCCTCGAACTGGCCGAGGAAGTTCCCGGCGATGAACACCACGTACACCGTGCCCAGGACCATGATCGTGCCGTCGATGAGGGCAGCGACATAACGCGGCGCCGGCAGGCCGAGCGTCAGCAGCGCCAGGCCGGAGGAGTAGATGTCGAGCACCGCCCCGCCAACCAGGCCCAGCACCGCGACGATCGCGAACGGGACGAGGAACCAGGTGGGCAGCAGGGTGGTCAGCGCCCCGATCGGATCGGTGTTGATGGCCTTGCTCAGGCCCGCCGACGAGCCGGCCAGCAGCAGCCCGAAGAGCAGCAGGAACACCGGCGCCACTGACGACCCGAACGTGGTCCAGCCGATCACGCCGCGGCTGGATGCCCGCCGCGGCAGGTAGCGGGAGTAGTCGGCCGCCGCGTTGACCCAGCCGAGCCCGAACCCGGTCATCGTGAACACCAGCGCGCCGATCACGTTCTCGGCCGAGCCGGACGGGATGGCCGCGACCGCGTGCCAGTGGATCTTGTCGGCGACCAGCGCGGCGAACATGACGGTCAGCACCGCCGTCACGACCGTGATCACCGCCTGCATCCGCATGATCAGGTCGAAGCCCATCACGCCGCCGATGACCGTCAGCCCGGTGACCACGATCAGCGCGATGACCTTCGTCGTCGTGCCGCCGCCCCAGCCGAGGCGCTCGAACACCGTCGCGGTGGCCAGCGTGGAGAGAATGATCAGCACCGTCTCCCAGCCGACCGTGAGCAGCCACGAGATCGCGGACGGCAGCTTGTTGCCGCGCACCCCGAACGCGGCCCGCCCGAGCACCATCGTCGGCACCGATCCCCGCTTCCCTGCCACCGCGATGAAGCCGCACAGCAGGAACGAGACGACGATGCCGACGAGCCCGGCCGCGGTCGCCTGCCAGAACGAGATGCCGAAGCCAAGCTCGAACGAGCCGTAGCTCAGGCCGAGCACCGAGATGTTCGCGGCGAACCACGGCCAGAACAGGTCCCGCGGCCGGCCCTTGCGCTGCGCGTCCGTGATCATGTTGATCCCGTTCGCCTCGATCCGCAGCGGACCTGGCTGCGCCGCGCCGGACGGGGCGGACGTGGCGGACGCGATGCCGCCGCCCGCGCGCTGGTGGTGAGTCATGACGAGCCCCCTCGTGCAGCTGCTGCCCCCGTGTCGCGCACCGATCGCGCCGCGGTGGTCAACGCTGCGCCGAAACTGTGACATTCCCGGGACCGCCGGAGCCCAACCACGGCGGCTCGGCGGTCGTCATACTCGGTCACACGGCTCAACGGGCCGACATGCTCGAAAAGGATATAAATGATGAGTTCATCTCCACCCGCAGCCCGGCGCATGATCGCCGCGGCGGCGCTTTGCTGCATGGCGCTGCTCGCCTCTGCCTGCGGCTCCGCCTCCGGTCCGTCCGCAGAGCCGACCAGGACGGTCACGGCGACGGTCACCCCCAGCGCGCCGGCCAGCACCAGCCCCGGGCCCTCCAGTTCCCCGACCGCGCCGTCCGCCCCCGCCGCGTGCCTGTCCCGTTACCTGGGCGCCAAGGTCGGCCTCACGCAGGGGACCGCGGGCAGCAGCTACATCGTGCTCGACTTCACGAATCTGGGTACCGCCAGCTGCACCCTGTACGGCTACCCCGGGGTGTCCCTCGCGGGCGGCAAGCCCGTCACCCAGATCGGCCTCGCCGCCACCGAGAGCGACACGTCGCCGCGGCAGCTTGTCACCCTTGCGCCGGGTGCCGTCGGAAACGCGCTGCTGCGGATCGCCGACGCAGGCAACTTCACGCCGGGCAGGTGCCACCCGGTCACGAGCACGTTCCTGCAGATCTACCCGCCGAACCAGACGGTGCCCATCTACCTCCGCTTCAGCTCACAGGCCTGCGCCAAGCCGGTGCATATCCTGGCCATCGGCGTCGTCCAGCCGGGATCCGGCGGCTCGTCGTAGCCGGGCCACTGGTCAGCGGGCGAGCCAGGGGTCAGCGGGCGAGTCGCGCCGAGGCCAGCCGCTGGGTGCCGTGCAGCAGCCAGCAGGCTGCCTGGCCTCGCGCCTGGCTCGTGACGAGCCGTGGTTCGTGGCCGGGCAGGATGGGCCGCTGGTACTCCATCTCCGCGCTGGCGGGCAGCCAGCCGAGCCCGCCGATGACGTCCTCGACGGCAGCCCAAGCGATGGCGTTGTTGACATGGCCCGCCGTGTCGAAGTCGGCGGCCCGCAGCGGCCATTCCCGGCCAGCCGCCGGCTCGGGCGGCCCCGGAAGTGACAGCCGCGCCGACACGCCGCGGCCCTGGGCCGCCGCCCCGTAGACGCGGTGGAACGCCTCCCCCGGCGCAGCGGGACGGCCGTCCGCGAGCGTGACGGCGACCCAGACCGCCCTGGCCTGGATCACGTCACCGGCGGACGTGGCCAGCGTGGTGGTGCGGCCGGCCCACCGGGGGCCGATCCCCGAGCAGAACGTCCGCAGCCCCAGCCGGTCGCCCGTCCGCGGATAGCCGCGGACGGTCACCTCGCACCGGCGCACCAGCCAGGCATGCGGCTCGCGCAGGTCAGCGTCGGCAAGGTCGTCCTCGGCGGCCGCCTGCAGGTAGCGGGCCAGGGCGTCGAGCCTGAGCCGGCCGGCCGGGCTCACGTCGGTGCTCCGGACGACGCGGGAGGCGGCGAACACCCGGCCGTCGGCCGGATCGGGGTCGAACCTGGCTGCAGCCACTGCTGGGCGCATGATGCTCCGCTCGGCCCGGGAACATGAGGAGATCCGTCCCCGGCATTTTCCCTGACCCGAACGCGGGCCCAGCATGCCGGGGCGGCGGCAGCCAGCCCTGTTGCCGGGGCCGGCCACCGCCGCTTGCGTTATTAATGTGCCGGGACTTCGCCTAGTACCAGCCGAATGCCTCTTCGTTCAGCCAGGCACGGCGCGGTGAGTTGTACCGGTCCCTGATGTAGTCGAGGCCCCAGCGGACCTGGGTCCTCGCGCTGTTCTCCCAGTCAGGGCCGGCAGTGGACATCTTCGCGCCGGGGACGGCCTGCGGAATCCCGTAGGCGCCGGAGTAGGGATTCTCGGCGTGAATGTTCCAGCTGCTCTCCCTGTCCCAGAGCCGTCTCAGGTACGGGTACTGGTATGCCGCTGACCAGTGCTTCCTGGTGAGCATTCGCCAGGCGATCTGCCGCGCCGTGCGATGACGGGCGGCCATCAGCAGCGGCCGGGCGAAACCGTCAAGGGTGGCGGTGCCGGATTGGAGAGCGCCGGATTGGCCGGATTGGAGGGTGCCGGCCCGGAGGTTGCTGGCCCAGATGGTGCCGGCCCGGAGGATGTCGGCCTGCGGCGCCAGTGCGGCGATGCTGGCCGGCCGGATCATGCCGGCCGCGCTGGCTGGCTGCGGCGCGGCGCTGGCCGCGAACGCGGCCGGCGCGGCGGCGGCGGTAGCGGCCATCGCGATGGCCGTCCCCGCTACCGCGAGGGTGAACCGTGCGGGCTTTCTGTTACTTGCGGGCTTTCTGTTGAGGGTACTGCCTGGCTTGGTGGTGTGGGTCCTGATGGAGACCAAGACGAACCTTTGGTCGGGCGCGCGCTGCGCGCTCGGCTGTCACCCAGGTCACGCCTCGCCGATGGGTAAGCGAGGGAAGCGGCGCGCGGACGGGACGCGGGTCAGGGCGACGTGTCACTCGTGGTGACCATCACGCACGCTGGGTGCTGTAGGTCCACACAATTGCCTAAGGGACGGAGGTCCGCTACCCAAAATCAGCACAACGACGCTATGAGCTATATCACACTAAACGGGATAGTTGACCGGCAATTTTCCCGTCAATACCGTTCCTTAGCTGCACAGACATCGCGGCCATTTGCCGTATTCCATTTGTGTGACTCATGTCACATCGTAACTCGTTCCATAGTAGTCATCACGTCGAGTAGCCGCCGATCCCGGGCATCGCCGGCCTTCCGGGTTCCGCGCAGCCGGGCCCGGCGGGCCGCCCGGCGCTCCTCCTCGCTCGTTCCGCCCCAGACGCCGTACTCCTGAACCGTTTCCAGGGCGAACCGCAGGCATGCGCCGCGGACCTGGCAGCGGGCGCAGACCGCCTTCGCGCGGCTGATCTGCATCAGCCCCGGCCCGTGCGGGACTACCGGGAAGAACAGCTCGGGGTCCTCGCCCCGGCAGGCGCCCAGTGAGCGCCAGTCGTCCTGGCTTGTCATTGCTGACGCTTGCTCGTGCATGGCTGGCCCCAGGTGTCTCGCGGTGTCTCGCGCGGCCGGCGCCGATGGCGCCGGCCGGAGACCCGCATGTGCCCGGCCGCGACGCGATTACACATGCCGCCACACATGCTGCCGGGGCCGGGACGCCGACGGTGGTTAACCGCGCCGGCCGGGGTAACTGGCGGCGCAGCAGAGACACGCGAGGCGGCCTCGCCGCGGCCTGCCGGCCGTCCGCCGGCTGACGGCCGCGGGCCGCCGTGAGATGGGAGGCAGCCGGTGAGCAACATCCAGACCGGAACGGTCAGCACCAAGGTCCCGGCGCGCCTTGACCGCCTGCCCTGGTCGCGCTGGCACTGGATGATCGTGATCGGCCTCGGGACGGTCTGGATCCTGGACGGCCTTGAGGTCACGATCGTGGGCAACATCTCGGGCCAGCTGGCCATGCCGGGCAGCGGCATCCACATCAGCCAGGGCCAGGTCACCGGGTTTGCCGCCGCGGCCTACGTGGCCGGCGCGTGCGTGGGCGCGCTGTTCTTCGGATGGCTGACCGACCGGTTCGGCCGCAAGCGGCTCTTCATGATCACCCTGGGGTTCTACCTCTCGGCGACGGCGCTGACCGCTCTTTCCTTCGCGCCGTGGTGGTTCTTCCTGTTCCGGTTCCTGACCGGCTTCGGGATCGGCGGCGAGTACGCCGCGATCAACTCCGCGATCGACGAGCTGATCCCCAGTCGCCACCGCGGCATGATCGACATCATTATTAACGGCACCTACTGGGCCGGTGCCGCCGCCGGCGCGCTGCTGACCGTGCCGGCCACCAGCGACCTGCCGGTGGACGTCGGCTGGCGGCTGTGCTTCGGCGTCGGGGTGATCCTCGGCGTGGTGGTCCTGCTGGTCCGGCGCAACGTACCGGAGAGCCCGCGGTGGCTGTTCATCCACGGCCGGGCCGGCCAGGCCGAGGAACTTGTCGACGGCATCGAGGAACGGGTCGAGCGGGACACCGGAACCCGCCTGACCGAGCCGAGCCGGTCGATCACGATCAGGCAGCGTAAGACCATCGGCTTCCTGACCATCGCCAGGACCATGGTCACGCTGTACCCCCGGCGCACCATCCTCGGCTTCTCCCTCTTCATCGGGCAGGCGTTCCTGTACAACGCGATCACCTTCGGGTACGCGCAGATCCTCGCGACCTTCTTTCACGTCAGGACCAATCCCGGCTACTACTTCGCCGTGATTGCCGCCGGGAACCTGGTCGGGCCGCTGCTGCTCGCCCGGATGTTCGACTCTGTCGGCCGCAAGCCGATGATCGCCGGCACCTACATCCTCTCCGGGGCGCTCCTGCTAGGCACCGCGTACCTGTTCCGCCAGGGCGCGCTGGACGCGACGACGATGACCGCCTGCTGGTGCGCGGTGCTGTTCTTCGCGTCGGCGGGCGCCAGCTCCGCCTACCTGACGGTCAGCGAGGTCTTCCCGATGGAGACCCGGGCGCTGGCCATCGCGTTCTTCTACGCGATCGGTACCGCGGCGGGCGGCATCAGCGGCCCGCTGATCTTCTCCCACCTGGTGAGCACGAGGCGGGTATCGGACACGGTGCTGGCGTTCTGCATCGGCGCGACACTGATGATCCTCGGCGGAATCGCGGAACTGTTCCTCGGCGTCAGGGCTGAGCGCCAGGGCCTGGAGGACATCGCCCGGCCGCTGACAGCCGATGAGGGAAGCGCGCCACGCCAGGGGCAGCTTCAGGCCAGTGCATGAGCGCGGCGTCCGGCCAGCGCATAAGCGCAGGCTTCGGCCAGGGCATGAGCGGAGGCTTCGGCCAGGGCATGAGCGCGACCCGAGGACAGCTGATGAGCGCAAGTGAGGAAGGACTGCTGATGAGCGTGGTCGTAGGCGTGGACGGCTCGGCCGCCTCCCGGATGGCCATCCGGGTAGCCGCCCAGGAGGCGCGTTACCGGCAGGCCCCGCTGATCGCCGTGCTGGCCTACAGCGGCGAGCGCACGCTGGGTGCTCCGGCGGCGCAGCCGCTGGCCACCCTGGGCACCGGCGGCGACCAGCGCGGCGCGGCCGAGTCCCAGCTCCGTGACCTTGTCACCCAGGCACTGGGGAGCCACGCCGATCAGGTGCAGCTGGAGCTGCGGGTGGTCGCGGGAATCGCCGGGCGCCAGATCATCGAGGCGGCCAGGGAAGCCCGGGCGCAGCTCATCGTGCTGGCGACGCGGGGCAGCATGTCCATGCTGCTCGGCACGGTCAGCCAGTACGTGCTGCGAAAGGCGCCATGCCCGGTCCTCATCGTCCCGGCCGGTGCCAGCCCCGGCT
>Ga0302324_100013999_pt1 | contig 16216 bp, 14 predicted proteins | sample Palsa_T0_1_FD_201949 | JGI IMG/M metagenome (GOLD analysis project Ga0302324, IMG submission 201949) | Peat permafrost microbial communities from Stordalen Mire near Abisko, Sweden - Palsa_T0_1 | ecosystem: Environmental > Terrestrial > Soil > Palsa > Peat permafrost | place: Sweden: Abisko...
TCCTGCCCTCGATGATCCGCATCGACGGCCAGGGCCGGTTCGACTTGGACTACGACGAGGTCTCCGAGGCGCTCGGCGAGGAGCCCGGCTACTTCGACGCCGCCCAGTTCGAGGAGAACATGTCCACGCACTACGGCCGGATGATCCACACCGACACCGAGACCATCATGTTCGCCGACCCGGAGGACGCGGCCGACTACCTCGGCTTCGACCTGACCGCCAGGTCGTAGCCCCGCAAGCCCCCGCGTGGCGCGAGCGGCATCCGCCTCGCGCCGCGCGGGTAGGGACAGATATTTCGTAACTGCTCGAGGCATGTTGTGTTGTGGCACTGAATCCAGTTATAACCGGATTTAGTGCCACAACGAGGTCACTGAAGGAGGCGCTTTGTACGAGAGCAATGGCGAGAAGTACTTCATCGTCGACTCGCATATGCATTACTGGAACGCTGCCCCAGACAACTGGGTCCCCGGCCACGAGCAGTACGCCAAGGGCTGGATCGAGTGCTTCCACGCTTACCAGGGCCTCGGGCCGCCGGAGACGCACTGGTCGATCGAGCACTTCCAGAAGTACTCAGAGGACGACCTGCTGAAGGACGTCTTCGAGGACGGGCACGTGGACAAGGCCATCTTCCAGCCCACCTACCTGAAGGAGTGGTACAAGGAGGGCTTCAACACCACCGAGCGCAACGGGCTGCTGGGCGAGAAGCACCCGGGCAAGTTCATCACCAACACCCGGTTCGACCCCCGTGACGGCGACGTGGGCCTAGACCAGCTCAAGCGCGACGTCGAGCGGTGGGGCGCCAAGGGCCTCAAGCTCTACACCGCCGAGTGGAACAACGGCTCGCGCGGGTACAAGCTGAGCGACCCCGCCGCGTACCGGTTCCTGGAGGCGGCGCAGAACCTCGGCATCAAGAACGTGCACGTGCACAAGGGCCCGACGATCTGGCCGCTGGACAAGGACGCCTTCGATGTCTCCGACATCGACCACTGCGCGACCGACTTCCCCGACCTCAACTTCATCGTCGAGCACGTGGGCCTGCCGCGGATCGAGGACTTCTGCTTCATGGCCACGCAGGAGCCGAACGTCTACGCCGGCCTGTCCGTGGTGATCGGCGGCCTGATGCACGCGCTGCCGCACTTCTTCGCCAAGGTCATGGGCGAGCTGCTGTTCTGGGTCGGCGAGGACAAGATGACCTTCGGCAGCGACTACGGCATCTGGGAGCCGAAGTGGCAGATCGAGGGCTTCGTGAACTGGGAGATGCCGGATGAGCCCGCATACGCCGACTACCCGAAGCTCGGCGTCGCGGGCAAGAAGAAGATCCTCGGCCTGAACGCGGCCAGGCTCTACGACATCGACGTGCCCAAGGAGTTCCAGCTGCTGGACGACAACTCCGCGGCCGCCCAGGACGACGCGCAGCTGGTCGACGACCGCTCGCAGCCGGTCGCGGGGGCATGACGGCGCCGGTAACCGCCGGATCCGCCCGCGGCACCGCCCCCGGGGTCTCTGGGTTCAGCCCCGAGACCCCGGGGGTGCCGCGGGAAGACCTGCTCCGGGCGCTGGAGACGGTGCGCGATCCCGAGCTCGACGAGCCGATCACCTCGCTCGGCTTCGTCGCGGCGTGCACCGTCTCCAGCGACGGGGACGCCGAGGTCCGGCTGCGGCTGCCCACGTACTTCTGTGCGCCCAACTTCGCCTACCTGATGGTCGCCGACGCCTACGACGCGGTGTCGGCGCTGCCGGGCGTGCGCCGCGCCGAAGTGGTGCTCGAGGACCACTTCGCCTCGGATGTGATCAACGGCGGCGTGGCCGCCCAGGCCGGCTTCGCCCAGTCTTTCGACGGCGAGGCGGTCGGCGAACTGCACCAGCTCCGCGCTGATTTCTTGCGCAAGGCGGTGATGGCAGGCACCGATCAGGTATGCAGGCCGCTGCTCGCGGCGGGCCAAGAACCGGCGGCATTGCTCGCGATGACACTCGGCGAGGTGCCGCCTTCTCGCGCTCTGGAGCGGCTGCGCCAGCGGCGGGCCGACCTGGGCCTGCCCGCCGGTGACGACGCCGCGCTGGTCATCGATCCGGTAACCGGAGGCCCGGTCCGCCCGGACGCGCTGCCGCTGCACCTGCGGAAGGCGAAGATCACCCGGGTGAGCATCGAGGCCAATGCCGGCATCTGCCGCGGCATGCTGGGGCACAGATACAACCACACCCAAGGACAAGGAGAGACCGTCCTCATCGAGGATTCCGGTCTCCCCGCGGATTCGTGAACTTCAAAGCAGGTCGAGGAGGACCCCATGAAGGCCGTCCGGTTGCACAAATTTCATTCTCAGCCGGTGATCGACGACGTACCTGAGCCTAAGATCAGCGGACCGCTCGACGTCATCGTGAAAATCGGCGGCGCCGGCGTCTGCCGCACCGACCTGCACATCATCGAGGGTCAGTGGGACGCCGCGATGGGCACCCCCCTGCCCTACATCCTGGGCCACGAGAACGCGGGCTGGGTGCACGAGATCGGCTCGGCGGTCACCAACGTGGCCGTCGGCGACACCGTCATCCTGCACCCCACGCCGACCTGCGGGCTGTGCCACGCCTGCCGGGCGGGCGACGACATGCACTGCATCAACAGCACGTTCCCCGGCCTTTCCACCGACGGCGGGATGGCCGAGTACCTGCTCACCTCGGCGCGGGCGTGCATCAAGCTCAACCCCGAGACCCGGCCGCAGGACGTGGCCGCGCTCGCCGACGCGGGCATCACGGCCTACCACGCGGTGCGCAAGGCCATCCCGCTGCTCTACCCCGGCACCACCTGCGTGGTGATCGGCGCGGGCGGACTTGGCCACATCGGCATCCAGTGCCTGGCCACCCTCACCGCCACCACGATCGTCGTGGTGGACCGGAACCCGGACGCGCTGAAGCTGGCGACGGATCTGGGGGCCCACCACGCCGTGGTCGCCGACGGCTCGCAGGTCGACGCGGTGAAGGACCTGACCGGCGGCACCGGGGCGAACGTGGTGCTCGACTTCGTGGCCGAGCAGGGCGCGGAGATGGACGGCTGGAACATGACCGCCCCGGCCGGGTCGTACTTCGTCATCGGCTACGGCGGCACCCTGCACATCCCGACCCTGGACATCATCTCCACCGAGCGCAACATCATCGGCAACATCGTCGGCACCTACAACGAGCTGGCCGAGCTGATGGCTCTGGCCCAGGCGGGCAAGGTCAAGCTGCACACCGTGACCTACCCGCTGGACGCCGCGCCCGAGGCGCTGGCCGACCTCGACGCGGGCCGGGTCCGCGGCCGCGCGATCCTCGTACCCTGACCGCATTTACCCGTAAGAAGGAGCAACGATGGCTAAGGAACTGCGCTACGGCGCGGACGCTCGCGCGCTCCTGCTGGCTGGCGTGGACCAGCTGGCCGAAGCCGTTAAATCGACTCTCGGCCCCAAGGGGCGCAACGTCATCCTGGAGAAGATCACCGGCTCGCCGGTGGTCACCAACGACGGTGTCACCATCGCCCGCGAAATCCACCTGAAGAACCAGTTCGAGAACATGGGCGCGCAGCTGGTCAAGGAAGCCGCCATCAAGACCAACGACATCGTCGGCGACGGCACCACCACCGCCACGGTGATCGCCCAGGCGATCATCAAGGAAGGCATGGAGGCCATCGGCAAGGGCGGCAACCCGGTGCTGGTCAAGCGGGGCGTCGACCTGGCCGTCGGGCGCCTGGTCGAGTACCTGCGCGGGGTCGCGCACCCGGTCAACACCGAAGAGGACTACGCCCGGGTCGCGGCGATCTCCGCCAACGACGACGACACGGTGGGTGCCGTGATCGCCAGGGCGCTGTACACCGTGGGCGACAACGGCATCGTCACCGTGCAGGATTCGCCGGTATCGGGGATGCGGGTCGACTTCGTCGAGGGCTTCGAGTTCGACAACGGCTACCTCTCGCCGTACATGGTGACCAACCCGGCCGCGCTCGAATCCATCGTCGACGACCCTTACATCCTGCTGTGCAGCGTGAAGATCACCAAGGTCCAGGAGCTGATGCCGCTGCTCGACAAGATCATGCGCGCGCCCCGGCCGCTGATCATCATCGCGGAGAACGTCGAGGGCACCGCGCTGAGCATGCTCGTGCACAACCACGTGAACGGGATCTTCCAGTGCGTGGCGGTGCGGGCGCCCGGGTTCGGCGACCGACGGCTGCACAAGCTGGAGGACATCGCCGCCCTGACCGGCGGCGCCGTCTACAGCAAGCACTCGGGATTCAACCTGGAAACGATGACCGTCGACCAGCTCGGCCGGGCCTCTCAGGTGCGGGTCACCGCCGACAACACCACGATCATCGGCGGCGCGGGCGGCAAGGACGCGGTGGAGTTCCGGCTGGCCCAGATGCGATCGGAGCGGGAGCGGGCCACCTTCGGGATAGACGAGGACGTGCTGAACGAGCGGATCGGCGCGCTGTCGGGCAAGGTGGCCGTGATCAGTGTGGGCGCCCCGACCAGCGCCGAGCTCAAGGAACTGCAGCACCGGGTCGAGGACGCGCTGTCCGCCACCCGGGCCGCCATGGCCGAGGGCATCGTCGCCGGCGGCGGCGCCGCGCTGCTGCACGCCGAGAGCGTGCTCGACGGCCTGGACGTCAACGACGATTACGCCATCGGCGTCGACATCGTGCGGCAGGCGCTCAGCGAGCCCGCCTACCTCATCGCGGCCAACGCCGGCTACCAGGCCACCGAGGTCGTGGCCAAGACCAGGGAGCTGGGTCCGGACGAGGGCTTCGACGCCTTGCAGGGTCGCCACGGGAACATGATCGAGATGGGCATCATCGACCCGCTCCGGGTGGTCCGCTCGGCGCTGCAAAACGGCGCGTCCGTGGCGGGCCTGCTGCTGACGACCAACACGCTGGTGGCCGAGGAGCAGACGCCCTGGGGCGGCAGCGCGGCCCTGATGACGGAGTTCGGCTCCCTCGACGAGGGCCTGCACCAGCCATCCCCCGACTCGAGCACACCCCAGTCGCTGGGGCTCGGGCCGTCCGTCGGCTGATCCTGGGGCTCAGCGCGGCCGCATAATTCAGGATGGGGTCTGCTTGTTCAGCAGACCCCATCCCTGGAACCCCACCCTTGCCGTTACCGTTACCGGCGGTTTCCCCCCTCCGGCAAAACTGACACTATCCGGGCGGGAGCGGAGAACCTAGCCCCGAATTCGGGGGTGCCTGGCGGGATTGCTTGGCCCGGACGCCTGCCTCGATCTTGTCGCCGAGGTTCTTGTCCACGTTGCGCCAGTACTGGAAGGCGCGCTGCAGGACCGGCTCGGAGACGGCGTTGAGCAGGTGGCCGACGACGTTGCTGACCAGGCGCTCGCGGGCGGCGTCGTCGAGGACCTCGCGGACCAGCGTGCCGGCCTGGCCCCAGTCGTCGTCCTGGGAGTGCAGGCGGTAAGCCGAGCGGACCATGTCGCCGTCGGCGTGCCAGCCGACCGGCTGGTAGTGCTCGGTGTCGGCCTGCGGGCCGCCCTTGGAGTTCGGGGCGTACACCGGGTCGGAGACGTTGACGACCCGCATGGCGCCGTCCTTGCTGTAGCTGTGCACCGGCACCTTCGGTGAGTTCACCGGGATCTGCTTGTAGTTCACGCCGAGCCGGGCGCGGTGCGCGTCGGCGTAGGAGAAGCCGCGGGCCAGCAGCATCTTGTCCGGGCTCAGCGTGATGCCGGGCACCAGGTTGTTCGGCTCGAACGCGGCCTGCTCGATCTCGGTGTGGTAGTCGGTCGGGTTCCGGTCCAGGGTCAGGCGGCCGACCTCGTGCAGCGGGTAGTCGCTGTGCGGCCAGACCTTGGTCAGGTCGAACGGGTTGAACCGGTAGGTGCGGGCGTCCTCGAACGGCATGATCTGCATCTTCAGCGTCCAGCTCGGGAACTCCCCGCGCTCGATCGCGTAGTACAGGTCACGCTGGTGGTAGTCGGTGTCGGCCGCGGCCATCTGGTCGCCCTCGTCCTGGGTGAAGAACTCGATGCCCTGGTCGGTCTTGAAGTGATACTTGACCCAGAACCTCGCACCGGAGGCGTTGACCCACAGGTAGGTGTGCGAGCTGTACCCGTTCATGTGCCGCCAGCTCCGCGGGATACCGCGGTCCCCCATCAGCCAGGTCACCTGGTGCGCCGACTCCGGGGACAGGGTCCAGAAGTCCCACTGCATGTCGTGGTCGCGCAGGTTGTTGTCCGCGCGGCGCTTCTGGGAGCGGATGAAGTGCTGGAACTTCAGCGGGTCGCGCAGGAAGAACACCGGGGTGTTGTTCCCGACCATGTCGTAGTTGCCCTGGGCGGTGTAGAACTTCAGCGAGAAGCCGCGCGGGTCACGCCAGGTGTCGGGGCTGCCCCGCTCCCCGGCCACGGTGGAGAACCGGATCAGCGTGTCGGTCTTGGTCCCGGGTGAGAACACCGCGGCCTTGGTGTAGGCGCTGACGTCCTGGGTCACCTCGAAGTGCCCGAACGCGCCGCCGCCCTTGGCGTGCGGCTGCCGCTCCGGGATGCGCTCCCGGTTGAAGTTGGCCATCTGCTCGATCAGGTAGTGATCTTGCAGCAGGATCGGGCCGTCCGGGCCGATAGTGAGCGAATGCTCATCACTTTCGACCGGCGCCCCGGCATCGGTCGTCGTCGGCTTGACAGATGAGTCTGTCACTGTCGTTCCTCCTCGCGATAGTGCGAGACACCCAGAGCCCGGGAAACGGTTGCCTGAGCAGGGCTTTAATGCTCACGCTCGCGATCGCCCGGCCGTTACGTGCCCGCCCGTCATGTGCCCGCCTGCCCGGCGGGTGGTCCGGTAAACCTAGCGCTGGTGCTCGTCAGCACCGGCGCGTGCCGTGTCGGCGAGGTCCTGCGCGGCGTCGCGTTCACCCCGGGCACAAGGAGCTCGTAGCTGCTGGCACGATGGACGGCATGGAACAAGGGAGTCAGAGCAGTCATGACCTGAACAGGAAGCTGAGCCGGCAGGAGGCCTCGCATGCGGTGACCGGGCTGGGCTGGCGGCTCGTGCTCGGCGATTTCCGGACCGAGGTGCTGACCGGTTCGCTGCCGCTGGCGGCCGACGTGGCCGCACGGGCGGCGGCCCTGCCGCACGCCGAAGGGCACCTGCGGATTGACGTCCGGGAGGATCGGGTGCTGCTGACGCTGCAGACCGCGGCGGCCGACTGGGTCACGCCGCGCGACGTGGAGCTGGCCCGGCAGATCACGGCCCTGGCGGAGGAGTTGCGCCTGACCACGCGGCCCACCTGGGACACTCGGGTCGGGACCGACGAGACTGGAACCGGCCAGGGTGGGCGATCGGTCCAGGTGCTCGAGATCGCGATCGACGTACTCGATGCGGGCAAGGTGCGGCCGTTCTGGCAGGCGGTGCTCGGCTACGCCGACCAGCCTGGACAGAACGGGCCGCTGGCCGGGCTGATCGACCCGCTGGGCCAGGGGCCGGCGTTCTGGTTCCAGCAGATGGACGAGCCGCGCCCGCAGCGCAACCGCATCCACTTCGACGTCTCGGTCCCGCACGACGAGGCGCATCAGCGTATCCAGGACACGATCGCGGCCGGAGGCACCCTGCTCAGCAACGCCGAAGCCCCCGCGTTCTGGATACTGGCCGACCCGGAAGGCAACGAGGTGTGCATCTGCACCTGGCAGGGCCGGGACCCGGGCAGCGTCCGCGGGCCGGCGGCAGACTAGGCGGAATGTATCGGCTAACGCGTCATCGTCGCCTAGGCCTGCGACGATGCCGCGAGGACGCGGCGCTGGTCGAGGGTAAGGAGGCGGGTCGTGCGGTAACGATCCGCGAGGACCACATTGGATGCGTCCGCGATTCCGATGTGGAGGTCCTTGTTGTGGCGGGGTTACTCCTGGTCGGAGCGGATTTCGAACCAGAGGGCGCGGAAGGCGCGGGCGGCCTGGGTGCGGGGGGCGAAGGCGGTGACCGGGGCCCGTTCCACGGACATTCGCTCGATGAGAGACAAGGCGGGAATGGCGGCCGCTGTCACCCCGGCCCGTTCCGCCAAAAGGTCTTGGGTTATCTCCTGGTGGAGTTTTTTACGTCGGTCCACCATGGAGAAAAACGCTCGTATCTCGGGCCGGTCGCCGTCGAAGCCGGCCACGAAATCGGTGAGCTGGTCCAGCGTGCGCACCGAAAGCGTGGTCGGGATCAGCGGGACAAGCAGGACGTCGGCGGCGTGCATGACGTTTTCCGAGACCAGCGAGATACTCGGCGGGCAATCGAGGAAAACATTGTCGTATTCGGCGGCCAGCGGCCGGATCAGCTGCGCGAGCTTGCGGGTTTGCTTCCGCTGGGCGGTGCCCAGGAGAAGGTCCATATTGCGGTAGGTGAAATCGGCCGGGAGCAAGTCCAGATTATCGAAGTCGGTGCCTTTAATGGCACCTTCCAGGGTTTTCGTGCCGCGGATGAGCGCCTTTCCGCCGCCCTTGACCCGGGGCTTGATCCGGAACAAGAAGCTGGCCGCGCCCTGCGGGTCCAGGTCCCACAGCAGGGTGCGCTGGCCGTCGGCGGCGGACAGGTAGGCCAGGTTGACCGCGGCGGTCGTCTTGCCCACGCCGCCCTTGATGTTGTACGTGGCGTAGATCTTCATGGGGTCTGTGTTGGCTCGGAAGGGCCGGGCTCGGCGAGCAGGGCGCTGATCCGCGGCCGGGCCGCCGGGCCCGCGAACCGGGCGTACCGGCGGGCGAAGTCGGCGCGGGCTTCGGCCTGGCTGACCGCGAGCCGGGCGGCGACTTCCCCCATGGCCAGCAGGGTAGCCGCGGTTGCCGTGCCATGCCCAGCCAGCGCCTCGGCCAGCATCGCGTCGGCCAGCGCGCCGATCTCCTCACGCTGGACCTGGCTGTCCTGGAACTCGCCGAGGCAGTCCTGCAGTTGCTTCAGGTCTCCGACGACCTTCCGGTAGAGATGCGGATCGTGCAGCGGCGCGAAGAACTCCAGCAGGTAGCGCAGCTCCTTGCAGCGTTTACGCAGGTTATGGAGCGATTCAGGGGCCGAGTCCGGGGTGATCGCGCCGCCTTGCGCCGCGATCCGCCGGAACGCGCGGCCAGTGGTGCGGGCCGCCAGTTCGGCCGCGGTGGGCTGCCTGCGCTTCTTGCGCGCGCCCGCATCCCGGACCGCGAGCAGCGCCTTGCGCCAGTCATCGGTGATGACCCCGAACCGCGGCGAGCGCAGGGCGGCGGCCAGCCGCCGGAACTCGCGCGCGCGGCGGCTGACCAAGAAGGCGCGGAACGGCTCCAGATCGGCCGGGTCCGCGGCCAGCAGGTGCTCGGTCGTCGCGGCGAAACCGAGCAGGTGGACGTCGAGGTCCCTGGTCGGCGTGGTCAGGTCACCGAGCCACTTGAATTCTTCGGCGTAGTGGCTGGCGTCGGCGGCGGGCAGGACCTCGCCGAGGAGCTTGATCGCGGACCGGGTCCGGCGGACCGCGACCCGGAAGTCGTGCAGGAACTCGGTGTCGATGTCGCGAAGCACGCCGTCGACATTGAGTTCTAGGGTGTCGAGCAGTCGCAGCAGCAGCCTGGCCACCGCGACGGACCCGGGCATTTCGGCGGTGATCTCCGCGTCCACGCTGTTGGTGTAGTTCGCCGGGTGACGGCCGAGCGCGGTCAGCGCGGCGGTGAACACAATCTGGCTGGCGGGGGACGCGCCGGGGACGGCGGCCAGCAGCGCGGCCGCCTTGCGGGCCTGGGCGGGATAGCCGCGGACTTCCGCGACGGACAGGCGCAGCGGAAGTTCGGCGGTGGTGCCCGCCGCGGTCACGGTGGCGCGTTCGGCGGTCAGCCGGGCGACGGTCTTGCCGTCCGCGTTGAGCAGGCGTGCGGCGCTGACCGCGGCGACCGCACTGACCACCGGCAGCAGTGCTCGCGGGCTGATCAGCCCGATGATTCGGTCCCGGACCGGCCCGGCGGGCAGATCTTGAGCCGGACGGCGCGGCGGCCAGCCGGTCACCGGCTGCTCCGCCTGCCGCGGGCCGTCCGCCTGGCTCAGCAGCAGCCGACCGCCCCGCCTGGCCTGCTCCAACTCGAGCACCAGCCCGGCCCGGTACAGCCGCCAGTCGAAGGTGTCCAGCCAGGTAAGCCGCCGGGTGCCGGTGCCGGGTGCGCCGCGCTCGGCGACCACGGTGAACGACGGCGCCAGCGCGGCCAGCGCGGCGGGCGGGAGGTCGGTGGCCGGGTGCTCGGTGGTGTTTTCATGGTCGCCGACGGGCAGCTCCAGGACGTAGCCCCGCAGGCCGGGCGTCAACACTTCGCGTTCTCCTTGGAGCAGGGCTAATGTCCGGCCCGTCTGTTTACCTAATGTTCATCTAATTTTCCCCGCCCGTCTAACTCTTGAATCTATCTGATCTGGCTAGTAGTCCGGCCAGACGCGGGCCGGGCTTGGCCGCTACTTTACGCTACGGGCCAGGTCAGCCCGGTGACCAGCCGGATGTCTGCGGGGCGCGGCATTCCGGCCTGGGCGCCCGGGCGGGTGGCGGCCGCGGCCCCCGCGGCGGCGGCCGCGCGCACCGCCCCGGCGGCCGGAACGCCGGCCGCGAGGGTGACCGCGAGCGCGCCGACGAAGGTATCGCCGGCTCCGACCGTATCGACCGCCTCGACGTCGAACGCCTCGATGGTCAGCGGGTCGCCGTCCGGGCCCGCCAGGGCGGCGCCGTACGCGCCGGCGGTGACCACGGCGTGACGCGCGCCCGCGGTGGCCAGTTCGGCGGCGGCCGCAGCCGCGTCCTTCAGGCCATCGACCGGCCGGCCGAGGACGGCGCCTGCTTCCGACTCGTTCACCACCAGCCACTCGACCCCGTCGGCCACGATCGCGGCGGCTTGCTCCGGGATCTGCGGGGCAGGCGCCAGGTTGAGCACGCACAGGGTGCCGTGCGCCCGGGCCAGCGCGGCCCTGATCGCGCGGACCGGGACTTCGGCGCTGATCACCAGGGCGTCATAAGGGGCGTCGACCGCCGTGGCGGCATCGGCCGCGCCGACCTCGTGGTTGGCGCCCGGAGCCACCGTGATGATGTTCTCTCCGGCGTGGTCGACCGAGATCATGGCCAGTCCGGTCGGGACATGGTCCGCGACGCGCACCCCGGCCGCGTCTACGCCCGCCTCGCGCAGGGCGGCCAGCAGCCGCCGGCCGAAGTCGTCGCCGCCGACGCAGCCGGTCATCCGCACCTCGGCGCCCAGCCTGGCCGCCGCCACCGCCTGGTTGGCACCCTTACCGCCGGGGGTGAAGACGGCCGCCGAGCCGAGCACGGTCGCCCCGGGCGCTGGCAGCCGGGGCACGGTCACCGAGATGTCCATGTTCAGGCTGCCCAGGACGGTGAGCCGAGGTCGTTTCGCCATGTCCGCACCGTAGCGCGGGACCGCTCCGGGAGGTAGCTCCGGCCGGTCAGCCCTCGACGACGCGCAGCGCGGTCCGGCGGTTCCCGCCATGGGCCTGCACAAGGGCGAACCACAGGGGCGTAACAGCGTCGACCGTGCCGACCGCGCTCGGGCCACCGAGGAAGGCCGGGTCCAGTCCGACGGCGGCGATAAGATCCTCGGCGACGGAACGGGCACTGGGATCCGCCACGAAGAACAGGCTCGCGCCGGGCACCGGGTCAGCGAAGTTCTCCCAGCCGAGTGAGTTGAACGCGCGTACGTACCGGGCGTCGGGCACCGCGCTGGCGATCAGCGCCAGGCTGTTGAGCTCCGGCTGGCCCATCCGGTTCACCGCGTCGATCACGATCTTCCCCGCCAGCGCCGCGCTCTGCGCGCCAACCACGTCGGCCACGGCCGGGCCCGGCACGGCCAGCACCACCACGTCGGCGCCGTCCAGCGCGTCGCTGACGGCCCGCACGGGTGCGCCGCCAGGGCCCTCGCCGGAGGCCTTCCTCGAGCCGTACACCACGTCATATCCGGCCGCCACCCACTTGGACCCGAGTGAACCGCCGATGTTGCCTGTCCCGATCACCGCGATCTTCATGCGCCCCACAACCCGTTCGCCGACCGTCTCATTCCCGTTTCGCGGCCAGCTCACCGGCGGGCCGGGAGAACTTCCCTGCCTCATCGGGAAGGCGCCTCTTCTGGCCGGGAACCGCGGGGAGGCATGGTGAGCGCGTCACAGTTTCTACGGGAGGTAGGCATGAACAGTCGCAAGCTCGCGATCCTGACCACCATCGCCGCGATCCTCGCCCTGGGCGAGCTCGGCAGCGCAATCATGATCTGGCAGGAGAATTACCCCGGCAGCCTGCCGTGGGCCGCCGTCGTATTCGCCGTGTTCTTCTTGACCGCCAGCTGGCTGCTGGGTCGCGGGCGTGCCACCGCGGGAACGGTCTTCGCCGGTCTGCTGTGCCTGTTCGAGGTCGTCGAGTTCCCGGGCTGGCCTAAGCACAACCCCCTCGACTGGACGTACCAGAGCACCTTCGCGCTGGTATCGCTGGCCGGGCTGATCACCGCTATCGCCGTCGTCGCCGACCGTATCCGCCATCGGGCCGCGACCTGATCAGGGCGGATAAGTGAGTCTCGCCGTAGGCGCTTACGTGGTGCACGATGAGCCTATGAAGAGCCCGCCATCAGCGCCGGTCAGCGGCTGCTTCACCGCGGCCGCGGCCGGCGCAGCGGTCTTGGTCGCCGTGGCTGGCGCTGTCATCGCCACTGCCTATGACCGGGCCGGTACCGGCGTCTTCGCCGCCACGCTGTCGTTCGCCTTCGCCGTCGGTGCGGTCGCGGCGGTCGGGGCCGCGGTCACCCTGGCGGTTTCCGGCAACCGGGTCGGCTGGCTGCTGCTGGCTGCCGCGGCGGTCATGGGAGCCGGCGTGGCCTTCACCGAGGCCGGCGTGCACGGCGTGGTGACCTCCCCGGGTTCGGTCCCCGGCGCTCCCTATCTGGCCGGCATCGGACCGAGCCTGCAGGCGGCGGGGATGCTCATCGCCGTAGTTTGCGTACCGGTCATCTTCCCTGACGGCCGCCTGATCGGGCCGCGCTGGCGCTGGCTGGCTTGGTGCGCCGGCCTGGCCGTGATCGGCTTGTTCCTCGGCAACTTGCTCAGTCCGCATGCCCAGCAGAGCCGGCTTGCGCACTGGCAGAATCCGCTTGGCCTGTCCGGCCGCTACGCGGTTATCGCCAACAGCTTCAGCACCGCCGGGGTCCTACTCGCCGCGGTCGCCGCCGCAGGAGCCATCACCGGGCTCGTCATCCGGTGGCGCCGCGGCGGGCCGGTGGTCCGCCAGCAGCTATTTTTCCTTGCGCTGGCCGCCATCCCGCCAGCGCTCGTCTTTCTCGTGGTGATAATCGCCAACGGCGTTCCGGGCTGGATATTCGGCGTCGTGCTCCTTCCGCTGCCCGTGGCGATCGCGATAGCGACCCTCAGCCACGGACTGTACGACCTGCGCCGCGCGGCACAACGCACCCTGCTGTGGCTCACCATGTCCGGCGTGGTGATCGGCATCTACGCCCTGGTGGTGATCGCCGCGGCCGCGCTCGTCCCTGGCCACCGGTCGTGGTGGCCGTCCGCGCTCGCGGCCGCCGCGGCCGCGCTGCTCCTCATCCCGCTGCGGGAAAAGCTGCAGCGCGGCGTGACCCGCGTGGTCTACGGCCGCTGGCATGAGCCCTACGAGGTTCTGGCCGGCCTGGGCGAGAACCTCGAAGCCGCCGCCGACATCGACCGGCTGATCGCGGCCGCCGTCGCCGAGCTCAACAGCGGGCTGGACCTGCGCGACGTCAGCGTCCGGGACATGGCCGGCACCGTCGTCACCGGCACCGGCGCGGGAGCGGACATCGGCACCGGCGCGGGCACTGCCAATGTTCCGGTGCTGGCCTACGGCGCGGCCGTCGGCTACCTGACCTACCGCGCACCACACCGTCAGCTCACTACGGCTGAACAGCGGCTAGTCCGCGACCTGGCCCGGCAACTCGGCGGCGCGTTGCACGCACGGCTGCTGCGGGAGGATCTGCAGCGCGCGCGAGAGCGACTCGTGCTGGCGCGCGAGGAAGAAAGGCGCCGTCTGCGACGCGACCTGCACGACGGTATCGGCCCCGCCCTAGCCGGGCTGACGCTGAAGACCGAGACGGCGCGGGCTCTGCTCCCGCCTGGCAGTGACGGCGCCTCACGGCAGTTGCACGCCCTCGGCGAGGAGATCCGCCGTACCGTCGTCGATGTCCGGCGCCTGGTCGAAGGGCTGCGGCCGCCGGCGCTGGACGAGCTCGGCCTGGCTGATGCGTGCGCCCAAGCGGTCGAGCGGCTGACCGCCGGGGCCAACCTCGCCGTCGGCGTGCTCGCGAGCGACGATCTGCCTGCGCTCCCGGCCGCCGTCGAGGTCGCCGCCTACCGCATCGTGGTCGAGGCGGTTACCAACATCGTCCGGCACGCCCGCGCCCGCAGCTGTCAGGTGTCGATGGCCTTGGCCTCGGCGGCGCTGACCGTCACCGTCACCGACGATGGCATGGGACTCCCCGCCGAAGACGGCCACGGTCACGGTCTGGCCATCATGCGGGAGCGGGCCGAGGAACTTGGCGGGACCGTGACCGTCTGCAACAGCCCATCGGGGGTCATGGTGCAGGCGCGGTTGCCCACCGTGACCGCACCTGCGCGGATTCCCCAGGGTCCCACGGTGCCCGCATGATCCGGGTTCTCATCGTCGATGACCATCCCATCTTCCGCGACGGCCTCGCCGGGTTGCTCGCGACGCTGCCCGAGGTCGAGATCGCAGCTACCGCAGGCACCGCCGAGGAGGCACTCGCGGCGCTCACGCGGACCTCGCCTGATGTCGTGCTGATGGACATCAACCTGCCCGGCACATCAGGTGTCGAGGCGACACGGCGGGTGTCCCAGATCGCTCCGGCCGTCGCCGTCCTGGTGATTTCCATGGTGGACGACGACGACAGCGTCTTCGCCGCGCTGGCCGCGGGCGCACGCGGGTACGTGCTCAAGGGCGCGTCCGCCGCCGAAATCACCGCGGCGCTCTGGACCGTCGCGGCGGGCGGCGCGGTGTTCGGCGCCGGGATCGCGAGCCGGCTGCTGGCCAACAGGCCCGTTCAGCTATCCGGCCCAGCTTCGGAGTCCCAGCAGCATGATCTGACCGCACGCGAACGTGAGGTACTCGACCTGCTCGCCGAGGGTGCGAGCAACCGGCAGATCGCCCGATCCCTCGGAGTCTCGCTGAAGACGGTGCAGAATCACGTGTCCCGCATCCTCGACAAGCTCCAGGCCGCCGACCGGACACAGGCCGCTCTTCGAGCTAGAGACATCCGGACCCGGCGCGGCTGAGCTCGGACCACAGCGACGACGGCGCCCGCGCCCCGCAGCGTGATCAGCTGGCGGCGCCCGGCCTGCGACGGGCGGGGCGATCGGCGCCGCGCTCGGTACCGCGCGGGGCCAGCGGCAGCCGGGACGGCGGCTTGATCTCGGCCAGCCGCAGGTAGGTCACCAGCCGCTGGCCGCCGCGGGCGGCCAGGCTGGCGAGGACCTCTTGCAGTTCAGCCACGTCGCGGGCGACCACGGAGAGCAGGTAGTCGGTCTCGCCCGCGACGTTGTCTGCCGCGATGACCTGCGGCAGGGCCCTGATCAGGTCGTCGAAGACGCCGCTGGAACGCGGGTCGTGCCGGGCCAGGGTGGCCGTCACGTACACCTGCAGCGGGAAGCCGGCCGCCGCCGGGTCCAGCTGGGCGCTGATCACGCGGATGACGCCGGACTCCTTCAGCCGCCGCACCCGGTGCAGGGTCGCCGCAGGTGAGAGCCCGGCCAGGCGGGCAAGCTCGACGTTGGTGCGGTCCGCGTCTTCCTGCAGCGCAGTGAGCAGTACTATGTCAACATCATCAAGCGAAACGGCCATAATGCTAAATATTATATCGTCATAGTGCCCAACTGACGAATTCTGTACGACCATCGGCGAGCATGACGATATGAACATCAGCCGTCGTCATGCCGTCGCAGCCCTCGTCACGGCCGGGCTGCTGTGGGGTACCACCGTGCCGCTGTCCAAGCTGGCCCTGGAGTGGCTGGCACCGGGCTGGCTCACGGTCGTTCGTTTCGGCCTGGCCGCCGCGGTCCTGCTGGCCGCGGGCCGTCCGGGGCTGCGGGCCGCGTTCACTCCCAAGATCGGTGTCTCGGGGGCGCTCGGGTACGGCGGGTCGGTCATCGTGCAGAACGCCGGCATCGGCCGGACCAGCGTGACCCACGCGGCGCTGCTGATCGGGGCCGTGCCCGTGCTGGTCGCGGTCATCGCCGCGCTGTGGCACC
>Ga0302324_100014000_pt1 | contig 16214 bp, 21 predicted proteins | sample Palsa_T0_1_FD_201949 | JGI IMG/M metagenome (GOLD analysis project Ga0302324, IMG submission 201949) | Peat permafrost microbial communities from Stordalen Mire near Abisko, Sweden - Palsa_T0_1 | ecosystem: Environmental > Terrestrial > Soil > Palsa > Peat permafrost | place: Sweden: Abisko...
CATTGGCTTGATGACCCCGCACACCGTGCACCACGGCTACGCCGACCAGCTCACCGAACAACGTGGCGTCACCCTGATGACGGCTTTTGCCGATCATCCGCAGCGCTTCAAGGGGCTCGCGCCCAAGCCGCCGGCGGTCCCAACCGCCGCCTGGATCAATCCACCGAAAAAGGAAACCGAAACCCCAGAAATCATCATCCGCTCGCTAAACTCTTCGCCTTGTGTCTCAATGTCATTGACATGTTCCGTTCCGATCAGGCGGGCTCCAGGGGGGTTGTTTATCTCATCGGAGGCGATTCACTGCTCTCTGATACAGCTGATGAAAGCGGGCGGATCCTGATCAGTTATCTAACCGAAGGAGATTTTCAGATGAGTACAATTGAACTTGACGAACCTTTAGACCAGCCGCGGCGCCAATTCTTGGGCACCGCGGCTATGACCCTGGCTGCCGCGCAGCTCGGCATGATCGGTGCGTCGAACACACCATCCAGCACTGCAAGGGCGGCGAGCGTGCCATCGATCAGGCCGGGGACGAACACGTCGTTTGGTCCACTGAAGCAGATCGACGCAGGCCTCCTCAATATTGGATATGCGGAAGCCGGTCCCGGCAATGGTCCTGCCGTAATCCTTCTGCACGGCTGGCCCTACGACATTTACAGCTTCGTCGATGTCGCTCCTTTGCTGGTGTCAGCGGGCTACCACGTCGTCATCCCATATCTGCGCGGCTACGGCACGACATCCTTCCGTTCCAGCGCAACCATGCGCAACGCCCAGCAGTCGGCCGTTGGCCTCGACATCATCGCTCTCATGGATGCACTCAAAATTCAGAAAGCCATCGTCGCGGGCTTTGACTGGGGCGCGCGCACAGCGGACGTTATGGCAGTATTATGGCCGGAACGCTGCAAGGCAATCGTTTCCGTCAGCGGCTATCTAATCAGCAGTCCTGCGGGCAACCAGACCCCGTTGCCGCCCCAAGGTGCAAGCGCATTTTGGTACCAGTACTATTTCGCCACTGAAGTCGGCAAGGCCGGCTATGCGAAATACCTCGCCGAGTTCAACAAGCTCATCTGGCACCAAGCTTCGCCGAAGTGGAATTTCGACGATGCCACGTACAACCGCACTGCAGCTTCCTTCAACAACCCGGACCATGTTGACATCGTGATGCACGATTATCGCTGGCGGCTCGGCCTCGCGGATGGTGAGCGGAAATATGACGACCTCGAAAAGCGGCTGGCCGCGCTTCCTGTCGTCACTGTGCCGGCCATCACCATGGAAGGCGATTCCAACGGGGCAGCCCACCCGCCCAGCACAGCCTATCGCAACAAGTTCTCGGGCAAGTATGAGTACCGGCTCATTACCGGCGGCGTCGGCCACAACATTCCGCAGGAAGCCCCGCAAGCTTTTGCTCAAGCGGTACTTGACGTCGATGCATTTTCGTAGGCGTTGGCATCTTTTAGCCCTGCGGACCGACTACGGTCCGCAGGGTGGGGCGACTGGTGTGACGCAGACGTGTTCGTTCTGGCTCCGCCTCGGCCACCCAATTTAGGGGCTATCTGTGGGGGCATTTTGGATTTCGACTGCCCCGGAAAATATATAAAATCATATAGTTAAAACCGCTCTCGAGTCCGCGCGTTTTGTGTCGAACCGGATTCTAGGCATCCGACTCGGCGAAAGCTGCCCCCGTGAGCTCGATATCCGCGCGGGCGATCTTGAGCGCTTGCGCCGCGCGTCTCCAGGTCTTCGTTTCGCGCAGCACTTCCTCCACGATGGCCGCGCCTCGATCCTTTGACTTCACGTACCACTCGGACGTCTCTACGACCGTCGCAAGGCTGGGGCGATTGTCAGTCTCGTCGATATTGAGGACGTGGTCGGCTCGATCCGTGTTCGGGTTCAAATCAAACGCTGGCGCTAGCCGCCAGCCCGCCGGGGTTAGCAGGAAGCCATGGTTCCTCAAGTGATCGTCACGGTTACCAATCGCGACGTTGAAGGCGACCCGACGAAAGAGCTGCTCAAGGTCCGAAGCGATGTGATCTTGGGCGCCATGCGCCTGAAGAAATTCAGCCAGGTCGAGGTAGCTCGTCCCCTCGCTTTGATCCTTCCGCAGAAGCGCCATGGCCGAGGCGTAGAAGCGACGGCGAGCGCCTGATCGATCGAAGCGCTTTACGCAAAAGGTACGGTATTCGCCCCGAAAGCGACGAAGCTCCGAGGCGGGCACGTCAATTCGCGCCCTGGCTGCAAGTCTCTGAACAAGTGCTTCCCAAGCACCGACATCGCGCGTGTCGTCGCGCGCAGGGAATTTCGCGATCCACAAGCTTCCATTGGTTTCGGTAAAGCTCGCTTTGGGGCGCGCGCCGCCTAAGGACGCGCCGGGAGCGACGAGCACTTTAAGCCACTGGCGCAAGGCCTCTAGATCATCGATCCGCGTCGCCGAGATTTCACGTGCGACGATCTCGAGTTCCTTGAGATCCGCGACCGGTGACGCCGCTAATGCATCGTGCGCAAGAAATGCGTCCTCTCCGGGACGGCGATAGCGCAGCGCTCCTTGTCGGCTAACGTCTTCGACGCCCAAGAGAAAATCCCAGGCATAAAGCGTTTTGGGCTTCCGATTCTCGTCCTTCGCTGCGAGGGCTTCGCGTCGCTTCATGAGGGTCTGGCCCCAGCGATCCGGAGCTGAATCGTCGAAGACGCGAAAGTTGCTGATCTCCGCATTAGGGAAGTAAGTGCCTTCTCCCAGGGAAAGATCGGGGTCTAGGGCGAAAGCCTGAGAATTCTTGAGCCACGCCGGCTCGTAGACGAAGCGCAGCGTACCGCGATCGTGGGAGAGAGTGCCGACGCGCGTGCGCTCGAGAAAATCGGCATCGAGCCAGAGTTCGACAACGTCGGTCATGGGCTGCGCTCCTTGGGCGTTGGCGCCTGCGCGCGCGTGCTGGGCCTGCGGCGACGCCGGCGCACCGGGAGCGCCTGGTCCTGAAGGAGCCGCCCGACCTTATCGTCGCGTGCGAGCGCCTCGAGATCGCCCTCGAGTCCGAGCACGGCGAGAATTCGTAGGAGCGTCCCTAAGGCAATCGCGGGGCTTCCCGCCTCGGCCCGAAACAGCGTCATGCGCGAGATACCGGCGCGCTGGCAGGTGACCTCGATCGTTAATTTTCGGCGCAAGCGGGCGAGCCTCAAGCGGTCACCGAGGGCAACAAGGAGGCGCTTCTGGCCGGGATAAAAGGGTGGCTGCTTGGCTGGTATGTATCTTAATATAGGCTTACGAGCTAATTTAGTCTACAATATGATACAAAAATAGATTTAACCCTTCACCTGCGGCGCTCTCCGATCGCGGTTTGAGCCGCGTATGCTTTGCGTTCATCGCGGGGGTACGCCAAAACCGAGTTTGGCGACGTGAGAAACGAAATTCTGTCGACGTCCACTAAGAGCCGGAGACAGCCACCCCTATCGGGGGATCTCCGTGCGGGCATTTCCAATTTTGCGGCGAGAGAATGCTATATAAATCAGATATTTATTTGGCCAGCTCGGTGGGTACACGGCCCACCATCCAATAGCGTAGCGAGGATACGCCGCGGGTTATGCCGATCGCAAAGCTCCCCGACAGGAAGCATCAGGAGTGCCATCGGGATGAACTCGACCAAACCCATGAACCCGAGCGCGAGCGCTGAATTCGACAACTGGTAGATCGTCCAGCCGATCGCCACGGCCTGCGTCAAAGCAGCGATCTCCGCGAACAAACGGACCCCAGATAGATCCTCAGATCTCTCGGGAGATACGTTTCGTCTGCGCGTCGCGGTGTCACGTTGCAGCCCAGGGCGCGGTCACGGAGGGACGCGGCTGTTGTTGACCGAGGAACATGAGCATAATGCTCATATTCCAACGGAGCGTCCCGATTGGCTACTCGCGTTCGTTCACGTTCGAGCATGATGCGGAAACAGCCGCAGCAGGCGCGATCCCAGGCGACCATGGACGCGGTTCTCGAGGCCGCGGCTCACATTTTGGGCCAACGCGGATGGCGCGGGCTCACGACCAATGCGGTGGCGGAGACCGCCGGGGTAAGTATCGGATCGCTTTATCAGTACTTTCCCAACAAGCTCGCCCTCGTTGAGGCCGTGCGACAGCGGCACTTTGACCAAGTCTTGGCGATCCTCATTACCGCCGCTGACCGGAATTTGGCCCGCGCACGTCGAATCGAGGTGCTTGTCGACGGCATGATCGGCGTCCACGGGCGATACCCTGCGGCGCATCGGGTTCTGCTGGAGGAGGTCCCGCGTGGCGACGATGCCCGGCCGAGGCATGACCGATTTGCGATGATTCTTCAGCAGCGCTATGAAGCCATCGTTCTCGCCAATGCCGGCCACCTAGCGGAGGAGCATCGCCGAGTTGTCGCTCGTGTGCTTTCATCGGCCGTGGCCGGCGTCGTCCATGATGCGGCTGGTCGCGGTACGCTTGATTCGGACAGCCTGAAGCGAGAACTAATGGGACTGGTGGATTCGTATTTGTCTTCGAAATGAGTCCCGCAGCGATGTATCTCCGGAAGGGCGGAGTTGGCCGGTTAGAGATCTTCACTCCGAACTTTTACACGCACGCTTCAGGTGTATTGGCGGTCTATGCCAATATATGCGAACGTCGTTTTCCGTTACTGTGCGAGCAGCTGTGAGATACGAGGAATTTCCGGCGCCTCCCGGATTGGCCAGGGTCATTGATCTGGGTCCTCACGCCGACTAAATTGGATGACGGCGGATTCAATCGCATCTATCCAGATGGCGCGGCAGACATCGTGGTATCCGCTGAAAACGCCAGCGCTCACGGGCCGGCGCCATCGTTCCGCTGGATCTCGTCGAAGGTGCCTTTGGCCGGCCTACGCATCCGCAGGGGCTCGGCCAAGGCAGTGTTGGGTGTCAGCCCGAGCGAGCTTGCTGCCGGCCCAGTCTCCATCGGAGACCTATGGGGGCAACGAGGGCGTGACGTTGCGGAGCGTCTCGCCGATTCATTTGCATCGGCGGTACCCATTGCATCGATGGCGAGCTTGCTTGCGGAGCTGCTTGCCGGTACTGGGGAACCAGATGGCGCTGTGCTGGGCGCGATCGATGGCTTGGTTTTCCCTCGCGGCACCCCGATGGGAGCGCTTGTTCGCGATATCGGCCTGAGCGAACGCCAGCTACGGCGCCGTTTCAAAAATCACGTTGGGCTCGGCATGAGGGAATACGCGCGCATAATGCGCTTTCAACGATTGCTGGACACCATTCGTTTGAGACAACGCGACCGCGGTGCGAGCCCAGCGGGTTGGGCGGCGCTAGCCAGCGACCACGGATATGCCGATCAGGCGCATCTGATTCGCGAGGTAAGGGCTTTGCCGGACTGACGCCCGTCGAGCTCTTACAGACGCTCTAATGGCCGATTCGTTCAATCAATGGCGTGTCGTCCCGCTCATTCTCGCCTGACGAGTCGCTCGCGACATGTGCTCGGAGGGGGACATGAGCTTGGAGCAGAACAAGGCGGTTGCGATTGCCTCCTTCCGCCTCATCGAGAACGCCGACCCTGAAACGGCTCGCCACATCATTGCAGCGGATTTCATCAATCGGGAAGCGGAGGATGATCCGGAACAGACAGATCGGAACCTCACAGGGCCCGAGGGCTTTCTTGCCACCGCCACGTGGCTGAAGGGTGCCTTTGCGGAGCTTCGGTTCAAGGACATCGAGGCCATTGCCGAGGATGAGCAGGTCGCAGTGAGGGCGGTGATGACTGGGCGGCACGTTGGAGAATTCCAGGGAATCGCTCCGACTGGCAAGTGCATACGGCAGCGGCAGATCCACCTGTTCAGGCTGCAAATGGGCAAAATCGTGGAGCATGTCGCGCAGCGCGATGACCTCGGCTTGTTACTCCACCTTGGCTGGCGGCCCCGGCCGGATACATAGCGCCGCCATGGCCGTCAACTTCGCGCCACGCGCGCCGCGGCTTTGGTCACAGCAAAGTAAAGGACTTCCTGCCTGGCAGACGATAGCGTGAGAAGTCCGTGACGTCGACGGTCAAGATATCGGTCACACCAGTTTCGGCGGCTAGCCAATACAGGGACGCATCGGCGAGATCCATCTCTCTTTTGTTCATTTCGCTGTATCGGCGCATCCAACGCACGAAGTCTCCGAGGTGCGCCGACTCGAACGGATAGACCGCTGCTCCGCCTAATTCGATCCACTCCAGCATTTCAAAGCGATGGGGTATTTCAAGCAGATAAGATGCTTCCACAATGCAGGGCCAAGTCGTGATAAGTCGCAATCCGCCTGCCGATAGGTTTTTCACCAAAGCATCGAAACGAGCATGATGGTCGTCATCTACGGCAAACAGAGCAATCAGCGGCCCGGAATCAATCAGACAATTTCGCACGTAGCTTGGCCTTCATCCGTGCCGAGACATTGCGAGAAGCATGAGGATTTCCCATGGCCTTGCCGCTGCGCACCGTCCGGAGCAGGTCCGCTGGATTCTTAATGCCTAAGACACGCTCTAGTGAATCTTTCACGAATTCAGATTTAGTAATGCCCAGCCGGCGAGATTCCTCAGCCACCCGAGCTTCTAAAGCCGGGTCCAATCTGACGCTCATGGCCATTTTAGTAGCTCCTTAGCACAGCGTAATACAGCGATACAGTAATACGGCAGCTGGAATCCGTCTACATCGACGCAGCAAGTACGAAATTGCACGAACCGTCGTCCGAAGACGTCCACCTACAGCCACCATTTCTTGGGGTCATTCCTCGTTTTGCCATCGAAAAAAGCGCTGATAAAACCAATAGTTATATGACAACTTCGGTGGATACACGGCCACCATCCAAAGATGTTCAAGGACGTACAGGAGCGTCCGCTACCTAGTCGCGAGAAATCGCTTGGAAGCCGACACGACGCTGTCAGAATGCGTCGGGCGACTCACGGCCTCGCCAGCCGAGTAGTTCGCGGTGCAGTCGGTCGATTTCCGGATCAGTGCGCAGTTGACTGGAGAATCAAACCGCCAAACCCCTGCAGCGATATGCGCGGCGCGTTTTGCGCCAGCGCCATCGACAGCGCTCCTCGAACGCCCGGAACGTCGCGCAGGCCGGTATAAATCGCCATAAGCGCGGCCGCCGGAACATATTCACCGCGGCGGACCCTGTCGCCCGATTCATCCCGTAGCCGAGCGGCATCTTCAGTCCGTCCGGCAACCGCATATACATAGCCCAGAGGTCCTACAAACGCCGTGGCCCGCGTCAGACCGACAGCTCGTTCCAACAGCGCGATTGCTTCACGCCGAAGACAACTTAGCGCTTGCCCGCAGACCGACAGCGCCGTCAGATGATCCGGCTCTAACGCGAGTGCACGCCGCGCCAGGCTTCCGGGCAGCCATTCTGAGACCAGCCCCCTGGCCGTTAACGTCGCGGAATGACCGATTGCCGGCCGACACAGCAGCCGTTGGGAATCCGACTTACCGGCCAGACGATGGGATCTTGGGCAGTGGAGGGCACGCACACGACGCCATCCATATCTATTCAATATCTATTCAGTATGATATTCTTTGTCGATGAAGACAGCTCTCGAAAAGACAGTATTGAATATGCTGCTCATGCAAGGCGATGGACTAAGCGCGACCGAGCTTTTGACAAGGCTGCGCCCTCGCGTGAGCCAGCCGACACTGTGGCGTACTTTGGATTCACTGCGCGCGCAGGGCGCACTCATTCGGGAAGGTAAGGCTAGGGCGACACGCTACCATGCGCGCAATCGTATTGATCTGGCTGTCCTGCGCTCACGGCGCATGCACGAAAGTGTTGCCAAGCGACTCTTGCGCGAACCCGTGTTGCGGGTGCAGGCGCTCGAACGCCTGGACAAGCTGCGGGCGATCAATCCGCACGGCCGGCGCTACCACGATCGTTGGTACGAGCTCCTGCAAGGCCCCTTGGTGGACGTGCTGCGTGTCATGACAGAGCATTCGGAAGTTGCGGACGTCTTGCGCAAAGAGTCGCCCATGAGCGCGCTCGTGTTGCCTGCGGAGCGGCAGCGGATTTTCGACTCGACGCAAGCGGGCTAGCGTCGTGCGCCGCGTTCAGTTGCAACACATCATTCTTGAAATCGGGAAGCGCTTCGCTCTGACAGAAGTCTTCGTCATCGGTTCTTCCGCAATACTGGCGGTGCTTCCGGATCCGCCGGAAGGCATCCTCACAGCCACTCGCGATGTCGATATCATTCCGCCAAACGGCGATGAGCGCATGGCCGATCGGATCTCTTTCGTCATCGGCGAAGCGAGTCCCTTCGATGTCGAATATGGCTATCACGCACAAGGCGTCTCCTTCAAGACCCCGACCTACGCGCCGAGCGGATGGCAAGCGCGCACCGTAGATGTGCCCGTCGGAAAAATTGTCGCGCACTGCATGGAGCCGCATGATGTCGTTTTGAGCAAGCTCGGCGCCGGACGCGAGAAGGATCTCGAGTTCGCGAGTGCCGCCGCCGCGCTGGGTCTCGTCGAGCGATCGGTGCTGTTCAGCCGCTTGTCTCTCGTGCCAGCCACAGCGGAGCATTTGAACTTGATCGACCAGCGGATTTCGGCGTTATTCAAGTAGGTTGGCGGAGGCATTTTCGGGGCACAATGCGAAGCCTGTGCGAGGATGCCCCGCAAGGCGTTTGCACCGCGCACGGAACGCCAGACGGGCGGCTTGAACACAAAATACTGCGCGGCGACCGCGCTTTTACGTGACCCAATATGGCCTGTGTCGTGACTTTCCAGCACATTTTCAGCGAGGGTCAAAATACGTGCCAGACGAACGAGTCTGTCGGAGATCGCCGGATCGAGACGTATTCGCTGCTTCCAACGTGCGCGAGTCCGAAGGCTGACCTGTAAGAGTCGATCTTCTTCTTCTGGCGTGAGATCAAGCGCTTTGGCAATGACGCTGTAGGCCTTCGTCGGCAGTCCCCGTTCGACTTCTTCCAGCAGGTCGATAGGACCGGAACCCGGCCCGAAGATTAATAAGTTGTTCTTCGTGTGAACGGCCAACTGCGCCGACAATCCGCACCTGCCCGTCAGCCGCTATCGGGCTGATAATTAGCCCGCGCCTTCCACTGTTGTCCGCAGACGCTCAAGCATGTAGTCCCACTGATCGGAGATCTCATCCAAGTAATGGCGAGTCTCCGCAAGCCGCCTTGTCTGCAGTTCCCAAACTCGCTCTCGCCCGGTTCGATCGCTACTAAGCAATCCCACTTCCTCAAGTGCTCGCAGATGTTTTGAGACCGCCTGGCGGGAAATGTTTGTGTCCTCGGTAAGCCGAACGATCGACAAAGGGCCGCTTTGACATAGTCTCGAAACTATCCGTAAGCGCGTCTTGTCGCCGAGCGCAGCGAAGACCGGCGCCGCGTCGGCGATTTCCCTGTCCGCTACCCGATCTCGTAACCTTCGCGCGGCAACACTCGCCACGCGCCGCCGGCTTATGACGGGTCGCGCACTATTCATGCTACGGCCTGCGTTGCCAAGTACTTTGCGATAAGGGTTGTCTGCATTGCCCAACCACCATCGTTCGCATTGAAAGCCGCTGCGCGACGCGATAGTGGTATTTGGTCGAACCCTGACTCGGAAATAGTCAGCAGAGTACCACCCGCGGCCGCATGCAACTCGAATACGATGAGCGTAGTGGGTTCCTTGCTGTAATCCACGCCCGGTTCAATCGCAAACGGATGCCAGCGGAATGAAATTCTCCGCATAGGTTCAATTTGATCCACTGAAAATTCGAATGACTTTCCCGCATGAGGTTCTTGGAGCTTTGCAATATCCGAATCCACAGTGGTGGGCACGATTCTTCCAGTCAAGCGCGCACCCTTTACAAAAGGGCCATCGAATGCGACTCCGAACCAAGCGCCGAACTGGTCGGCTTCGCTGATCGCCTTCCACACGCGCTCGCGCGTTGCACGTAGAAGCATTTTCTTCTCAATACGGTCGGTGTGCAGAAGCAACCTCCAGGTTGCTCTTTGCAAGCAGTTCGTGCACTCAACCGAAGAAGCAGGCGTGTGCGTCCTCGGACACCAGCGAGGCGAATTCCTCCACGGATCTCACTTCTGGTTTGGGTTCATAGCTATGCCACTTCAGGTCGCGTCGCTGCCAAAGCACGCGCCAGACACCGCGCGACCTGACGTAGGTCGCCTTCGCTACCGGCGACTCCTGTTTCTCGCCGGGAGGTCCGCGCCACTGAGGCCTTATCTCGAAGATTTCTACGCTTTGTCCGGTTATGCGGAAGCCAAGATCCAACTTGGAACGAATGTGTGGCGGCGGCCGACGCTGCTGCATAAAGGCATCCATTGCTTTACGCACTCGTGTCTCTTCGATCTCGGCAAGCGACATGATCGCTACGCTACCTTCTTTAAATTCACGGTGTGGGCCTTGAGGCTTACCTTGAGACACTTTCTTGCCGCGTTGAAAATTGCCGCCAGGTTATCCATACTTGGATTGACCTTGGGTGAGAGCATCCGATGCAAGCTCTTACTCGGCATGGCCGTGGTCTTGGCCAGCCGTTCAAAACCGAGCCACCTCCAACATCGTCCGAGATCTTCTGAGTCCTCAGTCCACGCTCAGGGCTACTCGTAGCGCCGTGCGCAATTCGCTACGCTTTTTCGACGAGAGCATCCCGATGTAGTCTGTCAGCGCGCTCTTTTCAAGGCGAGTTAATTGATCACAATTGATGACCGACGGGTGCTTCAAGCCCTCCTCGACGCCGACGCCGACTTCGGTGGCGAGCCCCACTCCCAAGGTATTTACGGGCGCACACAGGACTCGATTTGCATTGGAGTCGAGCAGCTCTTGACGGCTCACAACGACGAAACAACGGGACCTTTTCGGGTCACCGTGCTGCGGGTGCCGAACGCGATAAACCTCGCCGCGCCGCACTGCGGGTGATACCACGACTACTCAGCGTCCCACGCTGCCTGATACTGAGCGCTGTCGTTGCCTTCGGCATTCAATTCTTTGGCGTGCCGGTTAAGCAATTCCAGCTCACGGTCGCGGCGCCTGCCTTTGAGCTCACGTTTTGCATACGCTCGCACGGCGCGTTCGATCCATGCGGATCGTTGCTCTGCGCCCGCCAGGGCGTCGATGACCCTCAGAAGGTTGCCGGAGAGCGTAACCGACGCTTTGGCCTTAAGTGCCGGTGTGGCCGCCAACTTCGCGAGTTCGGCCAACTGGCGGGTAGAGAGCGTACGATTAGACATACTACTAAGTATACTACCAATGATAGCCGCCGGACAAGGGCGTATTCGCTTCGTGGGCAACCTATTTCGACAGACCCTCAGGAAAACTCAGGACGGGGGCTGGCGCGGCACCGGCGACGGCAGGGCAAAAACCTGCTGGCTCACGGAGTGGGGATTGCCAGTCAGCTGCGGCCGTTCCTGCCCGGTGGTCGACGACAAGCGAACCGCAATTTTCACCGAGTTGAGAAACGGGTTCAGGCAGAAAGCACAGGCAGGTAGCGTTGATCGCCATCCCGACGAGGGACTCTGCCAACACGGCCATCACGCCGGCCGCATTGAGTCCGTGGCCGAATTGACGAAGCCGGACTTTCGCATCAACGCTTGCCGGACAGATTGGTGAGCAGGAGCGTGTCGATACCATCAACGTGTCGCCAACTTTCGTCATTGGTTATCGCTAGGGTGGCACCGGACTTGAATGCTGTCGCAAGCTGAATCGCATCGGGGGTGCGGAGGCGATAGCGTGCCCGCAAGGCGGCCGCCTCCAACAGGATGGCACGTGAAATCGGTTCCAGTATCAGATTGGGAAAATAACTTAAGAGCGTCTCGTAATCATCGGCTGCATCCTGTCGACCCAACTGCAGCGGCTTGACGGTCAATTCAAGTAGCGTGAGCTCTGATGCGACTCCCTGAAACCTACCCGCTTCGAGTTGTTCGATCACGTAACCTGCCGACTCACCGAACGCCTTATTTTGCTCAAAATGGTAGATCCAGACGGAGGTGTCGAGCAGAATGCGTTTATGGCGCGGAGCGATGAGCCGGGCTACCAACCCTCTCGCTCCGACTTGAGGTATGCCTCCGCTCCCTGCCAAACGCCGCTGTGCAAGCCGCGCGTGCGTGCTGCGAATTTCCTAGGCTTTGGAATGATCACGACACGGTCGGATTTACATAGCACGAGGAGCTCATCCCCGGCCGATAACGAGAGCGCTTGCCTGGCGGCCTGTGGGATCACGATTTGATATTTGCTGCTCAGGGTGACAGTGGTACCCACGACGATCTCCTGAAGAAGTAAAGCGATTTTATATTATCACTTTACCGCGGCTCCGGGCTAGCGCTCGTAGGCGCAAGATAACAGTTGCTGGAGAAAGTGGTTTTGGCACCAGATCGCTGAGTGTAGATTGGGGTATGCGTCATTGATGCAACGTTACGAACGTTGTAAAATGCAACGCTATGAACGTTGTTGAGCGTAACAAGCTGTATTTAAAGGGAATAATGCATGACGATGGGCTCTTCCCTCACCTTGAAGTGCCCCCCGCCAGCGGATTCTTCAACTGGGACTTCGGCCTTGCCGAGCTACCGCGGGAAGCCGGCATCATCGTCATTCGCGGACCGCGGCAGTACGGCAAGAGCACTTGGCTGGAATACCAATTGCGGGAAACGCTTCGGCAGTTCGGGCCCGGGACCGCGCTCTTTTTGAATGGTGATTACATCGCGGGCCCCGACGAGCTCGAGAGCGATATCGAATCACTGATGCGTTACTTTCCGGAAGAGGCGTCGGTTCGACGCCTCTTCATTGACGAAATTACCGCGGTCGCCGGCTGGCAGAAAGCGATCAAACGTCTTGCGGATAGGGGTGTCCTGCGAAAGGTGCTGCTCGTCACGACTGGCTCCAAAGCCAGCGACATTCAGCGAGAGGCCGAGCTGCTGCCGGGCCGCAAAGGAAAGCTAGCCCGAACGATCTATTTATTCGTCCAGCTTCCGTACAAGATCTTCTACGACAAGGCTTTTCCGACGCTCAAGGCCCAGACTCTGCCCGCCTATCTCATCGCGGGTGGCTCACCTCCCGCGTGTGCGGCGGTGCTTGAAACGGGGTCGGTCCCGGAATACGTATTTCAAACGAGCGCGGATTGGATCTACGGCGAATGTGCGCTGGCGGGCCGCTCGCGGCCCATGCTGCTGCGACTTCTAGAGCAGCTCATGCGCCGCGGCGCCTCGCCGATCGCGCAGACAACTCTCGCGGAAGAGTCCGGCATGGCAAACAATACGGTCGCGCACGGCTACCTCGATTTGCTGAGCGATCTCTTGGTTCTCGGAGCCAGCGAACCCTGGGATCCGGCCCGAAAGGTGCGGGTCTCACGCAAGGCCTCCAAGTATCCGTTCGTCAATCTTCTCGCTGCGAATACCTGGTCGACGAACCGTCACACGACACCAACCTCGTTGGAAAGATCCACCGGCGAGGAAAAGGGTGTGTGGTGGGAATGGGCGGTGGCCTCGGAATTATTCCGACGAGCCGCGAAACAGGGCCAGCCGTCCCCCTTGCAGTCGCTGTTCTGGCGTTCTGAAAAACACGAGATCGATTTCCTCCGCCAAGGCAGACCTTGGATCGAAGTGAAGGCCGGTCACGCTTCGCCATTCGAGTTCGATTGGTTTATCAGAACCTTTTCCCGCGAGAAACTGCTGGTCATCAGTTCGGATCGGTTCGATGGTAGCGCGGTTCGCGGAGTCACTCTCGAGGACTTTCTACTGGATGAGTCGTTGTAGAGAGGGTGACTCTCAGGTTCGTAGAGCACGCGAACCTTTGTGGCTCGCGCGCACGGGGCGAGGTAGGCCGGACATCGATGCCGATGTTGCGCTGATCGTTTCCGAGGGTGCCGACGACTGGGAGAAACGGAGTAACCGGGCAGCGCGACCTCGCTCGTAGAGTCAGGTGGATCAAGGGTCGGTGTAGGCCGACCCTTCTCGATCGCGAGCATCGCCAATCGTCGGTTGACCACGCTGCCGCCTTCCGCCATCCGCTTCGAAAGTTCGTGGATCGCGGGATCTTTTGACGTCGCGAGTGCCGACAGTCACACACAGGCAAGAAATCATCATGATGAGTTTGACAGCTTCCACAGCATCGTGGCGCCAAAGTATCGGACGTCTGCGAGGGGGTCCGTGCGTTGGCGTACTGTCGCGGACCGATCGGCGGCATTGGCGCGGCAGTAGCGAGTGTACGCCAACGGACAGACGGCGCCGATTTGGCGCGCGCATATTGGGGGCAATGGTCACCTCGACCGAAGATGCCATCACGAAGCCGGAACGCGAGTCGCACGTACTCGCCTTGAACAGCGGCTCCTCATCGCTCAAGTTTGGCCTCTTTCGCGTGAGCGCGGGTAGCACACTCCGGGTCATCGTGGGCGAAGCGGAGGCGATCGGGAAGAACAAGAGCGCGTTCCACGCCAAGGACGCGCAAGCGCGTACTTTGCTGCGAGAGCAAATACGCATTCCCGGCCAACTCGAGGCGGTCAAGCTCATCGCCAACCTTCTCACGGAGCGAAAATTGCCCGCGCCAGAGAGCATTGGGCATCGCATCGTGCATGGCGGGGCGCAGTTTAGGGAGCATTGCCGCATCAATGAGGCCGTCTTGAGGCAACTCGAGACCGCCGCCGTCTTTGCGCCGCTTCACATGCCGGCCGCTCTATCCGTCATCCGGTTGGCACAATCGCATTTCCCCGGCGTCAAGCAGGTCGCGTGCTTCGACACGAGCTTTCACGCACATATGCCGCTGATCGCCCGTGCTCTGCCGATTCCGCGCGCGCTGCGCGCAGAGGGCGTCCAACGGTATGGTTTTCATGGACTCTCCTGCGAATCCATCGTGCGTCAATTGGGCGGGAGCGTACCGGGTCGACTGATCATCGCGCACCTGGGCAATGGCGCGAGCGTCACCGCCGTGAAGGATGGCGCATCGATCGATACCAGCATGGGATTGACTCCCACTGGCGGCATCATCATGGGTACCCGCAGCGGTGATCTCGACCCCGGGGTTCTTGTGTATTTGGCGCGGGAGAAGAAACTAGATGTCACGCGGCTGGAGGAACTGGTGGATCAGCGCAGTGGCCTTTTGGGAATTTCAGGCCTATCTGCGGACATGCGGGATTTGCAAGGAGCGGAAGCGGGTAATCCCGATGCACGATTGGCCATAGACATGTTCTGTTATTCCGCGAGCAAGCAGGTGGCGGCGATGAGCGCGGTGCTCGGCGGCGTCGAGTCGCTGGTGTTCACCGGCGGCATTGGAGAAAACGACCCGCAGGTACGCGCCAAGATCTGTGGGCGGCTCGCGTCAATCGGCCTGGTACTCGACCATGCCCGCAATCGAGTGACAGGCGATCCGATCAGCGATGCGAGTTCCCGCTGTCAGGTGCGTGTCTTGCCGTCTCAGGAAGACGAGCAGATCGCCCGCGAGACATGGCTGCTGTGCTGACCGTGGCGGCTACCGCTCAAGTAACGCCCGCCGTTCAAGTCGCATGAGCGGGGTTTTAAGTGTGTTGGCGCACAGACGCACGATGGGCATCCTGTAGGCTCGATCGGGGGGATTCCAATCGGTCTCTTTACCTGCATGGCCCACTCCACGCCAATCGCCGAGGCAATCCGATGACCACCCGAATCAATCCGCTGGCCGGGAAGCCGGCGCCGTTATCTTCGCTGATTGACGTGGCGAAATTGGTCACGGCCTATTTTGAGGTCAGGCCGGACCCCGCCATCGCCGCTCAGCGGGTGGTATTCGGGACGTCCGGCCACCGCGGCTCCTCCTTTGACGGCTCATTCAATGAGGGGCACGTGCTCGCGATCACTCAGGCGATATGCGACTACCGTCGGGCTCACGATATCAGTGGTCCTCTCTTCCTCGGTATCGATACCCATGCGCTGTCGGAACCCGCCTGCGCGAGTGGCCTCGAAGTGCTGGCCGCCAACGGTGTGAACGTCATGCTGGCCACGAACGACGAGTACACACCCACCCCGGCGATCTCGCATGCGATCTTGACGTACAACCGCGGGCGTAGCGCCGGATCGGCCGACGGCATCGTCATCACGCCCTCGCACAATCCGCCGCGCGACGGCGGCTACAAGTACAACCCGCCGAACGGCGGACCGGCGGACCAGGAAATCACGGACTGGATCGAGGCGGCGGCCAACCGGTATCTCGAGGCCGAGCTGCGCGGGGTCAGGCGGCTCTCGTACGCCGATGCCCTCCATGCCGCGACGACGCACCGCCACGA
>Ga0302324_100014002_pt1 | contig 16213 bp, 13 predicted proteins | sample Palsa_T0_1_FD_201949 | JGI IMG/M metagenome (GOLD analysis project Ga0302324, IMG submission 201949) | Peat permafrost microbial communities from Stordalen Mire near Abisko, Sweden - Palsa_T0_1 | ecosystem: Environmental > Terrestrial > Soil > Palsa > Peat permafrost | place: Sweden: Abisko...
GTGAATCGACTCGGCAACCTTGATCAGAACTGCCGGCAAAATCGACGGAGCCGGGCTGCTGTCGATCAGATGAATCGTTTCCGAAACTCCGATCAGGGCCGCGGGGATTACGGTGGAAGCGGGGCCGTTGTCGTTGACGTGGATCAATTCAGCAATGTTCACCAGAAGGGCGGGGAGCACGGAGGTTTTCGGCCCGCTGTCGTTCAGGTGAACTGTCTCAGTGACTTTGAGAAGCACGGCCGGCATAACCGAAGGACCGGGGCTGCCATCGACGAGCGTGATGTTCTCCGCGACCGGAATGACGATATTGGAAAGATCGACGCCCGTCAACGAGACAGCAAGCGGCGAGCCGGCCGAAGGACTTGTGACTGTGAGCTGACCGGTGAAGGTCGTCGAGGCCGGTCCCGGGATGGCGGGCGCCAGGAAGCCGATTTTCAGCGAGCAGGTTGAGTTGGCGGGCACCGAAGAGCCGCATGCCGAAGAGAGTAAGCTGAACGGGATGCCGGTGCCTGTCGTAGCCTGGAAGTTGACGGCGACAGGACAGCTATTGGTGAGCGTCGCTGGCTCCGATGGAGCGCTGACGCCGGTAGCCGCGGCGAAGCTCAAAGAGCTCGGTGAAATGGTGAGGCAGGCGGGTGCGGCGCCGGTCCCGGTGCCGGTAAGCGAGATGGGCTGCTCATCGACGCTCGAACCCGGAACGAAGCTCGAATCGAAGTAGGTGGCGACCGCCTGAAAAGCGCCGTCGGCCACGGGTTGAAACTCGGCCGAAAGCCAGCACGATTCGTCGGAGACAAGGTCGAGCATCTTTGAGCCGCAGTCTTCGGAGGGGTTGAAATAGGGCGCGGCAACGAACGGGGCCGGTACCGGAAGCCACTCGCTTCCCAGCGGAGCAAGCGGGCCCTGGCCTACGTCGAGCGGCTGCAGGCTTACGGGGTTGTAGATGTCGAGATCGGTGAGCTCGACGGACAGCGGCGGGCTGGCAGTGAAGACTGCGTGCGAGCCGAAGGCCATCATGGAGCGCGAGACGTCGACGGCGCGCACCGCTCCTGCTTCAAGGATATAGAGGTTACCGTTTCCGTCGGCGGCCACGCCTGCGGGGTAGTTGAGCTCGGCTTGGGTGGCAGCGCCGCCGTCGCCGGTCTTGCCTGCGGAGGGTTCGCACGCGTTGTCGCCTGCCAGCACTCTTGTGGCGCGGGTGGCCACCTGGTAATTCCACACACTGCAGCTGGGCGCGGTTGTCGCATTCGGGCCAGTACCTCGATGAGGACCTGTTTCGGGGTGGTCGCCGCGGACTGGGCGCGCCGTACGCGCGATATTGTCGAGCTGCGCCCCCTGCAGCGCAAAGATCGCGTTATCGCCGGCGTCGATGGCGACGCTGGCGATGGTTGTCCCTGGGCTGCTTGCGGTGGTGATGTCGCCCGAGCCGGCGCTCACCGTGCGCAGCAGCTCGTCGGTGAAGTCGACTATGTAAAGGTCGCCGGCCGAGTCGACCGCCACACTCACCGGATCGTTCACGGTAGCTGTCGAGTTGAGACCCAGCGTGGATCCGGATGCAAGTCCGCCGTCGCCGTAGCCGGTCACCGGCTTCAGGGTAGGATTGCCCGCCAGCGTATAGATATCGCCGAGCGCCGGCTTTCCGTAGCCGAGAAATTCGGCGTATTTCTGCACAGTGGATTGAAAGCCGGGCTGCCCGCCCATAAAGACGGCGCGAACTGCATCGTTGCCCGCGTCGGCGATGAGCACGTCGCCCTGGCTGTCCACGGCGAGTCCTTCCGGCTGGTAGAGCTGTGCCTTGCTGGCCGGTCCGCCGTCGCCGTTCCAGCAGTTGCCGAGTCCTGCTGAGCTGGGAGATCCGCCGTAGTCGTTGCAGTAGTTGCCGTTGGGGTCGACATTGGGCTCGTCGAGCTGGCCGGCAACAGTGTAAATGAAACCGCGCACGGGTGAACTGCCGGAGTGAACGGCGAGCACGGTGGCCAGGCCCGCGCCGGGCAGGTCGCCCATGTAAATCACCCGCACGGCGTTGTCGAAGCTGTCTGCAATGTAAACGTTGCCCGCCAGGTCGACGGCCACGCCTCCGGGATAGATCATGGCAGTCTGCGTGGCAGCCACGCCGTCCGTGCCGGCGCCATAGTTTCCATTGCCGGCAATGGTGTAGATATCGCCGCCGGTTACGGTGGCGCTGGGATTTTCCATGCGGATGAGGCTTGCGGCCTGCAGTCCCTGGTTGTAGATCATCCGGACGACGAGGTCTTGGGTGTCGGCGATGTAGACATTGCCCTGGGCGTCCACGGCGATTGCGCTGGGATGATTGAAGCCGGCCGCGGCAGCCGGGCCGCCGTCGCCGGAGTAGCCGAGGATTGGAGCCGAGTCGTTTCCCGCAAAGCGCGAGACGATTCCGGGAGTGAAGACGCCGTGCGGGCCGGCGCCGGTGCCGGAGAGTTCCAGGTATTCCACGGAGCCGGCATTCAGGACGCTCGCCAAGGAGAAGTAGTTCACCACCAGGGTGCCGCCGTGGCTCAATGGAACGGGCGCGCCTGCCTGGCCGGGCGAGGCGGGAGTGAACTGCACGGTCACGCTGCAACTGGCTCCCGGTGCAAGCGCTCCGGTTCCCACGCAACCACTTGCATCCAGCACCGCGTACTCCGGGGTGGCTGGATCGGCCTGCACGCCGGTGATGGTGATGCCGGCCGTCAACAGGGGGCTGGCTGAGAGCTTGACCGAGCGGGTGCCGCTTTGGCCCAGCACGGTGGGGGGGAAAGTGTTGTTACCGATCTGGACGGGCAGCTGGGCTCGGGCGATGCCGCATGACAACACTGCGAACGCGAGCCCGAGCGCGGCCTGCCGCAGCCGTGCCCAGTCACGCGCCGGCCTTCGAGAGGCCGGCGGCCCAATGTCCGCACTCCCGGTACGCACCCGCATCGTGGTTCTCCGGTCGATCGTGTCCTTCGTCAATTAACCGGGATCAGGAAAAGCTGATGGTAACGGTGACCTGGACGTACTGGCCGGCCACCACGCTTATGGGCGTAATCGAGGTCCCGGTCAGCGAGCCGTAGACGTTCTGGTTGGTGCGCGTGCTGGAGCAGGCGGCGGGGGTAACCGAGCCCTGCTGCACAGGAGCCGGGTTGACTCCTGACGTCCCGACGGCGAAGCAGGTGCTGGATTCGGTATAGACGTTGCCAATCACGCCTGCCTGGTTGGCGGTCATGGAACCCCCGAGGACGAAGGTGTACGGGAGCGTCTTCAGGTTCACCGTCTCCGTGAGTCCAGGGAAGCAGGTGCCCTGATTGCAAAGGCCGTCGCCCATGTTGCCGGTGGCGTTCTGAACCAGGTAGCAGGTGGACTCGGCGTTGGCGCAGGGGCCGGCGGCCGAGCTGCCGGAGTTGAGGCCGATCGCATAGTCGCTGGTCACCGCGTCGCCGGCCAGCAGGGCGATCATCTCCGCCTGCCCGGCCTGTTGAATCGAGTTCTCAAATTCGCGGTGCGTGACCAATTTTCCGTCGGGGTTCTTGACGTCGATGACCCAGTGGCCGTGCATGACAAGCCCGGCCTTGACGCCTCCGGAAGACGGGGGCTCCGCGCCGGCTTTCGAAACAGAAGGTGCGGCTGCGGGTGGGGGCGAAGTTCTGGCGGCGGGAGCCTGGGCAAGAGCCGAGTGGCCGAAGCCAAGGGCCAGTGCAAAGACGGTGAGGGCGGCAATGAGAGAGCTGCGGCTGGGTGCGGTCTGATTCGGGTGCATCGTTCGCTCCTGTCGAATGGGTTGTGGGACGACAAATCGCGGGTACGGGTGACGAGACGCACTCTGCTGCAACAAACCGCTTCCAGTCGCGATTGAGGAAGATTCGCAGCCGCTGGAGCCGGTGTAAGCCAGTGGATGGCGGGTTCGTCTCGAACGTATGTGGCCAAATTGAGGAATATGTTACAGCGATTTTTTGGGCCGTGGCAGGAATTTTTCTATGGCGAAGAAGCGGGATGCCTCGATTCAAAATTTTTTGCCCGATCCCGATTCCCAGCGGGCCTCTTCGCAATGCTACGTCGGGAAAACCGGCCCCGGCCTCCTGTCGCAGTGACTTCCTTTCGAATTTCAGCGCTTTTTCACTTGCCAATGCGGGCTCCGGCGTCGCATGATTTCCGTGCGTCTTCCGGCACAATCTGCGCATTTCTCAACCGGTTTGTTCCGTCCGGCCGGGGCCGCCAACTCGGAAACTCCGATGCAGGTCGCCTTAAGGAGGCTTATGTCCCGCATGGCTCGATTCCCACTCCGTCCAATTCCCGTCGCTCTCAGTTTTGCCGCATGTGCCGCGCTGGCCGCCGCGCTGCTTGCCCCGGCGAGCCTCGCCGCTCCCTCCGCCCCGTTCCCGACCCTGCCGCGCGTCAGCGGCCCCATTGACGACTCCCAGCGCGTCGTCTTGCAGGGCAATGTGCACCCGCTGGCCAGGGCCGAGTTCGATCGCGGCGCGGTCGAGGACTCGTTCCCCGCCGACCGCCTGCTGCTGCTGCTCAAGCGCTCCGACGCCCAGGAGTCTGCCCTGCGCGACTTCATCCAGGACCTGCACACCCCCGGCAATCCCGCGTTCCACCAGTGGCTCAAGCCCGACCAGTTCGGCCGCCTCTACGGCCCCGCCGATTCCGATCTTGCCGCCGTCACCGCGTGGCTTCAATCGCACGGATTCACGGTCAACCAAGTGCATCCCGGCCGCATGGGCGTTGAGTTTTCCGGCACTGCCCGCCAGGTGCGCGAGGCCTTCCACACCGAGATTCACCGCTACGAGATCGGCGGCGAAACCCACTACGCCAACAATCGCGATCCCGAGATTCCAGCCGCGCTGGCGCCGGTGGTCACTGGCCTCGCGCCAATGAATAACTTCCGCGCGAAACCCGACATCAAGGTGCTGGGCCGCGCCGAGTTCAACCCCAAGACCCACGAGGCCAAGCCCGACTGGACTTATCCCGACGGCGGCGGCTCCTGGAATCTGGTGGTGGCGCCCGGCGACTTCGCCGTTCAGTATGACATCAACCCGGTCTACAAGAGCGGAATCACCGGCGCCGGACAGTCGATCGCCATCATCAGCGCTTCCAATGTGGATCTGGGCCTGGTTGCGCACTATCAGACTCTTTTCGGCCTCACCTCCAGCAGCCTGCCTGAGGTGGTGGTCGACGGGAGCGATCCGGGCCTGAACGGCGCCGCCACCGAGGCCTATCTCGACATCGAGCTCTCCGGCTCTGTGGCGCCCGGCGCCAGTGTGATTCTCTACACATCGGACGGCACGGCGCTCACCGATGGTCTTGCCCTGGCCGCTTATCGCGCGGTGGGCGACGACCTGGCCGGCACCATCAGCACTAGCTACGGCGAATGTGAGGCCGAGCTTGGCCAGGGCGGCAATGCCTTCTGGCTCTCGACCTGGGAACAGGCCGCGACCCAGGGCCAGAGCGCATTTGTCTCGGCCGGTGACGGCGGCTCGGCCGGCTGCGACGACTTCGACACGCAGGCTGTTGCATACAGCGGCCTTGCGGTCAACGGCATCGGTTCAACCCCCTATAACGTCTCTGTCGGCGGCACCGACTTCTACTACAGCGACGTCGACACAAGCAGCTCCGCCATGTACTCGCAGATCGCCAGCTACTGGTCGGGCACAAAAACCACCCCGCCGGGAACCACGTCGCCCGCGGTGTCGCTTCTCAAGCCCGCGCCCGAGCAGGTGTGGAACGACATGTTCGGCTACAACACCGCGGACCTGACCTATCCGCCCGTCCCGGACGCCGGCCAGATCGGCGAAAACATCGTTGCCGGCAGCGGCGGCAAGAGCAGCGCCGCGCTCTACCCCAGTGGCGCATCGAATCCCGGCGTCGGCTATCCCAAGCCGGCATGGCAGGCTGGTCCCGGCGTGCCCGCCGACAAAGTGCGCGACCTGCCCGATCTCTCGCTCTATGCATCGAACGACGCCAACTGGAGCTTCTATCCTATCTGCGCCAACGCTGGAGATTGCGTCAACGTCAACTCGTCCGCCAATGGCGGCGCGCCCTGGATTACCGGCGTGGGCGGGACCTCGGCATCGTCGCCTGCCATGGCTGCCATCCAGGCGCTGGTCAATCAGAGCACCAAGAGCTGGCAGGGGCAGGCGGACTTCTTCTATTACCCCATTGCCAAGCTCTGGCCCGATGCTTTCCACGACATCACGGTTGGTGGAAATGAAGTGCCATGCTCTCAGGGCAGTCCAAACTGCGCACTCAGCTCCACCGGCATCACCAAGGGCTACTACGTAGACAGCGGGTACCCGGCCGGGACGGGCTACGATCTGGCCAGCGGGCTCGGCTCGGTGGATGTGAAAAACCTCATCTTCTGGTGGCCCCATGTATCGATGACCCCAACCACGACCACGCTGGGCGTTTCACCCGCCTCCTTCGTTCACGGTAAGACAACCACCATCACCAGCACCGTCGCGCGGACGGGTGGGTCGGGCACACCCACGGGCAGCATCAGCCTTGGCTCCAACGATGGCATCAGCCACTACGCCGGCATCGACTACCTCTATCTCAACTCCAATGCCAAAGTCGACACCCCTGTGGACAACCTGCCCGGCGGCACTTACCAGCTCACCGCCAGATATGGCGGCGACGGCACGTTTGCCGCCAGCACCTCTGCGCCAGTCACCATCACCGTAACCCCGGAGACCGACACCCTCGCCACCAGCGGCTGGGCGTGGAACCCCTACGACCTTTACATTTACCCGCTGTCGCCGGGCATCACCCTGCCCTATGGCGCACAGATCTTCCTCGATGCACAGCCGCTGAGCACCAACGCGACGGAGGCCAATTTCGGCCAGCCCGCCACCGGCAACGTCACCTTCACCGACAAGGTAGCTTCGGCCACCACCACATCCACCCAACCCATTGACACATTCGGCACCGCCGAGTGGGAGACCGGTGTCTTCGCCGTGGGTTCTCATACCGTAGCCGAGTCCTACTCCGGCGACGCCAGCTACAAGTCCTCCGCGGCGCCCGCCGCGGCCAGCTTCAAGGTCATTCCGGGAAGCACCTACATGGAGGGCGGTCCGCTCACCACAAGTGTCAGACCCGGCGGCAGCGTGACCGTCAATGTAGAGCTATTCACCGGCTACCTGCCCTTGCTGGGCGCACTGCCCACCGGCAATGTCACCGTTACCCTGGGCGGAGTCTCGAAATCCGTTCCCTGGACGTCGTTCGGCAAGACCGGCGACGCCTACGCGGAGGTGCTGGTCGGCTTCACCGGTGTTCCGGCTGGAATCCTGCCGGTCACTGCCTCCTACCCCGGGGACGCCAACTGGCTGGGCTCCTCAGCCAACTTTGGCACCGTGATCGCGCTTTCCACCAAGCTCGCGCCCACGGTAACGCTGACCTCCAGCGTTACCAACCCCGCACCGGGGCAGGTATTCACCCTGACCGCAAGCGTCGCCGGGCCCTCCGGAAAGCCCATACCCACCGGCTCGGTAACCTTCTTCACCGACGACGAAAGCACCTACTTCACCGAACCGCTGGTCAATGGCAAGGTCTCGGTGGAGCTCGACGGCGCGTTCGGCGCCAACGGAACCAATATCTTGGCCGCCTACTACCGCGGCGACGCCAACTACACTACCGGCACCTCCAACGCCGTCGACATCGCGGTGTCCAAGGCCGGCTTCTCTCTCACCACGCTCACTCCCGAGGTTTCCATCGCGGCCGGCAAGTCGGGAACGAGCACCGCCGTGCTCGCTCCCTTCAACAAATTCAACGCGGCCATCCACCTCACCGCAACTGCTCCCGCTGGCATCACAGCCACGCCGGCGCCGCTGCCCAGCACCGTAAGCGGCCTCACCAATGACACCATCAACATAACCGTGGCCAGCGGCAAAGCTGCTGGAACCTACCCGGTGGTGGTGACCGCATATACCGCCGGCAAGGGAATCGTCCACACCGCCCTGATCCTGGTCTCGGTGCCGTAACGCACTGGTTCAGGAGGTTTCCGGGCAAACAGGAACGGCCAGCCTCTCGAGGCTGGCCGTTCTGTTTCGCGTAGTTGAAAACTTATCTGGAGAGGCGTGGAAAGTCAGGGCACGCCATCGCCGCTCCCTTCAGCGGGCATCGTGGTGCGGCGCCCCCATGGCAATCACCTCAATCGCAACCGGCGCAACGCCGGACTGGGTCATTTCCAGCTTTTGCGCGGCGGCAAACGAGAGATCGATAATCCGCCCCTGAAACAGGTAGCCGCGATCGGTAATGCGCACCACCACCGAGCGCTTGTTGCGCAGGTTTTTTACGCGCACCATTGTGCCGAACGGCAGGGTGGGATGGCACGCCGTAAGCGCATTCATGTCAAACGTCTCACCGCTGGCGGTGCGGTGTCCGTCGAATTTTGTCCCATACCAGGTGGCAATGCCACGCAGCATGCGGGACTGCGCGGAAGTGAGCACAATGGGCGGCGCCAGCAGGGCCGGCGTCCTGGCTTCAACCGGCGAGGCCGGTGGCAGCGTGGCCAGAGGCCTGGAGAGCGGCACATCGGCCTGCACGGTAGCCGCAAAGAACACCGTGACCACTCCAGCGGCCAGGACAACGGACGTCGTGCCTGCTACGAGATACATCCGCAGCGAGGCCTTCGATTTCATGTTCCTCGTCTTTTGTCGATTCGCCATCCGCCCATTCTACTAACGGCAAGCCGTTTCACCTAATGGAAACCGGCGACGATCCCATCCAAATGCCTTCGGTGCGCAGGTAAGCCATTCGCAGGGAAAGACTTGCGATTTTTGTCGCTTTTCCCAGAAACTGCACTGCTTCCGGTGCATCCGCATGAAACGCGTGCCTGCAGCTCTCCATCGCCGCCCCATGCGCTGCCCCTCCAAAATCGGGCCCGTGAGACAATAATCGGACGCTCGTTCCACGCTCGCCAGATCGTTCGGACCGCACTTTCCGGCGTCATTGAGTGCGCGTAGCCACCGACGGCTTTCCTTCGTTGCCGGCGCCCTCGGCAGGTGCCGGACCAGCCACCGCGGACGGCTTCCTGGCCGGCTTCAGCGCTTCCGAAACCCGGGCCAGCAGGTCCTTGGGATGCACTGGCTTGTTGAGCAGCACAAACGCATGTCCCGCTCGGCCGGCGCTCGCCAGCAGGTCGGTGGTCGACGCGTGGCCGGAAAACAGAATGATCTTGCAGTCGGGGAAGACGCGCTTGACTGTAATTGCGAGCTCGATGCCGCCCATGCCGGGCAGCACCACGTCGGTGATCAGCAACTCAGGCGGCATCAGCAGGGCAGTTTCGAGCGCGCTCAGCCCATCGTAGGCCACCATGGCGGCATAGCCGCTGCGGCACAGGATGTCGGAAAGGCTGTCGGCGATGGTGCCCTCGTCGTCCACTACCAGCACGACCGGTCGATAAATGCGGGCGGAAGCGGCTGGCACCTCTTCGACCGGGACGGTGGGAAAATTGGTTTTTTTGCTCACGACTGAATCACCTCTGAAAGCCACCCTACCAAACTTGTTTGTATACGGGTTAAATATTTGAAATCTGATACTTGTAGGCGCCAAGAAGGCTCTGCCACGTCTTCGGCAGGGCAAAGATTTCTTTGCCGGGGGGCTTGCGAAATCTGTCGTCGATGATTATGATTTCAGTTTGTGAATAGTTTTGCGGCAATTTAAGCGTACGATAGCGCAGCGCGAGGCAAATTCCCGAGGTGAACGCCGCCACTTCGGGGAGAAATGGGTGGGTATAGGATGAGTACGAATTCCGAACCAAATCTTGAACCGATGAAATTTCAGTCCATTCAGCAGCTTGACGTTCCCAAGGGTCGGGACGGAAAGCACAAGCGGATTGTTACGCGCCTTCTGGCCGACATCGATCGTCTGGACCCGGGAACCGCGCTCAAGGTTCCATTGACTGCCCTGCCAGACAGCAAGGAGAATATCCGCTCCGCCCTGAATCGGGCTACCCGTCTGCGTGGGCTCGACGTTGCCACCTCAAGCGATGCCGAGTATCTATATATATGGAAGGTGCAGCCGGAATCCTGAGCCGGCGGCTTGCTCCATGGACGCCTGTCAGGCATCTCCTGACAGGCGTTCCTCGTTGTTTACCGCGTCTGAACTCCCGGCGCATCCTCCTGCCTCTTTTGCCGTCTCCCCAAGGCAACCGGGATTAGCGTCCCCACATCCAAAATTTATTGCTGAAACCGCGCAGACGAAATACCTGGTGCGGCTCACACTTTCCCCCTCCGGCTTCCGGACGGAACCGGCTTCAAACCGATTCGATTCAACGCAAAGGACCAACAGATGGTTGACCACGCCCCAACTGCGGAAATGGAAGGCTCCTTGAATTTTCAGTCCATCCCTCAGGCCGATGTTCCCAAGGGCCGCGACGGAAAACACAGGCAGATCGTGATGGAGCTTCTCAACGACATCGCGCAATTGAAGCCTGGCGCAGCGCTCAAGGTTCCTCTCTCGGCCCTGCCCGACAGCAAGGAAAACATCCGCGCTGCCCTGACCCGCGCCACTCATCAGCGTGGCATCGAGGTAGCCACCTCCAGCGACACCGGCTATCTCTACGTCTGGAAGGTCGAGCCCTGATCCTTCGCCTGCGAGCCACCCACACCGCGCCGTTATACTTACGGCAGCATGAATGCTTTTCCGCGCTCACTCTTCCCCATCGGCATCGCATTGAGGCTTGCCGCTCTGGCACCGGCCTTGCTGCTGGTAGCCGCCGCGCCTCACGCCGCGGCTCAGGGCACACGCTTGTGGACCCAGTCCCGCATCGACGAGTTTGAAAAAGGAACGCCGCAGGGCGTCGAATTGACCAGCGACGGGCATCTGCGCCAGGGGCCGGCGTTCAGCCAGATTCTCACAACTCCTTCCACCTTTGTGTGGACCGTGGCCGTTGACAAAAGCGGTACGGCCTACCTTGGCACCGGCTCGCCGGCCACGGTGTTGCGCGTCGGCGCGGACGGCAAGTCCTTCACCCTGTTTGAAACCAAAGATATCGGCGTTCAGTCCGTGCGCCTCGGCCCGGATGGCGCGCTCTATGCGGCAACGCTGCCGAGCGGAAAGGTCTACCGCCTGGACGCCAACGCTCAGGCCAAACAGGATGACTCCACAGCCACGGTGGTTTTTGACGCGGCCTTGCTGGGCACGGGGCCGGGCGCAGCCGGCGGCAAGACAGACGCCAAACTCGCTGACGGCACGTCGGGCGAAAAGAACGGCGAACACAAGTCCAGTTCATCCTCTCACTACATCTGGGACCTGACCTTTGACGCGTCCGGAAAGCTCTACATCGCTGCCGGCGGCCCCGGTGCGGTGTACCGCGTCGATCCGGCCCATCCCCAGGCGCGCCCCGAGACGTTTTTCCTCTGCGACGAGCAGCACATCCGTACGCTTGCATGGGACGCGCACGGCAACCTGATCGCCGGCACGGATGGGTCCGGCCTGGTCTACCGCATCGATCCGACCGGGAAGGGCTACGTGTTGTTCGAGTCGCCACGCCGCGAAATCACCTCGGTCGCGGTGGGCGCGGACGGCACAATTTACGCGGCCAGCGTAGGCGACAAGAGCCGCAACCCGCTGCCCCCGTTGCCGGTGCAGGGCATGGCCTCGATCACCATCACCATTGCACAGCCGGGCTCACTCCAGGCGGCCAATGCAAGCGCATCGCTGCCCGAGGGCACTGAGATTTACGCGCTCTCGGCCGGCTCCGAGGGGCTGACGCAGGCGCCGCGCAAGCTCTGGTCGGGCAAGGACGAGATTGTCTACGCCCTGGCTGCGCGCCCCGACGGCCTGCTGGCGCTGAGCGGCAATCGCGGTCGCCTCTTCCTGATTGCACCCGACGGCAGCTACGCCGATGTGGGCCGGTTGGACGCGCAGCAGGCGTTGAGCCTGGCCGACGCCGGCTCCAGTGGCCTGCTCATCGGCTCCGGCAACACCGGCCAGCTCTATCGCTTCGGAGCCGCGTCCGCAGCCGCGCATGAGTATTCCAGCGACGTGCTCGACGCCGGCGCGCTGGCACGCTTCGGACGCATCGAGGCCGAGCCCGGCTCCCAGAAATACGATATCCTCACCCGCTCCGGTAACGTGGAGCAGCCCGCGCGCGGCCGCAAAAACTGGGGCTGGTCGGACTGGCAGCCGCTCAAAGACGGCCAGACCGTGTCGCCCGCAGGCCGATTTTTCCAGTGGAAGGCCGTGCTGCACGACGGCGGCGCGCTGGGCAACGTGGGCGTCAACTATCTTCCCGTGAACTCAGCGCCCGTGGTGGACGAGCTGGTGGTGGTGCCCGGCGCGCGGCTCAATGGACCCACGCAGGCCGGCAACCTGCCCACGGCCGTCAACATCGGACTGCCCTCCTCGGGCCAGACCACGTCCCTCGGGTTCGATGCCGGCTCTGCGGCTTCGATCCCGGGCGTAAAGGACAAGACCGCGGTCGCGGTGCGCTGGGCCGCTCACGACGACAACGGCGACGACATGGTCTATTCGCTCTATCTGCGCGGCGATGGCGAAACGGTCTGGCGCCTGCTCAAAGATAACCTCACCGACAAGTCCTACAGCTTTGACGCCACGCTGATCCCCGACGGCGGCTATCAGATCAGGGTGGTCGCATCCGACGCGCCCTCGCACATACCCACCGATGTGCTCACGGGAGACAAGGTCAGCGAGCGGTTCGAAGTGGACACCACGCCGCCAGTGGTGACTCTCAAGGCCGAGCCGGAGAACGGCGCTTGTGAGCACCCGCCTTGCGCCAAATGGACGCACGTCACATTTGAAGCCGAAGATGCGTTCTCAGCCATCACCCATGCCGAGTATTCGCTCGATGCCGGCCCGTGGCAATTCATAGATCCAGTCGGCGGTCTGTCCGACTCAAAGCGCGAGCGCTACGAACTCCATCTTCCTCCGCAGGCCTTCAGCATCGTCGGAGGCGAACACCTCATCACCGTGCGCGCCTATGATCGCCACGACAACATCGGCGTTGCCAAGACCGTGATCCACGCGGCAAAGTAGCCATGCCTGTTCCCAAAATCCACGGGCATTACAGCTTGCAGATAATGCCTCCGGAGAGCCAAGAAGTGTCAGGGCACGACTTCAGTCGTGCCGAAAAGGCCCCATAAAATGTCGGGCTTTAGCCCCTGAGAGAAGGCTACACCCTTCAATGCGATTTGAATTCTTCCTCGCGGCGCGGTACCTGAAGGCCAAGCGGCGCCAGGCCGTGGTGGGCGTAGTCACCGCCATCTCTGTTGCCGGCGTGGCCGCAGGAGTCGCCGCGCTCATCATCGCGCTCGCCATCACCAACGGCATGAGGCGCGACCTGCAGGACCGCCTGCTCGGCGCATCCGCCCACGTCGACCTAATGCGCGTTGAGGCCGACGGCATCCGCAACTGGCGGCCGCTCGTCGACCGCCTGCGCCGCCTGCCGCACGTCACCGCCGCCGCGCCCGGGATCTATGGCCAGGTACTGGTGTCGCGCGGCCCCCGCGCCGGCTTCGCGCTCATCAAGGGCGTCATCCCTGCCGAGGAGCGCACCGTCGGCGACTTGCTCGACTCTATCGTCTCCGGCTCGGCCCGCGACCTCAATCCCGACGCCATCAACCGCCGCGCCAATCCCGACAAAGGCAACGCCGGCGAACGCACCCCCGCCAATGCCGCCTATCCGGCTCTCGTCCTCGGCAAGGACCTGGCCGAGCAGATCGGTGCGCAGGTAGGCGACAGCGTGCTCATCACCAGTCCCCAGGGCGAACTGACCCCGCTCGGCCTCGAGCCTCAATACCAGCGCTTCCGTGTGGCCGGAATCTTTCACTCCGGCTTCTATCAATACGACTCCGCCATGGCCTTCATGCGCCTCGCCGACGCGCAGCGGCTCTTCAGCGAGCCCGACCTGCTGTCGGTCATCAGCTTTAAAGTCGACGACCTCGACCGCGCCCCCCAGATTGCGCAGGAGATCGAAAAAGCCGCCGGCAAAGGCTTCATGACCAACAACTGGATGGAAGAGAATCGCGAACTCTTCCGCGCGCTGAAAGAAGAACAGGTGGTCACGTTCATCGTGATCGCGCTCATCGTCATCGTGGCCGCGCTCAACATTCTCATCGCGCTCACCATGATGGTGATGGAGAAGACCCGCGACATCGCCGTGCTCATGAGCTTCGGCGTCCAACGCGGCCAGATACGCCGCGTCTTCCTCATGCAGGGCCTGCTCATCTCGCTCATCGGTACCGCGGCGGGCCTCATCCTGGGCTACGTGGCCGCCTGGGCCGGCGGCTACTACCACTTCATCCACCTGTCGGCCGAGGTCTACTCGATCGACACCTTGCCCTTCGCCCCGCGCCCTATGGACGGCGTGATCGTAGCGGCGGTGTCCATCGGCATTTCGCTCCTGGCGACGCTGTATCCGTCGTCAGCCGCGGCGCGCGTGCTTCCCGCCGAGGCGCTGCGGTATGAGTGATTTATCTTCCGTTCTTCCTTGCTATACTCCGCGCATGCGGTTCTCGCTGATGACCGTCGCGCGTTATGTAATAACCGCCGTTGCTGTGCTCTTGTTTTCAGTCGTTCTCTCGATGTTTTCCGTCATGGCATTCGTGCCGGCTAGCGATGGCTCGCCTGGCGACGGCCTCTTATGGATATTCCTCTTTGTTGCCGAAGCGGCTCTGCTAGTTCCTTTCAGCCTGGGTTTAACTGCGGAACTTATAGAGCGCAAGGCGCAAGGCCGAGATTTTCAGTGGTCGAAGGGTCTGAAGCGCTTCTTGATTGCGATTCCTATCTCCATAGGGCCGGTGTACGCTCTCACCTGCGTGTGGCCGTACATTGAGGATCGCCGCCCCTCGCATTGGGTCTGGAATGAAGCTGCTCTTTACATTGTTTCGGGTGCATTTGCTTACCTCGCCTTGCGGATAAACAGAAAGGCATCTGAATTGACAATGTGACACATTTTGTGTCACATTCACATCATGCCCAGCGTCAATCTTCGCGAACTGCGCAACACCCGCCAACTCAAAGCCTGGCTCCGCGCAGGGGAAACCGTGGAGCTACGCGAGCGCAACTGTGTGCTCGGGCGGATCATTCCTGAGACACCCGCAGCCAAACCCGTCGAGTGGCCGGATTTTGCCGCCCGTCGCCGCGCCATCTTCGGCGACCGCGTCTTTCCCATCGTGGAGGACCTGATTGCGGATAGAGAGGACCGCTTTTGACGGTCTACGCGGATTCGAGCTTCTTCGCCTCCAAGTACGTTCAGGACATACACTCGCTTGAAGCGGACCGCCGGATGGTGCAGCTGCCTGAAGTCTTTCTGACTGCATTTAACCGTGCGGAGCTTACGCACGCAATCTATGGCCAGGTCTTTCGAGGCCGGATTTCTTCGGCGCAGGCCGCAGCGGCCTGGAGCCTGTTCGAGCAGGACTGCCTGGCCGGAGTCTGGGTCCCTGCTCAGATGCCCGAACGGACGTGGGATCGGTGCATCGAACTGGCGCGGCGCCATGTTCCAGCTCTCGGCGTCCGCACTCTCGACTCGCTGCACGTAGCCTGCGCAATGGAGCTGAGAGCTCAGCGTTTCTGGACCTTCGACGACCGCCAGGCGCGCCTCGCCGAAGCAGTCGGCCTCGATACGAGCGCCTGATTCCGGATCCAGTTCCGCCGATGTGGCGACCCGAAGATGAATAGGAGCAACTGGCCATGAGCAAGGTGAAGTCGCCTCAGGAAAAGAAAACCGCTAGCCTCAACCGTGACCGGCGAAACGTCTACGGAGAAAATGCCAAGTCAAGCAGAAAGAACATCCCACTGAGCAAGCAGCTGGGACATCAAGCCGCACGACGGGCCGCAAATCAACCCTTGACGCAACTCGTTGGAAATGTCGAAGAGGACATCGCAATCGCAACCGAGGCAATTGTTACCACGCGAACCGTTGAATTGAAGCGCAAGAGCTTTCGAAAGAGACCGGATGCGCCGCTCAAGGCCGTTCTGGAGCGCAAAAGGACCGGCATCTGGCCAAAGCGATAAATCTCACTGCGGCGTAATAATCCCGCCCAGCGCATGACGCCGCGGCAGAACAATGCCGCGATGATCCACCTCGGCCGGAGTGTGCTGGCCGGGCAGGCTTGAGCGGTCGATGAGCGCCCCGCCGCAAGCCGGACAGGTCTCGGCCTGATTCTCCTTCGCAAGCACCGCGTGACATTCGCTACAGATGTGTTCCATCTTCTCCAGCATATCGGAAGGCCCGCAAGCCCGGTACACTGAACCCATGCATCCGCCCATT
>Ga0302324_100014005_pt1 | contig 16211 bp, 14 predicted proteins | sample Palsa_T0_1_FD_201949 | JGI IMG/M metagenome (GOLD analysis project Ga0302324, IMG submission 201949) | Peat permafrost microbial communities from Stordalen Mire near Abisko, Sweden - Palsa_T0_1 | ecosystem: Environmental > Terrestrial > Soil > Palsa > Peat permafrost | place: Sweden: Abisko...
ATCCGAAGCCGGTCACCTGGATCACCGAGGAGCAGGGTACGGCAATCAAGGAGTTCGTAAACGCAGGCAACGGGTTCTATGCTTTGCACAATTGCAGCAACATCTCGCTCAGCTCCAAGCCCTACCGGGAGGTGATGGGCGGCGCCTACATCAGTCATCCCCCTCTCCGCCCTTTTGAGGTGCACGCCACGGCAAACAAACATCCGATTACCGAAGGCATGGCTCCGTTCATCGTCAACGATGAGCAGCACTACGTGATCTACGATAAGGACCCCAAGTACGTCATCCTGGAAGCGGAGAATGTCGACGGGCTTAAGTTTGAGGATCTGGGCGCCAAATCAATTGGCGGTTGGGCCTATGACTTCGGTAAGGGCCGGGTGGTCTTTACCGCGGTCGGGCACACCATCCACGCCATGTGGAACCCGCAATACGTTGAGATTCAGAAGCGATCGATACGCTGGCTGCTCAAGGAGCTTTGAAGCGATTCTGTTTGCTGCTAATTTATATACCGTTCCCGCTCTTAGATCAGGCTCGGAGTCAACTGGAGAACGGCTATGGAATCGAGTGAGAGCTTTGTCTACCTGGCCGTGGTCTTCGGTCTGCTCGTTATTCCGCGGGCGTTGCAGCGGTTCCGTCTGCCCGCGCAGCTCACCTGCTTCGCCTTCGGTATCATCGTTGCCGGCTTTTACAAGGAGCTTGTTTCCGACAGCGTCATCTCTTATCTTTCAACCCTCGGAATAGCGTCGCTGTTTCTTCTGGCCGGCCTCGAAGTGGATGTTGGCGAACTGCGACGCCAGCTCTCGTCGCTGGTCGCGCACTTCGCAGTACGAGGGCTGGTCCTGGTGGCGTCCGCGGGCATCGCGGGCGCATATCTTCATCTCGGCTGGCAAGTCGACTGCATGATCGCGCTCGCGCTGCTCACTCCGTCCACTGGTTTTATTTTGGACATGCTACCCCACTCCGGACTGAATCGTACGGAGCAGTCGGAGGTTGCTTTGCACGCGGTTACCGGCGAAGTCACCGCCGTCTTTCTATTTATGGTGATCTCGCAGGCTGGTTCTTTTAAAACGCTGCTCGTCTCCGGTGGATCCATCATCCTGTTGGTCGCACTTATGCCCGTGGTTTACCTTGCCCTGGGCCGGTTCGTCGTGCCTTATGCGCCTGGTTCGGAATTTTCTCTGTTGCTGATGGTTGGGCTTATTTGCGCGGTCATCACCAAGACATTGGGTGTTTATTACCTGGTTGGTGCTTTTATCGCCGGGCTGGTCGCCCGGTCTCTCAGCAAACGTTTGATGACACTTGCCTCGGCAGAAAATCTGGAGGCGGTCCGGCTCTTCGCCTCGTTCTTTATTCCCTTCTACTTTTTTCACAGTGGCCTGGGCGTACCTAGCGTCGCGCTGGTCTCCGCCTCTTTGAGGTATGGGTTTGCGCTCGCCGCCTGCGTTCTCCCTGTTCGGTTAGGAGTGGTTTGGCTGCAATCCCGTCTGATGCGGCATAGAGGCAGCCGCGGCAGCTTGCGGGTCTCGATCGCACTCAGCCCCACGTTGATTTTTACCCTGGTCATCGCGGACATATTGCGTGAAAACTTTGCCATCAGCCCGCCGCTCTACGGGGGACTTTTGGTCTATGCCGCCGTTGCCAGCATCCTGCCATCGTTAACTCTGCCTGCGTTTGCCGAGACCAGCTCCATTGCGCTCCCGATCGAAGCGTGAAAAAAGCGTTGTCAGTTCGTCGTTACGTTGCGGCGCAGAAAGGCAAGTGATGATCACTCCGCGAGCTTTTTGTAGAGCTCCCTATATTTCTCATGGGTCGCCATGTATGCGCTCATGACGTGGACTCGCGGTCGTACATTCTTGCGCTTCCTCGGCAAGCCAGCGAGTACTTGGTCGACAAGGGCCTGAAATCGACGTGCAAATTTCTCGGTATCGCTTGACACGGACTTACCCCTCCTACCTTGTCAAGGTTGTAAGGACTGGGTGTGCCCGGAGAGGGTGAAAGCCCATTGACGCCCGGCACCGGGCAGGCTATGGTTAGGAAATCTGGTGTTCGGGAAGGCGGTGCAAATCCGCCACTACCCCGTAACTGTAAGCGCCGAGAGCTTGAACCAATTTGTTGAAGCCACTGGGACTTAGGTCTTGGGAAGGCGGTTCAGGTTCGATGAAGCGCAAGTCAGGAGACCGGCCAGATGCCCACCAGGGCCGTTTCAGCTTCGATGGGAGAGCTGAAAAGCATCCTCGCTGGCGTTATTTTGTCATCAGCTGGACGCTGGCTTTTATTCGATCCCGCTTCGCGCCAAGGTCCGTCCGGCGCCCGAGCGACCTATGCAGACAATGCGCCGCAATCCAGTGACCCTCGTGCTTGGGGGCGTACGCAGCGGCAAGAGCCATTACGCCCAGCAACTGGGTGAACGGGCGGAGCGGGTCGTTTTCGTTGCCACGGCACGCGCCTGCGATGACGAAATGCGGCGCAAAGTCGCTCGCCACCGCAGCAGCCGTCCGCAGCATTGGCAAACCGTCGAAGAGCCCCTTGGGTTGGCGGAGGCTGTGGCGCAATACGGGCCCGCTTGCGACCTGATAATCATCGACTGCCTCACTCTTTTCGCCGCCAATCTGCTCGAAGCCGGCGGCGACGAGCAAATCCGGATTGATGCTCTTTGCCTGGCACTCCAGTCGCCGCCCTCTGCGGTCGTGCTGGTATCGAATGAAGTAGGTAGTGGCGTGGTGCCGGAATATCCGTCCGGCCGGCGTTTCCGCGATTTGCTGGGCGAGATGAACCAGAGTGTTGCCCGCGTAGCTTCCAACGTGCTGTTACTGGTCGCCGGGCTTCCGTTGGTCCTGAAGGGCCAAGTGGAGGTCAGTGAATGATCGGCATGCTAGTTGGGGGCACGGCCAGCGGCGTGGGCAAGACCACCGTCACCATGGCGATCATGGCGTGCTTGCGCAAGCGCGGTTACGTAGTGCAGCCGTTCAAGGGCGGCCCTGATTTTCTCGATACCACTCATCACAGCCGCATCGCGGGTCGAGCGGCACGCAATCTCGATACGTGGATGCTCTCCGAGGAGACGAACCGCGAGTTGATGCGCACGGCAGCAGCGGGTGCCGACGCCGTGGTGGTGGAAGGGATGATGGGGCTTTTCGACGGCAAGGACGGGGTTACGGGAAACGGCAGCAGCACGGAAATCGCGAAGCTGCTGAAGCTCCCCGTGGTTTTGGTGCTGGATTGCGCGAAGAGCGCACGCAGCGTGGCGGCGGTGGTGCTCGGCTTTGAGTCCTTCGATCCCGGCTTGCCTTTGGCCGGCCTTATTCTCAATCGGGTTGCCGGCCGCAACCATTATCGGATGCTCGAATCCGCCATTCAGGCCCGTTGCAAAACTCCTATCGTGGGCTGGCTGCCACGGGAGCCGCAAATTGCCATTCCCGAACGCCACCTTGGATTGCATGCAGCGGCGGGGATTGATTCTTTGTTAGATCAGGAGATCGACACGCTGGCGAAACTGGCCGAAACGCACTTCAACGTCGATGCCATCCTGGACCTCGCTTGTCCGCTGGATACAACGGCCCCGAACCCGATGCCGCGTGGGGATCGACCCCGCATACGCATCGGCGTGGCCCGCGACCGTGCCTTCTCCTTCTACTATGAGGACAACCTGGATCTTCTGCGCCGGGAGGGGGCGGACATTATTCCCTTCAGCCCCATGGTTGACGAGGCGTTGCCACCGGATTTGGATGGGCTCTACTTCGGCGGTGGGTATCCTGAGCTTTACGCCCGAGAGCTTAGCGAAAATATCTTAATGCTTGACCAGATCCGTGCCTTTGTCCGGTCCGGGGGCCATGTCTATGCAGAGTGCGGAGGCCTGCTTTATCTATCGCAACAACTGAGCACATCAGATGGAACAATCTACCCCTTGGTAGGCATCGTACCGCTGTCCATGGAGATGACCGGCAAGCTGGTGGACTTCGGCTACGTCACCGTCACCTTTACACAAGACTGCTTGCTCGGCCCAAAGGGCACCGCAATCCGGGGTCACAGCTTTCACTATTCGCGGATTCGCTCCCGGGCAGAAGTGGCGACCAGCTACCAGGTTGAATTTTCCCTTTCCGGCATGCTGCAGCAGGAGGGATTTAGCTGCGGCAATGTTCTCGCAAGCTATGTACATCTGCACTTTGGCGCGAATCCCGCGGTAGCGCAGCATTTCGTGTCGGCGCTTCGCATAAAGCAGGTAGTAACCGCATGAGGAGGGCGCTGCTTGCCCTCACACTGCTGGGCTGCATTTTTGCGGCCCACGCAAGCCGCATGCTGACCGACGGAACCGGACGCAAGGTCACGGTGCCCGACCATCCTCATCGCATCGTTTGCCTCGTGCCCAGCGTCACCGACACGGTGTTCGCGCTGGGATCGGGGGAGGATGTCGTTGCCATCAGCGATTACACGACCTATCCCCCGGCAGCGCTGAAGAAGCCGAGTATCGGCGGCCTGGTGAAGCCGTCGATCGAAACCATTCTTTCCTTTCATCCCGACTTGGTGGTGGGAACCGAGATTCCGGGATCGGCAGAAACTGCAGCTCAATTAGAAACGGTTGGGATCCCGGTTTATCTGGTCGATCCCCACGGCCTTGCCGGCATCCTGCACGCAGTGGACAGTATCGGCCAGGCGCTGAATCACGCATCGCAGGCGGCAGCACTCAATCTAAGCCTCCAGCAGCGGATCGAGGCGGTGAAGACCCGCACCGGCGGGAAACAGGCGCCGCGGATACTGGTTCCAGTGTGGTACGACCCAATCATTACCATCGGCAAGCACGCGTTCATCACCGAGATGATCGAGGCCGCCGGGGCCAAATCGGTCACCGATGACCTGCTCCCTGACTGGCCCCAGATCAGCATGGAGGCGCTTATTGCCCGGGCTCCGGATGCCCTGCTGCTGGTGCGGGGTGGCAAGGTGAATATCGAGACCCTGCAGAAGCGGCCCGGCTGGAGTAGCCTGGCGGCGATCCAGGGAGGCAAGGTTTATTACGTGGACAATGGGATAGAGGTCCCGAGCCCATTCGCCATCAACGCATTAGAGGAAATGGCCGAGGAATTTCATCCTTAGAGATACTGATATGCAGAACCTGTTGACCAGCATCGGAGGCGAGTCTTGGCGCTTGAAATAGCCACGGTACCGGGCACTTCTCCGGCGGGCGAGTTGCTTGCCCACGGGCGCCGGGAACACCGGCCGGGCGCGGTCTTGGTTGTTCTGACCGCGGCATTGGGCGTGGTCACCCTGGTCTCACTGGCCACCGGGGCCGTTTCTATTTCCCCGCGTACCATCGTCGCTGCCGTGGTCGGATATCGGCCGCTGAGCGAGACGCAGCGGCTCATCCTTTTTCATCTTCGTCTACCGCGGGTGCTCGCATCCGGGCTGGTAGGTTCCGGGCTGTCACTGGCCGGTCTCCTGTTTCAGGGACTCTTTCGCAATCCCATCGCTGACCCATACGTCATCGGGTCTTCAGGAGGCGCGGTGTTCGGCGCCTGTATTGGGATCTTCTTCTTTTCCCAGTGGTCGGTGTTCGGCTTCAGCGCGACCGCGCTGCTGGCGTTTGCCGGTTCCGCGGCTACCATGGCGCTGGTCTACGCGCTGGCTCGATCGGCGGGCAAGACGAATGTGGTGACCCTGCTGCTGGCCGGCTTTGCCATCAGCACCATGTTCACCAACACCAGCTACTTCTTCGAACTATTCGATAGAACAGGAGCAAGCAATCGTATTCTCCTCTCATGGTTGCATGGTTCCATCGGTACTCCCGCCTCCAGCGAATTAGCGGTAAGCGCCGCTCTGCTTGCCGGCGCGACCGTGGTCGCCCTGCCCCTGATGCGCACCCTGAACACCCTGGCTTTGGGAGATGAATATGCGCGGCAACTCGGTGTCCCCGTCGAGAGCGCACGCGTGTGGATCATCCTCATTGGTTCGCTCCTGACCGCCGTGGCCGTGTCACTCGGCGGAATGATCAGCTTCGCCGGCTTGATCGTCCCGCACGTCGCGCGGTTGTGGCTGGGTCCCGATCACGTTCGCCTGCTGCCGGTCACAGCGCTGGCGGGAGCCATCTTCCTCATGCTGGCGGATACCTTGGCGCGTACGATCTTAGCCCCCTCCGAAGTTCCGGTCGGTATTCTGATGGCGTTTATCGGAGCACCGTTCTTCCTATACCTCCTGCGCAAAATGAAACGGAGCTACGCAGTATGACTTCTCTGCTCCGGCTAAGCGGCGTGGATTTCGCCTACGAGGGCCACGCCGTTCTGCGACAGGCGACCTTCGATCTCGACCCAGGCAGCTGCACCGCGCTGATCGGCACAAACGGGGTGGGCAAAACGACACTGTTGCGAATTGCCGCGGGGGTTCTGCGCCCGGCATCCGGGAGCGTCACCTTGCGCGGCCGGCCGATGGGGACGATAACTTTAAAGGAGGTGGCGCGCACAGTTGCGCTGGTGCCCCAGCAACTGGAGCTTCCCTTTGCGTTTACCGTGCAGCAAGTGGTGGAGCAGGGCCGCACACCCTATATCGGCATGCTCAGGGGACCGGGGCGCAGTGATCGCATGGCCGTCGATCGAGCCCTGGACCTGGCGGACGCCTCCAGCCTGCGCCATCGCATCTTTAATGAGCTGAGCGGAGGCGAGCGTCAGCGGGTTAAAATCGCCCTGGGTCTGGCACAAGAACCCCGCCTGCTGCTGCTCGACGAGCCCACCCAGAACCTGGACATCGGCAGGCAGGTCGAGCTGATCGATCTGCTGCATTTTCTCCGGGCAGAAGGCATAACGATCCTGGCTTCCATGCACGATCTGCACCTGGTGGACAAGAATTTCTCTACCGTACTTCTGCTCAGTCCGGGGCAACCACTCACGAGTGGGACCCCGGAGCAGATGCTGAAACCCTCTGTGCTGGAAGACGCCTTCCGGTGCCCGCCCGACCGTCACCCGCTGCTGATCGAGCGCGCTGAACTCTATCGCAAAGAGGCCCGATGAAGACCGTGATGCAACCCGACATCGAAGAAGTGATCGGCTCGATCATTGCGCCGCCGGAGAGCTACGTGGCTGAGGCCAGAACTCGCCTGGATAGTCTCACCAAGCCCCTGGGGAGCTTGGGACGACTGGAAGATCTGGCGGCGCAGTGGTTCGTCATCCGCCAAGGGCAGGTGACGGGCTCAGTCAGCAAGGCGGTGTACGTGTTCGCCGCGGATCACGGCATCACTGCGGAGGGGGTAAGTGCCTACCCCGCGGAGGTAACCCAGCAGATGGTGCTCAACTTCCTTTCTGGAGGAGCCGCAATCAATGTGCTCGCCCGGCTCAACCAGGTGGAAGTGAATGTAGTCGACATTGGCGTCGACGCAGACTTGTCTGCCCAGTCAGGTCTCGCGCAATACAAGGTGCGCCGGGGCAGCAGAAATATGCTGCACGAACCAGCAATGACCGAAGAAGAATTCACTGCCGCGCTCTTGGCCGGAATGAATTTGGCGGAGGTTGCCTTCGCCAAGGGAAACAACCTGATCGCGGTGGGCGAAATGGGTATCGGCAACACCACGGCCGCCAGCGTCCTTACTGCGGCGCTTACCGGCACGCCGGCTAGCTTGGTCACCGGTCGAGGTACGGGCCTCGACAGCGCGGCGTATGCGCACAAATGCCGGATTGTGGAAGCGGTTCTGAACCGCCACTTTGCCCAGCCCACCGGCCCGCGCGAGGTTCTTCGCTGCGGCGGCGGCCTGGAGATCGCCGCCATGACCGGCATGATCCTGGGCGCAGCGCGGCGTCAGATGGCAATCGTCATGGACGGATTTATCTCGACCGCCGCCGCTGCGATCGCCTGCGGTCTTGCCCCTGCCGTGCGGCCCTACCTGTTCGCCGGCCACCAATCGCAGGAGCCTGGCCACCGGGTTTTGCTTGCCCACCTGGATATCGAACCCATCCTTGATTTGGATATGCGCCTGGGCGAAGGCAGTGGGGCGGTTCTCGCCATGCCGATACTGCAGGCCGCCATGCGCCTCTACCTGGAGATGGCAACCTTCGCCTCAGCCGGCGTCAGCGGGGCCACCGCATGAGGTTGCGCGCTCCGCGCTTTGCCTTAGACGTTGCGGTGGCCTTTCAATTCCTTACTCGCTTGCCGATTACCCACGGCGGGTTTGCCTCCGACGGCCTGGCGCGGTCAGCGAAGTTCTTTCCGTTGGTGGGCTTGGTGGTCGGATTGGGCGCGGCGCTGCTCAATAAATCGCTGGCTCCTCATCTTGGCCGCCCCGCCTGTGCATTGGCGGTTTTGCTATACCTGGTCTTGATCACTGGATGCCTGCATGAGGATGGCCTCGCCGATGTCGCGGACAGTTTGGGTGGCTGGAATTTCGAACAGCGGCTTGCTATTCTCCGCGACAGCCGCCTGGGGACCTTTGGCGCGGCGGCCCTGACGCTTGCTCTGCTCGCCCGCGCTGTCTTGGTAGCTGGGTTGCCGCTGGAGCATTTCACGGCCTACGTGGTGTCCGCTCAGGTACTCTGCCGCTGGTCGATCTTGCCGCTAAGCTACTACTTGCCACCTGCGCGCCGCACCGAGGGCCAAGGTGCGCGGGTCGCTGGCTTGACCTCTTCAGCATCCTTGTTCGCCGGGTCAGCCTTTACGCTTGCCACCGTGGTGGTTGCGCTTCATAAAGCGGCCATTGCTCCTGTGCTTGCGGCATTGCTGGTCGCCGTGCTCAGCAGCTTGTTTTACATGCGCAAGTTCGGGGGCATCACCGGAGATTGTTTCGGCGCAACGACTCAGTTCACCGAAATAGCCGTGTACCTGTGTGGCGTGTGGAAGCCATAACAGCTATGCCTCGTGCCTTCTTCATTCGCCACGCCGAAACGGAGATGTCGGGCCGATTCTGTGGCCACTCCGATCCCGATTTGAGCGAGCGGGGACGAGCCCAACTCAGCCCCTTGGGCCAACTGCTCTCCGCGGAGAGGATTGAGGCAGTCTATAGCAGCGACCTGCGGCGCGCCCTAAGCACCGCCGAGGCGATTGCGACATGCCGAAACATTCCGCTGGCGCTCCGTCCGGCCTTACGGGAGATTTCTTTTGGCCAGTGGGAAGGCCGGAGCTGGGATGAAATTGAGCGGTTGGATCCGGAGTATGCCCGGCAGTGGATGGCCGTCTATCCTCACCTTCCCGCACCCGGAGGGGAGACCTTCCAGGCCTTTGAGGCGCGTGTCTTGGAGGAAGTAAATCACCTTCTCGCCCACCACCCTGCACCAATGGCCGTGGTCACGCATGCGGGGGTGTTACGGGTAATCTTGCGGCACCTGTGCGGCCGCTCTGAGGCAGCGGCTTGGCAAGAAACCCAGCCATACTGTTGCGTTGTGCGTTACGAAGCAAAAGGAGAACACCGATGAGTATTGCAACCAAGCGTGGAGATACAGGCCAAACCGGGCTTGCCGGCGGCATTCGCACTTCGAAGGCCGACCTGCGGGTGGAGGCCTATGGTTCGGTAGATGAGTTGAACACAGTGCTCGGTTTCGCCCGCAGCATCTGTAAGAATGAGGAGATCGCCGGCTGGACGGAACAGATTCAGAAGATCCTTTTCCGGCTCGGCTCGGCTCTCGCCACGCCGCCGGAAAGCCGCAAGCCGCAACCCCACCTCGGAACTGAAGACGTCGATTTCCTGACCAACCTGGTGTACAAGATTGAAGCCACGGACGGGATTCTTGCGGACTGGTCGCTGCCTGGCGCGCACACCGAGTCGGCCGCCTACGAGATGGCGCGCACCGTTTGCCGGCGCGCGGAGCGCAACACTGTGCGGCTGGCCGAAAGCGGGCAGGAGGTCAAGCCGGAGGTGCTGGCTTACCTGAATCGCCTTTCTGACGTTGTTTGGCTTTTCGGCAGGCTGATCGAGTTGAACGCCGGCGTCAGCGCGCGTCTTCGGGATGGAGCCACGGCGGGTCCGAAATGGTCTAGGGCGTGGTAAGGAAGAAACCGCATTTTCCCTCGAATTTCAAATGTTTGGGCTCTGCGGTGCAAGCCGACCGTAGCTGATACACATCGCCAGTGACGACATCTCCTCCTGGGGTGTGCGATCTCTGTCGATGCCGGCAAATCTCATCGGCTTTCCTCACGGACTACAGTGGCGCTACCTCGGCGTAGTATCGATTAGGTAACGTCCAAACCCGCTCATCGGAAGGAATGTTACTGCTGTGAAAGTGTCCGAGTTGACATCAAGTGTCTACTTAGAGTTGGGAAGGGATTGAATCGCGTCATGCACGACATTCAACGACGTTTTGTAGCGATCGCACTTTGGGGCATTTTCTCCTGCATCAGCGTCCGGGCCCAGCATCATGGGGACCCGCCCCAGCAATGGCAGGAGAAATATCCCGCGCAAGTGACTCGCCTGCTCGCGATGACGATGCTGCCGATCGGCGAGTGGCGGTTTCACGAGGCAGATATTGCCCACGGCGAAGATCCCTCACTGGACGATTCCGGCTGGAAGGCCACGCCTGTCAGCTATTCGGAGCGGCGCGGGAATGACCCGGGGCCCGGGCCAGAGCGAGGCTGGTATCGCACTACGGTGGAGATCCCGCCCACCGTCGGGGGCAGAGATATTGGCGGCGCGAGGCTGCAACTGGCAGTGCGGTTTTCTACTGACGGACGGGTCTTCCTCAATGGAGGCCTTGTGGCGCAGGGAGATGGCCGCACCCTGGACCCGATTCTGCTGACGAACAAGGCGGTGGCGGGCCAGAAAATCCAAATCGCCATCAAAGTTCCGTTCCATGAGGAACAGGGAAAGTTTCTGGGCGCCAGGATCCTCGTGGACTATCCCAGCCAGCCCGATCCGGGCTTCTTGCGCAGTGAGATTCAATCTGCGGAAGCGGCCGTCAGCGGTTTTCCAGAAGGCAAGGAAGAGCGCGAACAACAACTGGACAAAGCCGTCACAGATATTGACTTTGCGGCGCTCGATAAGCAAGATCAGGCCGCTTTCACGCGCTCTCTGGATAAAGCACAGAACGACCTGCAGCCTGTCAATGCCTGGATGAAGCAGTTCACCGTGCGCCTGGTCGGCAACGCTCACATCGATATGGCATGGCTCTGGCCCGAGACCGAAACAGTGGGAGTGGTTCACGATACGTTTGCCACCGCGCTTCAATTGATGAACGAGTACCCCGGCTTCATTTATAGCCAGTCGAGCGTCCAGGACTACCAGTGGCTTCACGATAAGTATCCCGCGGAGTTCCAGGAGATACAAAAGCGGGTGCAGGAAGGCCGATGGGAGTTGGTTGGAGGCATGTGGGTAGAGCCTGATCTCAATATGCCCGATGGTGAGTCGTTAGTTCGACAAGTATTGATCGGCAACCGGTTCTTTCAGCAGCAATTTGGCCGGGAAGCTAATATCGGCTGGAATCCGGACTCTTTCGGATACACCTGGCAACTTCCGCAAATCTACAAGAGATCGGGCTTTGATTCTTTCGTCACGCAGAAGATGTCATGGAATGAAACTACGGTGTTTCCTTACAAGCTGTTCTGGTGGCAGTCGCCAGACGGCAGTAAGGTGCTGACTTACTTTCCGCACACCTACAACGGCACCACGGAACCCGTGGGTCTTGCCAACGATATCGCTGTCTATGCGCCATCAACCCATTTTCCTGAAATTATGCAACTATACGGGGTGGGTGATCATGGCGGGGGTCCGACGCGCCAGGAGCTAGACGAGGCGGTGCGGCTTGAGAATGCCTCGACTGTCTTTCCCAAGGCCGAATTCAGCACCGCCCGTAGTTTTTTCGATGACGTGGAGAAATCGCTCAACAGTGGCGGCCTGAAACTACCGACATGGAACAGCGAACTCTATCTGGAATACCATCGCGGCTGCTACACCACTCAGTCGGAAACCAAGAAGCAGATCCGGCACAACGAAGAACAGCTGGAAGACGCGGAAAAATTCGCCGCGCTGTCGTTTGTTACCGTGAAACGTCCTTATTCCAATACGCAGTTTGAGGGAATATGGAAAAAACTGCTATTTGACGACTTCCACGACGTCATGCCCGGCTCAGGCGTCGGCAACAATTATGTCGAGGCTCTGCGCAATCTGAATGAAGCGAGCTTGGAGAGTGGCAAGATCCTTGACGAGTCTCTCGATAGCCTTACGGCAAACATCGACACACGGGGCGCGGGTGTTCCCTTTGTAGTATTCAACGCGTTGTCGTGGGAGCGGACGGAGCCGGTGACCGTGGATGTCCAAACTCCTCCTGCGGGTCTTCAGCTGGAAGCGACCGATGCGGCGGGAAAACCGTTGCTCTCGCAGGTAATCTCCGTGGACAGCGCAACCCAGCGAACCAAGCTGCAGGTCATGGTCGAGGGCGTGCCGTCGCTTGGCTATGCGGTCATCCATATCGCCCCTGTAACTCATGCTCCTCCGGCCGTCTCTGCTCTTAAAGTAGACGGCACCACGATCGAAAATGAGTTCTTCAGAATGAAGATCGACACCACGACGGGTTGTGTAACCAGCCTGGTTACCAAGCCAGGCAACAAGGAGACGGTGGCGCCCGGGGGCTGCGGAAACCTGCTCCAGACCTTCGTTGACCTGCCCGCCAGGCAGGATGCCTGGGAAATTGAATTCAGCGGAAAGAGTTGGGACTTGAAGCAGCCGGAGGAGGTCAAAGTCATCGAAAGCGGCCCGGAACGTGCAGTGGTGCGGATTACCAACAAGTTCCAGAATTCTGATTTCGTGCGCGACGTGGTTGTGCAACCCGGAGTACCTCGCATTGATGTCCATACCAAGGTCAACTGGCACGAGTCGCATATCCTGCTCAAGGTTGGCTTTCCGGTGAATGTGCAGGCGACCAAAGCCACGTTTGAGATTCCCTATGGCACCATCGAACGGCCGACTACCCGGAATACTCCGGCGGAAAATGCGCAATTCGAAGTTCCGGCCGAGCGTTGGGGCGACATCTCAGACGCCAGCCAGGGATTCAGCCTGCTCAACGCAAGCAAGTATGGATATGACGCGAAAGGCAATGTAATCCGGTTATCGCTTCTCAGATCGCCCAGCATGCCCGCGCCGGATGTCCGAATTGCCGATCAAGGCTTCCATGAGTTTACCTATGCGCTCTATCCCCACGATGGCGATTGGAAGACCGGGGGCGCCATGCACCAAGGCTACGAGTTGAACTATCCTCTGAGCGCGGTAGAAGTTCAAAACCATTCGGGATCGTGGCCCCAGGGGCGCTCGTTCGCGGCAGTCGAACCTGCCAATGTAATCGTAACTGCTCTAAAGAAAGCGGAGGACAGCAATGATTTGATCTTCCGATTTTATGAATTTGAAGGTAAATCTGCAGAGGTGCAGCTTCATTTACCCGAAGCTGCAGCCAGTGCCGCGGAGACGAACCTGATGGAAAAGCAGCAAAGTCCGATTACGCTCCAACAGCAAGGGCGCGTACTCGCCCTCCAAACCGCGCCGTACGAGATCAAGACGGTCGCAGTCTCGTTTCCACTGGCGAAGAACTGAGGCTGCCACATCTTTCGCCACAGTTCTATGCTGGATGCATCCTGCCGCGTGGCTCGGTTAGCTCGGGGTTAGCAGCACACGGGCCGCTATCCCGTCGTCGGCTTCGATCAAGCAGCTCTCCGCGGTCGGCCTCGACACGCCGTGCTGAACAAGCCACACTTTTATCTCATGGCGGTCCCGGAAAACCTGGTAAGGATGTTGTGCTGTCTCGTTTAGGGTCATCCAGTAACGTCCACCGACATACTTTACGAAACGTGCCTCGGTCATGGTGCTTTCCCGTCCCTCTGGCATATTTATCGGCTAAGTTTAGCTGGCCAGTGATGCGATACTCTGCCCGAGGCGTCGAGGAAGTTCATGCTTGGCGTTCCAGCGCCAATCAGTCTAAGTCATCATGATCTTGTCTGGGGTTATCGGATATTCTCTTACCCGCTTGCCCGTCGCATTATAGATTGCGTTCGCAACTGCGGCTGCGGTTCCAGTGATTCCAATCTCTCCGATGCCGCGCGACCCGATGGGATTGAACTTGACATCCGGGATATCGAGGACGGTCACGTCGATCTCGCCAATATCCGCGTTCACCGGAACGTGGTATTCGGCAAGAGATTCATTCACGACTCGGCCATACACAGGGTCAATGCGCGCCTCTTCATACAGCGCGAAGGAAATTCCCCAGACGATGCCGCCCATCAGCTGATTGAGCCCGGTCTTGCGATTAAGCAGTGTTCCGATGTCGTAAGTGCCGACGACTTTGCGCACCTTGACCATATGGGTGTCCTTGTCGACCGCGACTTCAACGAAAACCGCGCCCCATGAAAAGGAACTCATCGAGTCCTTGGCTTCCGAAGGCTCTGCCGATCCGGTTGCCTCGACCGGCTTATTGCCATTGCGTGCAATCAGATCCGCGAGACTGTCCGCCTGCCCAGGATTGTTCTTGTTGAAAAGCTTGCCACCCTTAGCTTCAATATCCAGGGTCTTCAGCCCATGCAATGGAGATGCTGCATCGGCGATAGCCAGATCGGCTAATTTCAACTTCAACTGCGTGGTTGCATCCTGGATGGCCGGCAACACCGAGGCAGACGACTGCGAACCTCCTGACACCGGAGCCTTAGGGAGCGTTGAATCACCGAGTTTCACCTCCACCAGGGAAGGATCAATCCCGAGGCCAGCCGCCGCCTGCTGAGCCATGATGGTGTAGGTGCCGGTGCCCAGATCCTGGGTGCCGGATCCTACGAACATCCTGCCGCCCGGCAGCATCCGTACCACGGCTTGCGCCGCACTCCGGTTTGCGGGATAGGTGGCGGTCGCCATACCGTAACCGATCAGCGCATTGCCTTCGGTGACGGTGCACGGTGTAGCGCTACGCTTCGACCATCCGAACCGCTGCGCCGCCTGGGTGTAACAGTCACGAAGATGCTTGTCCGTCCATGGGCGATCGTGGCTCGGATCTTTCTCCGCGTAATTCACCAGGCGCAGCTGCACCGGATCCATCTTGAGCTTCTCGGCAAGCTCATCCATGGCGATCTCGAGCACCGCCGTTCCTGGCGCCTCTCCGGGTGCGCGCGTATACGTGGAAACTCCCAGATTGACCTCGACCACCTTCTCGGTCACGGAGTTTGCTTCGCTCATGTACAAGGTTTTTGTCGGGCCGGCGGAATGCTCAGTAAAATCTTCCATTGCCGATGCGTTCATCATGACGTCGTGCTGCATGGCCAGCAGCTTGCCATCCGCACTCGCACCAAGCTTGATTTTGTTTACCGTTGAAGGACGCCCGCCGACCGGCCCAAACATCTGTTCCCGTTCCAGAACAAGCTTCACCGGTCTTCCGGTCGCCTTTGCTGCCATCGCACAGAGCGGCACATGGGACCACATGGATCCCTTCGACCCGAAGCCGCCACCGACAACCGGATTTATGACGCGGATATAGTCGACTGGAATATCGAGGGTCTTGGCCAGGGACATCTTTACGCCCGAGATGTACTGGGTCGCATCGTAGACATTTAGCTTCTGGCCCTCCCACCACGCGATGGTTGCATGCGGCTCCATCGGATTGTGATGCTGGATGGGGGTGATATAAGTCTGCTCGATGGTCACAGATGATTTTGCAAACCCCGCCTGCACGTCTCCGCGGTGATTCCCCGGCGGCTCCTTCCCTGGATTTTTGGGCCACCTTGCATCACCGAGTCTTTCCCTGAAATTTACCTGGGCAGTCTTGGAGACGTACTTGATTTTCAGCAGTCGCGCCGCGGCCTTCGCCTCGGGCAACGATCTAGCCACGACAACAGCGACCGGCTGCCCGTTGTAATGAACTTCCTTATCCTGCAATAGGCTTAGATTTCTCCTTGCGGGCGGTTCGGGGGGCCCCTGGTTCAGCTTCGGCGCATTGAAAGGTGTCAGAATCGCAATGATCCCGGCCGCCATGTCGGCCGAGTGACGATCGATCGATGCGATCGTCCCATTGGGAATCGTGGCCTGAACGATGTAGGCATAAGCAAGGTCCGCTTTGGGGAACGGCTGAGAGAACTCTGCGGCATACTTTGCTTTCCCAGTGACCTTGGCAATGCCCTCATAGCGGTGGTCGAGTTGTTTCGCCCGCGTGGGGGCCGTATCGGTCGCCATTATGCCTGCATCCCTTCTGTCGTACCCTGCGAGGCGAGCGTCAATGCCCGCACCACGCCTTGTTTAGCCATTTCAACCTTGAACGCATTGTGCTCGTAACCCTTGGCATCACGCA